>Ga0210386_10000988_pt1 | contig 25765 bp, 22 predicted proteins | sample IncBWH32OmetaG_FD_160091 | JGI IMG/M metagenome (GOLD analysis project Ga0210386, IMG submission 160091) | Forest soil microbial communities from Barre Woods Harvard Forest LTER site, Petersham, Massachusetts, United States - Inc-BW-H-32-O ...
GCTTCAGACCGCAAGGGCGAGCGCTTCCTTTTGGACGGCCACACCAACGCCAATCTGCACTTGGATGCCGACATCGCCGAATTGCCGCCCTCCACCAGCCTGGGCCATTTCCACGAGAATATGGCGGAAGCCTGGGTCGATGTTTACGGCAATATCGATGTGCTGATTTCCGGTGCCGGGCTGGTCCATGGCGAACGCGGTGACGTGATCCAGGCCAATGAAGAACGCTGGCACCGCGCCACCAGCAGTCCTGGCACCGGCAAGAGCATCCGCTTGGCGATCACCTCGCGCGCCAAGGAAGGCCAGGTTCTCTACCTTCAGGCCGCGGGCGGCGCGGGACAAAACTAGCCGCGCAAGCCTCCAAAGGCGCGTTCGAATTCGGCATCGTCCGCCACCAGCTTGAGCGGACGCGACGTCACATCGCAGATCTTGCCGTCGGTGAAACCGGGAAACATGGTCTTGAAGGAAGGATCCGGCAGCCGCACCCAGATCGTCGCGTCCATGACGCCGTGCTTTACCTGCACCAGCATGAATTCCTCGGGGAAACGCACAAGGAGCTTGTCGGCACACGTCCTCAAATAGGTGTTTGCCCACATATCGGGGTGAGCAAAGCGCTTCTTGATCCAAAGCATGTCGACCCCGGCCCTCCGCGCGTTTCGCGGTCCCGATTCATCGGCGACGAAACCGGCATGGCTCTCATGGATGGCCCCGGCGCGGAATCCGGATCATGTGCCGGGGGTGAGAATCCAATGCATCGGACGAGAAAAAATGTCGCCGCACCCAAAGCAAAGAGACTGACGGATTACAAGCTGCGTGCCCTGTCGCGCCTTCCGATCCAATCATGATCAGGAGGCCAAGCATCTATGCCGGAAAATCGTCCCTGGCGCCATGGGACGGGAACGCGCCCCCGGGCGATGCGCCCGCCCGTCAATGGCTCTCAGCCGCGACCACCGATCCCGACGGCGGCGCGGCGGGATAGTCGCCGCGTTCCCAGGGCGGAACACCCTTGGCGTCTTCGCCGGCGTAATGCGGCCGGTCCAGCGCCAGGAAAAACGCCTTGCTGGGAAGGTCGACCACTTCGTGCTCCATGGCGGGCACGGCGGCTTCGGTGGTGCCCGGCGGCACGGGCTGAGGCACGCGGGTTTCACTCCCCTTGCTCACGGCGAGCCTGGTGGCCTCGAAAGCGGCCTTGCGGTCTTCCTCCGCCACCAGCTTGGGAATGTCCATCGGCGATTTGGGATCGACCACAAAGGCCTGCGCCATGGTCAGGCGGTAGGCGCTGGAGATGCCGTCATATTTTCCGGTCGCGGCATTGAGCATGCCGTCGGCGTTGCGGCGCAGCGCGTAATAGAGCGAAACCGCGTCTTCATGCTCGCGCGTGCCTTGCTGGCCGCCATCCTGGGCGAAGGTGTTCTCGGCATAGAGATCGCGCCAGTCGCGATAGCCGCCGACCAGGCCTTTGGCGGATAGCCCATCGGCCGCGATCGCCAGCCGCAGCTTGCCCTGGCGGAAATCGGCGTCGCCGGTCTGGTCGTAGAACCAGGCGATGCGCGGCGCATGCAACTCCGCAACCTGTTCGGTTTCCACCACCCCGTCTTTGATCTTCGCCTTCAACCTGGTGTATTGCCCCGTCTTCAGGATGCGGTAGGAAAAACCGGCGGAAACGCCGCCACGCGCGTCCTTGACGATCTTGTCGGGCGAATAGCCGATCTCGACCGTGGCGTTGTCATCGTTCATCGGGTCCCGTTGGCCTGAGACCCGGATCACCATGGTGAAAAGGCCCTCCTGCATCTTGTCATTGGCGCGCAGGTCCAGCGTGGCATTGCCATTGCCGCGCCAGGGCGCGTCACAACCCCAGGCGCGATAAAGCGCATTGTCGATGCCCCTCTCGCCGTCGGGACTGACGAAGTCCTTGGGCCCGACTTTGCCGTCCAGGTTGAAGCCGTCGCCGATCAGGCTGGTCACTTCCGGCTCGCCGGGATCATCCGTCGCCCAGGGATTCACATAAGTCTCGATGCCGCGCTTGTAGCCGCGATAGGCCATGGCCCGCACCCAGATATGGCGGCGGGTCAGTCCGGGCGTCTTGGATTTCTCAAGCCCCGGAGGGTTGGTGATCCAGTCGACCTCCTGCGGGGAACGCCATTTCTGCCGCGCCATCGCGATCCTGGTCTGGTTGGGGCTGGCAAGATGGACGGTGCTGCCATGCGGGCAATCCACGCCCGGTTCGACATCGGCGCCGTGGCTGTAACCAGGCCGCCCGCCATAACGGAAGGCGTATTCATAAGTGCTCACGACAAAGCCGCGGGTCCAGGGCGCCGCCATCGCGGGCACGGCCGTGCCGCCGGCCACACTGACCGCCATGGCCGAAAGCAGAAGACGCTTTTTCATGCGCGCTCCCCCGTGTCGTGGATCAGGCAGTTCCCACTGTGCGGTGGTCGCACCCGTCCGTGTCTCTTTTACCCCAAATCGCATGGCCGACGGTATCACCTCTCTTGCCGGAAAGGGGCCGGGCGGGCCCTTGGCCTTGATTTTCGGCTGCCCTGATCGACGCGGAGCCTCTTGAAGCGCATATTTTGTCTCCTCTCGCTGGGCGGCATGATTCCAAAGTTCCGTACTGTTAATTGATCTTACAAGCCATTTCCCGCAAAAATTGAAGAACAAGACTTTTCATAGAGTTACCTCGCCTGGCCGCCCTGGCACGCGGATTGCTTAACCTTAGATTCGCTATGGTTACCGTATCCGGGGCGACAACGGCACAGTGCATGTGTGGGGCTCCTATGGACTTATCCTCGAGCAGCGCGCTTCAAGCCAGGAACTATGCAGTAGAAATGCTGCGTGCAGCCACGCGGTCACCGCTGCGAGACGAGCATCTGGCATACGCGCAAATCTGCGTTGCGCTGCAAAATGCAGAGGCTGCCGAAGGTGAGCGGCCGAGAAGCGGCCTGGAAGGCTGGGTTTTCACATTGGCGCTGATTTACGCCCATCAGACCGGCCGGTTGCCCGCCTTTAGCAATTGCGAGAACGAGACTCGATTTGAGCGCTTCGTCTTTGCGTTGCCGGCACCCTCGGCGCTGCAACTCACGCGTAACCGGCTCAAGGCCGCCATTCGGCGCCTCAACCTCAAGATCAATCCCGAATTTGCTCGCGACCTGAATGCCTTGAACAGCGAGCCGCCAATTCCAAGCAATTAAGAAACGCGAGGCGCCGCCAAATCCTCTCCGCCTCTTTCGTCACACTGCGTCTTGGAAATAGCAGTCCGCCCTGGCGCGCCGCTTCGAAGCCAAAGCATTCATGTCAAATGAGTGAAGATCGCCGCCGGCCATTCCGTTGATGCCGGCTCCGGCGGGCTTCTGATAAAGTGGAATATCCTGGAAGGCTTGGCCCGGCAGCAAACAAAACCTATCCGATCGTACACATAGCGGATTTTAGAGGTCTGAGGGCTTCAGCCCCGAATTCGACGCGACGCATTCTTCCTGGCCATCAAGTTTTCACTACCGCCGCCTTTCGAATTGTGACCTAGATTTGGCGCCCATTTGTTGGCAACAAGGTCAAGCCGCTGATCATACCAAACGGCGGAATCAACTTTCAGCATCGCACCGCATCGATGACGTTTTGAAAGTGCAACGCGGCGTCCACGTGTCCGCGACTGCATAGTGTTGCATCTACAGCAACATTTCGGAGTGAATGCCCCCGACAAAAAATTCGCAACACGACATTTTCCGTGACGGTCAAGTTTTCACTACCGGCGCGTGTGGGTTTGTGCACAGAATTTTCGCGCGCTTCTGTGTTGGGGGGCGCGGATTCGTCCCTTCTCACTTCAACCTCAAAGGAGAACAAACATGACTGGCTTTAAATTGCTGGCGTCGGCGTCGACCTTGGCCATCGCCATGGTTTTGTCGGCCGCCGCTTACGCGGATGGTACCAATACTGGACAAGGTAACGCCCAGGGTGGCAGCAATGCGACCACCACCGGCAATACCACTGCAAGCGATAACAATCTCAGTGCCAGCAATACCTCGACCAAGACCGACACGACGTCTGTGTCTGCCGACAACGGCAATTCGTCCACGAAGACCGTGACTGCCGACAACAACAACAATCAGAGCAAGAACGTCTCGGCTGACAATGGCAATACGTCAAAAAGCAACAACGATATCGCCAGCAATAACACGCTCAACACCTCTGTCTCCTCGAACAAGGACGACAACAACAACCAGAGCAAGAACACCAGCATCAGTGCGGACAACGGCAACTCGTCCAACAAGGACGACAACAACAACCAAAGCAAAAACACCTCCGTCAGTGCGGACAACGGCAACAATCAGAGCAAGACCATCGACAGTGGCAACAGCTCAACCAACAGCTCCACGCATACTCTGACGATCACCGCAACGGTGTCGAATGAGGATCTGTCCGGGACCGTGTCTGGGATCAGCACGACGCTCGACGCCCGGCATGGCGGCGGCACTGCTGCCACCGGCGCCATCTCCGGCAGCACCTATAGCGGCTTCGCCGGCATCGTGACGGCCAGCAACAATACCGGCATCGGCTCGATTAACCAGGCCGCGACCTCCATCGCTGCCAATGCGAACGTAACCTTCGGCACGCCCTGATGGACCACCGGCAGGCGCCCCTGGCGCCTGCCGGCCCCTTCCGGGTGTGGCATAGACCCTTTCCAGTCATGCGAGGTGTGTGATGAAACACGTCCTCTTGGTCGCTTCATTTGCCATGTCGGTCATCTGCTTGACGTCGGCCTGGGCGCAAGACGCAAAACCGGTCGCGCTGCCTGAGCCGCTGGCGGCTTCCGACCTCGCCCAGATGAGCGGCGGCGCGAGCCCGAGCGGCATCGCCGTGACGACACAAGACCTGTCGGCAAGCAATTCGGACAATTCCGTCAGCGCGAATTCCATCGTAACGGGCAATATCAATGTGCCGGCGAGCGCATTCAGCGGATACAACGGCGTGGGCAATTTCGTCTTCAACACCGGTAACAACAACAATGTCCAGGGATCGCTGAGCATCACCATTGTGACTCCGGCGAACTGATATGCGGCCGGCTAACCTGAGCAGTGCCGCCAAGCACGCCACTGCCTGCTTCAGGCCGCTTTTGATTGCCTGCGCGCTGCTGCTTTCGGCAATCTGCCCGCGGACGGCCCAGGCCGGCGATGTCGTTCTGGCGACGCCTGCGACTGGCAACTATGCCCTGAAGCTCACCAGCTTCGCCGACTTGAAGTTCAGCACGGTAATTCACCAGCGATACGATTACAGCTGCGGCTCGGCGGCATTGGCGACCTTGTTGCACTACCACTATCGCTTGCCCGTCGATGAAGCGGCCGTCTTCACGGCCATGTTCAATGTCGGGGACAAGGCCAATATCGAGAAATTGGGCTTTTCCCTGTTGGACATGAAAAAGTATCTGGCGTCCATGGGCTACCAGGCTGACGGATATCGCCTCGGATTGGACGAACTGTCCAAAGTCGGGGTCCCTGCGATCGCACTGATTCAGATCGGCACCTACAAGCATTTCGTCGTTATCAAGGGCGTGGCCGGAAATCACGTCCTGGTCGGAGATTCCGCGCTGGGATTGCGTGTTTTTTCCGCGGACGATTTTCGCCAATCCTGGAACGGCATAGCCTTTATCGTGCACGACACGCCAAAGGATGTTGCGGCTCCGTTATTCAACAGCGCCGATGAATGGAAACGGTGGGCGGATGCCAACCCGTTAAGCGCCGCTATTGTCGTACCCCCGTTGGCGCCCTTCCTGGCCAATCTCAGGGTGATCTATCAAATCGAGCCCAATCAAATCCTTCCCAACCCCCTGCTGCCAAACCCGTTGTTCTGATGCGCCCAATTCGATCGAAAGCAAGAATATTCATCCTGGGATTGGCCGGTTGGTCAATCCCGTGCGCGGCGTTCGCGGTCAGCGATTCCGCGGAGCAGCCTGTTCATGCGAACGCCAGGCTGGCGCTGGCATCAATCCGGCCCATCGGTGACGATGAACTGGAACATGCGCGAGGCGGGTTCAGCATCGACGGGATAAATTTTAATTTCGGTGCATCCATTCAAACCATGGTGAACGGCCAGCTTGCGCTTCAGACAAACCTGCAATGGACACCGATGGGCGCGGTTGTGACCCAATTGCAGGGCCTGGGAACGCAAATTCAGACCCAAGTCGCTTCGACGCTCGCCAGTGACGGCATCAATGTACCAACGACAAAAACATCCGCGCCGGAGACCGTCGGTAGCAGTCCGGTCACTCAAACTGCATCAACCACCCCTGTGACGGTTGGTGCCGTGCCGGCGTCAAACACGGCCCAGACCGGCAGCGTTCCCATGGTGGTTGCCAGCGCTCAAACGCCCTCGAGTGGCGCCACATCTTTGACGGGCGGCAGCATCACGTCATCGCCGATTTCCACGAATCCAATCTCGACCGGTGTCGTCAACAGTCCGACGACGGCCGGCAACGCGCCGTCATCGACCGCGACCGTGCCGGTGAGCTTTGTGAATGTTTCCCCAACCACCTCAAGCGGCGTATCGCCCGGAAACGCCGCGAATGTCCCCGTGCAAGGAAACAATGCTCCGGCGGCCGGCAATTCGCCGGGATCATCATCGGGCAACAGCCCCACCGTGTTGAGCGGCGTGCAAATCCAGAGTCCCACCGGATCGACCGAGATCCTCGCGAATGTGGCAAACGGACAAATTCAAAACATAATCCTGAACTCCGCGAGCAACCAGAACATCGTGCAGAATACCAATATCACGTTGACGATCTACAATTTCACTTCGTGGCAGCAGATGTTGGCCCAGCACGCCTTATCCGCGCAGCTGACCAACCAATTGCAGGCAGCATCCGGTTTCACGATGGGGCATTAGCAGGTCTAAACGTGTCTTAAGCTGGCGATAATTTTGGGGTGCGACCGCGTATTTCTCTCGCCGCTTCTATGGTAACATAGGTTGAATCTGCATGGCCGGGGGATTCATGGGGTTGCGGGGCGGCAAGTTGCCGGGCACCTGGATTAGACCAGGGAGCCGGCCGATCGTTCGATATAGCTGCTTGCTCATTCTGGGCTGCTTTTGCCTCGGTCCGGCGGAAGCGCAGGACACTTCGCTCGATCAACGGATAAAAAAGATCGGCGAGCAGCTGAAGGCCCAGGAAAAGAAACTCGCCGTCCAGGAACACGCCCTGAAAGCGCAGCAGGCCGCGATCGCCGAGCAGGCGGCGATTGTGGAGGCCCAACGCAAGCAAATTGTCCAATTGCGTACCGAGACCGCCAGGCCGCAACCAAGGCTTTTGCAAATCGATGCTTCTTCGCCGACACCTCAACAAGTTCAGACTGCGCCGCCACCTCCGCCAACGCGGATCGCGCAGACGAGCCCGGCAGCCACTCCAGCTTCGCCATCATCCGTCCCTTCCGGACCGGTGGGGGAGGCTCCGAAAGAAGAAAAGGCGCCTCAGGTCATAGAAAGCCTGCCTCAGGGCATTGCGGTGCTCACGCCGGCCGGACATTTCATTTTGACACCATCGATCGAATACACGCAGGCCACGGCCAATCGCCTGGTCTATGAGGGCGTCGTCATTGTCCCGGGAATCAATCTTGGCGAGGTGACCGCTTCGACAGACGATCGCAGCATATTTGCCGCCGTTGCCGATGTTCGCTTTGGCATTACGGATCGCCTGGAAGCCGAATTGCGCGTTCCACTGATGTATTCGGAAGATCGCGCCACGGTGCTCAGCCAGGGTCCCCAGGGAAGCGCCACCCAAAGCATCTATATTTCCGGCGAGGGACTTGGCGATATCAATCTTGGAGCGCGATACCAGATCAATGACGGAGCAGATGACTGGCCGATTTTTATCGCCAATCTGCGAACCAACATCGATACCGGAATAGGTCCCTTTGACATCAAGCGCAATCCTGCCGGCATCGCCGAAAGTGTCGCGCTTGGTTCAGGCTTTTTCGGCGTGCAGGGCGGATTCAGCTTTCTCAAGATTACCGATCCGGCAGTTCTCTACGGCAGCTTGAACTACGTCTATCAAGTACCGAAGGACATCAACCAGACGATCGGCAATGTAGCCGTCGGCACGGTGGACCCCAGTGACTCGATCAATGCCACGATGGGGTTCGGATTCGCCGTCAATCCCGATTTCTCCTTTTCATTGGGATACGCCCATTCCTATGTATTCCCGCAGATCACCTACCTGGGTGGCACACGCCAGACGACCACCTCCCTGGAAGTCGGAGTCCTGACATTCGGCATGGCTTACCGGGTGAAACAGAATATGTCGTTGAATGCGAATTTTCAGTTTGGGGTGACCGCGGATGCACCGAATATGTACATGGTTATCAGCTTGCCCACGACCTACTAGTGGAGCAGATTGAAGAATGCGCGCATTTCTCCCGGCTATGTTGGCAGCTTCCTTGACTGGTTCGGCGGCTTTTGGCGCGGAGCTTGGCACGCCGCTTCCCGCGGGAAAGCCCGGGGGGATAAAGGCCGCGCAACTTGGCATCGGCGATACTGCAGTTATTGCCACCACGGCGGCGATACTTGTGACCGCCGTCGCGCTTGGCGTGACACAAAAGAGTTATACCAGCCCGACCACGACTTCCACATCCCCCTGACAGCCGCGCGGATTGGCGCGCGCCGCCTCGCGTCAAACCGGCATTTTGCGCTTGGTATATTCGCGGCCGATGATCGCCGCCTCTTCCGGTCCTTCCAGCACCATGGCCCCCATCTTGATCGCGCTCAGGACATAACCGGCATCCTTCGGGTCGGGACTGCCGCCCCACAGATATTTGACATTATGCTTCATGCACAGGTCATGGACATTGTCGCGCACCCGGATCATCTCCGGCCGGACATTGACTTCATCGCCCAGCGGCGGGCCGTTCTCCGGCATGATGTCCAGGCCATAGAGCCAGAAACTGTGATCGCCCTGGCCCCATTCCGCCATGGCGACGCCGGGCAGCGCGATGGTGCCCGCCGACTGCTCGTCCGCATAGGTGTCCTCGATCTTGACGCCGAAAATCAGCTCGCCTTTCGGGTTCAAGGGCCAGAGATCGGCAATGTGATTGTACTTGTACAAATTCACGCCCCAGATCTGGGCGGCATGGTCGGCGCTCGACCCGCGCAGGCCCCGCATCGGCAGCTTGGGGATGCCCGGCCGGTCGAAGGGATAGCGGCAAGCCATCTGGGTGGCGACCTGCACCGCCTTGGTGTCACGGGCATGGCACATGTGGATGCCATGGATGCCGCAATCCAGAAGCTGTTCCAGCACCCAGCTGTTGGCGCGCATATAGGTTTCGTCCAGGCCGATGATGCCGGTCTCGACAAACACGGCAGGCGTGCGGTGGCCGCTGCGGGTGGGTCCGCCATCCACCAGCCCGCGCATGAATTCGCGCAGCTGCGTGAAATCGATGGCGCCATGCTCCATTTCGACATTGATCGCATCCATGTAGGTGTGCGCCATGCGTACACCCTGGGCGTAAGGGTCCACGCCGGGTCCCAGACCTGAGCTGTCGTAGTAGATGGGCTGGCCGTCCTCCCACAGCTCGATCGCCTTGTTGATGCGGCGCGGCTTGTAGTTGTGATCGACCGAGGAGGGCTGGACGCCGGAATTCACCGGCCTGCCGCCGTCGCCGACACGAATAGGGCCGGGCGTGCGGGGCCGGGCCGCTCCTGGGCCTGCTTGCGCCATGGCAGCCTGACTCATTGCAGATTGCGCCGACAAGCCGGCGCCGATGCCGGCAGTCAGAAAATCCCGTTTCTTGATGTCCATCCCGTCCCCCTTATTTTCTTATTGGTTGTTTTGCCGGTCAGGCGCGTCCGGTCTCGGCAGACAGCATTTCCGGACTGACCCCCAGCTTGGCAAGCGCGCGCTGCCATTTGCCATCGATGTCGGTGTCAAAGACCAGGCGGGTGTCGGCGGCCACCAGCAGCCAGCCATTGGCTTGAATCTCGGCGTCGAGCTGGCCCGGCGCCCAGCCGGCATAGCCGAGCGCCAGAAGGCATTGCCGGGGACCTTCGCCCCTGCCCTTGGCGCGCAAGATGTCCACGGTCGCGGTCAAGGCGAATTCCTCGCCGATGCCCAGCGTTCCTTCCTCGCGGTAGTCGGAACTGTGCAGCACGAAGCCTTGGCCGGTGGCGACGGGGCCGCCAAAATGCACCGGCTGCGGCCGTTCATCATGCGCCACGGGCTCGATCTTGAGTTGCGCATAAAGTTCGCCAACCGTGAGAGAGGCGATGGTCTTGTTGACGATAAGTCCCATGGCGCCGGTTTCCTCGCTATGGGCGCACAGATAGACGACGGAGCGGGCGAAGTACGGATCCTCCATCTGCGGCATCGCGATGAGCAGTTGACCGGTCAAGGACGTCATGTGTTCCTCTGGCCGGACTTGCCCGTATCCAAGTTCGGCGCGACATTGAGTGTAGAGCAAGTTAGGGCCAGATTGAAATGACTGCGTTGCGTTGCGGCGAGGCGATCCGCCAGGAGCCGCGCGATGAGCGTATCGGGAATACGGTCGAGCGCGGCGACACCGCGGGCGCCCGCCCCAACGCAACCCGCAGGGCCGGGGTCTTTTTCGTCGTGGGTTCGTCGCAAGGCTTGCCCGTATTCCCGATACGGGCCGCGCCTTGCTCCTGCCCACGCCACAAAATCCCTCCGGCGCAGCAATTCAATCTGGCCCTAACTTGCTCTTGTTCATCGGGGTTGCCCGAACCAGAGGCGGTTTGGTTCCGCACAGGCCGTGGCATTGCGATCGCGAGGTTGATCCAGGCGTGAAGGAAATCCCCGCATCCCCATCCGCCCCTGCCGGGTCGACGTCACGGCCCTTGCTGGTTTACGATAGCGACTGCACTTTTTGCAGGCTCTGGGTGCGCTATTGGCAGCAGCTCACCGGCGAGGCGGTTGATTACAAGCCTTACCAAGAAGTGGCCGCGCACTATCCCGGCATCGCGCTCAGCGAGTTTCAGGGCGCATCGCAATATATCACCCCGGACGGCCACTATGCCGGAGCGGCGGAAGCCAGCTTCCGCGTCCTCAGCCATGCGCCGGGCAAGGAATTCTGGCTCTGGCTCTACCTGCATCTGCCCGGCTTCGCGGCGATTGCGGAATTCGCCTATTCCATCATCGCCGCGCATCGTTCGCTGGCGTATCGCGCGACCTTGATCCTTTGGGGCAAGGATTACCGGCCGCCGCAATATGGGTTGGCTGCATTCCTGTTCACGCGGCTGTTCGGGCTGATCTATTTCTCGGCCTTCGCCTCCTTCGGCGTCCAGGCACTCGGCCTGATCGGCAGCCACGGCATCGTTCCGCTCAGGGAGCTGCTGGACACGGTCTATAACCGCATCGGTCCCGACGGCTTTTTCGAGATGCCGATGGTGTTCTGGCTGAACGCCAGCGATGTCATGATCCAGGCTGTTTGCTGGACCGGCGCGGCCTTCTCGCTGCTGGTGTTCTTCAACCGCCTGCCGCGGTTCGGCCTGGTCATCTGTTACCTGCTTTATCTTTCGCTGCTCAACGCCGGAAACGTGTTCATGTATTACCAGTGGGACACTTTCCTGCTGGAAGCCGGCTTCCTCACCCTGCTGCTGAATTTCGCCACCCGGCCCGGCATCTGGCTGCTGCGCTGGCTCCTGTTCCGCTTCATGTTCATGTCCGGCGTGGTCAAGCTGTCCAGCGGCGATCCCAACTGGTGGAACCTGTCGGCGCTGCATTATCACTTCCTCACCCAGCCGCTGCCCACGCCGCTTGCCTGGCATGCCGCGCAACTGCCGGCGGGCGTGCTGGCCTTTTCCACTGGCGCCATGTTCGTGGTCGAACTTGGTCTGCCCTTCCTGATCTTCTGTCCCCGGCGGCTGCGCTTTGTCGCCGGCTTCGGCATCCTGCTGCTGGAAAGCCTGATCTTCATCACCGGCAACTACAACTGGTTCAACCTGCAGACCATGCTGCTGTGCCTGCCGCTGTTCGACGACGCGGCGCTGGGCAAGATCATGCCGCAACGCCTGACCGGATGGCTCGCGCCGCGCCTGGTCGAAAGATCACCGCAAAAACGGGGCCGGATCACGCTGGCGGTGCTGGTCGCGCTGATCCTGTTCTGCAGCCTGGTGCAAATGACGCAGCGCTTCGGCATCGAGCCCCCGGACCTGGCCCAGGACATCAACGATACGGTCGAGCCGCTGCACCTCGTCAGCGCCTATGGCCTGTTTGCGGTGATGACCACAAAAAGGAATGAAATCATCATTCAAGGCTCTGCAGACGGCAGCCATTGGCGCGACTATGAATTCGAATACAAGCCGGGCGATGTGACCCGCGCCCCGCCCTGGAACATCCCCCATCAGCCCAGGCTCGACTGGCAGATGTGGTTCGCCGCGCTGGACAATCCCGACCGCCTGCCCTGGTTCTGGCGCTTCCTGCAGAAATTGCTGGAGAACGATCCCGCGGTCACCTCGCTGTTGCGGACCAACCCCTTCGCCCACCAGGCCGCGCCGCAATTCATCCGCGCGCAGTTCTATGAGTACACCTGGTCCAGCGCGGCGGAGAAAGCCAAGGGCATCTGGTGGGATCGGCGCCTGTTGGGTCTTTACTTCCCGGCAGCGCGCCTCTCCCATCAAGGCTCGTGACGCCTCAGTACCACTTTCTCAGCCGCACGATGCTGGCACTGCCCACTGCGCTTGAAAAGGCGGCCATGTCGCTGGTAGCGCCGTCGCCATTGCGATAGTGGTAGGGAAACACCATCTTGGGCCGGAAATCCTTCACCCATTTCGCCGCCGCCGCGACATCTTCCGTATACGGCAGATTGACCGGGATGAAGGCGAGGTCGATGTTGGCGAGATGCTCCAGTTCGGGCGTCTCCTCGGTGTCGCCCGCGACATAGATCCGCTTGTCGCCGAAGGTCATTACATAGCCGTTGCCCACGCCCTTGGGGTGGAAGTTGAGCCGCGCCGGCGTGATGTTGTACATCGCCACCACCTCGACGGGTACCGCGCCCATCGCGCCCTTGTCGCCATTCTTCATCACCTTGGTCTTGGCCTGAAGGTCCGGCGGCATCGCGTCGTGTACATTCTGGGGCGCGATGATCACAGTCTTGGGGCCGGCCGCCGCTTGCAAGATCGGGACATTGAAATGATCGCCATGGACATGGGTGATCAGGATGAAATCCGGCTGCGGCATGGCCTTGTAGGGCGCCGTCACCGCATCGCCCTGGGCGCCGTCCAGCGGCGCCGGATCGATCAGGATGTGCTCGCCCTTGTAGGCGAGCATCAGGCTGGCATGGTGGATGGGAACGATGTCGACCGGCCCGCCCGCCGTGGAGAAATGGTCGAAGCCGGCGACTTGTGCCTGCGCCGGCAGCGACAGGACCGCCGAGGCAAGTCCCGCCGCCAACAGGCAAATTTTTGCGCTTCTCATGGTCGCTGCTCTCCCCGATCCGTCTCTCTGGCCCGCGGGGCCGAATTTAGCGCAAAGCGGGCGGACCCGCCAATCGTGGACCATGGTTGCGAAACACCGCCAAGCGCGTAACCTGGAGCGCAATCCGGAAAATCGGAATCGATTTTCGGGCAAATTGCGCGAAAAACGAATAGCTTGGAGCATGATCCGGTTTCCTTGAAAGCGGATCATGCTCCAGGCAAAAAACGGGAGACCGGCATGCACCCTCACCTGACCCGCCGCGCCACGCTTGCCATCGCCGGCGCCGTCTTGTTTTGCGGGCGGGCCGCCGCCCAGGCCAAATCACGCATCGGCATCATCGGCGCCGGCAATATCGGCGCCTCCGTCGGGGGATTGTGGATCAAGGCCGGCCATCCGGTGATGTTCTCCTCCCGCAATCCCGACGAGTTGAAGGACCTGGTGGCCGGGTTGGGGCCGCTGGCCCATGCCGGCACGGTGGCCGAGGCCATTGCCTATGGCGATGTGCTGTTCATCGCCGTGCCTTATGCCGCGCTCCCCCAGATCGGGGCCGACTATAAGGATGCGCTCAAGGGCAAGATCATGCTGGATGCCTGCAATGCCGTGCCCACCCGCGACGGCGATGCCATCACCAAGGAAGCCGATGCCAACGGCACCGGCATCACCTCGCAGAAATATCTCGCCGGCACGCGGCTGGTGCGCGCTTTCAACACCATGGGCGCCAAGAATTTCGAGACCCAGTCGAACCGTCCGGATCCCAAGATGGCGGTCCCCATCGCCGGCGACGATCCCGAGGCCGTCCGCGTGGCTGAAGGGCTGGTGCGCGACGCGGGCTTCGATCCGGTGCTGGCGGGCGGCCTGGCCAGCGCCAAAAAGTTTCAGCAGCGGTCACCAGGCGCCTATGGCTTCCAGGGCAGCGCCGCCGAGCTGAAGGCCAAGCTCGACGCGGTTCCATAGCACCGCACCCGCGTGTATTTGCCGTCAACTTGACCGGCGAAGGTGATTGGATCACCCTCGAAATCGGGCACAGGGGTCGCATGCGATGGATGGGGGCGAAACCCAGGTCGTGACTTTTGCGCGGCATGCCGATGTCGCGTTGGATAATCGCGCCCATTGCCTGGACCTGATCGAGGGGTACGATTTCGGACGCATCTATGTGGTGGGCGCGCAAAACCTGACACTGGGTCGCACGCCGCCCGCCGATATCGTGCTCAATGATTCCGAAGTTTCGCGTTCTCATTGCCGCGTGGCCATCGTCCACGACAGCATGCTGGTCACCGATCTGGGTTCGACCAACGGCACCTTTCTGGATGGGGTGCGGGTGACCGGGCCGACGCCGGTGCCGGTCGGCGGCGTCCTGCGGGTCGGGCGCCAGTCGCTCAAGCACGAATGGCGCACGGAAAAGGAGATCCTGCAGCATCACGAGCTCGAGCGCGAGTTGCGCAAGGCCGGCACCTATGCGCTGGCGCTTTTGCCCGCGCCCATCGCCGAAGGGCCGATCCGGGCGGAATGGCTGTTCGAGCCCTGCTCCAAGCTGGGCGGCGACGCCTTCGGCTATGGTCCGCTCAATGACGAGCAATTCCAGTTCTACATGATGGACGTTTCCGGCCACGGCGCCGGAGCGGCCATGCACAGCGTGGCGGTGATGAACCTGCTGCGCCAGCGCGCGGTGCCGGGCGCCGACATGGGCCGGCCCGAACAGGTGCTCAAGGCGCTGAACGCCATGTTCCCGATGGAGGAACATGCCGGCATGTACTTCACCATGTGGTATGGCGTCTATGACAGGTCCAGCCGGCAACTGCGCTATGCCAGCGCCGGGCACCATCCGGTCTTTCTGGTACCCCCGGAGCGGGACGAGGCCATCGCGCTGCGCACCCGCAATGGATTGGTGGGCGCGGACCTGGGGACAAATTACCGCGCGGACACGATTTCGGTGCCTCCCGGCAGCTCGCTCTATCTTTTCAGCGACGGGGTTTTCGAAATTGTCACAAAAGAAGGCATAGAGTGGGGCTTAAGCGATTTTGTGCCACGGTTGCTGGAGCCCGCGGCCTCCAATCCGGGCGCATGCCAGAGGCTCTACAAGAATGTCCGTGGCGTGGCGCATGCCGGCGGCCTGGACGACGACTTTTCGCTGTTGCTGTTGAATTTTGATTGAGCGCTCGGGCGCGACGGAGATCCCAGATGGAGATGCAACATAATGACCTCGGCAATGTGCGCCGGATTGTGCTGGCCGGACGCATGGACACCGCGGGCGTGGACCTGATCGAGACCCGGTTTGGCGCCAGCATCGTTCCGGCGGGCCGCAACACCGTCGTCGATATCAGCCAGGTCACGTTTCTCGCTTCCATGGGCATCCGGATGCTGATCTCCACCACGCGCTCCTTGTCGCGCAAGGGGGGCAAGATCGCGCTTTATGGCGCGACGCCTGCGGTGCGCGAGGTGATCGACACGGTTGCGCTCACCGACATCATTCCGCTGGCCGACAGCGAAGACGAGGCCATCGGCCTGGTCTCGGGATGAGCTTTGCGTGAGACAATGGCGCGAACAAAACGGCCTGCGTTCGGCCGCGCTCGTGGATGGCAAGCTGAAGCTTGTCCTCAACAACACCTTGGCCGCGGTGGAAGACGGGCGCTGCGCCGTCGTGGAATTCCTGGGACCGCTCGACGCCATGGTCCAGAACCGGCTCGAGGTCGTGTTCGAGGAGCTGGTGGCCAATACCGTGCGGCACGGCTTTGCCGATGATTCCGACCAGTCCATCCATGTCGAGGTGGAACGCGGGTCGGGCGCCATCACCCTCACATTCGAGGATGACGGTACGCCCTTCAATCCAGTGCAGGCTGAGGCGCCCGGCCGCGCGGATGCCGACCGCGTCGGCGGGTTGGGATTGCCCCTGATTGCCAAAATGTCCAGCGCGCTGCGCTATGAGCAGCTCGCTCCCGGCGAATTGCGCCAGGGCTTTAATCCGCGCAACCGGACGACCGTGTCCGTCAAAGCCTAGTGGAAATCAGAGCGCTGCCGAGGTGGACGAGGCGTAAAGCTGGCCCGCCTTCGACTTGTCGTCGGTGGCCTGGCTGATCGCGGCGGTCAACTGCTTGAGATCGTTGGACGCGGCGACCGCTCTCGCAAGGTCGTCCATCTGCTGTGTTAGGGCCTTCGCCTCGGTGGCGTTGTCCTGGCGCAACTTGTAGGCATTCTTGCGGGCCGTCGAGGCCAGGAACCAGGGCTTCTCGACATTGGCGAGCGCTGCCACCTGGTCGCACAGGGACTGCGCTGCCGTATGAAGTCCGTCAAACGTGCTGCGCTTGACCGTGACCAGCATGGGCACCGCGGTGCCATAGGCGTCCTGGAATGCGCCAAACGCCAGGAATGCTGCTCGCGTCTGGCCGATGATCTGCCCCGCATCCTGTTGCGGAGGCGCCGCCAGCGCCGCAGCCAGGTCGGTCCTGGCTTTCTGGAGCTTTGCCATGACGTCGGCGCCGGCCGCGTCACCGGCCGCCGGCAAGGTTCCAATATCGCGCCACATGCGTCTTTGGGTGCGGCCGAGGCTATCGCTTTCCGACTTGGCCATGGCGGACGTGGCCGCGACAAGCTCGGCCGCGGATGCCTTGGCAGCGACCAGGCCGGCCAGCTTGGACCTTGTGTCGTTGAGAAGAGCGATGTCGTCCGCCCTGGCATGAACCTTCCCTGCGGCATCAATCAGCCCGTCCATCTGCTTGGCCAAGGGCTGGCCGCTGCTGGCGGTTTCGGCGCCCGCGGCCGGCGCCCCAGCCGGCGCCCCGGCCGGCGTCGTTGCCGAGGCCGCGAGGGGCGCAGGCGCCGGCGCGGATTTGTTCGCCCGGTTGATCAAGAGGCTTGCCATCGCCAGGACGGCGAACACAGCCACAAAGCCCAGGGCGGCGATGACGAACATTCCGCCGACCTTGCGTTTGGCCTGGCCTTTGGCCTTGGCCGCGGGCACGGGAGCGCCGGCGGATTTTGCCGCAGGCGCTGCGGGCGCTGCTTGCGCCGCCGCCGCGATCTTGACCACGGCTTCGCTCGCTGGCGCCTTGGACGGCGATGACGCGGATGGCGACGCCGCGGATGGCAGGATGGCGATGCGGGTGGCTTCGTCCGCATGCGGCGCATTGCGTGGGTCCATCAGCTTCAGCCAGGCCGACATCGAGGCCGGGCGCTCCAGCGGGCGCACGGCCATGGCCGCGTCCACGGCGCGGGTAAAGGTCGGACTGAAGCCGGGCCATTCCCGCGAGGACAGAAGGCCGCTGTCCTCCCCATGCAGGCGCTCCAAAACTTCCGGCGGCTTTTCGCCGGTCACGCACTGATACAGCACGACCCCCAGGGCATAAATGTCGGTCCAGGGGCCTTGCGGATAGCTTTTTACATATTGCTCCAGCGCCGCGTAGGGCGGCGTATAGAACGTAACCTTGGTGTTGGTGGCCTGGCCGGATTCGAACCGCGCCGATCCGAAATCGATCAGGACAGGCCTGCCCTTCGGGCTCACCAGGATATTGGCAGGCTTGATGTCGCGGTGCAGGACGCCCCCTTGGTGCGCCCGTTCCAGCCCCTCGGCGATGGGGCGGATGATGGACATCAGGCTCTGTTCGTCAAATTTCTTGCCGTCCCGCAACATCTGGGCCAGCGAATGGCCGCTTTCGAAATCCATCACCATGTAGGCGGTGCCGTGAATTTCGAACAGGCTGCGCACCGCCACGATATTGGGATGGCGCTCGGGGTGGGAAAGGCCCCACAGGACCTTCGCCTCTTCCAGAAATTTCTGCCGGCCAAGGCAGTAGATTTCCTCCGAAGAGGAATCGGTCGGCGCCACCGTCGTCCCGTCAATGCGATCGCTGATCGCGCCGGGGAAATACTCCTTGATGGCGACCGTCTCGCCAAAATAGACGTCGGTGCCGCGATAGACGATGCCGAAGCCGCCCGCGCCAAGAACCTCTTCCAGGCGCCATTCCCGCAGGATGGTGCCTTGAGGCAATGCTTTGCTGTGATAAGGTATATTCACTTCCCGCCATGCCCCACGCCTTGCGGACCCGATAGCTAGGCATAAGTGTCAAGAATATTCTAGATGATTTGGGTCTGAAGCAATCCAGCGGCAACGATTCATGCTTACCGAGCAAGTCGAGCGAAGCCATGTGGGATGCCGGCGGAAGGTAAATGAGGACGCATTTCTGGCGCGCCAGGACCTTGGCCTCTGGGCGGTGGCCGATGGGGTCGGCGGTCATGCCGCAGGCGATGTCGCAAGCCGGTTGGTGGTGGAACGGCTGGGGCGGGCGGTGGCAGAGCCCGATGTTGCCACCCGCATGCAAACCGCCAGGTCGGCCATCGAAGAGGCCAATCTCGCCCTGTGGGACATGGCGCGCGCCTATCGCGGCACCATGGGCAGCACGATCGTGGCGCTTGCCATCGCCGATGACGGCTATTGCTGTCTCTGGGCGGGCGACAGCCGCGCCTATCTGCTGCGGGATGGCAAGCTTCGCCAGCTGACGCGCGATCACAGCCTGGTGCAGCAGCTGGTGGATTCGGGCGATCTGGAACCCGAGGCAGCCGTCAATCATCCCAACGCCAACATCATCACCCGGGCCGTGGGGTCCGCAGCCAGCGTCGAACTCGACAGCGTGCAAGGCGATATCCGTACGGGCGACCAGTTTCTTCTGGCAAGTGACGGCCTCACCCGCCTTTTGGGCGAGGACGAACTGGCGGCGGTGCAAGATGACGATGACCTGGAACTTCTTGCGGATCGCTGGGTGGAGACCGTGCTGGCCAGGGGCGCGCCCGACAATTTTACCTTCGTCATCGTGCGGGTGAAGGCCGCCGGGGCAAATCGGGACTGACCCTTATGCGCTGCCCAACGCGGGATCGCTGTGGCTTGTCCTGCCGGTTTCGACATGACCGGCCCAGCGCCGGCTGAAGCCGCCGCAGCGAAGCGCGATATCGTACCAGTGACCGCCGGCGGCGATGGCCCAGCGGTCCAGGGTCCCTTCGCCGGGCGCCAGCCGGTGGCGCCGGGGCTCCTGCGCCAGATAGGCGAGAGGCTGTGTGACAACCTCCAGGACACTGCCGCTCGCATTGTGGAGCACAAGGATCAGTTCGCCGGTTGCCGCGTCGTAACGGCTTGCGGCGGCAAGCGCGGTATAAGGTGCCGCATCCTCGAACACCCGCAGGAAGCCGTTCGGGCCATGCACCTCATAGCGGTAGCCGCCCACGAGCGGGAGGCTGTCGCCCAGAACCTGTCCTGCTTCGACCGTATAGAACCAGGGGCCGGCGCCATCCGGCGCATAGGCGGTGAGCACAGCGCCTGCCGCGCCACCGTTGACACATTCAAGCGCAAAGGCGCCGTCACGCACCTCACCGTTCACCTCCAGGGCATAAGGCAATGCCCGCGCCCGGCGAAGGCCTTTTTCCTGGCGCGGCAGCGGTTCGTCGCTCGGTTGGAGAGGCCGAGGCAGGGCCTGCTGCGACACGGCCAGAGCGTCGTAACCGGAGGTATCGGGCAGGTGATGACCGCGCCCTTCATCCCTTTCGGAAAAATCGAAAGCGGTGGTGAGATCGCCGCACACCGCCCGCCGCCAGGATGTGATATTGGGCTCGAAGACGCCGAACCGCTTCTCCAGAAACCGGATCACCGAGGTGTGGTCGAAAAGCTGGGAATTGACGAAGCCGCCCCTGCTCCAGGGCGAAATCGCCAGCATGGGAACGCGCGGCCCCAGGCCCACCGGCTCGCCTTTGTAAATCTCGCCTTCGACACTGACGCTGCTTTTGCCCATGGCGGGGGAAATCGGCGGCACCGGCGGGGGAACATGATCGAAGAAGCCGTCATTCTCGTCGAAGTTCAGGAAGAAGACGGTCTTGGACCAGACATCGGGATTGGCCGTCAGCGCCGCGATCAGGCCCGCCGTCATCGCCTGGCCGAAGCCCGGACAGGCCTTGGGATGTTCGCTGGCGTCGGTGGGCGCCACGATCCAGCTCACCTGCGGCAGCCGGCCCGCAATAACATCGGCGGCGAAATCTGCCATCAGGAAGCCGCCACGCGAGTTCTTCACCCCCGTCGAGGCCGCGGGCCAGGCGCGGGCCCGCCGGTGATCCTCCGACGCCGCATCCAGGCCTCGGAAGCGCGCGAAATAGGCCAGCGAATTGTCGCCGAAATTGTCATACTCCTGATAGAGGCGCCAGCTGACGCCGGCCTCGCTCAACCGTTCGGCATAGGTGGTCCAGTCGTAAGGCCGGAATGTTTTTGAATCATTGGCCTGGTCGGCGGTCTCGTTGACTTCCTCGCTGGAATTGACGATGGCCTGCAGACCGTCATTGCCCACGGCAAGCCCGTTGGTGCCGCTGAACAGGAAGAGCCGGTTGGGATTGGTGGGGCCGAAGACCGAACAGTGATAGGCGTCGCAGATGGTGAAGGCGTCCGTCAGCGCGTGATAGAAGGGCAGGTCGGCGCGCCGGAAATAGCCCATGGTCATGGGGCCCTTGGCGGCGATCCAATTGTCGTGATGCTTCCACAACGCGTGACTGCCCTTCCAGCTGTGGTCCAGGCTTTCCAGCCACTGCGCCGAAGTCCGACCTGAGTCCAGGTGAAAGGGCGCATGGCTCAGGCCGTCCGGCCCGGGCTGCTGCCACACCGGCTTGCCCGAAGGCAGCGTCACCGCACGCGGATCCGAAAAGCCGCGCACACCGCGCAAGGTGCCGAAATAGTGATCGAAGGAACGGTTCTCCTGCATCAGGATGACGACATGTTCGACATCCATGATGCTTCCGGTTCGCCGCGCCGGGGCCGCAGCCAGCGCCTTGCGGATCACCAGCGGCCAGCTTGCCAGGCCTGCCATCGCCTGCTGCGCGAATATCCTGCGGTTCCTGGCCGTCACCTGCTTGCGCCCTTCAACTGCGATAGGTCAACAGCGCATCGCCCAGCGCGTGTTTGAGGGGACCGAGCCAGGGCTCGAATTTCAGCCACTGGTCCAGGCCGTCGCGGAAAATGGGCTGGCGCACCTGCTCGGAGCTGGGCGTGCGCACGCTCCGGCGCGTCTTGTGGAATTCGATGCAGCCCTGTTCGAAGTCCAGGCCGCAATACTCCAGGATCCGCCGCACACTGCCTTCCAGGTCTGACACCACATCCTCGTGCTGGACACGCAGCACCCGGCCGGGCAGCGCCTCGTCCCAATGCCGCATCAGGTCCAGATAGGTGCGATAGGTGCGGGCGATGTCGTCCACGCTGTAGGTGAACTCCTGTCCATTGGCGAAGAGCTGCTTGAGATTGGAGAAGCAGCAGGCCATCGGCTCGCGCCGGGCGTCGATGATGCGGGCATGGGGCAGCATCAGATGGATCAGGCCGATATGGCGGAAATTGTTGGGCATCTTGTCGATGAAGAAGGGCCGGCTGGTGCGGTAGGCCCGGGTCTCGGCCAGGTACTTCTCACCCAGTTTGCGGAAATCCTCCGCCGTCATGTCCGCCAGCACGGCGGGGTAGCGCGGATTGTCCGGGTCACTGTCGCGGCCCATCAGGTCCACCACGGCCCGCTGGATCTCGGCCAGCTCCTGTGTGCCTTCCACCTGTGAGTGGGATGCCAGGATCTGTTCCAGCAAGGTCGAGCCGGAGCGGGGCAGGCCCAGAATGAAGATCGGGTCCGGGCTGGGATCACCCCATCCCGCGCGCCGGGTGAAGAAGTTGCGCCCGCATACCGCGATTTGCCGGGCGGTATTGGATTCAATCGTGTCCGGACGATAGCGGCTTTGCGCCCGTTTCAGTTCATTGCCCCGCTGATAATAGCTCCAGGACTGGGCGATCTCGCCGCGATCCTCCAGCCCCTTGCCCAACGCGAAGCAAAGATGGATGCGGTCGTCGGGGACTGTCGCCGGCGCCTCTTCCGCGGCGCGCATCCGGGCAATCGTGTCATCGTCGAACCGGTAGGTCTTGAGATTGGCCAGGCTCCAATAGGCGTCTCCGAAATCGGGCCGCGCTGCAGCCGCGGCGTGATAGGCCGTGACGGCCTGCGCAAAGCGGTCGGTGGTCTTGAGCGCGTGCCCCAGCCACAGATGGATGTCCGGATTGCCGGGCATGTCGGCCAGCATGGCCTGGTAAAGCGCGATCGCACGCTCATGTTCGCCCAAGCCCACCGCCGCCGTCGCGGCGACCGACAGGGCGTCCTTGTTTGCCGGATCCAATGCCAGCAACCGCTCAGCCTCAGCGCGCGCCTGCCGGTATTTGTGCCGGTCGAGCAAGGTCTGGGCATAGTCCAGGCGCGCGGCCCGATGATCGGGCGCCAGGACCAGCACCGCTTCCAGCAGGAGTTCGGCGTCATCCAGGACGCCGCGCGCCTTGCCGATCTTGGCCAGCAACCGCATCGCCTCCGGATGATTGCCATGACACAACAGAAAGGCCCGGACGATCTGTTCGGCCGGCGCCAGGTCGCCGTCCGAAAACAGCGATGTCGCCGTCACCACTTCGGCCGGCAGGTTGCGCAAGGTGGCGACATGGGCGGTGGCGGTCTGCGCATTGGCGGCGTCACCGGCCAGGCGATAGACGCCTTCCAGCATGCGCCAGCTCATCGGCAGGGCGGGATTGATGTTCACCGCGCGCAACAGCGCGGCGATCGCCCGTGGAGCGTCCTTGCGCGCGACATGGCACAGGCCGCATTCCTGGTGCATCTGGCTGAAGCGGGGTTCAAGCCGCTCCAGCCGTTCCAGCACCGCCAACGCCTCGTCGATGCGCTTCAGATGGCGCAGGCTCATCGCCTCGATCAGCAGCAGGTCGCGGTTTTCCGGAAAGTCGCGAAGCCGGGCACGGGCGCCCTCCAGCGCCTCGGCGTGGCGGCCGGCGCCGTGCAATTGCCGCAGCCGGCGGACTTCCGCCTCCGTCGAGGCCAAAGGCTCGATCTCGATCGTCGCTTCCATAAGGCTCAATGCATCCGCGCCCGGATGCATGCTAGCAGAAAGCGCCCTAGAAATTGGCGCCAATCCTCAGGCCCACAATCCGGGGGCGCAAGGGGACCTCGGCCTTGATGAACTGGGCCGAAGAGGTGAAGGTGCTGGCATTGCTGTCGCCCAAATTCTGGCCATACAACTGCGCATACCATTTGTCGTAATTCACACCGATGGCCGCGTCGAAGGTGGTGTAGGACGGCTGCAGATAGCGCAGGAAGGTCGTGGCGGGAACGATCACGCCGTTGCCGGACGAATAGGTTGCCGGCTGGTTGTACATGCTGCCGGTATAGCTCAAGCCGCCCATCACATAGGGGTTGAAGCCCTCCATCGACCAGTCATAGCGCAAATGCGCATTGACCTGGTATTTGGGCGAGAAGGCCGGCGTGGTGCCGGGCGCACCGAAGGGGTTGGTGAAGGGTTGCGGCGTGGCCAGGCCCTTGGGCGTGATCTGCGTTATGCATTGGCCAAAAGTGGGCGATGTTGAGATGTTGCTGATAAAGCACTTCGACCCGGCCTGGGTGTCGTCATTGTAGGAGCCGGAACCGGACAAGGTCAGGCCCTCCATCAGCAGCGCCTGAACCTGCAACTCCGCGCCCTTCACATGATAGTCAGGTCCATTGAGACCGAAGGTGGTGTTGCCCAGCAGCGGCGGATTGAAGAACAGGAACTGCACACTGTTCCACTGCATCAGATAACCGGACAGGTTCACCTGCAGGCGGTTGTCCAGGAAAGTGCCCTTCATGCCGACTTCCTGGTTCTGCAGCGAGTCCGGGCCATAGCTGTTGGGCTTCTGGAACTGGTTGACGCCGCTGAGAGGCGCGACCGCGCTGGAGGAACGGTTGAAGGCGCCGGGGCGGAAGCCCTGGGAGAAGGTGTAATAAGCCATGATGTCCTGGGTGACGTGCCAGGTGATGTTGGCCCTGCCTTTGACGCCGGAATAGGTCTTGCGGTCGTTGGCGGCATTGATATTGACCACGCCGCCGGCGCACTGGCCGTTGGGTACGTCCAGGCAGCCCGTGGTGGTGCCATACTGGGACCCGACTTCAAAATCGCGATACTGGAACCAGCGCGCACCGCCCGTGACCGTCAAGGTATCGGGGATGATGTCGTAATCCACCGAGCCGAAGAAGGCATACTGGTTATAGCCGCGCTGGGTGTCTTCGCCGAAGGCGGTGGCGTCGCTGCGGATACTGGGATCGTTGAGGGTCGCGGCCGGCGAAGGACGCACATCCGCGACGCAAACCGGACCGCCCGCCAGGGCTGCGGTCAGATTGGCCTGGTTGCAAGCCGGGATGGTCTTGTAGTTGAAATTCATGTCGTCATAGATGTGGAACTCTTCCCAATAGGCGCCGCCGATGGCGCGCAGGCGCCAATTGTCGGGCGTGCTGAGACGCAGCTCACTGCTGATATGGGTGCTGTGGATGGTGTCTTGCCAGTAACCCAGGGGCGAATAGCAACTCGCCTGACCGGTGCCGAAACCGGTCGAGCCGCCGACGCATTGGTAATACATGCCGCCGGCGGAGCGGGAATAGTTGGTGTAATCCATCTGTTCATGGATGTCGCGGTCGGTATAGCCGCCGGTATAGACCAAGCTGAGATCGCCGACCTTGCCGTTGAGCGTCCAGGCGAGGTTGGAATAGCGGTCCTTGTTGTAGGACGGATTGAAGGACGTAACCTGCAAGGGCTGCAGGGTCTGGAAGTCGGAGCCCACCGGATATTCGACGGCAAGGCCTTGGGCATCCAGGCTTTCCAGGCTTTCGGTAATCAACACATTCCAGTCGTCATTGATGTCGTAAAGCGCCGAAAGACGCGCGCCCTGGTAGGTGACCGGGTTGAAGTCCTTCTGGGCGACGTTGAAATTGTTGGCCTGGGGCGCGCGCGCGGACGGCAAGGTGCACAGGCCGGTCTGGGAACCCTTGGGCAGGCCATTGGGACAGATGCCTGCGCCATTCGGTGTGATGTTGAAGTAGTAATTGCCCAGGTCTTCGTTGGAACGGGTGAAGGTCGAGGCCACGTTGTTGATGTAGCCGCCCTGCTTCTCGTCATAAACGACCGCACGGATGGCCAGCTTGCCGCTGATGATCGGAAGATTGAGTGTCAGGTTGGCGGCGGAATTGTCGGCGCCGCCCTCGGTGAAACCGTAGCTGGCCTCGGCCTTGCCCTCGAACGTGTCGAGCTTCGGCTTGTTGGTGATGTAGCGGATCGCGCCGGCTTCCGCGCCACCGCCGAACAGCGTGCCTTGCGGGCCTTCCAGCACTTCGACGCGGTCCATGTCGACCATGTAGATGTCGACATTGCGCGCCGGGAACTGCATGGACTGGTCGTCCAGATAGATCGCGACATTGGGGAAGTTGGCGATGGTGCCGCTGGACTGGTTGCCGCGGAAGCCGTTGGACAGGCCGCGCATGATGATTTCGCCCTGGCCCGGGCCGTTAT
>Ga0210386_10000993_pt1 | contig 25679 bp, 22 predicted proteins | sample IncBWH32OmetaG_FD_160091 | JGI IMG/M metagenome (GOLD analysis project Ga0210386, IMG submission 160091) | Forest soil microbial communities from Barre Woods Harvard Forest LTER site, Petersham, Massachusetts, United States - Inc-BW-H-32-O ...
GTGCGCGATGCAGTCGGCGACCAAGGCACGTGACAACCCGCCGGTGCCAATCTCGTTGCCGCCGTCACCGATTGCCGCCGTATCCCAGGGCCCGGCAAGAAATAGACCATCCAGCAACGTCGTCTCAGCGCTGATATCTTCGCCCCGCATGTTGCGTGCCGTGCCGTCCTTTGTGCGGCCGCAGCGTTCGATCGCGATCGCCAGCTTTACGCGATAGGCGCGCCAGGTGGCTATGGCCTCCGCCACGTCGCCGCCCAACGGCACAACGTCGATCGCGACATCGATCGCGTCCGCTGCCGCGAGGGCGGCGACGCATGCGGACACGCAGGGTGCATCGGTGCAGATACGGCACGCGATGCCCACCCGACGGAGCGCACGGGCCAACAGAGCAGTTGCCACCGGTCCATCGGTCTCTGCCGCGGGCGGTATCCCGCCCGGCACGTAAAAGCCAGTGATCAGCCCAATCGGGCCGGGTGTATTGGCGATGGCCGAAACCGCATCGCGCAACCCTCCGCGTGTCGCGGCAAACAGTGGCGCGATGTTGCGGCCAACATCTCGATGAACCACCGCCTCGACGGCGTCGATCAGCGCCGCGCGGTCCACGCGTGGATTACAGCGCGGCGAGCTTGGTGTTGCGGAGGTCGGTGATCAGCATGCTGCCTGGCGCGTGGGTGACGCAGAATTCGGGCTTCACCGACGCCACGACCGACTGCGGTGTCACGCCGCATGCCCAGAACACTGGCAGCTCGTCCGCGCCAACGGGCACCGCGTCACCATAATCCGGCTTCGCAATATCCTTGATGCCGATCAGCGCCGGCAGCCCGATATGCACCGGCGCGCCATGCACCGAGGGAAACCGCGAGGTGATCTGCACCGCGCGGATCGCATCCGCCGGCTTCATCGGCCGCATCGAGACCACCAGCTTGCCGTGGAACATGCCGGCCGGCACGCAGTCCACATTCGTGCGATACATCGGCACGTTGGTGTTGCACGCGATGTGCCGCACTTCGATGCCGTCCTCAATCAGCGCCTCCTCAAACGAGAACGAGCAGCCGATCGCGAACCCCACCAGGTCATCCCGCCACAGATCGCTGACATCGGTCGGCTCGTCGACCAGCTCACCGTGCCGCCAGACGCGGTAGCGCGGCAGGTCGGTGCGGAGATCAAGATCCTCGCCCAGCGACGGAATATACGGGCTGCCCACATCGGTTACGCCGAGCACCGGACACGGTCGCGGGTTGGCCTGCGCGAAGCGCAGGAAGTCGTTGGCCAGATCTTTCGGCAGGATCACCAGGTTTGCCTGCACGTTTCCCGGCGCCAGACCCGAGGTCGGCCCGGTGAACAGACCCTGCCGCATGCGCAGCCGCTCCGCGCGGCCACTGCTGACGCCGATCGAAACGAAGCCGTCCATCACGCTGCCCCCGCCCGCACCGCCTGGAACGCGCCGGTGCCGAACTGTGACTTGTTGATCGGACCTTGATGGTGGTCACTGGCTGTCCCGAGTTCAACCGTGCCCTTCATCCTTCCATCCGCGACGTTGCCATCCAACGAGTAGAAGATCGTCGCGCCTTCATACCGGGTGCGGAACTCGAGGTGCACGCCGTCCGCGCAAAGACTGCCGCTGACCGGGCCGTCAAACTGCTGCGATGTCTGACTGCCAGTAATGGAGCCACCTTGCTGCTGCAATGTCAGCCGGTGCGTCCGCGCCCCATGCAGGAACGAGACCTGCACATCCCAGGCGCCGGAGATGTCGGTCTTCGGCGCCGGGGCCGGCGCGGTCGCCGCGGCGGGAATCATCAGCGCCGCCGCAATCGCGCGGCCGACCTGATCGGCCTCTCCCGCCTGCAATCCGAACGGATCCACCTCCACCGCGTTCGCCGTGGTGGCCATGTCGTCCAGCATCACCCGCGGCTCGCCATCCAACACGCGCAAGCGCAGCGTTTCGCCGTCGAACGGGAACGTCGCGTTGTCCCAGCTCACCACCAGCCGCGGCACCTTCACCACACCCTTGGGCGGGACCACCTTCGTGCTAACACCCGGCATCGTCAGCCGCCCGGCAATGGTCGCCACATCGTCATTCCAGCGCTTCAGCTCCACCGCCGGGTCGCGATGCTCGAACCACACCTCTAGCGCCGCGAGCACGCCGATCACGTCCTCCTTCGACACCTTCATTCCGCGCGCGAAACCCTGATGCGGCGAGGCGTTGCGCCAGGCGGCCTGGATCAAGTCCTTGCGGCCGAGCAGCAGCCCGCTGGTCTGCGGCCCGCGCAGGAACTTGCCGCCGCTATAGATCACCATGTCGGCACCGCGCGTCAGATAGGGGCTCGGCTTCTCGATGTGCTCGGAGGCCGCATCGACCAGCACGGGAATGCCCCGTGGCTTCGCCCGTGCGATGAAATCCTCCAGCTTCACGGCTGAGGTCTCGTCCTGGTTGCCCAACACGAGGATCATCGCCACCGGCTCAATCAGCGCCTCATCCAGCTCGGCGATGGAGCTGATCTCGACGATATGCGTGCCTACCATGCGGACCGCCTGATCATAGGAGAACCGCTGGTTCTTCATCAGGATCACCCGGTTCACCCAGCCATCGGTGAACGGCAGGCGCAAAATCTTTGCCGGGTCATTGCCGGCGACGCAGGCCGTCGTGGCCAGCGTCAGCGCTGCGGCACTGCCGCAGGTCACCATGCCGCATTCCGACCCGGTCAGCTCCGCGATGCGCATCATGGCGCCTTGCATCAGCTCGTCCAGGCTGACGAACTGTCGCGAGGCCTGCGCGACGGCGGCGCGCACCTCCGGTAGCATCAGGCTGCCGGAATGCGCGGTGCGCACGCTGGCGCAATTGATGAACGGCCGGACTCCCAACGCCAGGTACGGGTTGGTGTTGCGGGTCTCGGCCGGGACGTCATTCATCGGGGTAAGGCTCCTTGGGTCGTAGGTTAAGGTATCGGATGGCGTTCCGACGCGGCCGGTCAAGCCCGGCCGCGCCGGCATGGCCCGTGTCAGACGCTCTCGTCCGGCGCGGCGCCAATATATTTATACTGGTGCACGATGTCGTCGTCGGGATATTTCGGGTCATGCTGCACCTGGAAGATGCTCACCACCCGGCTGGTCAGGTCGCCGTTATCGTCGAACGACACCACGCCTTGCAGCGTCTTCGTCTTGCTTGCCTGGATGGCATCCCGCACTGCCTCGCGTGTCACCGGCTTGCCGGTCTTCGCCACCCGCTCGATCGCGTCGAGCACAACCAACGCGGCGTCGTACGCGGTGATTGAGTAATCCGACGGCTGCAGGTTGAACTTGGCTGCGAAGCGCTTGACCCATGGCTCCAGTGTGTCTTGCTGGATCATGTGCGGGCTGGCGACCGTTGCATACCATCCGTTCGCGGCGGGGAAGCCGGCGCCTGACAGCACCGACGGCCCATACATGCCATCGCCGCCAGCTTTCAGCATCTTCGGCACGATGTCATATGATTGCTTGGCCAGCTTCACGCCAGCCTGCGCGTCGCCACCGTAATAGATCAGGTCTGGGTTGAGCCCTTTGATCTTCGTCAGCGCGGCTGTGTAGTCGGCCGCCTTGGGGTCAAGCCGGTCATGGCCCAGGACTTTGATGCCCTTTTTCGCGGCACGGTTCTCGAATGCCGTGGAAATGCCAATCCCGTACGCGCCGCTGTCATCCAGCCCGTACATCGTCTTCACCTTGATCACGTCGGCGAAGTAGTTGGCGAGATTCGGCCCCTGATACGCATCTGTGGTGACGGTGCGGAAATACACCGCCTTCCCCGCCGGGCGGTACAGGCCGGCGAATTTCGGATCGGTGATGTCTGGGTTGGTCGAGGTCGGCGTGATGGTCGCCAGCCCACCCTGGCTGAAGATCGGCGACATCGCCTTGCCGGGTGTGGAGCTCATGGGCCCCAGCGCCGCGACGCAGGTCTTGTCCGCAACCATTTTGCGGACATTCACCGCCGCCTGCGCCGGATCATACTGCCCGGCGGTCGCCGTGCCGTCGTCGAGGAGCAGGACATTGATGTGATAGCCGGCCGGGCCGCCCTTGGCGTTCGCCTCATCGATCGCCATCAGGAACCCGTCCTTGATGCGAACCGCGGTATCGGCGTCCGCCCCGGTGAGAGACAGGTCGATGCCCACGGTGACGGACTTCTCTGCTGCCCTCGAGATCGAGGGTACCGCAAGTCCGGCCAGCGCGGAGCTGGCAGCCAATCGAAGTGTCGAACGGCGACTGATCGTGGTCATAACCTGCCTCCCTATCGGTGGTTGTGGATTACATCAGGATAGTGCCCCTTCGCGCTTCAGCGCGCGGATGGTGCTGCGGAAGGCGTCGATCGTGACAGCCATCTCGTCGTCGCCATGCGTGGCGGAGATGGTGCCTGACGGCCCGGAGTTCACATCGACACCGTTCACCAACATGCCCATCCGCAGCGCGTTGGCGAAGCCGTCCTTCTTCGCGTTGATCATCTTGGCGATATACGCCGTCGCATCAAACTGGCCCGGCGTGATGTCGTCCTTGTCGGGGTTTGTGTAGACATGGAAGCCGGAGTAGGAGCCGTGCACGGCCATCTTCACCTTCTCCTCCAGCAGCACCTCATTCATCCGTTTGCGCAACGTCTCGCCATAGGCATTGGCCTTTGCGTTGGCATCGGTGGTGGACAGGATTTCCAACGTTGCGATGCCTGCCGCGGCTGACACCGGATTGGCGTTGAACGTGCCGGGATGCGCGATCTTCTCGATCCCCTTTGCCTTGGTGCGCTTGAAGTCCAGCAGGTCAAGGATGTCGCGGCGTCCGCACACCGCGCCGCCCGGCATGCCGCCGGCCAGGATCTTCGCCAGCGTGGTCATATCCGGCGTGATGCCCAGCACCTGCTGCGCGCCACCAGGGGAACAGCGGAAGCCGGTGACGACCTCGTCGAAGATCAGAATTGTGCCGGTATCCTTGGTCAGCGTGCGCAGCGTCTTGAGGAACGCCTGCTCGATTGGCATGCGGCCGAAATGTGCACCCGTCGGCTCCAGGATCGCCGCAGCGATGTCGCGATGCTGCTCGAAGATCTTGATCAGCCCGTCGGTATCGTTCGGATCGCACAGCAGCACGTGGTCAGCGATGCCGCCCAACACCCCGGCGCTTGCGCTGCCATCGAAGTGGTCATGATGACCGTTGGTCATGTGGTCGTGCCAGCCGTGGAAATGGCCACGGAAGCGCAGCAGCTTGGTTCGCCCGGTGTAGGCGCGCGCCAGCCGCAGCGCCATCAGCGTCGCCTCGGTGCCCGAGGAGGTGAAGCGCACGCATTCCGCCGACGGCACCATCTGGCACACCAGCTCCGCCCAGCGCACCTCAAGCTCGTGGCAGGCGCCGAAATGGGTGCCCCTGTCCAGCGCCGCGTGCACCGCCGCCAGCACCTTCGGGTGATTGTGCCCCAGGATCAGCGCGCCATGGCCACCGAAATAGTCGACATACTTGTTGCCATCGACGTCCCACTTCAGTGGTCCGGCGGCTCGCGTGACGTAGATCGGATACGGGTCGAAGTTGCGGCTGTCATGTGCCAGCCCGCTGGGCAGCACCGCCTGGGCCTGTGCGGCGAGGGCGGCGGAGCCCGGGGTGATGGATTCGTAGGTCGAGAGCAGGGTGGCATTCGGCAGCGTCGTCGTGGACATCGGTCACTCCCCCATGGGTCGGATGGAGTATAGCGCGTCCTGCCCGGCCGGCCAGCAGCCACCCCTAATGCGTGCGCAACCGCCCCCCGCGCTGGCGCAGCAGGTGCGCCGCAGCCAGCAGGGATGCGGTCAGCACAACGGTCAATGTGGACACCGCCGCGATTGTCGGATCAATTTCGAAACGAAGATCATCCCACATGCGCCTTGGCAGGGTTACCGCGCCGGAGCCAGACAGGAACAGCGCCGCGATCAGCTCGTCGAAAGAGGTGATGAAGGCGAACAGCGCCCCCACCAGCACGCCCGGGCGGATCAGCGGCAAGGTCACCTGGCGGAACGTGCCCCATGGCGTCGCGCCCAACGACAGCGATGCCTGTTCCAGCCGCCGATCGAACCCGGCCAGGCTCGCGGTGACGCTGGTGACAACGAAGGGCACCGCCAGGCAGGTCTGCGCCAGTACCAGGCCCACAGGGCTGCCGACCAATCCGTAGCGGGAATAAGCGTAGTAGATGCCGATGGCCACCACGATCACCGGCACGATCATGGGTGACAGGATCAGTGCCGCCGCGGCGGTGCGCAGCGCGGGCTTCAACCGCGCGAGACCCAGCGCCGCGAGGGTTCCCAAGACAGTTGCCAGCACCACCACACAGGCGGCAACCGAAAGACTAAGTCCGGTTGCCGCCAACCATTCGTGGCTGGCGAAGTATTCGCGATACCACCGCAGGCCGAACGCTGGCGGTGGGAACGTCAGATAGGTCGCCGAGGAGAACGACAGAACCACGATCACCAGGATCGGCAGCGCCATGAACAGCAGCACCAGTGCAACCACGGTCCCCAGGGAGAGGCGCACGATCATCGTCCGGCCACCCGCAGCACGTTGCGCACGCCCGGCAGGCGCTGGAACACTGCCAACATCACCAGTGTCGCGGCCAACAGCGTCGCCGACAGGCACGATGCGTATGGCCAGTCGATCAGCTCTACCTGCTGCGAGATCAGCATCGACAGCAGCATGTCGTGTGGCCCGCCGACCAACATAGGTGTGATGTAGAAACCGAGCGACAGCACGAACACCAGCAGCACACCAGCAGCGACGCCTGGCATCGACAGCGGCAGGACCACCTGGCGGAAGGTGCTGAACGGCGTCGATCCCAGCCCGGCCGCGGCGCGCGGCAGTGCGGGGTCGATCTGCCGCAGCACGCTGGCGATCGGCAGGATCATGTAGGGCAACAGGATGTGGATCATCGCGATATAGACCGCTATGGGGGTGTTCAGCAGCTTCAGCGGTGAATCGATCAGGCCGGCGGCGGTCAGCGCCTCGTTTACTAACCCATGGCGACCTAGCAGCACCATCCAGGCGTAGCTACGCACCAGCACGCTGGTCCAGAACGGCAACAGAACAAGCACCAGCACCACTGCTGCGGGCCCGCGCGGTAAGCGAGCCAGCGCCAACGCGACGGGATACCCCAGCAGCAGGGCGCCAATGGTGACGACCAGCGCGGTGCGCAGCGTGGTCCAGAAGACGTGGAAGAAGACAGTGTCGTGCGCGAGCTGGCGATAGTTCTCCAGCGTCCAATTCGGGTCGGATACGCTACGCATCAGCATCGCCGCGACGGGCAATGCGTAGAACACCAGCATGTACAGGACTAGCGGCAGCGTCAGCAGCAGCGGGGATGGGTTCCAGTGGCGCCTTACGCGTGACGCAGTGGGTATCGCAATCGATAGGACGACGCTCAAGTGGGTTGCCTCACACCGCCACCGTGTCGTCAACGGCCCAGACGATGTCCGCCGTCTCGCCGACGACCCGCCGCCGCACGCCGGCGCCGGACGGTTCCTTCAGCACGATCGTGACGCCGCCCGCACTCTGGCATTGGTAACGACAACGTTCGCCGGCAAACACCGCCTCCACCACTGTCGTCCGCAGTCGGTTCGAGCGAGCACCATCCGCGACGGCCGCGTCGGCAAACCGGATTCGCTCCGGCCGTGCCGTCAGCGTGATTTCGGCGCCGACCCGTGCCGATCCCGCCATCGCTCCACGCACGATCCCGCCGGCACACTCAGCCACCACGATCCCATTCTCAACGCTGCGCACCGTCCCGGATAGAAAATTCGATTCCCCAATGAATGAAGCAACGAACCGGTCGCATGGCCGGTCGTAGATCTCTTCAGGTGATCCCACCTGCGCGATCAGCCCTTCATTCATCACAGCCACACGATCAGACATGGTCAGCGCCTCTTCCTGATCATGCGTCACGTAAATGAACGTGATCCCCAGATCCGCGTGCAGCCGCCGCATTTCCAGTTGCAGGCTTTCGCGCAACTGCTTGTCAAGCGCGCCCAGCGGTTCATCCATCAACAACAATCGAGGTCGGAACACGATCGCCCGTGCCAGTGCCACACGCTGCTGCTGGCCACCTGACAATTGCCGAGGATACCTCGTCTGGTACCCCGGCAGCCGCACCAGCTCCAGGCTCTCCTCCACCAGCCGCGCCCGCGTCGTGCGATCGACGCCGCGCTGCTTCAGCGGAAACGCAATGTTCTCCGCCACGGTCAGGTGCGGAAACAGCGCATAGTTCTGGAACACCATGCCGATGTTGCGCTTGTACGGTGGTAATCCCACGACCGACTTGCCGTCGATCGCGATGTCGCCGGCACTCGGCATCTCGAACCCGGCAATCATCATCAGCGTGGTGGTCTTGCCCGACCCGCTCGGTCCTAACAAAGTCAGAAACTCACCGGAACGAACATCCAACGACACGCCGCGTACGGCACCCACGCCGTCGAAGCGCTTCTCCAGGCCGGACAAGAAGACCGCGGCGCCCTGACCCGCGGTCATCACGCCGGTGCCGTCCATCGCCTAGCTCAACACCCACTTGTTCCACTTGCCGATCACTGCATCGCGGTTGTCTGCCCACCAGGCGTAATCATACGGCACCAGCTTCGGCCTGATGGCGGCGGAGCTCGGCAGCACCTCCAACTGCTTCGGCGCGATATACTGATCGGACTCACTGTTCACCGAGCCGTACGGGATCAACGAGGATAGCCGCGCCTGCGAGATCGCCATCGTGCCGAACCCGAGGAACTTCATCGCGTTCGCTTTGTTGGGTGATCCCTTCGGCACCGCCCAGCAATCGCGCTTCAGCATGCCCTGCGGCCAACTGATCGCTGCTGGCACGCCCGCTGCCTGGATCGCCGCCATGCGGCCATTCCACACCGAGGTGGCGACGACCTCCTTATCCGTCAACATCTGCGTCGGCACCGCGCCGGTCTCCCACCACTTCACCACGCTGCCCTTGACCTTGTCGTAACTGGCGAACGCTGCGTCGATGTCGATCGGATACACTTTGTCCGCCGCCACGCCCGCCGCCATCAGCGCGAATTCCAGCTCCGGTGTGCTCGGCCCCGCACCGCCCAGCGCACGGTCGCCCGGGAACTTCTTGGTGTCCCAGAAATCCGCCCAGCCCACCGGCACCGCACCCTTGAACGCATCGGTGCGGTAGGCCATCACCTCGGCCCACACCAGCATGTCCAGCGCGTAGTCGTATCGGTATATTGGATCGATATGTGCCGTATCCACAAGGTCGTAGTCGATCATCTCGAAATAATCGCCGTGCTTCATCAGGCTGCGCACGGTGCCGCGGCTGAGCTGGACCACGTCCCACTCGACGTTCTTGGTCTCGACCATCGCCTTCACCTTGTTGATGTTGGCGCCGTCGAAATCCATCATCTTCACGCCGGCCAGCCGACCGAACGGCTCGTAATACGCCTTACGCTGCGCATCCTGCGCGCTGCCGCCATAGCCTGCGATGCGCAGCTCCCCGCTGCCCTTCAGCTGCTCGGGAATCGCGGTGTACTCAGCCAGTTTCACCGCCTCTTCGGCGCGTGCGCCACGCATTCCGGCGAAGCCGGCTGCGGCCCCAAGGGCCAGGAACGCACGACGGTCGAGCTCGGTCAGCATCGGGGGCATGGCAATCCTCCTCAGAATTCCAACAGATTGTCGCGGAACTGCGTGTGGCTGTACGCGGCGCGTACCAAGCCGCGATCCTGCAGGGCCGGGATCAACCCATCCTCGATCTCGGCCAGCGTACGGCGATGCACGTTCGGCATTGAGAACAGAAACCCGTCGCCGCCAGTTTCCTCCATCACTTCTCCCATGCGGGCGGCGATGGAGTCCGGCGTGCCGACCAGCTCGACCGAAAGGCTGGTGACACTGTCATCGGTCATCGTCGCGCGGATGGAGCGGCCGGCAGCCCTGGCGCGAAACTCATCCAGGTTCTGCTGATGGCCGTTGGTGGTGACGTCGGCCGGCAACGGCTTGTCCAGGTCGAACTTGCCGAAGTCGATATTTGTCACCTTACCGAAATGTGCGAGGCGTTGCGCCAGCGTTGCCTCGGCGCGCGCGGCACGGGCCCGCTTCCGCTGCTGCGCCTCCTCGTCGGTTTCGCCGATGATCGGCGCGACCAGGAACAACACCTTGCACGAGTCGGGATCGCGCCCGCACGCGATCATGCGTTTGCGCACGTCGTCACGATACGCCTGCATCGCGGCAGTCCCCTTGGTATGGGCGACGATGGTGTCGGCATGTTGGGCTGCAAACTGGCGCCCGCGCGGCGAGCCGCCGGCCTGCGCGATCACCGGCTGACCCTGCGGCGCCGGGCCGGAGTTTAGTGGGCCGCGGGTCTTGAAGAAGCGGCCTTCATGATTGACCGCGTGCACCTTGGTGGGGTCGACCAGCACGCTGTTGTGACGGTCGGCGATGATGGCACCCGGCTCCCATGACGCCCACAGGCCCTTCACCGCCCGCATGTATTCGTCGGCCATGTCGTAACGCAGATCGTGTTCCGGCATGCCGGGCAGGCCGAAATTCATCGCCGCGAAATCGGAGCTGCCAGTGACTGCGTTCCAGCCGATACGACCTTGGGATACCTGGTCGAGCGACGCGACCAGACGGGCCAATAGGTAGGGATGGTAGGCATAGGTGCCGAAGGTGGGCACGATGCCGATGCGCGATGTGACGGTGGTCATCAGCGACGCGACCACTGATGGGTCCTGCCGCGGCACCGCGATGGCGTTCTTCAGGTAGATCTCGGTCGACCCGCCGAAGCTTTCCCCGACGTAGGAGGAGTCCTCGATCAGGATGTAATCGAAGCAGGCGCGTTCCAGGCAGCGCGCCATGTCCAGGAACAGCGCCGGCACCATCCAGCTCTGGCCGATATGCCCGGTCCAGGGCTCGCCCCAAGCCTGCACGCTGGAGCCCTGAAGGAACCAGCCCAGGTGGAACGGTTTCGCGGCCATGGCCCCTGCTCCTGTCAGTTAGATGGTGTTGGAGGCGCTTGTCGGCTCCTTGGTGGTTGCGGATGCAATCGGTGTACCGCCATCACGACCTGATTCCGGGCCAGCTCCTGCGATCCGCGCCACATTGCTGGGCAACGTGCTCACTCAATGAGCCATCGCCATTGCCGGGATGCTCTCCGACGCCTTCCAGAATCGCCCTACCGAGTCCGCATGAGCGAGTCGTGCGGCCGCATCCTCAGCCTGTGGCGCAGGCTCATGATCGAAATGCCCGTAGCGGTCGATCCCGCGCACCAGCGATGCCGACAACCGCGTGGCGCCCACATGCCGCACATGCGTGGGGATGTAGCTGACGCCGATGCCGATGCGCCGTGTGTCAGTGTGGTTGATGCCGGAGCGGTGGAACGACAGCGTGTGGTGGAATGAAACCTCTCCTGCGCGCAGCACCAGATCGATCGCGCGATCCTCCTCGATCGAGTCGGCCAGAGTCTGGCCGCGCGACAGCATCGCCCGCGGGTCCGGCTGGTCGAAATGCGGCCGCTGCCCGGTGGCGTGGGAGCGGGGGATGATCTGCACGCAGCCGTTTTCCGGTGTGGAGTCGGTCAGCGCCACCCAGGCAGTGACGTGCTCGAACGGCGTCAGTCCGAAATAGGTGGCGTCCTGATGCCAGGGCACGAAGCTCTCGCTGTGCGGTTCCTTCAGCCAGACCGTGGTGTGGAACACCATGATGTCGGGGCCGATCAGATCCTGCACGCAATCCAGGATGCGCGTGTGGCGCACGAGTTCGGCGGCCCAGGGGAACAGCAGGTAAGGTTTCACCCGGTTGGTGGATTGCTTGCGGCCGCCGTCCTTGACGAGCGGCCCGCAGCACCGCTCGCAGCCGGCGCGGTAATAGGCGGTCTCGGCCCCCGTCAGCAGCGGCCGGCCGGGCAGGTAGCCGTCGGTGGCGTAGCGGTCGATCTCGACGGTGTTCAGCATGAAGGCCTCCCGGCGTCTGGAACCGGATGCGTCTGTGGGGTCATCATGGACCATGCCGAACCGGAAGGGCCAGCACGGATGAGCGCGACATCTTCCACCGACCCGCTGCTGACGCCCTTCCAACTGCGCCATCTGACGCTGCGCAACCGGCTGATGAGCACCTCGCACGAGCCGAATTTCGGCGAGGATGGCATGCCGAAGGACCGCTATCGCCTGTATCACCTGGAGAAGGCCAAGGGCGGCATCGCTCTGACCATGACGGCGGGATCCGCGGTGGTGTCGCCTGACTCGCCGCCTGTCTTCGGCAACCTGTTGGCCTACAAGGACGAGATCGTTCCCTGGATGCGGCGCCTGGCGGACGACTGCCATGCCCTTGGTACTGCGGTGATGATCCAGATCACCCATCTCGGCCGCCGCACGGTGTGGAACAAGGCCGACTGGCTGCCTGTGCTGGCGCCCTCGCCGGTGCGCGAGGCTGCCCACCGCGCCTTCCCGAAGGCACTGGAAGATTGGGACATCGCTCGCATCGTCGCCGACTACGCCGCAGCGGCGCAACGCATGGAGGCCGCCGGCCTGGATGGCATCGAGCTCGACGCCTACGGCCATCTGCCCGATCAGTTCTGGTCGCCCGCGACCAACCAACGCGACGACGAGTACAACGGCAGTCTCGACAACCGGCTGCGCTTCATTCGCCAGGTGCTGACCGCGATCCGTACCGCCACGGACCCGCGCTTCATCGTCGGCGTGCGCCTGGTCGCCGACGAGGACTGGCAGATCGGCCTGTCGCGCGAGGAGGGTGTGGAGATCGCGCGCCGTCTGGTGGCCGACGGACGAGTGGATTTCCTCAACGTTATCCGTGGCCACATGGACACCGACGCGGCCCTGACCCGTGTGATTCCGATCATGGGCATGCGTGCCGCGCCGCATCTGGACTTTGCCGGCGAGGTTCGCGCCGCCACGCGCATCCCGGTGTTCCACGCCGCGCGCATCCAAGATATCGCCACCGCGCGGCACGCCATCGTGTCGGGCAAGCTCGACATGGTCGGCATGACCCGGGCCCACATCGCCGAGCCGCACATCGTCAAGCTGCTCATCGAGGGGCGTGAAACGGAGATCCGTCCCTGCGTCGGTGCGACCTACTGCCTCGACCGTATCTATGAAGGCAATGACGCCGTCTGCGTGCACAACCCCGCCACCGGACGTGAAGCGACGATGCCCCACGTCATCGCGCGCGATGCGGCACCGGCACGCAAGGTGGTGGTGGTCGGCGCTGGACCGGCGGGGCTGGAGGCCGCCCGCGTCGCAGCGGCACGTGGCCATACGGTGGCGCTGTTCGAGGCGGCGGATAAGCCCGGCGGGCAGATTTTGCTGGCCTGCCGGTTGGCGCGGCGGAAGGAGCTGATCGGGATCGTCGATTGGCGGATGGAGCGATTGACGGCGATGGGGGTGACACCACGATTCTCCACATATGCCGATGCCGATGACGTGTTGGCCCAATCGCCGGACCTGGTGATCCTGGCAACCGGCGGCGTGCCGAATACCGCCGTGTTGACTGAGGGCAATGACCTCGTCGTCTCGACCTGGGACATACTTTCCGGCGCCGTCGCGCCGGCGTCGCGCGTGCTGGTGTTCGACGACAACGGCGGCCATCAGGCCATGCAGACCGCCGAGCTGCTGGCGGAGTCTGGGCGCGCCGTGGAGATTGTCTCGCCGGAACGCTATTTCGCACCCGAGATGGGCGGCATGAATCACACACTCTATGCCGCCGCCTTCCATAAGCTCGGCGTGCGCATCACGATCAATGCGCGTCTGTTGTCAGTGCGGCGCGAGGGCAATGCCTTGCGGGCGACGATCGGCTCCGATCATGGGCCAGAACGCTACGAGCGCATGGTCGATCAGGTGGTCGTCGAACACGGCACGCTGCCGCCGACGGAGCTCTATGAGGCACTGCGTCCCACGTCGCGCAATCTCGGCGAGATCGACTATACCGCGCTGCTGACCGGACAACGGCAAGAGCTGGTGCGCAATCGCTCCGGCCGGTTCCAACTGTTCCGCATTGGCGATGCGGTCAGCAGCCGCAACATTCACGCCGCGATCTATGATGCGCTGCGATTGGTGAAGGATCTCTGACGGCAAGCAGTCTCAGCCGTGCCCACGTTCCTCGCGCCACAGTTCCAGTTTCTCCTGCACCGGGCGGTCCGAGAAACTGAACAGCACGGCCTCACCATCCGGCCGGTGACGGTGTGTGTGCCAGCTCGGCACTACGAAGACATCGCGTGGCTTCCAGCGAAACACCGTGTCGCCCACGATGGTCTCGCCCGTGCCTTCCACGGCGACAAACACCGTGCCGTCCGTGCTGCGGTACGGCGCGGTGGCAAAATCCTTTGGCAGCACTTGCATGAAAGCCCCGATCGTCGGCATCGCATGATCGCCGGTCGCTGGATTGACGTAGCGCAGCTTGTGTCCATGGCAGGGATCGGGATCGCTGTTGTGGGCCATCGTCGCGAGGGCCTCGCGTGTGCGTGCATAGGGATACGCGAACACCGGAGAACTCTTCATCGTTGGCTTCCAGTCCACCGGCAGCATGTTGGCGCCGAACCGCGCCAGGCTGTCGCCGACAGGGCGCGCCTCTGTCTGGCTCTCGGCATTTGCCGGCTCGGCGAAACTCACATCCAGCAGGCGGATGATCGGGATATCCAATCCATCGAGCCATACCACAGGATTGTTCGTTTCGTTGCCATGATCGTGCCAGGTCCAGCTCGGTGTGATGATGAAGTCCCCCGGCTCCATCAATGCGCGCTCACCTTCCACCGCGGTGTACGCGCCGCTTCCCTCGATGACGAAACGCAACGCCGACTGCGCGTGCCGATGTGCTGGCGCCACTTCGCCTGGCATGATCAGCTGCATCCCTGCGAACAGCGCATGCGTCACCGACGTGTGCCCATGCAGTCCTGGATTTTCCAGGATCAGCACGCGGCGCTCGGCTTCTCTCGCGGTGATCAAATCGCCTGCCTGCATCAAGTGGGGACGCACCACATTGTCGTAGTCCCACAGCACGGGCGCAGCCGGCGTGGTCGGTGCGCGGGTAACAAGAGAATGAAGCCTTTCCCATAACGGTGCGAGGTTATGTTTCCCGATCGCATCATAGAACGCCTGCCGCGGGTTGGATGGTGTTGCGTCGTTCATCGACGTTTCCTCCTGGCGAAGCTGATTTGCCGTGTGCAGATCATGCGATTGTCTGCGCCGGTGCGCAAATAGTCGCGCCGCCCCCCTCCGCTGCTTACACTTTCTTCGCAATCATACGCCGAAAATGAAAAGCGCCGACCGGGAATAGCCTGGCCGACGTTTCAAAGCAGAAAACGATGAGCGACTATCGCAGTCCCTAGTGGCACATTGTGGTGATCTTGCTCCTCAGGGTCAAGATCACTTCAATCGCCGATGAGAGGCGGGCCAATCCGTGCGTGGGCTGGCCTACTCCTTCATATCCCCACGCCTTCAGACAACTGTATGCGCCGCCACCATCTTACGCCCGCATCACCAACCCGCCGTCGACATGCAACGCCTGTCCAGTGATATACGCCGCCGCCGGCGAGACCAGAAACGCGACCGCCGCCGCCACGTCATCAGGCAACCCAAGCCGCCCTAGCGGAATCCGCACCGCCTGCGCCGCCGCCTGTTCCGGCGTGAACGCGGCGTGCGTACCGGCATCCTTGCGAATGAAGCCAGGCACCACCGTGTTCACCGTCACGCCCGCCGGCGCCAGCTCGATTGCCAGCGCGCGCACCAGCGCCTCGGTCGCCGCCTTCGCCGCGGCGGATGCCGGGAACACTGCGATGTCTGTCCGGAAGGCATGCGCGACGAAACTGGAGATCGCGACGATGCGCGGATTGCGCCCCTGTTGCAGATGCGGCATCGCCGCCCGCGCCAGACGAAAGAAGGCGCCCTGGATCGCCGCAATCGAGCGCATCATACCGCCATCAGTTTGCTCAGCGAACTTGGTGCGGTCAGCGAATCCGGCATTGCTGACCAGGACGTCCAGCCCACCGAACTGCTCGACCGCCTGAGCGACAATCGCGCCGGCCGTGTCGGATTCAGACAGATCACCCAGCGCCAGCGCTGCGTCTCCACCGGTGGCGCGTACCGCTTCCACCACGGTCGCGGCGCCTTGCCGGTTTTGCCGTGTGTGTACCAGGATCGCGCTGTCCGGTCCCGCCAGCGCGCGACACACCGCCGCGCCGATCCCACTTGCCGCGCCCGTCACCAGCGCGACGCGGCGACGTTCGGCCACGGCTATTCCGCCGCCAGGGCTGCGACCGTCGGCGACGGCTGCAGGTTGTACCTGGTGAACGTGCGGTTCAATGCCGGCAGCGGGCAGATCTCCATCCAGCCTTCGGCCGGCTTCATCACGATCATCATCACGGTTGCGGATAGATTGTCACCGGTCGCGGCGGGTCGCGGCGGACGGCAAACCGCGAACGGCGTGGCGAAATCATCGAAGAATGCCGCCTTCAGGTCGTCCATGCCGATCGTGCCGCGCTTCGGTCCCAGATGCCCCCGCACCCGCTGTGCGCGATAGGCGGAATCCGGCGTCGTTGGCAGGCCGGTGTCCTTCAGCTTCGCCAGCGCCGCCGGGCTTTCGAAATGGTTGGCGTGTACCAGCAGGCCGTTATCAGGCTGCAGCACGAAGCTTTCGTCCGGCGCACTTTCGATATCCACCGCCGCGCCGCCGGCATGGCTCAGCATGATGTTGTTGGAGACCCATTTAGGCGTCGCATAGATGGTCTGGATGCCCAGGGCGAAATGCGGACTTTCCAGTGCGCGCCGGCGCAGCAGGACCAACGGCACGCCGGGTGCGCGCCCATCGCGATCAGAGCCAAGGAAGTTCGCCGTCAGCGCCACGCCGGCGCTGTTCATACCGCACCGCGCCAGGCCACCTGCTTCCGTGAACGTCAGCACGTCCGGCCCGTCCTCACGCGCAATCCGCAGTACCACCCCCGTCTCGGCGCATTCCGCCCGCCAATCCCAGTTCTGTCCGTGCAGCAGCTTTCCATCGGCGGACGCCTCCGCCAGCACGATCGCCCCGGTGCACCCGTCCTGCTCCGCGGTGCGCCTCGCCTGTGCCAACAGCTCGGTCCGCGCATTCACCACCACGACATGCTCCATCGGGCACTTCGCACCCTCCGCGATGCCCCGCATCTCCTCCAGAAATGCCGGCTCGAACCGTTCGATGATCGGCATCAGCGTCTCGACCAGCTCCCGCACCCGCGCTGCGCCCAGCTTCTGTTTCTCGAACGCTGTCAGGTAGATCTCAGCCGAACGATGGATCCGCGGCGCCGCGACGGCACCGTATTGGCGGCCACGCTCCCGTGGTGGGCCGGCAAGGTCGATCAGGGGGAACGGTGTCGGCGTAACCATGCTGCTGGATCCTGTCGCGGTGTGGTTTCCGTTGAAGACATAGACGCGGACATGTCAAATTGACCAGTGGCAGCCGGGCAGGGGTAGACGATGCGGACGGTGGATTTCACCCAGATGAAGGATGGCACGCAGCAGGAATACCTTCTGCTGCACGAGTACGAGAAGCAGCATCACACTATGACCGCGGACCGGGTGCTGCGTGAGCTGCGCAACGCGGATGAGGAAACCATCGCCGGCTATCGCATCACCCGGCTGCAGCACGGCCTGCAAAGCGCCACCCGTGCGCTGCGGGAAGGCGCTGACATCGACTGGATCGTTGCGGCGCTGCTGCACGACATCGGCGATGGCCTGGCGCCGCAAAACCACGACCGCATGGCCGCCGAGGTCATGCGCCCCTTCCTGCGTGAGGAATGCACCTGGGTGGTGGAACACCATGGAGCCTTCCAAATGGTCTATTACGCGCACCATTACGGCTGGGACCCGAACGAGCGAGACAAGTATCTCGGCCACCCGTATTTCGGGTCATGCGCCGATTTCTGCGCACGTTGGGATCAGTCCGCCTTCGACGACGGCTACGCAACCGAACCGCTGGAAACCTTCGAGCCGATGGTACGCGAGGTGTTCGCCCGCAAGGCGTACGATCCGGCGGTGTTGCAGCCTGGCGTCGTCAAAGGTCTGCCGCCGCCGGCTCAGGCGGCGTAAGCCTCGCCCACGGTCATTGCGAGCAGCGTAGCGAGCGAGCAATCTCGGGCCACTGTGGCACGCTCGCCGATGTGCTCTCGGATCGAGATTGCTCGTCGCTACGCGTCTCGCAATGACATGAGGTCGCATATGCGCTTCTCCCGTATGGTCAACGTGATCGGTGTCCACACTGGTGGCGAGCTGAACGAAGTCATCACCGGCGGCGTTCTGGACGTTCCCGGCGCGACCATGTTCGACAAGATGAACCACCTGCGCACGCAAGGTGACGACCTGCGCCGGTTCCTGCTGAATGAACCGCGCGGCCGCGTCTCGCAATGCGTCAACCTGGTCCTGCCATCGTCGCACCCTGACGCGGCGGCCGGCTTTGTCATCATGGAGTCGGAATATTACGTCCCCATGTCTGGCTCCAACACGATCTGTACAGTGACCGCGCTGCTGGAGACCGGCATGATCCCGATGCAGGAGCCGGTCACCCGCTTCAACCTGGAAGCCCCTGCCGGCCTGGTCGCCATCACCGCCGACTGCGCCGACGGCAAGTGCCGCAGCGTGACCTTCGCCAACGTGCCCGCCTTCGTCTTCGCGCTGGATCAGACGATCGACGTCCCCGGGCTGGGTCAAATCACCGTCGATGTCGCCTATGGCGGCATGATCTACGCGCTGGTGGACGCGACGAAGCTGGGCTTCGAGATCACCCCGAATGAGGCACGTGCTCTGGTGGAACTGGGCGAACGCATCAAACGTGCCGCGGCTCGGCAATGCCCGGTGGTGCATCCCGAGAACCCTGAAATTCACACCATCAACCAGACACTGTTCTATGGCCCGATCATCGACACGCCCGGAGGCAAACGCTCGCGCAACACCGTGGTGGTGTCCCCCGGGCGCCTCGATCGCTCTCCCTGTGGCACCGGTACCTGCGCGCGGCTTGCGGTGCTGCATGCGCGCGGCGTGCTGGGTGTGGGTGGCAAACTGATCCATGACTCGATCATCGGCTCGACCTTCACCGGCACGATCCTGGACACTGCCGACGTCGCGGGCGCGCCAGCCATCCGTTCCGCCATCACGGGTTCTGCCTGGATCACTGCCTTCCATCAATACGTGCTCGATCCAACTGATCCGTTCCCTACCGGCTACTTGCTGCCCGACGCCTGGCCAACGCCGACGGACTGACCGCACGCGGCATTGACAGGGCGAGATCGCCACGCACTGTTGCGCCGGAACCAGCCCACGGGAGGACTGCATCATGGCCGCATCTCACGGCAGCGATCCGAAGCGTCTGCGTAGCCGGCGCTGGTTCGACGATCCGGCCGATCCGGCGATGACCGCGCTGTATCTCGAGCGCTATATGAACTACGGCATCACGCCGGACGAACTGCGTGGGGGCAAGCCCATCATCGGCATCGCGCAGACCGGCTCCGACCTTTCGCCCTGCAACCGCCATCATATCGAGTTGGCCTCCCGCGTGCGTGACGGTATCCGCGATGCCGGTGGCGTGCCGCTGGAATTCCCGATCCACCCGATCCAGGAGACCGGCAAACGGCCGACCGCGGCGCTGGACCGCAACCTAGCCTATCTGTCGCTGGTCGAGGTGCTGCACGGCTATCCGATCGACGGCGTCGTGCTGACCACTGGCTGCGACAAGACCACGCCGGCCTGCCTGATGGGCGCGGCGACGGTGAACATCCCCGCGATCGTGCTGTCTGGCGGGCCGATGCTGGACGGCTGGTGGCGGGGGCGTCTGTCCGGGTCCGGCACGATCGTGTGGGAAGGCCGCAAGCTCTTTGCCGAGGGCAAGATCAACTACGACGAGTTCATGCAGATGGTGTCGTCGTCTGCCCCGTCGGTGGGGCATTGCAACACGATGGGGACCGCGACGTCGATGAACTCGCTGGCCGAGACGTTGGGCATGTCGCTGCCTGGCTGCGCCGCCATTCCGGCACCGTATCGCGAGCGCGGTTGGATGGCGTTCGAGACCGGCAAGCGCATCGTCGGCATGGTGAAGGAGAACCTGCGACCCTCCGACATTATGACCAGGCAGGCGTTCGAGAACGCGGTGGTCGCCGCCGCTGCGTTGGGGGCGTCGTCGAACTGCCCGATCCACATGGTGGCGATCGCGCGACATATGGGTGTGGAGCATTCACTCGACGACTGGCAGCGCCTGGGGCCGGAGATTCCGCTGCTCTGCGACGTGCAGCCGGCGGGGCGCTTCCTCGGCGAGAGATTCCATCGTGCCGGTGGCGTGCCAGCCGTACTGAAGGAGCTGTTGGCCGCGGGCAAGCTGCACGGCGATGCGATGACGGTCACTGGCAAGACCCTGGCCGAGAACCTGCGGGACGTGCCCGACGGCGATCGCGAGGTGATCCGGTCCTTTAGCGCACCGATGTTGGCCGCGGCAGGCTACGTGGTGATGTCCGGCAATCTGTTCGACAGCGCGGTGATGAAGATCAGCGTGATCGATCAAGACTTCCGCAAGCGTTTCCTGTCCAACCCCGACCGGCCGAACGTGTTCGAGGGCAAGGCGATCGTGTTCGAAGGGCCGGAGGACTACCACCACCGCATCGACGACCCCGATCTCGGCGTCGAGGAGCAATCGGTGCTCATCATCCGCAACTGCGGCCCGGTCGGCTATCCGGGTAGTGCCGAGGTGGTGAACATGCAGCCGCCGGCGTCGTTGTTGAAGCAGGGCGTGATGACATTGCCGACCATCGGCGATGGACGGCAATCCGGGACATCTGGTTCGCCATCGATCTTGAACGTGTCGCCGGAGGCCGCGGTGGGTGGTGGCCTGGCTCTCCTAAAAACAGGAGATCGGATCCGGATCGATCTGACCACCCGCAAGGTCGATGTGCTGCTGCCGCCAGGCGAACTGGAGACGCGCCGTGCGGGGTGGCAGCCGCCGAAGCTGCTCAGCATGACGCCGTGGGAAGAGATCTATCGTTCCATGGTTGGTCAGCTCGGCGCGGGGGCCTGCCTCGAGCCGGCGACGCTGTATCTGAACGTGATCGAAACGCGCGGCGAGTCCCGCAACAATCACTAGCATGGCGCCGATGAGCGACATCCGCGCTGGTGAGGTGGCGGTCGATGCCCCGCGGCCCACCGATGCGGGCCTGGTCTATGTCGGCCGTATCCACACGCCTTGGACGTCGCGGCAGGAGACGCCGCGTCAGGGCCGCCTGGATGGGCCGCTGTGCCGCATTGAGGTGTTCGAACCCTGGGTGCAGGCGCTGGACAGCCTCGCGCAATCCGAACGGATCGAAGTTCTGTACTGGCTGCACCAGTCGCGTCGAGACCTCGTGATGCAAAGCCCGAAGAACGACGGCACGGCACGCGGTACATTTTCGCTCCGCTCACCGGTTCGGCCCAATCCGATCGGCAGCTCGATCGTGATCCTGGTGCGGATCGAGGGGCCGAACGTGTTCGTGCGTGGCCTCGACTGCCTGGACAGTACGCCGTTGCTGGACCTGAAGCCCGAACGTCGCGCGTTCACGCCGCAGGCGCCGCCACAACCCGGCGACTTCCAGGTGGGAGACCCTTGATGCAATTCGGTATTGCCATCCCAACCGCCGCCGACTCTTGGCGACTCGTTCGCCGAGCGGAAGAACTTGGCTTTTCCCATGCCTGGTTCTTCGACACCCAGATGCTCAGCGCTGACCCGTTCGTCGCCATGGCTGCTGCCGCGATGCAGACCACGCGCATCAAGCTCGGTACCGGCGTGCTGATTCCCTCCAACCGCATCGCCCCGGTCGCCGCCACGGCCTTCGCCTCGTTGAACAGGCTCGCGCCCGGCCGTATCGTGTTCGGTATCAGCACTGGCTTCACCGGCCGCCGCACCATGGGCCTCGGCGCGGTCAAGCTCGCCGAGATGGAAGAGTATATCCGCGTCGTCCAGGCCCTGTGGCGTGGCGAGACGGTGGACCTCACCATTGAAGGCAAGACGCGCCCGATCCGCTACCTGAATCCGGATCTTGGTCTCATCAACATCAACGATCCTATGCCCCTGTTCATCGCGGCGTCCGGCCCGAAGGCGCGTGCGTTGACCGCCAAACTCGGCGCCGGCTGGATCGACAACGTCGCCGATCCCGTGCGTGGCGCCGCCACGCTGGACCAGATGCGCGGCGCCTGGGCCAAGGCCGGCCGTGGGCGCGAGGATCTCACCGCCATCGCCTGGATCGGTGGGGCCGTGCTGGACGAAGGCGAACCCGCCGACTCCGCGCGCGGCATGGCGGTTGGTGGCCCGCGCGCGGCGATGCTGCTGCATCGCGCCGCTGACACCGCGCTCGCCGGCCATCCCACGCCGCTGGCCATGCGCCCCGAATTCGCCCACCAGGTCGAAGCCTATGTTGCGCACGCCCGCACATTCGCCGAAGGCAATGCCTACTACCTCGCCAACCATCGCGGCCATCTGATGTTCGTCCGCCCGGACGAACGCCCTTTCATCACTGCCGAAATGATCGAGGGCACCAGCTTCACCGGCACCGAACGCGAGATCAAAGCCAAAGTCGGTGCATTGGAAGATGCCGGCTTCCATCAGGTCGTGATCTCCGTCCCACCTGGGCAGGAACCGATGATCGAGGACTGGGGCCGCATCCGCCGGGCCTTCCGCTGACGACGGAAACCGCGTACCACGCTACCTCTGGACCAAGGAGGGAGCGCACGATGGCCGGACGCCTCGCCGATAAGACTGCCTTCATCACCGCCGCTGGCCAGGGGATCGGCCGCGCCACGGCGCTGGCCTTCGCCGCCGAGGGTGCGACGGTCATTGCCACAGATGTGGACGAAGCCAAGGTGCATCAGATCGCCTCCGACCGCATCCGTCCCGCCAAGCTCGACATGCTGCACGCCAGTGATATTGCCGTCGCCGCCGCCGATGCCGGCCCGGTCGATATCCTGTTCAACTGCGCAGGATATGTGCACCAGGGCACGCTGCTGGACGCCACCGAGGCCGACTGGGAGTTCGCGTTCGAGCTGAATGCACGGGCCATGTTCCGGTCAATGCAGGTGTTCCTGCCGGGCATGCTGGCGCGCGGCCACGGTGTCATCCTGAACATGGCATCGGTTGCCTCCAGCCTCAAGGGTGTGCCGAATCGTTTCGTCTACAGCGCCAGTAAGGCGGCGGTGGTCGGCATGACGCGCTCCGTCGCCACCGACTACGTGACGCAGGGCATCCGCTGCAATTGTCTCTGTCCCGGCACGGTTCACACGCCCAGCCTGGATGAGCGCATCGAGGCCAATGCTGCCGTTGCCGGCTCGGTGGAGGCCGCGCGCGCCGCGTTCATCGCGCGCCAGCCGATGGGCCGTCTCGGCACGCCAGAGGAGATTGCCGAACTCGCGGTCTACCTCGCCTCCGACGCCGCCCAGTTCATCACCGGCCAGGCCATCGTCATCGATGGCGGTCTCACCCTCTAACCCAACAGGAGACGCTCCATGAAACTGCTGCGCTATGGCCCCGTTGGCGCCGAACGGCCCGGAATGCTGGACGCCGCCGGCGATATTCGTTGCCTCTCCAGCGTGGTGCGCGACATTGATGGCTACGCGCTGTCGCCCGAAGCGCTGAAGATGATCGGCGGCGTCGATCCGAAGACGTTGCCGAAGGTGGACGCCGGTGTGCGCCTCGGCTCGTGCGTCGCGCGCCCGGTGAACTATGTCTGCATCGGCCTGAACTACGCCGACCACGCCGCCGAGGCCGGCATGCCGCTGCCGAAGGAACCCATCATCTTCCTGAAATCGCTCGGCGCCCTATGCGGTCCGAGCGATGACGTGAAGTTGCCGCGCGGATCGAAGAAGCTGGACTGGGAAGTGGAGTTCGGCATCGTCATCGGCAAGAAGGCCAGCTACGTGCCGGAGAGTCAGTCGCTGGACTACGTCGCCGGCTACTGTGTCTGCAACGATGTCTCCGAACGCGAATACCAGCTCGAGCGCTCCGGCACCTGGGATAAAGGCAAGGGCTGCGACACGTTCGGCCCGACCGGCCCATGGATGGTGACGAAGGACGAGATTCCCGACCCGCAGAACGTCTCACTGTGGACCGAGGTGAACGGCAAGCGCATGCAGAACGGCACCACCAAGACGATGGTCTTCGGTGTCGTGAAGCTGGTGTCCTATGTCAGCCACTTCATCACGCTGCATCCCGGCGACGTCATCGCCACCGGCACGCCACCTGGCGTCGGCCAGGGCGTGAAGCCGAACCCGGTGTTCCTCAAGGCCGGCGACGTGATGCGCCTGTCCTGCGAAGGCCTGGGCGTGCAGCAGCAGAAGGTGGTGGAAGCCTGAGCAGCTCTCTCGCAGCCCCGCCGAGGGCCGCGTGAAGATCGTCGTGATCGGTGCCGGCATCGCCGGGGCGTGCTGTGCGCACGCCCTGGTGCAGGACGGCCATGCGGTGACGATTGTCGATGAACGCGAGCCCGGTGAGGGGTGCTCCTTCGGCAACGCCGGGCAGATCAACATCGGCTCCACTCTGCCGATCGCGCTCCCCGGCATGCTGAAGTCGGTACCGCGGTGGATCATCGATCCACTCGGTCCCGTCGCGGTACGGTGGCGTTACCTGCCGCGCGCCGTGCCCTGGTTGCTGCGCTGGGTACAAGCGGGTCGACGCGCCAACGCCGATGCCGCCTCGCTGCAGCTCAAAGCCCTCAGCGCCGCGTCCCTGCAGCTTTATCGCATGATGCTGGGCAACGAGGGCTTCACGTCGCTGATCCGCACCGTGGGCCATCTGCACGTATGGGAAACCGTCGAACCCTCCGCCGCCGATCGTCTCGCCGACGAGATGGTCGCCGCGAAGGGCATCCGCCCGATCCACCTCGATGCAGGCGCGATCCAGGAGATCGAGCCAGCCCTCGCGCCAATCTATCCACGCGGCCTGTATTTCCCCGATAACGGCCACACTGTGAACCCGCAGCGTCTGGTGCGCACGCTGGTGCAGCGCTGCGTCGACCGCGGTGCCACGCTGCGCAAGGTGTGTGTGACCGAGATCGCGACCGACAATACGGTGGTGAGTAGCACCGATCGCCTACCAGCCGAGGCCGTCGTCATCGCTGCCGGCGCTTGGTCCAAGCCTCTCGTCCAGCGTCTCGGCATCGCACCGCCACTGGAAACCGAACGCGGCTACCATGCCATGCTGACCAACCCCGGCATCACTTTGCGCGTGCCGGTCTCCAGCCGTGATCATCATTTCACTACCACACCGATGGAGCACGGCCTTCGTTTCGCCGGCACCGTCGAGTTCGGCGGCCTCAACGCACCCCCCAACTATCGCCGTGCCACCGTCCTGCTCGACCACGCCAAACGCATGTTTCCCGCCCTGCGTCCCGAGCCGGTGGAAACTTGGATGGGCTTCCGCCCCTCGATCCCCGACAGCCTGCCGATCATCGATCGCCTGCCTGGGCCCGCGAACCTTTATGCCGCCTTTGGCCACGGTCATTACGGACTCAGCCTGTCGCCAATGACCGGTCAGCTCATCGCCGACTTGATCGCTGGCCGCGTCACCGGCATCGATCTTGCGCCGTTTCGCCTTGCCCGTTTTTAGAATGCCCGACCCGGCAGCAGCGACTTCACAGCCGTCATGGCCGGGCTGGTCCCGGCCGTCTATGCCAGCACTCTGCCGCGATAGATGGCTGGGACAAGTCCGGCCATGACGGCGAGCCG
>Ga0210386_10000994_pt1 | contig 25677 bp, 30 predicted proteins | sample IncBWH32OmetaG_FD_160091 | JGI IMG/M metagenome (GOLD analysis project Ga0210386, IMG submission 160091) | Forest soil microbial communities from Barre Woods Harvard Forest LTER site, Petersham, Massachusetts, United States - Inc-BW-H-32-O ...
CAAAATGCGTTAATTGCTACACAAATTGCGGCGCTGAAGGATAAAACCGCGCAACAGCAGAAAGTAGATTCGACCCTTACAATTGCGGAACTGGCAGCTAGATGGCGAACACTTATCAGTTCGGCCAATCCACAAGACGTGCAACCAGTCGGAGAAAATTTGTCCGTATCTGGACAAGCGGGAGTGACGACCGTACAGAATCTTGAATTGGTTGATTCGCTGCATCAGGAGGTATTGGCCGGGCATACAGTGGAGGATAATCTCAATAAGCAGTTAACGAGTTGCGCGGCGGTGAATACAACGCAGGCCGCGCAAATAACAGGACTACAAACGCAGGTGAAAGATCAGGATAAATCATGTAGGGCCCAACTCGCCGCGCAAAAGCCAACGTTTTTCGGAAGAATTAAGACAGCATTGAAAAGCTTCGGCGTCGGCGTAGGAGTTGGGATAGCGCTGAGTCATAGATTTTGAGGGACAATTGATATGATTTATCGATATAAAGAAATAGATGTTCAAAATATAGGCGAAGTGCTTGACAACCAAGCACAGAAATTATGGGAACCGGTTAGTATATTCCCGCATAAATGGTATATCTACCCACCTTCGGGTGGGTATGGAACTCTTGTGAAGGGATTCAAGATAATTTTGCGTCGTCCGGCTATGTCCTAATTGACAAAAGAAAAATGATCCACATCAAGATCACCAACGAACACGGAAATGAATTAGAGTTAGACGTTCTTGCGTATCGTTTGAGTGTATTAGAATCCTTGTCTGACGCTAAATTGACAGAATACATAGATTGGCATTCTTCGGTAGATGGAAGAATTGTAAGGAAGGAGCGTTAATGAAATTATACATTCTTACCCTAGAATATGATAATCCGGAAAACGGCATATCGACAATGATTATGGGTGTCACGGACGATACCCAATTTGTCGAGGCTTGGCTGCGGAAGCCAGTGCCTACCAAATACTGCCCGACCCCGCATAGCAGAGAAGTCACTTTAAATGAAATTCAACCCCCGAACTGGGAGGCACATTCGGAGGAAGAGAATCAGGAGATTGTCAACGCATTGAAGAAATCGGAAAAGAACCTGGATGTGATGAGAGACAAGACTCTTTCCCCCGCCGAAATAGCGTTCCGCTTGCTTGATATTCCGGAAGCCTCGCCATTTTAATGATTGACAAATACTGGATTAATGATAATATTAAATGGCTCCATCGGGTTGGGTGCTAAAGAGGTTGGTGGAGCTAATGCGCGGCGGCTATCACGCGAATAGATGAAGCCGGGAGCGGAGGCAAGGGAAACTGAGCACCGGACTCCTGTGGAGCAAAAATCGCTTCGGACTACAGACAAATCCACGGTCGGTAACCAATCCGACCCGCGCAATTAAATATATGACTGCATTCAAAGACAGAACGTTCGAAAGATACGGCAAATTAGTGGTTACAGCCGAATGTGGTAGAACTACACAAGGCGAAGCAATGTGGTTGTGTCTTTGTGATTGCGGAAATTATACAATGAGGAGTAGAGGTACATTGCGTCAATCTGTCCTTTTAAAGTACTATGCTAATTGCGGATGTGAAAAGAAAAACGACATAATAATAGATTCAAATAGCGGTCGCCACATGTGCTCGAAATGCAAGGAATATCCAATGACACCATACAATCAGAGAATAAAACCTACCAGCGGCATATGTAGTAGATGTACGAAAGCGTATGGCGTATCGAATCGTAGCAAGAGATGGGAGGCCGGAGAACGTCCGCTTTGCAAAAACCATCCATGCACTTTTGTCAATAAAAGCTTTTGGATACACAAAGGATCAAAATACTGTGCCAAATGTATTAGAGATATGCGAAATCCAGAATACGATAAAATAAGATATTTAAAAAGACGAAATGAAGAAAGTTATAAAGAATATCAAAAGTATTACTCGTTGTCTCGTCGTAAAACACTAAAACTGAGGAATCATGGCAATTGATACTGTAGCCTTAGAAAAAACAACAACACAGGCCCAAGCGCACATTGAGACTCTTATCAAGCCTCGACTGATTCAGCCGGTCGAGAGCATGATTTTTAACGGGGAGGCTCACTACGTTGACTGGCATTTTGAGCGTACTAATTTCAAGCAGATCGAAGTTATGCACATCACGGATATCCAATATGGACATCCGATGTGCCAAGTAAATCGGCTGATTGAACATATGAACTGGATTCTTAAATCGCCGAACCGCTATTTCGTGTTAGGCGGGGATTGCGTAGACGCCAGCCACGCCTTGGCTAAGGGGCACGGCCTAGGTCAGAAAGAGCCGCAAGTTCAGGTTATTGAATTCGCTCAGATCATGGCTCCATACGTGCATCGATGTTTGGGCTACGTGGGAGGAAACCACGAACGGCGCGGTATTCCGATGTTTGGAGACCTCGGCCATCTAATTGCGTATCTGATGCAAGTTCCCTACAGCAATGCCAAACAATACGTCAACATCTATTTTGGTGACCATAAACCGTTCAAGATCGGTCTATTTCATGGAGCTTCAGGAGGTCAAACGAAGGGCGCAGTTGCCAACCAAGTCTATCGCTGGATGACGCAGGCAGACTGTCATTACTACCTACTCGGCCACTTGCACCAAGCGATGGTAATTCCGGACAATCGCGAACATCACGATTTAGAGAACAAATGCATGACTAATGAGAAGATTATTGGTGCTATGAGCACTAGTTTTCTTGAACATTATGGAACATACGCCGAGATTGCTGGATATAAAAATCCCGGCAAATCATTAATGGCACATTGTATTATTGAGAAGAATGGGCACTGGGAAGTCAGATTAAGATAGGCTGGGCCGGGCAATATGAATATTATACAACAACTGGCTTGGGGGCTGTCCATAGGTTTTGGACTGGGAACAATAATCGCGGTAATTATAGCTATTACAGGGTATTAAATAATGACCATCAAAGACGCTGTAACGCGAGTGAACAAACAGTTTGGTGCTGGGGCGCTCATTCGAATGGGAGATACCGAGCACGTTCCGGTCAAGGTTATCTCGACCGGTATTCCAAGCCTTGATGTGGCTACTGGGGTTGGCGGATTTCCTCGCGGTCGCGTTATCGAGATTTTTGGCCAAGAGGCGGTTGGGAAGACTTCCATATCCATGTCCGTCATCGCACAGGCTCAAAAGGCAGAAGAGATGTGCGCGATTGTTGATGCCGAACATGCCATTGATCGAGATCACATGGCCAAATTGGGAGTTGATGTAGACAATCTCTATGTCAATCAACCGAGTTGCGGGGAGGAGGCATTAGAAGTTGCTAAGGTTCTCGTCGAATCTGGAGATTTCGGGGTTGTTGTGGTGGATTCAGTAGCAGCGTTGGTTCCTCGTGCCGAGCTTGAGGGTGAATTTGGCGATGCTCAAATGGGCCTTCAGGCACGATTAATGAGCCAAGGAATGAGAAAACTGACCGCGCTGGTTCATAAATCCAATTGCGTATTTATCATGATCAACCAAATGCGCGACCGCATTGGCGTTATGTACGGAAATCCTGCGACAACTACCGGGGGAAAAGCCCTGCGCTTCTATGCCGGTATGCGTCTAGAAGTGTCCAGAACTGGACAGATAAAGAATGGCGAGGAAATTATAGGAGCCCGGACAAAAGTCAAGGTGATCAAAAACAAGGTTTCCGCGCCGAGCAAAGTAGCAGAATTCGATTTGCTCTACGACCGAGGATTCTCCCGCTCTGGAGATATTTTTGATATGGCGGTTACTGCGGGGGTTGTTAGTAAGAGCGGGGCGTGGATGACTTACGGAGAGAATCGCTGGCAAGGAAGATTTAATGCTGTAGCGTTCTTGGACGAGAACCCCGCAATTTTAGAGGAGATTGAAAAGGAATTGGTATGAAACGCAAGACTATATATTTGGCAGGATTAATCTCGACCGATTATCCAGAGTCTTTATTGTGGAGAATTGAAGTAACTCCCATTCTGGAGGCTCATGAGTTTGATGTTCTTTCTCCAATGCGGGGCAAAGAGAATCTTGCCCTCGAATCTCCGGACGGCGGTATTACCGACCCTAATCTCACGTCGAAAGACATCATTCTGCGCGACTACCACGATGTCGTCTCGTCCGATGTCATTCTGATGCATCTGGAAAGCTTTGGTTCGCCTCGCCCACTGCTAGGAACAATCTGCGAGCTGGCGTGGGCGTGGGAGATGAAGAAACCGATTATCGCAGTCGTCCACCCCGCAAATAAATTGATGCTCAACCATCCCTTTGTAAAAGAAGCGGTATCCCATTATCTCAATACCACGGAAGAAGCCGTTGAATTCATAGCCCATCATTTTGGGTCCCCGAAACGAAGTGCTGCCTTTATCAATTAGGAGATGACGTGTCCGACGAAACAAATCCCAAGGATTTACTAGGGATTAAGAAAATATCTACCTTCGTTATACCAACAACAGCCACTTTACATTTAGCGCACGCTATGATGGACGGTGCGAGGAAATATTCATCGTTCAATTGGCGGTCAAAGAAAGTACGGGCCAGCATTTATTTAGATGCTTTAGAACGACATGTAATGCTTTGGAAGGAAGGCGAGGAACAAGCGGAGGATAGCGGGGTTCATCATTTAGGACATGCCATGGCCTGCCTCGCAATTATCTTGGATGCTTTGGAGACCGGGAATCTTGTAGATGACCGACCACCAAAGGGCGAAGGATGTATCAAACTGATGAAAACTCTCAATTCGTTAATTGCGGAGAAGAAATGAGATACGCGGAGTGTCATCCAGATAGAAAGCATTCGGCCAAGGGCTTGTGCGAATTGTGCTACAAGAGAAAGAAATATGGCTGGAAACGTACTCTAGTACGCAGCACATTCGCCGAGCCAACCGCGTATCAACAAGAATTCATTAATATGATGATTGACGGATGGGAGAATAAACTAGACGAGCCCCGCTTATTGGAAAGAGTAATGGACGGCATTATGGGGGAGAATTGGCGGGCGGAATGGTAAATTTGCGGGCCTCGTTCCCCCTTGATAAAAAAGGAAACGGAGGGTATAGCGTTGTCGAAGTCAAGAATCGGCCTCGTCGTACTCGTCCTGCGTGGGCTACAAGCGAGCAAGCGATTCTTTTGCGGTTAGCAATGACGCCCCGCATTAAACAAAATGTTCAAATCACCAAGAGATATTACGTAGATGGATGGGATTGTAATGATATCGCGGAGGAAGTAGGAATTTCGCCGGGGGCGGTTCGGGCAAGATTGGATCATATAAGGAAAATATGAACTTTAACGAATACCAATATCATGCCACTCAGACGGCTATTTATCCGGATGCGGGGCGGGGGTCGGTCACCGCGCTATCGTATGTATCTCTAGGATTGGCCGGAGAAGCGGGGGAAATTGCCAACAAAGTTAAGAAGCTTCTCCGCGATGGAGACACCCCGGAAAAACGAAAGGCAATCTCCAAAGAAATCGGAGACTGCCTTTATTATATTTCGCAACTTTGTACAGAACTGGACACGCCGTTAGACTACGTGGCCAGCCAAAATGTAAATAAACTAGCCGATAGAAAGGAACGTGGAGTTCTTCAGGGAGACGGAGATATCCGATGAAACTTAAATTAAACGAAATGCAATTGATGCGCCTGAACCGCGCATATTATGAAACAGAATTGGCCGGGATTAAACTCAAAGAACTCATGACCGAAAAGCAACGAGTCTTTGAGGAAATTCAGAAGGAAACTCAGAGTAATTTCCAGACATGGAATGCGGGGACTGGGGAGACTGACTATGATTTGCCGGGCGAGGCGATTGAGGTTATCCCGCCGCCTCGCAAACGGAAGAAATAGCTATTTGCCTTTAAATGCTGAGATAAAATCAGCGCCTTTATTCAGCCCGTAGAGACCACCAGAAGCAGCAGTTACAAACCACGCAGGCCCCGTCAAATCGGGCATGGCGTGGTTTTTTATTACTAGGTACGTTACCCATCCGCAGGTAAAGCCGATCAACACTCCACCGGCCACGCGGCTATAGCTGCCTTGTCCGTCTTCGGAGAAAACACTTTTACCAAATGCCAGAAATGATTGAATATATGCTTTGATCATAATCTCCTTAAGCTTGAACGGCGGCGTCCGTAGAAAATACTCGCCACGATCCATTGGAAAAGTACACAGGGACACCAGTCCCGGAACCCGGCCCTTCTCCTACCTTACGGCCATTCGTCGCGTACGCCTGCAACCCTTCGATACCGCTGGGCAACGCCGCAACCGTAAATTGGCCCGTTCTAAATGTTCCCAACTGGCTTTTATCCGCAGCCGCCGCCACAAATATAGCCCACGAATCGGGGTTGTTACTTCCGCCGCCGGTTTGATCGGCAACGTGAATTCCATGATTGTGGGATATTACTGCGGAAGTGCCCGGCGATTGTATATACAATCCTCGTGCATTTGTAATCGTTCCGGTGCCGAAAGCACCCACCTGTGTTGCCTGCCCATAATTATTTGTGACGGGGCCGTTGACATTACCGGCATTTATGATGCAACCGATAAGATTGGATACCGCACCGGTTGAATCATTTGTTGCCGCTGCCACGATAGCCGCTAATTGAGCAACACTTCCTGACCCGAAATGATCTGCGGCGATGAAAGAAGCATTAATCTGAGTGAAATTATGTGCGTTTGTCGCGGGTATATTGTTTGTTGCCCATAAACTATAGATGCTCCCGGCATTATCCGCCGTGGAATTAACTTCCATCGAGCTAACAATATTAGCGGCCACACCATTAGGCTGCGTCGGACTCGTGAGATTTGCTACTACATCTAATGTTGATACTCCGGCGGCTCCGTTATATCCGTTCGCCGCATTGTCAATCTGGCCGGGAGTATTTCCAGTGCCTAGACCCACCGCGCCAGAAACAATATTGAAATTATTGGCTCCCGCAAAACTTCCATTATTGTTGTATTGAACTTGTGTATTTGATCCGCCGGGAGTTCCGCCGCCTCCGCCCGATGCGAGGTTTCCTTGTCCAGTTCCGGACGCATCAATCCATCCTACGATATCGCCCTTTATATCTTTAATTTGAAGGGCGTCTTGATCGGATGTAGTAATAATACTTTGTTTAGTAAATGGTTTTGGTGTTGACATATTATTGTGACACTATCGGTGCGATTGCGGTTACTGTTCCGCCCACAACTACTTTACGGGTTGATAAATTATATTCCCAATCCGTGATCCATAGCTGGCTCAATGGCACACCTGACTCAACATTGATTTCCTGCCCGATTGTGCCGAACGGCGACGCAGTCGAGGGTGCTTGGATCGTGGTATGAGAGACTCGAACCTGCGCGACACCGGAGATCGATGCAACATCCAATACTCCGTTAGGAATCGTCGTTACTCCTCCGCTGCTACAATCAGAGCTATTGAACGTCGGCTGGTATGGAGCAATGTTGCAAAATGGAGTTGCGTATGTAATCTTATTCCCATCGCAAGTCCAGTTCTCCAGCATCGGATTAATCCTGTCACCGACGCTAATGAAATACGTTACAGGACGGATGGCTGAAGTAACTATAAAAGTGTTATTTGAACAGGAACTCGTACCGTGCGCCCCGGTCGTCTGTTCGGGATATACATTAACATTATTCGTTTCCTTGCCTGATCCAAGTAACATCCCGCCTGTATCGTCAACGATCAAATTATTATTGAACGAAGTATCTTTGAACTTCCCTAGTACATTGAAGAACTCTTCTCCACCCCAAGCGATGAAAATATTATCATGGACATGAACATCCCATGTACCATAGCTGTTTGAAGAAATATTAACGGCTAGATGAGGACTTACTCCTGCAATATCTGGCCCTCGACCATCACAAACAATATGCCACATCTCCTGATGAGGATTTCCGGCCTCGATACATTGACCGGAATCAGTTACATAACTCTCGCTGACTCTTCCCCATGCGCCGATTAAATTCAACGCTGAAGTTGAAGTAGATACTTTTGGCCCCCCAAGACCGACTCCCGATGCATATAAATGACTCGCGTCGTAATTTATACCCGATAGATAGAATCCTTCGTATGACCCGCCTATTACGTTGACATGATCAACAATTAAACCATTTGTATTATCAGTACGAAGATTCTTGATTGGATTCGTTGCATTTTTAACTTGACGAAGCGTAAGATTATGAACTGATACATTAATGATCGGGTTCACAGTGCCGTTGTACGGAACTTGTTCAGATTGGCTGCCGAAAGAGAGTATTGCTAACGTAGAGGACGCCGGGTCCCAATTCTCCAGTACTGTGACATCAGTCCCATCGCCCCAGATTGCGATATTATTGTATGCACGCGTGCATACGCCGAGGCCGCGTTTTGTGAAGTCTCCAATTGTTGAACAAGGAAGACCGATTCCATGCGTAAGATACGTTCCTTTTGCTCCCGGAATAGAGTATATGCAGCCGCCGCGACTCGCACAGGCGTTCATTGCATTCATGAACGGGGTATCGTTATTCGTTCCCCATACGACTCGGGACGAAGGTGAAGAAGAATTCGATGCAGTAGCGGCTAGTGTTACCTGCGTTCCACTCTGAACGCTCAGAATCGTTGTAGCCAGAGGCTGAATGAAACCGTTCAGCGTTGGACCGGAATCGTACACCGCGATTACTTTGTTCACGTCTGATGCAACAAAGTGAGAAGTTACGCAAGTAAGCGTTGCGGACGAGGCGGCCATCGAACAGTCGGTAGCAATCTGACCGTCAGGTTTAGCTCCATAACTCCGGACATTGATAACATTAGCTCCGGTGTTTGCTGTCTGACCGAGCAAGTAAGAGCAGAGAAATAGGATAACTGTATATTTAATAGCGGTAGTCAACGACAAGCGTGTCTCCTATTTGCGGAGTAAATGTTAATTGTAGAGTATTTCCAGTTACCGAATATTGGGCAGGGTCTTGTCTTCCAGAATTATAATACACTTTTACGGATGATGGTGGATTCGGAAAATTCTCTATCATAAATATTGTGTTACATCCATCTATTGCGCCGACGGGAATTTCATTGTCCGCAAAATTATTATTCTGATTAACAATTGTTGTAGGAAACCATGAAGTTCCATCCCATCCCAAAACCTGATTAGGTTTAGGAAGGACAGAACTTATTGGATTTCCCTGTATATTGTCTGTCGTAGTTCCGGCATTTGTCGTTAAGTTACCTTGTAATGATCCCGTCCCGTCTATCCATCCGACTATATTTCCTTTTATATCAACAAAATGGAAAGCGTCTGAGTCCGGAGTGACAACAATCTGGCGTTGGGATCTAATTTTAGGGTTTGACATGTCATATTACGGAGTAAAGGCTAAATAGCTTCCACGTAATATAGTAACCAAATCGGCGGCGGTTGCGGTAGAAACGAGAATTTTAATCGTATTTGCCGAAGCTCCTAGTTCGCAAGTACCATATAAATCACAAACAAAATTAGTGCCTGTTGCTCCAGGAGTTCCAGACACGATATTGGTAGCCGTAGTAGTTGCTAAGGTGGCCAGAACTCCGGTTGTAACCGTGCCCGCAGCCGTATACATCTCACCAGTAGCAAAAATATTTGTTGGATTATTAGTTGCTGCTTGAATACCAAAAGCAACAGCCGCCGAACCAACTGCTTGCGAATAAGCCAGATGACAATGAAAATTCCAATTGAAGGCTGTTGCGGGAACAGTAATAGCTAGACCGGTAATAGCTTCTAGGGCCGTGCCAACGCCACTAGTCGTGAAGTTCGACGTTACAAATACAGACATTCCAGAACGGATAAGTCCAGAGGCATTTCCAAGAGTGCCGTTGGAAATACCCACCGTAGCCACCGCCATACGGGTAATTCCCGCATCACGTCCTGGTCCAAACTTTAATCCAGCCCCGCCGCCGCCGAGTAGATCAATATTAGTTAAAGCATCTCCGGTTATGGCTCCTCCGCCCAGCCTCATCTGGAGCAGGCCCGATGCTGTAAATCCCATACTTCCGGCGGCATTTTTGTAGATTCCGGTGTTGGTTTCACTAGAAAATGCCCATGTGGGTGAGCCCACTGCCCCATCTGGTCCCAGTAATACATTGCTCGCTGTTACACCGTTCGTTCTCGTACCCGCTACGGCTGGAGCAGTAAATGTCGCTGTCCCGCTTGTGTTACCTGCTAGGGCTAGAACGCCATTTCCACCACCAATTACCCCAATCGTGAGGATGGCGGCCCCGTCCGTAGTCAAGAATGTTTGAGTAGAAGTTGCTTGTCCACCGCCGCCAAGAACCACCGCATTGCTGGTCAATGATGCAGCAGATGTAACGGCGGTCGGTGCAGTCAAAGCTCCGGTAGTGGCATTTAGCACGATTGGCGCGGAGGCAGTAACAGCAAATGTTCCCGTTCCCGTGGGCAGCGTCAGTGTCGGGGTCGCTGCATTCGCGGGGGCCGTAATTGTATATTTACCGGAAGCTGTCGAGGACGCCAACGCAATAGAGCCCGTAGACGTGCCGGGGATTCCCAACACGGGCGCGGTCGTATAAGCGGGGGCAGCGGACGATGTAGTATTATTGCCTAAGATCGTACCACCACCTGCATTTGCTAAAGTAGCGGTCACGGTTCCTGAAGTGGTAACAGCTCCGCTAGGTGTAGAACTGAGAACAGTCCCATCTCCAGTGAATGTAACGCTAGTAACTGTGCCGGTTCCGGCGGGTAAATCTCCGGAAACCAGTACGCGGAAAGTAGGCGCGGCAGCCCCACCACTGGTCGGCCCCGCGAGCACAGTATTGGCCGTCTGATTCTTAAACGTGGAGAGTGTTAGAGTTCCTGAAGTAGTAACAGGAGACCCCGTAATATTAAATGTACCCGTAGAATCTGCGAGGCCGACAGACGTGACAGTACCGGAACCGCCGCCGCCTCCGCCAGAACCGGGAGTTTGCTGATTTGGAACTGTGTATTGACGGTTAGCCAAGATAATCTCCTATTGGGTCTGAAGGTAGGTAACGGTTGCGGACCCACCAGAAGTAATTCCATAGATAGCTTCGGTTGTCGCAAAGCTCATGCTCGCCCCGGCAGAACCCGCCAGATAGTGACCAGTAGCTGTAGTTCCCGAAGTATTTTCGATCAAATAAACTATCGTGCTTCCCGTGTTCGTAATGGTTATTCCGGAACGATCTCTATTAGCAGCGACAATCAAAGTTGCAGTTCCGGTAACAGTTGCCTGTCCGGTGCTGAAGGGGTAGTTCTGAAACAAATTAGTGCTCCTGTCCAGATGTGGACAATTAATCTTTTCTATTATGCGCGGCTTGGGCCGTAATATAAGCTTCCCAGCGAGAATCTTGTCGCTTCAAAGTCTGATCAATCGATTCTAAAGAAGTCTGCATATGAGACAGATGATTGCTCGCAATGTTGTTGATATTGTCTTCAACAACTGCGGCGCGAGTTTGCATTTGATCCAAAAACCTCGCAAATTTATAAACAGCGATACACACAACGGGCCAGCCCAGCAAATTTAAATGCTCGACTAGCCACGCAAATGGTGTTTGTGCTTGCATGGCCAGATACCTTAGGGTGAATTTTATGATGACCGGCCTCGCAATCGGGGAAATTGGGCCGTAGAGTCTTATGGTTCAAAAAACGGGCAAGCTACGAATGTTGAAACGCCGTTTGTTGCATCATTAGCAGGGGTAATGGAGCCTAAAGTTGAAGGAAGCGCATTTCCGCTTGTGCCATTTGCAGCTACCCCTGCCCGGTTTGCATTGTTATTGAAAAGATCAATCGCAAAACCGGTGGTATTAAGACCCAAGGTTTGCCACTGACTAGTAGTGTCAGATGATTGAGCAAGATAATAAGTTCCCGGTGATAATATCACCGCCGCTCCCAGCGTAACACTGATAATCGCCGGGCTGGATACCGATGTTAACTTGCCGGAATCTACTAGAAGATTTCCACTAGCGTCATAAATACCGAAGAAAGCGTGATTACTAACGAGTCCTCCGCTATGATATACGCTGATTTTGCGTATTGTTATCGTGACCGTGAGAATGAACTGACAAACTCTAACTTCGTTCGTCACGTTAACAAGGCTAACATTAGTGTTGAAATTCCATCCTGCCCATCCAAACAGTCCCGGACCAAAAAATCCGCCTTGTCCAGATGTGGAAAAACTAGCACCAGCCGCAGCCCACGTACCGTCGCCCCGCCAAAAAGTAGAAGACGTTGCGCCCGTTCCAGAATTGAAGTCATTGACTACGAGTGTTCTAAATGTTGGCGCGGCGGCTGCACCGCTACCCGGCCCCGCAAATATCGTATTGGCCGTCTCATTAGCCTTTGTAACTGTAATAGTTCCGGAACTCGTAACAGGACTTCCTGAGACCGTAAATTCGGCGGGCATGACGAGGCCGACGCTGGTTACGGTGCCTGTGCCACCCCCGCCAATTAACCCTCCGGGTGGGTTGACGGGAATGATCGTGCCCACGTCTAGAGGATTTGGTGAGGCGGTTAATTGCCAATACTGCTCAAATTTATCCGCTTCCGCGCCATCCTGCTTAAACCATCGAACTATGTAAAATGTACCCGATGGTAAAAGTGTATCGTTTGACCACACCAAAGTAGGTGGGTTGCTAGGTATACTCCCGTTTATATCTAGTGTTATGGTTTTCTTTAATCCGCCAGATACCGTTCCGGGATCGGTAGATTCTTTTGCGTCATGACTTAATTCTAATAGGATATAGCCAAAACTGAGAGGATTTCCGAATTCGTCTTGGTACCTTCCCCCAACAATCTGCAAATTAGGTGTGGCCATGTTTGACAATATATCCTAGATTAGTGTATAATAATTATGTTTATGAAATACTGTTTTCTGTGCAAGCTGATAAAACCGCTCTCGGCCTTTGCTAAAAATAAAGCACGTACCGATGGATTAAATAACCGATGCCGTCCTTGCGATACTAATTTTCGCCGAATCTGGCGGGCCAAGAACCGGTCTTTTCGACCTTCAATCCGCATAAATCTCGTGCGGGCGGGTTTTTGTACCGTTTGTCGAAACTTTAAATCAATTTTCAATTTTAGCTTTTACTACATAAGTCACAACAATACGCCAGTATTTAGACATCAATGTAAACGATGTGTTACACAGAATAAGAAACCGAGACCTAAAATAAAGAAAATGGAAGATAAATTAAAACAATACGGAATAGATTTAAGAACTTATACTGATTTGGTCGAGAAGCACGATGGAAAATGTGCTATTTGTAGAATAGACAAGCCGGGAGGGGTTGGTCGATGGCATCTAGATCATGATCACAATTGCTGCCCGCAACCACGCAAAGTATGCGGAAAATGCATACGTGGGATATTGTGCGCCTCGTGCAATATTGGGTTGGGTAATTTTAAAGATAACCCCGCATTACTGAAACTTGCTGCTGTCTATTTAGAATCGTATTTAACCAAAATAGAATCCATATGAATTATTGCCACTGCTACTTGGCGCGGAAGCTTTAAACGCAATAGCACCCGACCCCCAAATTGTCTGCGTCCCAGAACCGGTAAATGCCGTAGGAACCGAGCCGATGCTGGAGTTTACTTGATACTGCAACTGGCAAGTTGTAGCCACGGAGAAAGTCGCGCCCAACGAATATCCTGAACCGGCGGTGAGATTGTTTCCATCGCTGGCAAAAAACGCCAATATTAAATCGGATGCGGTTGTGGTTAAAGTCCCCGGATCAATGACGCCCGCATTTCCTGAATTGTTGTGCTTCGTATCAATTGTGGCGGAAACGCCAGAAAATTCTAGCAAATAAAACTCTAATTTCTCGGTAACCGAACCCGTACCGTTCGCAGAACCAGTTGCGCTGAAATTTACAGTAGTGGCGGATGAAACTGACGGGGCGTTTGCAACATACCACAATGCGCTGTTGAATTTAAACGTTCCAGCACCGGTTGCGAAACCAAGACCCACCCCCGCATTAACCCAAGTAATCCCCGAAGTCGTAGGCAAATGAAGCGTGGAACCGCCGCTCATGTTTGAAGATAGCGCGGCGGATTCCGTGCAATTGCCCACCAGTACTAACAAACTTCCAGATTGGGTAGTCGTACCAAAATTTCCCGTAGCGGCGAATAATGAACCACTGCTTACGATCTGAGTAGCCGTTCCACCAAGATTGGCCTGTACGAACGCAATGCTCACGGAATAGAAACCAAAATGCTAAGATTTACGCGGGTTACCGTAGAGGCAGAATTGACATTTATTTGGAGTTCGTCACCCTGTGCGAGAGCCGTTGTCCAAACACTCAACGCAAGGTTCTCATTTTTCTGCGCCGAACTTAAAGTTGGCTTGTCTGTCGATGCGATGCTAGAGGTCGAAGGAAATCCGGCATAAGAACTTTTCAAAACGTCGATCACGCAAGAGCCCGATTGATCTGCTGTTAAAACCCAGCCAATAATCGTGGATGCGGTTGGAACTGACCACTGGCCTTTTGCACCAGTCGTGATTGCGGAGCCGCCACCGTCAACTTGGAAATTGAAAGATGCAACTCGTGTAGCCGCTGCAACAATCGGAATCCCGCCCGGAGGATTCGTAGGAATCAAAGTACCTACGTCAGTTGGATCGGTGGATATCACCCAAAACTGCGGTCCAAAGGCATTCGTGCCGTCGCTCTTAAATCCCCGCACAATATAGTAACTGCCTGCGGGTGTGAGCAACGAATTAATAAACAAATACGTCGGTGGATTGCTAGGTATATTCCCGCTGGAATCCAGTGTGACAATTCGCTTGAGCCCCGCAACTACTTGCTCAGGAACACTGCCTAAATTGCAGTCATGGCTGAGTTCAATAAGCAGGGTGCCATTAGAAAGCGGGGAGCCTTCTAGGTCTTGGAACTTTCCCCCTTCGATTTGGGCCATGCCTACCGGTGTCGCCACGCTAGCTCCAGAAAACCAAATTATTCATATCGGCACAACGCTTTCGTTCCGGGTTACGGGCTATGTGCTCTAGAAAATATTCGTTATCTATTTTGGATAACTCTGCCCAGTAAACCCCGCCATTTACCAAATCCTTGGCTGTCGAATCGTAGATACCATCCATCTCGGATAAAATCCGAAGGAAATCTCTGTTCCATTGATCCGGAAATCCAGTCGGAACCGCCAAGGTATATCCATGCTTGGGAATATTCTCAATTACCGAGAGCCAAGAACCCCAGCCTTTAGTAACCCTATTTCGTAGGCAGCAGGCAATCATCAAGGAACTCATGTGCCCGCCGAAATCGCGGCCCCATCGCCACGCAGTTAAAGCTAGCTGACCTTTTACTAGTTCTGCGTATCTACTGTTTCCTACTTGCGGAGCGGTTACAGTCGCGCCCATTCCAATTGAATATCCCATTATTTCTTCACACGCTTCGGCAGGTGCTTTCCACGAGTTGCGTTATCCCATTCCTTGAGACGTTCTTTGCCTAAGATTTCCGGGTGACTATGAAGATAGCCAGCTTGTGCGAGGGAGGAAAAAGGATTGGAGCCCACCAAGCCGCCCTTCGATGGGTCGCCAGCAGCGGGCATTGGTCCCTGCGCGATCTCGACGTTCTTCCCCGTCAACCGCGATTTCACACGTTGGTGCTCGTGTGTATAATCCAAAGGTTTTATTTCAGTGTGCCCTGCACATTGATCGTAGCAACAATTGGGATCGCTGCATTTCATTGTTCTTCTCCTGATTGCGGGGCGGGTTCACTGAGAGGCTGCGACGCGCCCTGCATTACGCTACTTAGTCCGCGTCCGGCTTGCTGTTTGATCACCGTTCCCAGAGCTTGTCCAGTTCCGGACTCGGCGGCTTTAGCAGCTTTCCCCGCCAATCCAAGACTCTTCCAGACTGCGGGGTGATTGGCAACATAATCTAGAACCTTCCGTCCGCTGGCAAAACCTCCGCCACCCTCGCCAATAGCTAATCCTAGTAAGGTACCAAGACCGGAATGACTGAGTGCTCCTAGACTTCCGCCAACCCCTCCGGCTACAGTTGCTCTCATCAATTGTTGGATACGAGCCGCGCTTTGTGTATCGGTCATCAAATCATTAATTGCTTTCTCGCCGACTGTCGTGTCAAAGAGAGAATTGCGGGCTTCCTCTGGCAATTTAGTCCAAGACTTCACTAAATTTGCGGGGTTTGCTCCGGCGTCTTCCACCATATTGCTGAATACGGTTTTGCCGATTTGCTTCGCGCCGTCATCGCCCAGCAATCCAGTCAAAGCTTTTACTTTGGCTCGCGCATCCCCACTCATAAGATATTTGCCGATGTCTTCTTTGGTTCCGGTGCGCAGTACATTGGCCGTGGCGTAAGCAATGCGGTCCTCCGGTTTTCCGGACGGAGTAAAATATTTAATCTTATCTTTGTAATCTTTGCGAAGCGCTTCGTAATCTGATTTAGCGGCAGTGTCCCCAGACTGATCTGCTAATTTGCCCAGAGTATCGTCCACAGAAGGTAGCAATTTATAAAGAGTACGAGCATTAGGATCGCCGGGCGGGTACGAATCCGCCAATTTCCTAACAGCTTGCCGGAAATCAACTAAATCATTTACTTTCCACGCCTGTCCCTCTTGCGCAGCGGCCTTATCGAGCAAAGCCTTCACTGGCTTGTCGATTCTTTCGCCAGCAGCTTCTTTCGCGGCGGCCACTAGTCCATGCTCGGCGGGTTCAGGGGCCTTAATCAATTCTTTAGCAGTGGCGGCGATGGGACTGTCCGCATGAGGGACTTCTTTATCGCCTAGCCGTTCGGTCAAATCTTGGATGCCCGCCTCGAATTTCGTATGCATGGACTGCTTGGCGGAATCTACGGCGTTTTTAGCGCCTTCGGTTACTTCTTCTTTGGACGGCGCGGCTTCGGCAACCTTGCCGAGTGTTTCTACGGTTTGTGCGGCTTTGCCGCCTTTTTCAAGAAGGCTTCCGGCACCTGCCCCGACTGCGCCAAGAACACCGGAAGTCCCGGCCATCGTTGCGCCCTCTTTGGCGGCCTCGCCAACATCCCCGCCAGTCTTGGCAAGAGTCTGCGTTCCTTGTACTGCCCCTTGGCGCATAGCCTCGCCAACAATTTCAGTAGCTTTTGGATAGTTCTTCATGGCATCCGCGCCAATCTGAACTGCTTTCATCAATTTCGGAGACTTCTCAAACACCTGAGCAACGCCAGAGGCAGCCTTAAGTTTATCCGCCAACGACAAACCCTTCAGAGCTTCGTCGCCCAAGAAAAATTCGGTCAGTGTTTCCCCACCGTATCCAATCCGCCCCGCAGTATTATTAGTGGCTTGCTCTTTATTGTGCTGGACGGATTTCTCTACGGTGTCATAGGGATTCTGATCGGGTCCCAATTTCGGAAGACCGAGAGCATCGCCTAATTTCTCAGAAGCATAATTAACGCCGGGAATGTGACTGCCAATCTTGCCAAGCCCCGCAACTGTTTCAGCCGCGCCAGAAGCAATTCCCTGTCCCATTCGTTCTAAGAATGGAGCTTGCGGGGCGGCGGGTTGTCCAGATGTGGACTGCTCGTCACCAATAGTTGCGCCTTCCGGGATCGGAACGGACCCGATTGTCGCACCTTGCGGAATTGGAACTGCTGTTGGGTCTGCCATATTATTGAGCTGGAGTCATGGTCTTCCCGTCAGTCGTGTAACCAACGGTTTTGCCGTTAACAATGACGGGGCGTCCTTGAGGAGCCGCCGGTTGATTTGTAGGGAACGGACCTTTTGTCATGGGTTGCCCAATCGAACTAATATCCTTACCCGTAATCCGCTTATAAGCTTGCGCAGCTTCCGGACTGACAATTTGCAAAGTATCATCTTTCAATCCGGGGGGCGTGGCATTTCGAAGCTCGGTAACGAAGGCTCGAATTTTTCCATCCAGCAACTTGGCTGCGCCTTTTGCGCCATTTTGCTTTTCCTTATAAGAAGAACCGCCAAGCGAGTTTTCCCAGTCTTCTTTTTCTTTCTCAGTGGCAGCACCACCCTTGTATAGTTTGGCGAATTCATCAGATGCGGCATTTTCAGACATTTGAACATTCTTGGCCGATTCACTGCCAAACGCACGAGCGACCCCGCCAACATAAGGAGTTCCGGAAACCGCGCCTAAATTATCGTAATACGTTCCCAAATGCTCCATTGCAGTAGACAAGATATTCAATTGATCTTTGATCTTTGGGCTTTGCCGCGTCTTAAGATAATCTTCTACTTTAATGGCATTATAACGAGGATAGGTTCGGTTGACTAAGCTCAAAAGAGCCTTGCCATCCTTAGTTCGAGCAGCTTGCGGGGTCAAAATTTCGCGACCCTCTCCGAGTGCTTTGACAGTTGCAGCCATTCCGGGGTCTGATTCGTTTAATTTATCCATAAATTCTTGATTTATGGGGTAATCCGGACTCGTTGTATCGAAATGTAAACCTTCGGCGGTTGAACTGGTTTGAATTTTACCTAAATCAACATCATTAGCATCTCGCTTAAGTTTATCGATTTGGAGCTGCTTTTCTTGTTCGGTCAAATTAGCGATTCGTTGTTGTTGCTGTCCTTTTCCACTCTGATCTTCAACATCGACACGGGCTTGTGTTTCCGCTGCTGTCTTAGTCGCTGATGCTCTCGCCTCGCGAGCTTCTTTGTACTGCTCTAAGGCCGAACCCCCACCAAACAATCCTATCAAATCGCCCTTGGCAGCTTTTGCTTTAGGATCGGCATCCATATGCTGAAGAATCTGGATGTCCGGCTCAGTGCTCCCGGTAGAAGCCGTGCGCCGCCACTGTTCAATAGAATCCAGTAATTTAGGATTCCTTTGAATCTCGGATTTCAGATATTCCTTAGCGGTCATGGGATTATCCGCACTGCCAAATACTTTGTTTGTCTCAGCAGCAGGATTAATTACCTTGCCGTAGTTTTCCATCTCGTGGGCTAGCGCATCCAGCCCCGCAACTTGATGCTGCATTGTTACCGCAGCGGCAGCGGGCATATCGTTAGGGATATTCTGACGAGGTTGCTTGCTGATGGGATCGAATAGAACGTTACCACCCACAGCAGGACCCCAATCCTGCGCCTGTTTAACCCATTTCATCGCCCCGCCAGTTTGATTGGTCGTGACGTTTCCTTCCGTAGAAACAGGGACGCTTTCTTTAAGAGGCATCCGAGCATTTCTATCAACTATGGAATATGTATTGTCCCAGAGTTGGGTATTCTGCGGGGAGTCTTCGGTCGTAATTTGTCCAGATGGACTTAAATATACCGGGCGTCCATTTTCATCGGTACGGGGTACCGCGCCATCCGGAACACGAATAAATTTACCGGGCGGATATTTGGTATAGTCCATCGCTTCTTTTTCAGAAGCATTTCCCTTTACTACGGCGTTTTGCTCCGCATATTCACCTAATTGATCTTTATACCCCGCCACGGTTTGGTCATGCTGATCTTTATTCAACCGGCCGAGTTGATTAGCGAGACTGTACATTTGCATGTTGGCCTTGAAAACTTGTGCCTGCTGAAGTTTTTCCTTCTGCTGGCGCTCGAAATCCTCATTAGCCTGATTCTGCTGCTGGACTTGCTGTTGAGCACGCTGCTGTTGAACGGCCTGAAAACCAGCAGCAGCAGATCGTCCTTCGCTTCCGGGACCGTGCTCTCCAGCTCCCGCAAACATTCCGGTCAAGGCCCCCGCAAGGATACTTTTGGCCAACTGACCCGAAGTCTGGGTAACTCGGGTAACTGACATCGCACCGGTCTGTGGATCGACCGAATACTGAGTTTTATCGCCACCACCCAACGCATTTAGCACGCTGTGGAACAAATTGGCTTTAGGATGCGCGGCCACAACCTGAATAGGGGGCTGTGCCGCTTGCGGCGGCTGCGCCGAACTTTGTGGCTGAGCGGGTTGCTGCGGTTGAGTAGGAACTGGCCCCGCAACTTGTCCAGATGTGGACTGATCCTGTTCCGACGAATCGTCGTCAGTTTCCGCAGTCGGAGATTGAATCATTGTATCTTCTGCCATAATTAACCTATTTGATCCGGAAGCGAACTGGGAATTGTCGCCACCGAAGTTGGCCCGCCAAATGATCCGGAAATTGCCCCCGGACTCATTCCACCGAATGCCGACCCTCCGCCGCTACTTTTTCCGCCCATTAATCCACTAGTTAATCCACTTGTAATCCCGCCCAATGCGCCTCCGACCAACCCCATCCATGACTGATTAGCCTGAGTAATTTCATTTGCCGTTTGAGAAGCCGCTGACCCCGCACCTGTGGAAGCATTTGTTGCACCGGTAGAAGTACCAAACACTCCCGGAGCCCCGCTCAGTACTCCGGCAGCGGACAACCAATTTTGACGCCCTAATTCGGCATTCTGAAGGTCTATGTTTGATAATTCATTGGCAGTTTGTCCCGCTCCGACTTGCGCGACATTAGCCTGCATTTGGGCCACTGTTCCACTCGGCAAAAGAGCATTGCCACCCCCGAATCCGGCGGCTTGGTTTCCCGAGGCTGCTGCGGCATTCCTATAAGCTTGCCCCGTTTGAGAAATTGCCCGAGACTGAAGATTTGCTAGTTCGCTGGCAGTAAAACCATTTTGCCCCGGCCCCGCAGATAGAATAGGTTCGAAAGCTGAAGTGAGGTCCTTAAATATTTGGGAAGACGAACCAAATACCTGTTGCGCTTGATTTATAGCTTGAGAATACGCCTGCTGCTGTTGCTGCCCAATTTGCTTTTGCTGGGAAGAAGCTCCGCACATATTAAAGTGCCTTCCTATAATCTGGGCACGCAGAGAATCCCAAATACTGGCAAAAATTGATCAGCGGCTTCGCTACTGAATCAAATACAATTTCGCTAAACCCTTGGGATTTAGCTTGCTCCGCGATTTCTGGAAGTTGTGATTTCATTGCTTCCTTAATCCTTGATTTATCTATACCCGGCGCAAAATCCATATCGAGACGGAGGGACGATGAATATCGAACCACGCAAACAGGACCTTGCTCGTCAGAATAAAGAATGGTTTTAGTACCCGGCGTATAGTAAAAATCAGGCGTACTATTACTGTGATCGGGCTCCGCCGCGATCCATTCGGCCAATAATGCTTTATCGTTCTCGTCTAAGGTTCTTAATATCATTAGGATTGTAAGGGAATATACGTAATTGTTGCGGTAATGGCAACGTTCGATAAACTTAAATTAGTAATAGTTACATACACGACATTGCCTTGTGGACTGTCGCCATTCGATCCATCGGTATTCGTATATTGGAATATCGTAGGAGCTGAGTCGATTTCGACATCCGAGATAATTCCCTGCCCAGTTCCCAGTCCTATCGGAATTCCTAGCCCGCGTGATAAATCTGTAGATTGCGCGGAAGACGTAGAATATAGCCGAACCCGGCAGGCATTATTAACAGCCAAGGTATACAATAAAAATGACTTAGCTAACAAAATTGTGCCCTGAAACGTATTCCCTGAAATTATAATGGGAGTTGTTATCGAGGCTGTCTTTGAAGTCGGAGGATTGCCGGGCGTCGTAGAACCGCCCGAACTAGTCGCTGTAATGACGGCGGTTGTAGTTGTAGACGATCCTTGCGAAGTAACCGGCGCGGCCAGTGGTGCGCGAAATTGAGGAACCTTGCCGCCAACGTGGAAATCGATGATGTTGTTGGTCGAAGGAAAAATGCCCGGCAAATTAGGCAGAGAACAAATCTGGATTACATTACGGGGCGGAAGCATGTATTCTTCTATCTGGTGAGCCGGAGTAGAAGGATTGTCCTGCCGCGTATATCCGGATGTATCTCTGTTAATTGCTTCTTGGATCGTTGCCATTATTGGAACTCCTGTAGATATCGGGCGGCTTTCATAAGGAGTTCCGGGTTATCGTAGTAACACCCTAGACCACTATTACATTTAAAACATAGTAAAGCTCTGACTTTATCGCTTCTGTGACAATGATCAACGTGGAGCAATTGTCCTTCTTTTGGCAGCCTTTCACAAATAGCGCATCTACCGTTTTGCGCTTTTAACATCTCATCATATTCTTCTAGTGAAAGTCCATATTTCCTGTTCAGAACTGATTTCCGTTCCAATTCTGACATTCTCTCAGGATTTTCTTTCTTCCATTTTGTCTGAGACAATTTTCTACACGTACGACAATCTCGTGCTCCAGATTTAGGATTAGTATATGTATTATCTGGCGTATATTCATGTCCGTAACGACAGTGTGTTGCTTTTCGTCTTTCTCGGGGCATTGTCGGAGGAAGTTGGCCGCCTTCCTTAGCCATTCGTCGGCATTCTAAGCAACGTTTGCCGCCACTAGGAACAATAGCGCAATTCTCTGGAGTGTATTCGTGTCCATAAGGACCGTGAGTTGTTATTCTGGTATTTTTACCGGGCATTTAACTATTATACCATCTATTGTTCAATAAGTAAACAGCCAAATACCGTGCACGATAATATTTCATTCATCACATTTTCGGCGGGAAAATCCACGCGATATTGCATTGACCGACACACCGCTGGTTGTCCAGTTTCGGACAAATAGAATCTCTGTTGATAAAGAGAGGCACTAGGATGAGTTGTCGGTGGATCGTACACCGGGTTATTAATCGGCTCGAATGCCCCTGTGTAATAAGGCACGGCCTCGTCGAACACTACGCTAATCGACGGCGGGGTTCCGATTGCCACTGAATCCACTGCCAAGAACATCACTTCGGCGAGCTGTCCGGGATTTGCCAGCACATGACTGCCGACCGTCGCGAACCACGAATAGTTGCTGCTATTATCCTGAAATGAACTGATGCTGCGATTCAGAATAGGACCGGAGGTCGTTGGCCCCAACAAGAGATTGTGCACGCCCGGCGAGGTTTCAATTGATTGGACCGCTTTCGCCCCGCCAACAATGGAGGCAAAAGGTGACCATGTGATTCCCTGCTCCGGTGAAGGAGTTGGGCTGACTCGGTACCATCCAGTCGAACCATTAGAGATGAACCACGCCGAATCTTCTCCAGAAGAGTGCCATGTAACATAGGCAGCGGTTGGACTGATTGATGTAATTACATTACCAATCGTAAATCCAACGTCTGATGGACCCGAGGACGGATTCAGAATAACGAATCGCTTATCGGACGTGTAGAAACCCATATCCGCGCCATTAATATCAAGCGCGTTGTAGTTCAACAGACCAATACCCTGTAAATACGGATACGCGGGCTGAATTGGGTTGCTGGCGGTTCCCTGCCCGATGATTACGTATATATCGGACACCGTAAACACAAACAACCCGGCAGTAGTCGGAACAAGTCGTCGCACCAACGAAGGAAATACTTGGGTATTCGCTGGGGCAACACCTTCGATTCCGTTTCCTACGGGCGCATCCGGTCCAGAAGTCCAATAAACCGTGTTTCCTACGCTGAAGAAGATGCGGCTGAGATGGTAGGTTAGATTTTGAGCACCATTCGCCGGAGGGGTGTTCTCGCCCGCAATCGGAGCCTCAATTAAATTGTTCAGCCCCGTATCCGGGGTGCTATCTACGTATCCGTTCTGAAGATACTGGGAAAGAGGAACGGTATATATCGAATTGCCAGTTCCGGGAATGAGGAACGGCGTGGTTTGCCCATCCGTTGTTCTGAATATGGCGACCCAATCGGATTGCGGGTCGATGTTTGCGGTTGCGGGCAGACCGCCGGTAATGGTGATTCCTGATGCTCCGATGAAATTGCCTGTCGCAACACTCAACCCAGAAGCATTCGAAACTGTGTTAGTCATGGTGTTGACCAACGCCACGACGTATTGAAAACCGCCGTTGAAAGCGCTAATCGTACCGGGAGTCGGCGCGGATGCCGGACCTTTATTGATCCAGACTAAATTCGGATTATCGTTGGTAAGCTGATTGAGTCCGGTAGCAAACGTCGGCGTTACCGTTCCACTAACACCGGCCTCGAAGGGCGCTTCGGTGTTATTATTCGGATCGGTGATCGTGGTGTTCGCCAACGTAACGGCAACTTTAGCCCGCCACGCAAAATCTGTAACTGGTCCTAAATTGTCCCATTCGTATGCCTTGCTCCCCGGAACAGACGGAACCGCTGGGTTGCCGATTTGAGTTTCGACAATGTTTGCGTAATTGGGAGCAAAAGCTTTACTGAATCCCGGAAAACTGGGAATTGACGTTCCGGTTTCGAGCGGAGTGGGCGTAATCTGAGCGCCGTTCGCAGTAACCGTGAATACTTGGAACGTGTCTTTTTGCGCGAACGCCCATTCGAAATTGTACGTACCAGCGGTTGGACAGTTTACGGTTAGTGTCTCACCCGCGCTGAAATCGCCGGGAACGTTGTTTCCCCCAACCAGCGGGTACCCATTCCAAGGACTAAGGGTTCGCGTGGATAGTCCGGTATTCGGCCCTGAGACGTACGTCGCTCCGCCGTCCATCCCAAGATAAAACCCATCGTTATGCCCAACTAGAAAACTGACAGGACCCGCCTGATTGACGGTCATGGTCCCAAATAGCATCATTTCCCAGTTCGTTGTAGCACCCGCCCACGGGGTTGTGGAGGTAGCCGCGCTACTCTCGCCCGCGCCGTTCAGAGTGTAAACAACAATCGGCTGGAGGGAGGTATTGTAGCGATTCCACAGATGCGAATTGATATTAGTCGCGGTCGCGGCAATTACTAGCGGTGTCGCCGTACCAAATAGAACCGGTGCGCCCACCGAACCGCCCCAGTCACCATCAAATACACCAGAAGCGCTATGAGCGACAAACTTCGCCGTCATCAACGTGGACAGTTGGACGGAAGGCTGGGCGATGGAAAGCCGGAACAAACACGGCGTTCCCCCGGCAGTTTCTACAATGAGAGCGCCAGAGGCAAAATTAGTATGCGAGGCCCAAACCGCCGAAGCAGTGTTCGCCACGCAATGCCAGACAATTGTTCCTTCAGTAAAATTATCGCCGACAGAAGGAGACGTTGGAAACGAAATTGTAGAACCGGTGGTTCCAGTAGTCGTCGCCTGCCAGATGTTGTTATTGCTGCTACGGGTGTCAATTACCACGCCCGGCAAGGAATAGTACGTGTTCGCGTGCCACGCGGCAGACGCCGAACCCACTGTCACCGTTGGGGGTGAAGTAGTTTGCGCTATTCCCCAATTTTCTACGGGATTTCCGCGATTAACCCAAATAGCCGTACCGTCAACTGTGAATCCGCCCTGCCATGGAGGGGTATTGCCAGCAGCGGGTACTGTCGTGTTCCAAGTCGGAACACTGCCTCCGGTTACAGCCGAAGGCGTTCCGCCAATAACTGTGAAATTGCCGGTATCGGCGGCAGAAGCATAATTGGCGTGGGCGGCATTAACTAACGTTGCGGTTACAGTAGTGCCGCTAGCGGTGACGACGTTAATCGTCATGCCGTCTAACCACACCGCCGTTGCCATATTCCAAATAACGTAATTCTGTCCGACCGTAATCCCGGCAGTTGAACCAACTGTCAAGGTCAGGGTCGGCGCAGTATACGCAACGTTAGAAATCGTTGTAAGCGAAGTTGCCAGCAATTGCTGAAGATTGCCGTTGCTGTCGATTACATACGTGGTTAGAAATGGTGTACTGACGGTGCTCAGAGTTGTGCTATTGGCAATGTTCGGCAGTGCCCCGCTCGCATTGCGGGTAAACAACGTCTGGACCCATTTCTTTTGATCAATGCCGTTGGCAAAGAAAAGATTGTTTC
>Ga0210386_10000998_pt1 | contig 25627 bp, 27 predicted proteins | sample IncBWH32OmetaG_FD_160091 | JGI IMG/M metagenome (GOLD analysis project Ga0210386, IMG submission 160091) | Forest soil microbial communities from Barre Woods Harvard Forest LTER site, Petersham, Massachusetts, United States - Inc-BW-H-32-O ...
TGCGGTTCGGGCGCGTGAGAAGGATGCGGCGCTGGCGGCGGCACAAGCTGGCGGGGCTTGACCCTTTGTGGCCTGGTGGGAGAGGTCGGTCGCATCTCGGCGATTTTCTCCCACCAGAGCTCGCGCTGTTCCGTGCCCGCGGCGTAGGTGCGGAGCGGGGGACGCAGCACCATTAATCCGCTCTCGAACCGTACCTTACGCACCTGATCTGATCCCGGGTGGGTGGGATCTGGCGCCGCGCCGACGCGCGTGCCGTCGAAGGTGTAGTTCCCACAATACGAGGCATATTCGCGCGCTTCTCCTGGCGGCAGCTCTGGCCGGCCATCGCACAGCACCGCCAGCATCCGACCCTCGGTGTTGAACGTTGCCCGGCCCATCGCCTTGTCGCCGCCATAGGGGGCGGGCAGCTTGGTGCCGTCCGCGGCGGTGGCGTTGGCGCGCACCAGCCGCCAGGTTCCCACGATTGATGCTGTTATTCCCGTCCCCTGTTTTGGCGCGGCCCGTGACGCCGATGCCTCAGTCGACGATGGCGATCGCCTCGATCTCGATCAGCCACTCCGGCATCGCGAGTGCGGTCACACCGAGAAGGGTGCTGGCGGGCGGCGTGCTGTTCGTGAAGAAGGCCGCGCGCGCTTTGCCGATGATGGCGCGGTGGTCCGGGTGGTAATTCACGACATAGGTGGTGAGTTTCACGATGTCGGCGTAGGTCGCGCCGGCGGCGGCCAGGGCCAGGCCGATATTGCGCATCGCCTGCGTGGTCTGCGCGGCGAGGTCATTGGCGCCGACCAGCGCGCCGTGTTGATCGACGGCGATCTGCCCCGCGACGTAGATCGTGCGCTTCCCCGCGGCGACGACGACCTGCGAGTAGGTCGGCGGGTGCGGCAGCCCTTCTGGGCGAAGATGTTCGAGTGTGCTCATGGCTTGATTTCCTTTGGTCTTGGTCGTGGCACTAAAAGTGCTTCCATGTTTTTTAGTCGCGCGCTGGTTTGTGGGTTCCGGTCGGAAAGTCTGATGGGTACTCCCCCCTTGGACACCATGAACCGAAAGGTGTTGGTGTCCAGGTACTGGTGCCGGGGCGGGCTTTGCTCTGGCGCGAGAGCTTCCACCAGGTGGGCGGCCTTTGCGAATTTATGCGCGAGTTCCTGCCATTGAACGCGCCACTTATCTCGAATTTTGCTGAGCTCTTCGGACGCGAAGCCAGGAGACACGCGCTCATTCGAAGCTCGCTGCCCTGGGTGAAATGAGTCCAGGGCGGGCTGGACCCGATGCTGGTATCGCAGATGTCCGCTTCGGTGATGCGCGACCTGGACCTGCTCCCGTTGTGGGTTGGCGCGGCGCTGCAAGCGCGGTCTCGCCGCCGGCATCGCGGCCGCACATTGCAACGCGTTCTGTGCCAGTGCCGATACGTTCGCGGCGCTGCTGCAGTAGCGAAGCATCGCTTGATCAAGTCCGCGGGTGGCCTCAGCCGAGGCGTGCTGGTTCGGGCGCGGGGCCGGCCCTTGTCAGCGACGCCGAGCCGCGCGATGACAGTTCCCGTATCAGGAGGGACGGGTCATGGCCAAAGCGCCGAATAAGGACGTGTTCGCGGGGCTGCGCGAGATCGATTCGCCGACGATCACCAATGTCGTCGCGACCTATCCGAAGAACCCGTTGTGCCTCGGCCTGTACAATCCCTGGACCGAGAACTGGTACACCGACAGTTCCATCCGCTGCATCTATCCGACGATGAAACCGGTGATCGGCTACGCGGTCACCTGTGTCTACGGCCTGCCCGACCCGAACTACACCGGCCGGCTGAGCTTCATGGACGTCGTCGATGCGCTGGACGTGATGCAGAAGCCGACGATCCTCGTTATCCAGCAGAAATGGCCGCCGGAGCTGATGGCGAAGGCCGGCTTGGCCGGCGAAATCATGGTGACGTCGATGAAGGCTGTGGGCTGCGTCGGCATGGTGTCTAACGGGCCCTCGCGCGATGTCGACGCGGTACGGCGGCTCGATTTCCAGATGCTGCTGGGCGGCGTGAGCGCGGGCCATGGTGATATGGCGGTGCACGCGGTCAACGTGCCGGTGTCGGTCGGTGGGATGGATGTGGCGCCCGGCGAGCTGATCCATATGGACGAGAACGGGGCGGTGAAGTTCCCTGCGGACAGGGCGCCGCAGGTGCTGGAGAACGCGCAGAAGATGCTGGCGGGCGAGGCGGAACACTTGGCGCGGCTACGGGCGGCGAAGACGGCGGCCGAGGTGCGCGCGGCTGGCGGAGCCTATGCCGCGCCGAAGAAGAGCTGAGCGGCATATCGTTCCGCAAAAGGTAGAGACAGGGACTGTCATTGCGACCCCGGCGAAGGCCGGGGGAAGCAATCTCGTTGGACCGTCACACGCATAACCCCATAGCAGCGCCCGACACCACGCAGTGTCCGGCCTGACGCGCGCGATCCATACCAGCACGCGATTATCGGCGTGTTCCGCAGGCATCTGCTTTCATCTGCGTGAAACCTTGCTTTGGTGCCGCCAGCAGGATGCATGATCGCGTCCTGCACCTGGCGACATCACGCTTGCACCGAAGGAAAAATGCTTAACGCAGATAAAAGCAGATGCACGCAAAACACGCAGATGACTGAGTGACAGCGCTCGCGACAGCCCTTCGATCGGAGGGGACGTGTCGGAGGGGACGTTGCCAGCAGCGCAAACGATGCCTACCGTTTCTTACCGCTGATCGGGCCGACATTCCTCTGAGGATTGCCGGTGAAAGGGATGAACGACATGACGCCCAACGCTGGCCAGACAACCGAACTCGATGCACTGGTCATCGGCGCCGGGTTCGCCGGGCTCTATCAGTTGCTCTGCCTGCGTGATCACCTCGGTCTGTCGGTGAAGACGCTGGAAGCCGGCCACGGGGTGGGCGGCACCTGGTATTGGAACCGCTATCCCGGCGCGCGCTGCGATTCGGAAAGCCATGTGTATTGGTATACGTTCGCGCCCGAGCTGATGCGGGAGTGGGAGTGGTCTGAGCGCTACCCCGGTCAGGCCGAGATCCTGCGCTACCTGAACTTTGTCGCCGATAAATTCGAATTGAAGCGCGATATCCAGTTCAATACGCGCGTGACCTCCGCGCAGTACGACGACGCGACCAATCGCTGGCGCGTGTGCACCGAACAGGGCGAGACCTTCGTCGCGACCTACCTGGTCACCGCCGTCGGCTGCCTGTCCACTGCCAACGTTCCCAAGATTCCCGGGCTGCAAGACTTCAAGGGCACCTGGTACCACACCGGCCAGTGGCCGCACGAGGGCGTGGACTTCACCGGCAAGCGCGTCGGCATGATCGGCACCGGCTCGACCGGGATTCAGGCTGCGCCGGTGATTGCCGCGCAGGCCCAGCATCTGACTGTATTTCAGCGCACCGCAAACTATTCGGTGCCAGCACGGAACGTCCTATTGACACCGGACTTTAAACAATACGTCAAACAGCACGCCGCGGCCATCCGCGCGACGACACACGAGACCTACAACGGGATGGGCTTCAAGGTCGAGGATCGCAAGGCGGTCGAAACGCTTCCGGAAGAGCGCGAGACGCTCTACGAGGCGGCCTGGGAGCGCGGTGGCCTGCAGTTCCGTGCGACGTTCCAGGACATGCTGGTCAGCAAGGAAGCGAACGACACGGCCGCCGATTTCATCAGGCGCAAGATCCGCTCGATTGTGAAGGACCCGCGGACCGCGGCGATCCTGTCGGACATCGACCATCCCTATGCGGCCAAGCGCCCGCCGATCGATACCGATTACTTCGAGACCTACAATCGGCCCAACGTTTCGTTGGTTGACGTGAAGGCCACGCCCATTCAGCGGATCTCAGACGCTGGCATCTGCACCACCGAGGGCGAATATCCTGTGGACATTATCGTCTTCGCCACCGGCTTCGACGCGATGACCGGTCCGTTGTTGCGGATGGGCATTCGCGGGCGCAACGACGTCGCGCTGAAGGATGCGTGGGAGGCAGGGCCGCACACCTATCTGGGCCTGCAGGTTGCCGGGTTCCCGAACCTGTTCACAATCACTGGCCCTGGCAGTCCATCGGTCCTGTGCAACATGCCGGTGGCCATCGAGCAGCACGTCGATTGGATCACCGATTGCATCCGACACCTGCGGGAGAAGGGGCTGCAGCGGATCGAGGCCCGGCCCGAGGCGATGGAATCCTGGGTGGCGGAGGTCAACGAGGTCGCCAACAAGACACTGCTGCCGATGGCGACGCATTCCTGGTACCTCGGCGCCAACATCCCGGGCAAGCCGCGTGTGTTCATGCCGTATGCAGGCGGAATGATCCGCTACCGGGAGATCTGCGATAGTGTTGCAGCACGCGGCTATGAGGGCTTTGTACTGTCGTAATATCAAGGGCCCTTGCGTCCCATCCATATTCGTCATGCCCGCGACAGCAGGCATCCACGCTAGGGTACCCAAAGACCGGCATCCCGTGGATACCTGCTTTCGCAGGCTTGACGGACGTGAGTGAGACCCAACGGCGCCTGGCACTACGCCAGCTTCTCCTCCTCCCGCACCAGGAACCACGGCGTCTCGCCTACCAGCGCACGGCGGCAGTTCTCCACCGCGCGTTGCAGCGCGATGATCCGCCAGGCCGGCACCGAGGCGGAATTGTGCGGCGACCCGATCACGTTCGGCAGCGTGGTGAACGGGTGGTCTATCGCGAAACGGCCGTGACGGACCGGCTCGACCCACCAGGCGTCGATGCAGGCGGTGAAGGTCGGCGTCGCCTGCAAATGCGCGAACAAAGCTGCCTCATCAATCAGCTCGCCGCGCGCCAGATTGATCAGGATCGCATCGGGTTTCATCCGCGCCAGCGCGGTGGCATCAAAAATATGCCGCGTCGCGCGGGTCAGCGGCGCGCTGATCAGCAGCACATCGGAGGCGGCCAGCAGCGTATCGAACTGATCGACGCCGGCGATCCAGTCGACGTCGGCGTCGGTCTGGCCGCGTCGGTTGATGGCATGCACCGTCATGCCGATCGCGCGCATCAGGCGGGCGGTGGCCACGCCGATGCCGCCGAAGCCGAAGATGCCGCACACGCCGCCGTCCAGCATCCTGTTCGGCGTGTGCTGGTTGAACTCGCGGCGGTCCAGCGCAGCATGTTCCACCAGCAGACGCTTGGCCGCGGCGAGGGCCATCGCCAGAGCGTGTTCAGCCATCGGCTCGGCGTAGGCGCCGCCATTGCCGGCGACCGGAAGGCCGGCGGGCAGGGCGCTGAACTGCAGGAAATCGACGCCGGCGGTCATGGCCTGCAGCAGCTTCGCCTCGCCGATCAGCGTCAGCTCGTGCGGCTTCAGCTCCTTGGTGTTCCACAGCAGCACCGCGCCGGCCGCACGCAACGCGGCCTCGCGTTCCGCGTCGTCCAGGTCAGGCAGGCACACCAACGGCGCCGCGCCGTGCAAGCATTGGGTCGCAGCAATGCGCTGCGCCGCGTTCAATGCGAATGCCACCACCAACGGTCCTGCCGCCATCGCCTGTCCCCTCGTGTCTCGGTCGCCGCGGGGCGTTTGCGTCCGGGCCCGCGCCGCGCAGTATAAGCAGGAACCGCGCCAATGCCGGGGAGGGACACGTATGGAACCGCTCGTCCGCGTCGAGGTGAGGGATGGCTGGCGCAAACTGGTGCTGAATCGGCCGGATAAGCTGAACGCGGTGAACGAGGAGATGCTCGCGACGCTGCTGGCGGCGTTGGATGCGGCGGAGGCCGATCCCGCGTGTCGCGCCGTGCTGCTGACCGGGACGGGGCGCGGGTTTTGCTCGGGGCAGGAGCTGGGGCCGACGGTGATTCCGGGGCCGGAGGGGCCGCCGGATCTGCAACGTCTGGCCAGCACCTATCATCATCGCGTGGTGCAACGGGTGCGGGCGCTGCCGCTGCCGGTGGTGTGCGCGGTCAACGGCATTGCGGCTGGGGCCGGGGCGAGTTTCGCACTGGCCTGCGACATCGTGCTGGCGGCGCGCGGCGCGCAGTTCATTCAGGCGTTCGTGCGCATCGGCCTGGTGCCGGATTCCGGGGCGAGCTTCTTCCTGCCGCGGCTGGTGGGCGAGGCGCGGGCGCGCGCGCTGGCGATGCTGGGCGAGGCGGTGAGCGCCGAGCAGGCCGAGGCTTGGGGGATGATCTGGAAGTGTATCGATGACGCGGCGCTGATGGAGCAGGCCGAGGCGCTGACGGCGCGTCTGGCCGTCGGGCCGACCCTGGCGCTGGCAGCGATGAAGCGGTTGTTCAGCACGGACGCGCTGGCCACGCAATTGGAACTGGAGGCGGAACAACAAGGTATCGCTGGGCGCAGCGCGGATTTCGCGGAGGGCGTGCAGGCGTTCCTTGCGAAGCGCAAGCCCAGTTTCAACGGGCGTGGGTGATGGGGCGGGTTTGCATCATCACCTCGCCCGCCGCGCGGGAGAGGTGTACGGGGGCGCGCCGATGACGCCGGAGGATCTCGCCAAAGCCTGCGCCGATGCGATGTGGCGCGAGGACCGCGCCAGCACCGGGCTTGGCATGCGGCTGGAGGCGGTCGGGCCGGGGCATGCGCGTTTGTCGATGATGGTGACTGAGGTGATGGTAAATGGTCACGGCGTCTGTCATGGCGGCTTCATCTTCAGCCTCGCCGATTCCGCCATGGCGCTCGCCTGCAACAGTCATGGCCTGCATGCGCTGGCACAGCATTGCTCGGTCACCTTCATCCGCCCGGCGCTTTGTGGCGAGACGCTGGTCGCCGAAGCCATCGAACGGACGCGTGCCGGCCGCTCGGGGATCTACGATGTGCGGGTGACCGGTGGGGATGGCGGCGTGGTGGCCGAGTTCCGCGGTCACTCGCGCACCACGGGGGAAAAATTCCAGGTCGTGGAGACATAGATGCAACAGACCGGCCTCGATGCGATTGAAACCGCCTCGCGCGACGAGATCATGGCGCTGCAACGCCAGCGTCTGGCGTGGTCGTTGGGACATGCGTACGATAATGTGCCGCATTATCGCACAGTGTTCGACAAAGCAGGCGTGCATCCGGAGGACTTTCGTGCGCTGGAGGATCTGGCAAAATTTCCGTTCACCACCAAGCAGGACCTGCGGGCGAATTATCCGTTCGGCATGTTCGCGGTACCGCGAGAGCAGATCGCGCGCATCCATGCCTCGTCCGGCACCACCGGCAAGCCGACGGTGGTGGGCTATACACGGGAAGACCTCGACGTGTGGGCGACTGTCGTTGCGCGGTCGGTCTATGCTGCCGGTGGCCGGCCGGGGATGATCCTGCACAACGCCTATGGCTACGGGCTGTTCACCGGCGGGCTGGGGCTGCATGACGGGGCGCAGCGGTTGGGGTGCTCCGTGGTGCCGGTGTCGGGGGGGATGACCGAGCGGCAGGTGCAGCTCATCATCGATTTCCGGCCCGATATCATCACCGTGACGCCGAGCTACATGCTGGCGATCCTGGACGAGTTCCGCCGGCAGGGGCTGGAGCCGCGCGAGGTATCGCTGAAGATCGGTATCTTCGGCGCCGAACCGTGGACCAATGCGATGCGGCGCGAGATCGAAGTCGGGTTCGCGATGGAGGCCGTGGATATCTATGGATTGTCCGAGGTGATGGGGCCGGGCGTGGCGAATGAATGTGTCGAGAGTAAGGACGGGCTGCATATCTGGGAGGACCATTTCTATCCCGAGATCATCGATCCACAGACCGGGGCGGTGCTGCCGGATGGGGTGCCGGGGGAGCTGGTGTTTACCAGTCTGACGAAGGTGGGGATGCCAGTGGTCCGTTATCGCACACGCGATCTGACGCGGCTGCTACCGGGCACCGCGCGAAGCATGCGGCGGATGGAGAAGATCACCGGGCGCAGCGATGACATGCTGATCATTCGCGGGGTCAATCTGTTCCCGACGCAGATCGAGGAGCAGTTGCTGCGCAGTGAGATGCTGACCGGGCACTACCAGATCGAGGTGACGCGCTCCGGGCGGATGGATGATGTGACGGTGCATGTCGAGGTGCGGGCGGAGGCGCTGGATCCGGTGCTGATGGCGTCCGAGGCAAAGCTGGCGGCGGCGCGCATCAAGGATCGGGTGGGGCTGTCGACCGAGGTGATCATCGAACCGCCGGGGACGATTGAACGTTCGCTCGGCAAGGCGCGACGAGTGATCGACCGCCGCCCAAAAACCTAGGACGACTGCGCTCCCGGCGGTTTACCGGCGCCGATTCTGCCTTGATGATGCGGTGCATCATCAAGGGGACAGGACGTGACGACACCAACTGGCGGTTTGCGCTGGCGCCTGATGTTTCTGCTAATCGGACCCATCACCTTCGTGATGTCGCTCGATCGCACCGCGATCGTGGTCGCGGCGCCGACCATCCAGCACGAATACGGTTTCAGCCTGGTCGAGATGTCGTGGATCCTGACCAGCTTCTCCTGGACCTATGCGCTGTTGCAAGTGCCGTCCGGCTGGCTGGCTGAACGCTTCGGGCCACGCCGCATGCTGTACTGGGCGAATCTGCTGTGGTCGGCGCTGACCGCCGCGACGCCGCTGGGCTTCAACCTGGCCTCTTTCATCGGCATCCGCGCGCTGCTCGGCGCCGGGCAATCAGCCGACTGGCCCAGCTCCATCGTCGCGATCCGACGCTGGTTCCCCCACAGCGAGCGCGGCAAGGGCAACTCCATCCTGCTGGGAGGGCTGTATCTGGGACCCATCGCCGCGGCGCCGGTCACCACCTGGGTCATCCTGCGGTTCGGTTGGCGCTTCGCGTTCTACGGCTTCGGCGCCGTCGGCGCGGTGCTGGGCATCGCGTGGTGGCTGTGGTTTCGCGATACCCCGGCGGCACATCCCTCGATCACGCCGGCGGAGGTCGCGCATATCCAGGCCGGTCAGCAAGACCATGCCGAGGCCATCCCACCCGGCGCGTTCCGCCTGTGCTTGCCCGATCCGCGCTTCTGGGCGATCGGGCTGCAGTATTTCTTCCTGGTGATGATCCAGAGTTTCTACACCACCTGGCTGCCGACCTACCTGGTGAGCGAGCGCCAGCTCTCGCTGGCCAGGATGGGCATCTACGCCTCGTTGCCCTGGGTCGCGATGTTCGCCAGCGTGTTCCTGACTGGCGCTGTGGGCGACGTGATCCTGCGGCGCACAGGATCGGTGTGGGCAGCGCGCGTGCCGCTGGCGATGGCGGGATTTGTCGTTTCGGCCGTGGCGCTGATCGCGGCGGCGCGCACGCCGGACGTGATCGGCATGATGGCGCTGCTGTGCTTGTCGCTGGGCGCGGTGGGGGTGACACAGGTGTCGATCTGGCCGTCAACGCAGGATCTGGGTGGGCCGGCCACGGGCATCGTCTCGGGTTGGACGAATTTCTGGGGCAATGCGGCCGGGGTCGCCGGGCCGGTGCTGATGGCCTATCTGGTGCGCTGGACCGGGTCGTGGTCGGGGGCGATGATCGGCATCGCGCTGTCCGGTGTGGCGGGCGCGGTGCTGTGGCTGTTCGTGCATCCGCAGCGCCGGCTGGCGGCGTTGGCGGCATAGCGAGGACGTGATGACGAAATACCAGATCGATCCGATGCCGGCGCAGATCAGCGCCGAGGTCGTTGCGCTGCTGGAGCAGGCGGAAACCGCGACGGTGGGGCATTGGCGACATTGGGGATTCTGCGACCGCCGCATCCGGCCACTGTTGCGGGGCAAGCGGGTGGCGGGTACCGCGGTGACCGTCGCCATTCCGGGCCCGGATTCAACGCTGCTACATCACGCACTGGGGCTGCTGCGGCCGGGGGACATCCTGCTGGTGGATCGGTTGGGTGACGACCGGCACGCGTGCTGGGGCGGCGGGGTGACCGTGGCAGCGAAGGCGGCGGGCGCCAAGGCCGGCGTGGTCGACGGGCCGTGCACCGATCTGGAAGAGGTCGAGACCTCGGTGTTTCCGCTGTGGTGCCGCGGCATCGCGCCGATCACCACGCGGATCTACGACCTGGGCGGGCGGCTGAACAAGCCGGTATCGATCGGCGGTGTCGTGGTGACGCCGGGCGATGCGGTGCTGTGCGATGAAAGCGGCGTGCTGGTGCTGCCGCCGGGCGAGGCGGAGACCGAGGCGCGCGCCGCGATCGAACGGCAGGCGCGCGGGCTGGTGACGCAGGACCGCGTGGCGAAGGGCGAGAAGCTTGGCGCGATCAGCGGCGCGAGCGGGAAGGTGCTGGCAGGGTCGTAGGGCGGAAGTTCACCCGTCATTGCCGGGAGCGGCGCGGTCCGCGGACTTGATCGAGGGAAGCAAACTCGATCCACTGGCGCACGAACAGTGGTACCATCATGGCCCGGGATCGCTTCGTCGCTTCGCTCCTCGCAATGACGGTGCGGTTGGGCGCTTTTGCCGACGGAGACAGTGGGGTTGTGACGTACTCGGGGCCAACGCACAAGCGGCGGACGCTCGGACAACGATCGTGTTACCGGCGGCAGGGTAGCGACGCGCTGCACGTGCGGCGTGGCTGCGGTGATTTCCGCAGTTGATCGTCATATGCCCGGGTCGGCCTGGCCAATTATGACAGTTTGTAACGATGCCGGCTGGGTTTGCAAGCCGGTCCAGGTCCGTGCCAAATGGTAGGGTATCAACGAAGCGGAACAGTAATGATGCTGTGGAAATTGCCGTTGGCCGGCCTGCTCCTGCTGCCAACCCTCGCCGCCGCGCAGCCGGTAACCGGGCTTTATATTGGCGGTGGGGCTGGATACAATTTGCCGGAAAGCCCCCCTCTGTCCAGCGGCGGCAATATCGCGCCGGGCGGCGGGTTTGTTGGTCTCGGTAGCGTCGGCTACGGGCTCGGCAACGGGTTTCGCTTCGAGCTGGAGGGCGATTATTGAGAGTCTCCACTGCCGTCGGAATCGACAACATTCATTGCGAGCAATAGCGGGAATCAACACAAATACGGTGTCATGGTGAATGCACTGTATGACTTCAGCGTTGGCGTGCCTTGGCTCCATCCGTATTTGGGCGTTGGCGCTGGGTATGCCCTGGTCGAATTTCTCACGCCAGCGTGTCTTTACCGCCGCCGCTTTCCCGTTTGTAAGCCAAAGCTTTAGCCAGACGCAGGGTAATTTCGCGTTCCAGGCGATCGCCGGATTGTCGGTGCCGATTTCGAATATCCCCGGCCTTGCGGTGACGGCGGAATACCGTTCTTTGGAATACCTGGGAGCGAAACCTTCTCGGGAAGCGACGTCGTGGTGGGAGGGATAAACGCGCCCCTCTCAATCAAAGTACTGCATCAATACGATCATCGTTTTCTGGTCGGCGTGCGGTATGGTTTCGGCGTGACCCCGCTGCCGCCGGCCCCGGCGCCGATGGCAGCACCGGCGCCTGCCCCGGCGCGCAGCTACCTGGTGTTCTTCGACTGGGACAAGGCGACGCCGCCGGCCCGCGCCCAGCAGATCATCAAGGAAGCGGCGGACAACTCGACGAAGGTTCAGTACACGCGGATCGAGGTGAACGGTTATACGGATACGTCGGGCACGGCGTAGTACAACCGGGGTTTGTCGGTGCGGCGTGCACAGGCGGTGGCTGCGGAGTTGGTAAGGGATGGCGTTCCGAGGGCCGCGATCGCGATCCAGGGCTTTGGCGAGACACATCTGCTGGTGCCGACCGGGCCGGGCGCGCGTGAGCCACAGAACCGCCGCGTCGAGATCATCATTCGGTAGCGCGGAGTGACGGAATAGCTTTGCTATTCCGTTGGGGTGGACGGTGGAGTCGTGACGTGCTCGGGGCGGAAGCCCATGCCGAGCACACGCGCGGGGAAACGTTGCAGATAGGGGCAGCGTCCGATCAATCGTAGCGCGAATGGCGGGCGTGGGGTGCTGGTGCCGCGCAGAACATTCGTGATGACGCGGTTCTGGATGACGATCTGCATGCGTTGCGTCAGACGCACGGGCAGCGTGCGACGGCGTTGTACGGCGGCGAGGTCGGCCTCGGTGAGCGTGCCGGCGCGCAGGCGCGGCGCCAGGATGTTCGCCGCTGCGATGGCATCCTGCACCGCCAGGTTCACACCCACGCCGCCGATCGGCGACATGGCGTGTGCGGCGTCACCGATACACAGGAAACCAGGCAGATACCATTTCGGAAGCCGATTGACAGCGACCGTCAGCAGCTTCACGTCGTCCCATGATTTCAGCTCCTGCACGCGGTCGGCGAAGGCCGGGATCAGGCGAACGATTTCCTGGCGGAACGCGTCCAGCCCGCCCGCGCGCACGGTGCCGTAGCCGCCCTTGGCAATGACAAAGGCGCACTGCCAATACTCCTCGCGGTTGATCGTCACCATCATCCGCCCGGCATCGAGCCGCCCGAGCGTGTCCGGCGGATCGCCCTCACGGCGCGACAGACGCAGCCACAGGACATCCATCGGCGCGCCGAGTTCGATTGGCTCGAAGCCCGCCAGCGGCCGCAGGGTGGAATGTCGCCCGTCGGCGGCGATGGTGAGGTCGGCGCGAACCGCGACCGGGCCGGTCGGGGTCGTCGCCGTCACGCCCACGATGCGCGCGCCCTCACGCAGCAGATCAGTCGCCTCGGCATCCATCATCAGATGGAACTTCGGATACACGCGGCCCTGCTGGGCAAGGAAGTCGAGGAAATCCCATTGCGGCATCAGCGCAATGAATTTGCATCGCGTCGGCAGGTGAGAAAAATCCGCGAGATACAACAACTCGTCGCCGATCTGCACGGCGATGCGCGGCAGCTCGCTGTGTGGCAGCGCCAGGAACGCCTCCAGCAACCCCAGCTCGTGCATCACCTGCAAGGTCGAGGGATGGATCGTGTCGCCGCGGAAATCGCGGAAGAAGTCGCGATGTTTCTCCAGCACCACGACATCGACGCCGGCGCGCGCCAGCAGAAAACCGGCCATTACGCCCGCGGGGCCGCCGCCGGCGATGCAGCAGGTTGTGGTGATGGTATCCGGCATGACCAATACGTCTCCCGAACCGTCTCTACATCGATGCGAATCCTACGCCGGAAGCGGCAGTGGCGCTACCGCGCCTCGTGCCAGGGTTCCGGGCGGGCCTGGCGCTCGAACACCACCATGCTGTCGTAGAAACTGATGCCATTCGTGTGGGCGCAGAACGCGGACACGGCGATGTAACCGTTGTGCTCGGCGGGCGACGTGCCAAGGCGGCGGAAGGCGTGCGGATCGCGTGTCCAGCTATGCAGCGCGACGCAGGACGCGAAGGCGTGGTCGAGGAAGGTGCGTCCGTCCTAGGTATCGGTGGAGTCACCGCCCCACAGGCTGGTGACCGCATCCTCCACCATGTAAACGCCGGGCGTGCGCATCGCGGGATACAGCGTGTCGAAGGAAATGATCTGCTGGCGCATGTCGTGGCTGTTATCGTCCAGCACGATGTCGGGTGAGCCGACCTCTGCCAGCACGCGGCGCAGGAATTCCGGATCGGCCTGGTCACCGATGAAGACCGAGATCGGGCCGTCAGCGAAGGCGGCGCAGGCGGGGTCGATGTCGAGGCCGATGATGCGGCTGCCGGGGCAAAGTAATCACGCCACATGCGCAATGATCTGCCACGATAGACACCGATCTCGATCATCGTGATCGGGCGATCGCGATAGGCGGCGAAGTGGCGTTCGTAGATATCGAAGTAGTGATGCCACTTGTGCATTGGCAGCCCGGCGCGCTGGTCGAGGACGGCGCGGTACAGCGGCGACGCGGGATCGGATTGCGGTCGCGGCGGTGAGGCCGGGGCCGGATCGATCACCTGCGCGCGGTCCCGCGCCCAGCGCGCATGCCGCAGGCACCACGCGAGCTCGGTCAGGCGTCGGCGCAGGCCGCGCGCCGGCACCAGCACTGCGGCCCGGCGCTAGGGCCCGGCCGTGGGCGGTGTATCACGTGGCGTGTCATGCCCGGTCTCGGATCCGTTCGGGATCAGTAGACCATGCGTGTCGACCGTTGCGCCAGCGCCTTGATCGGGCTGGGGTTTTCGCGGCGGGGTGGGGTCGCTGATGACGTCGAAGTCGAAACTGGCTCGGACCATGGATGGCTCCTTCGGGTGAGGGAACCGCCTGCTGTCGTGACGTGCGATCGAATGGAATGGTCCAGAAATACGAAAGCCGCCTCGACAGGGGCGGCTTCGGGGAACGTCTACGTGTGCACGATCCTAGGCCGCCAGGGTGTACCAGCGGTACCAAAATCGCGAGGTGGGGGTCATTCGGACCATGCAGGCCATATAGCGTCGACGGCGCGCGAGCGCAACCATCATCGTGGATGCGCGACGGCGAAGGCCGCGGCGGCCTGTTCGATCGTGTCGGTTGGATGGTCGCGGCAATAGGCATCGATCCAGGCCCAGACATGCGGCGCGTCGGTGCCATGCAGCGGCTCCAGCTCGCCCAGATGCATGTTACCGATGCCGGACAGGAAGCCGATCACCCATTGCGCGTCGACGATGGCGGCACGTTGATCCGGTTCGCGTCGGTCGGCGGCCCAGATGTCGCACGAGGCGGTGCCGATATTGGTCGGCCGAAGGCCCTGCGCCAGCGCAACCGCCTGTGCGAGGCTGGCTATCACGGCCAAGGTGGCAAGGCCGGTGCGTGCGAGCGGAGGCATGATGCGCCCGCGCTACTCGGCCGCTTGTGCGAGCGGCAGCCAGCTCTTGTTCTCGCCCGCATACAGCGCACCCGGATTCCCACTGACGGTGGTGCGCCACATGATGCGCTGTTCCTTTTCGTGATCGTACCAAGTGGCGGCGTGGATCAGGCAGCGATTGTCCCATACCAGCACGTCGCCGCGTGTCCATTCGTGGGCATAGACGAACTGCCGTTGGGTGGCGTGGGCGACGAGGGCTTCCAGCAGTTTCGCGCCCTCGCCGTGCACGCCGGGGGACAAGCCGGCGATGGGACCTTCTACCCAGTCCATCTGTCCATACTCGCACGTATACAGCGCGCGCTTGCCGGTGACCGGATGCACGCGCACCAGCGGCTGGCGCTGCGGCTGCTCCAGCGGGCCGAGCGCGCGTGGCGTTTTGCCATCCAGCACATCGTTGCGGCCGCGGCCGGCGCTGAGGCTGACGTGAATCCCGTCATGCGTATCGGCGAGCGCCTTCAGGTCCGGCGGCAGTGCTTCATAGGCGGCGGTGGTGTCGGCGAACAGCGTCTGACCGGAGCCCTGTGTCACCGGCGTGACGGCAAGGAACAGCGAAATGTCCGGCGGCGGGCGGCGATAGCTCTGGTCGGTGTGCCAGCCGCGGCGGTGCGGGAACTGAACGGGCAGCTTCCCGTCGGCAGTGAGCGGCGGGTCGGGGCGGCGCGGCGGCGGCCGGTTCACAGGCGGAACGTTCGAGACGATAAAGATCTCGGGCACCGCGGGGTGCACCATGTTCAGCGACGTCAGCGTCTGGCGATAATCTTCGACCTCCGGGCCGAAGGCACGGCTCAGGCGTACCAGCAGGTCCGGTGTGTCGATCATCGCGGTCATGTCGGGCAGCAGCAGCAGGCCGCTGCTGTCGGCGAGCGCGCGGGCCAGGCCGGTGGGGTCGTGCTCGGCCGCGTCGATCAGCGCGGGCGCACCGCCGGCGATGCTGAGCCTGCCGCCGAAGCCGACACCGGGCAGGGGTCTGACCAGTTCCAAACTGCCGCTCACTGCCTGTCTGCCTCGCGCCACGCGGTTGTCGAAGGCGACAGTCTAGGCGCGGTGTTTCCCGCGCGGCAAACCGGACGGCGCGGATCAGGGTGGGGCGGGGGTCGGCCAGTTCGGGCGGTCGAGCGGATCCGGCGTGTGCCGATATTCCATGTGGTCCGCGACCAGGCGTATGCCGGTGACCTGAGCCCCGGAACTTCCTCCAGTTTTGAGGAGAGGCCGGAATCAAACGCGCGCCCATTGTGAGGTGTGTTGCCTATCGTTCATGCACAGTGCCCTGTTCCTTCACCGGCCGGTGAGTTAATCCCGCCATCATGACGCAGACGGACGATGGCAAGCGAGCGGCGCGGGCCTGGACGCGGCAGCAGACACGGCTCGGCGCGCGCCCGGCGCGACCGGTGGTGGGGCTTGGGCTGGTCGGCATCGCGTTTGCGATCGGCCAGGTCTGGTGCATGGCGACGGTGCTCGCCACGGCGTTGGGCGGGCATGGCGTGGCTCTGCCGCCGCTGATCGGCTTCGGCGTACTGGCGTTGCTGCGGGCGGGGCTGGGGTATGTTGCGGAACATGCGGCGTTCCAGGCGGGAGCGGTGGCGCGGCGGCGGCTGCGCAGTGACGCGCTGACCCGGCTGCTACATGCCGGCCCGGCGCTGCTGCGCACGCGGCATTCGGGCGACCTCGCCGCCATCGTGGTGGATCGGGTGGAGGCGCTGGACGGGTTGTTCTCGCGCTGGGTGCCGGCGGCGACGCTGGCCGTGGCTGGGCCGATCCTGGTGGCGCTGGCCGCACTGTGGGCTGACCCGCTCGCTGCCTTGGTGCTGACGCTGTGCGGGCTGCTGGTGCCGGTGGCGATGGCGTTGGCCGGCATTGGCGCCGCCGCAGCCTCGCGCGGTCAGTTCCTCGCGTTGGCGCGGCTGCAGGCACGGTTCCTCGATCGGGTGCGCGGCGTCGCCACCATCGTGCTGGCCGGGCGGGCGGAGGACGAGGCGCAAGCGCTGGCCGTGGCGGCGGCGGACCTCGGCAAGCGGACGATGCGGGTGCTGCGGGTGGCGTTCCTGTCGTCGGCGGCGTTGGATCTGGCGACAGTGGCAGCGTTGGCGCTGCTGGCGGTGCATTATGGCATCGCGCTGCGGGTGGGCACGCTGGCGCAGCCGGCGCGGGCGCTGTTCGCGCTGCTGCTGGTGCCGGAGTTTTTCGCCCCGCTGCGCGGGTTCGCCGCGGCGTATCAGGACCGACTGCATGCCACCGGTGCGGCCGAGGCCTTGATCGAGCTGCCTCCGGCGCCCGAGCCGGCGCCGCCGCCGGCCAAGCCGGTGCGCACGGTGGCGGCCAGCGGCGTGACGGTGGCGTTCGAGGACGTGCACCTCACCTGGGATCCGGCGCGCGGGCCGGCGCTGGATGGGCTGAGCTTCCGGGTGCCGGCCGGTGAGACGCTGGTGCTGGCCGGGCCGTCGGGCGCGGGGAAGTCGACGGTGATCGAGATCCTGCTGGGCTTCGCGCGCCCGGACCGCGGGCGGGTGACGCTGAACGGGGCAGACATCACTGACCTTGTGCCGCAGTCGCTGAACCGGCTGACGGCGTGGATCGGCCAGCGGCCGGTGCTGTTCGCGGGCTCGGTCCGCGACAACATCCGATTTGCCCGGCCCGAGGCGACGGATGCCGAGATCGCCGAGGCGGCGCGGGTGGCGCGGGTGAGCGAGTTCGCCGATGCGCTGCCGGAGAAGTTGGATACGCGCGTGGGGGAGGGGGGTTACGGGCTCTCCGGCGGGCAGGCGCAGCGGGTGGCGATCGCGCGGGCGTTCCTGAAGAACGCGCCGCTGCTGCTGCTGGATGAGCCGACGGCGCATCTGGATCCGGCAACTGAGAGCGACGTTCTGGAGGGGCTGCGGCGGCTGGCAATCGGGCGGACGGTGATCATGGCGAGCCACTCGGTGGGCTCGCAGGCGCTGCGCGGGCAGAGGTTGGACATTAGGGGCGGCAGGGCCGCGGCGGCACGGGGGGTGGCGTGAGCGGCGCGCGCACGTATACCGCGCCCATGAAGCGGGCGAGGTCGGCGCGCGAAGCGCCGGCGCGTGAGGATCGTGCGGGCGGTCTCACGCGTCTCGCTCTGCTCGCCGGCGTCTCGCGCGCAGCCGAAGCAGTGGTGTGATGCGGGACCTGCTTCGCATCCTTGGGCTGTGGCGCGGGCGGCTGGGATGGCTGCTGCTGGGGGCGGTGGTGTCGCTGGGCGCGCTGGCGGTGGGCGTCGGGCTGATGGCGGTGGCGGGCACGGTGTTGGCGGTCGCGGTCACCGCCGGCGCGCTGGTGGCGCCCAGCGTGTTGCGCGGCCTAGGCAGCGCGCGGGTGGTGCTCCGGTATCTCGAACGGTTGGTGACGCACGCGGCGACATTCCGCGCGCTGGCCGACCTTCGGGTGTGGTTCTTCCGTGGCTTGGCGCGCAGCGGGGCCGGCGGGTTGGGGTTCCGGCAGGCAGGCGACCTGCTGGCGCGGCTGGTAGGCGATATCGAGGCGCTGGATGGCCTCTATCTCCGCATCCTGCTGCCGCTGGCCGGCGCGGTGCTGTTGCTGCCGGTGCTGGGTCTGGTGGTGGGGGCGTACAGCCTGCCTCTGGCCGTGGCGCTGGTGGTGCTGTTCGCGCTCGCCGCCTTCGTGTTGCCCTGGGCCGCGGCGCGGATGACGCTGGCGCGCGGCGCGGCGCTGGCCGAGGCGGCGGGGGCGGTGCGCATCACCGCGCTGGACGCGCTGACCGGGCTGCGCGAGGTTCGCGCGTTCGGCGCCGAGGGCCGCATGCTGGCGGCGTTGCAGGCGCGGGAGACCTCGCTGCTGGCCGCACAGCACGCGGTGGCCGGGCGCGTCGCGCTGGCCAACGCGGGGGCGTTCCTGTGCGGGCAGGCGGCGATTCTGGCGGTGCTGGTCGCGGCGGGCACCAGCCCGGCCGTCGCTGTCGCCGCATCCTTCCTTGTGCTGGCGGCGTTCGAGGCGGTGGGCGGGCTGCCTCGGGCGGGCGCTCTGGCCGGGCATGCCGCGGCGGCGGCGCGCCGGGTGCTGGACGCGGCGGAGGCACCGGTGCCGGTGCCCGATCCGGCAACACCGCATCCGCTGCCGGCTGCGTTCACGCTGCGGTTTGACGGCGTGCATTTCCGCTGGCGCGCCGACCTTCCGGAGGTCTGCCGTGGGCTGACGCTGGAGCTGCCGCAGGGTGCGCGGGTGGCGTTGCTGGGGCCGTCGGGCGCGGGCAAGTCGACGCTGGCGGCGTTGGCCCTGAAGGTGGCGGCACCGCAGGCCGGGCGCATCCTGCTGGGTGGGGTGAATATCGCGGCGCTGGCGGCGGCGGACGTACGGGCGCGCATCTTCTGGCTGTCGCAGGCGACGCATCTGTTCGACGACACGATCCGCGCGAATTTGCTGCTGGCGCGGCCCGCGGCGGACGAGGCGGCGCTGTGGATGGCGCTGGATGCGGCGCAGATCGGCGACCTGGTGCGGGCGCTGCCCGATGGGCTGGACACCTGGGTGGGCGAGGGCGGCGCGAAGTTTTCGGGCGGCCAGGGGCGGCGGCTGGCGTTGGCGCGCGCGCTGCTGTCAGAGGCACCGGTGCTGATCCTGGATGAGCCGTGCGCCGGGCTGGATGCGGAGACCGAGCGGGCGTTCCTGGCGACGCTGAACGAGGTGGCGGCGGGGCGGAGCGTTGTGTTGATCACGCACCGGCTCGTGGGGGTGGAGAAGCTGGACCGGATTTTCCGGCTGTCCGGCGGCAAGGCATTGGCGGCGGCGGCGTAACGTTCCGAGGTTGCACGCGGCCAGGCGTATGATGCGAGAAGCGGGATCCTGTTTGCGGCGTTGGGTCGCGTCGGCGCCGGAAGCTGGCCGGCTGCTTTGGAGCTGAGGGGCGAGAAATGCCAACCTTCGCGCGCTTCGCCACGCCTACGAACCAAGCGCAACATCATAGCCGTCATTGACCGCCGATATGGCTTGCTCGGAGAATGATCCGGCCCCAGGCAAGGCGCCGATCGGGGTTAGCATCGGCTCAAAGGGTGACGACGATCTCACCGAACTGCCCGCTGTTCTCCAGATACCGGTGCACTTCCACCATCGCGTCGAACTTGAACATCCGATCGATGATCGGCTTGCGCGCGCCGCTCGCGAGGCCCTTGATGATGTCGTTCACCGCCTCCTTCCGGCGTTCCGCGTCGCCCGTCACGGTTCGAACGCTGGTAGTGTCCTAATTTGACGAAGCCGGAATGCCGGTCCGGACCGTCTCACGTCATGAGTCGCGACTCATGAGACGAGTATAATTCTAAATTGTTGCCACGATTCGACTCGCCCTGGTTTCCTACCCATGGTGCCGTCTTCGCACCGTCTCCCTCCGAGTCGCCGCCAGCCCGAACGGCGCGGGCATCGCGGATGACCCGGAGCGGTGGGCATTATCCCACCTTGGAGAGCCTACGATGGACCTCGAACAGAGGACCAAGGTCGTGCACGTGCGTAACTACGTGCGTGTGCGGTTCGGCCGCCAGGAGCATGTGCGTGCTCATTGGCGGAGACTACCACGGCAGCTCGAACTGCCGTTTTGATCGAGTGACTCGGCGTTGACGGCATCGCCCCCGCTGGCAGCATCTGAATCGCCAGTGGGGGCGCTGTCAACAACCGAATGGCTCAGGCGGCAGTCGTACGCTCCACCAGCTCCTCCATCGACCAAAGGTGATTGGAGACCCCAGCAGCCATTGCAGGAGCGCACCGGATGGTGCGGTGCCAGCGAACAAAGTTGTAGTGCGTGAAGTGTAGCGCAACAGCCGCCTTGTGGTTCTCGACCTTCTTCGAGAATGCATTGGTCAGGCGAGTGAAGCGCCGGATCGACATCCTCATAGTCAGGTTCTGCCTTTCGATCAGGCTGGTGGAGATATGGTCAGGGTCGGGCCTTCCTGTCACAACGCTCTTTTCCTGCCGCACGACATGGGGAGGGCTGTAACGGCCGGGGCCGACGGGATCAGCTTCGTAAAATTTAACCGCCTGCCCGTAATCGACATCTGCGCCGAATGCATCTTCTGTCGCCTCCACGTACGCGGCCAGGGCGTCGGAAGATAGCTGCACCCGGTTTGTCAGCCGCTCCGCCAGATCGTTCATGAATGCTGTAGCGCTGCCCAAGTCACGCTTGCCGATCCGGAACGCAGGCACCAGCTTGGTGTCGGGGTCCAGGGCAACAAAAGTCCACTGGTCCCCAACCCGGCTCCGATCATCGTTCGCTGCAAGGTGGCGCTGCTTCTTGGCCACGTAGGCCCAGATTTCGTCTACCTGGATACGCTTGCACGTCAGGTCGCGCATCTCGGCATCCATCAGGGCCTTACAACCCGTGCCAGCCTCGACCATTAGCCGCATCACCGTGTCGCGGTGCACGTCATACATCCGCTCGGTGGAGCGGATGGAATTGCCTTCGACGAGTGCGTTGATGATCTGGGTCCGGCGGGCGAGGTTGAGGCGGTTCATTGAAGGCACCCTTGCAATCTTATGTATATGTCATAATATACAACCGCCCGTCTGTCAATGAGGATATATACATGAATTTCCGAGAAGCGACCGATGAGTTATGTGCCAAAATAGACCATGACGATGTTGCACAGGCGCTGGGCGTCTCGACACAGACCGTGCGGCAGGCACGGATGACGCCCGGAATCGGCGCATATCGCACTCCGCCTGAAGACTGGGAGCGGGCCATAATCATGCTCGCCCGAAAACGCATGTCGCTGTATATGAGACTGATTGAAAATTTAGAACGCGCGGCGTCGAAGCCGACTTCACCGGTGACCGACTTCACCGGTGACCGACTTCACCGGTGACCGACTTCACCGGTGACCGACTTCATTACCTCACGAGCAGCGCAGGATCAGATGTACGACCAGCAGAAGATCATCCCAGAGGAGGTAGCACGAATCCTCGCATTGGAGGAGGGTTCGTACCTCGACGTAAAGGCAGTCGCGATAGCTCCCGCGAAACTCTCTCAATCCGTCTCTGCATTTGCGAACACGTCAGGCGGAGAACTCTTTGTCGGGATCGCAGAGGACATTGATCCCCTCGGCAAGGTGCGGACATGGCATGGCTTTAAGGACATTGAATCGGCAAATGCTGTGTTCCAAATTTTGGAGAAAATAGACCCCGCCGGAACATCCTATCGCGCCACCTTCCTGGCTACCGATGCGCAACACGGGTATGTCTTGCACCTGGTTATTTTCAAGTCGAAGGGCATAATCGCCGCGACTGACGGCAAGCCATACGTGAGGCGAGCTGCGCAAAACCTTTCGGTGTCAGACAAAGGTGCGTTGAAGCGTTTGGAATTGGATAAGGGGATTGTTTCGTTTGAAGACAATACCGTTAATACTCGTATCACCGATATTACAAACTCCACCGTCGCGCTTGAGTTTATTATGAATGTGGTGCCGACGGCCGAACCTGAGGCGTGGCTAGCAAAGCAGAATGTTATCGACGGAGGCAAGCCCACTGTTGCCGGCGTTGTGCTATTCAGTGATGAACCGCAGGCGGCGCTTCCAAAGCGGTCTGCAATCAAACTATATCGATATCAGACAAAGGAAGACGAGGGATCGCGTGAGTCATTGGCATTCGATCCGATAACGATTGAAGGATGTGCGTATGCACAAATTAAGAGTGCCGTCATCACAACCAAAGAGATTATCGAAGGGATTAGCAAGCTTGGTGCCGGCGGACTCGAAAAAATATCCTACCCTGACGAGACGCTACACGAAATAATTACGAATGCTGTTTTGCATCGTGACTACAGCATTGCATCCGATGTTCACGTTCGCATCTACGACAATAGGATCGAAGTTGAGAGCCCCGGCCGCCTTCCTGGCCACGTTACCAAAGAGAATATCTTGAAGGAACAATCAGCCCGGAACCCAAAAATCGTGCGGCTGATCAATAAATTTCCTGATGCACCCAACAAAGACGTTGGCGAGGGGTTGAACACGGCATTTGAGGCAATGCGAAAGCTACGGCTTCAACCCCCTGAAATCGAGGAGCGTGAGCATTCTGTTGTTATTCATATCCGCCACGCTCCGCTTGCTTCGCCCCACGATGTAGTGATTGACTATCTGAAGAATCACGACGAGATCTCAAATAGGACTGTCCGAGACCTCACCGGCATTGGTTCCGAGAACGTCGTAAAACAGGTCTTTTTGGATCTTGCCGGACGTAAGTTGTTAGAGCGGGTGCCCGGAAAGAAGGGTAGCGCGTCCGCATGGCGTAAGCACACCGGTTATTATGATAAACCGGATGCAGAAACGCCGACAGAGGACGATGAATCGTGAGCGATGTGCTGTTCTCCGAATTACAACTAGCCGTGGAGTCCATGCACTCCTGCCGCGCGACGTTCGTCCAAACAGCACCCGTGCGGGAGATGTTCCGGCGCAAGGTCGCGTGGGAAGGCAGTGTGCATGTGTTCGACATCACCGGGAACCCGCAGGCGACCTGTGCCTATGCGTGGTCGTCTCCCATCGAGGGCAGCGACAAATGGCGGCTCTTCGCGGTGTTACAGATGGGGGCGATCAAGTCGCCCGTGGATGCGGTGCGGGCCGCGATCGTGGCGGAGCATCGGAGGAAAGCATCAGAATGAAGAGGTTACTTTTAGCGGGGATATTAACGACCACTAGCCATGCGTGGGGAGCGAGCGCAGGCGATCTCTGGGCCGCCTGCAATAGCCCTCCGGGGTCTCCCGGCGACACCATGTGCAGCTCTTACATTAACGGGTATGCAAACGGTGTTCTTGGCGACCAAGTAGCCAAAGAGCATGGAAAACCGATTTGCATCCCGGACCACACTAATACGCTTCAGATTCGTCTGATGGTTCGGTCATTTCTGGACCTGCATCCAGAGGTACGAACTGGTGATCTGGGAGGAGTTGTGGCGAGCGCGATGGCTGCGGCCTATCCTTGTCCGAAATGAGGAACTCGTTTCGGCTTCGTCAAATTAGGACACTACCCGAACGCTGTATCCCTTGACCACGGGCATCTAATCAGCGGCCGACACGATGCAAACCGGACGTTCAGACTGATCAACGACCGAAGCACGTTCCCCATTGCCACACCTACGTGTGATCGGTAGCGATCCCTGGGGAGGGTGATCGCTTGACCAACACATAACCCATCAGTTATATAGATGATCCATATCCACGGGGTTATGGATCGCCGATGCCCAACCCTCACGACCTGCTGTTCCGAACCCTCGCCGACCCGACCCGCCGGGCGCTCTTCGAGCGCCTGTGCCGCGACGGCGAGCAGACCGTCGGCGCCCTGACCGCGCAGTCCGGGGTCTCGCAACCGGCCGTGTCAAAACATCTCGGCGTCCTGAAGTCGGCCGGATTGGTCCGAAATCGTTATGAAGGCCGGCAGACCCATGTCAGCGCGCAGCTCGGTGCGCTCGCCCCGCTGATCGACTGGACCAGCCAGATGGCCGGATTCTGGCAGAGGCGGTTCGATGACCTCGAAGACCTGCTGAAAAGGATGGACCAATGACCACACCATCGACCGAAACGCTGGCCGTCGTTGTCGAACGCGAGATCGCGCATCCGCCGGAAAAGCTCTGGCGCGCGCTCACGCAGCCGCACCTGATCGAGGAATGGCTGATGAAGAACGACTTCAAGCCGGTCGTAGACCACCGGTTCACGTTCAGCGCCGACTGGGGCGCGGTCGAATGTCAGGTCATGGTGGTCGAACCGAACAAGACGCTGTCCTACACGTGGGGGGCCTATGGGCTCGAGAGTGTCGTCACCTGGACGCTCACGCCGACCGGGACCGGGACCCACTTGCGCATCGCGCAGTCAGGCTTCCGGGCCGATCAACAGCAGGCGTACCAGGGGGCCAAGGCCGGGTGGCCGCGGTTCATCGCCACGCTGGAGGAGGTCGTGGCGCGGATCGCGTGAGGGCGGCAGGAAATTTGTGACTGCACCCGCATGCGATTGCCCTGAGCCTTCCCCCGACTCGCCACGCTTCGTGGTTCTCGGCCTTCTCCGTGGTGAATCCTTCCTTCTGCCTGCGAGGGCATGATCGGTGTGGGCGGATGCCGCGCAAGGTTGCAGCACGGAGAAGGCCGAGAACCACGAAGCGTGGGGAGACGTGCGACACGCGCGGCCTTGTGCCTCTGGCAATGTGGCATCCCTGGCGCATGCCTCGCGATCTGTTGATAGTAAGGCCATTGCTTAACTGTTTGTGTCGAGATAGTTAGGCGTATGCTTAACCAACAGACCGACCTTGATCGCCTGTTCCATGCCCTTGCCGACCCGGCCCGCCGGGCCATCGTCGCGCGGCTTAGCCATGGGCCGGCGCCGGTCAGCGAGCTGGCGCGGCCGCTGCCGATGTCGCTGCCATCGGTGCTGCAGCACATCGACGTGCTGCGGGCGGCGGGGCTGGTGCGGTCGGAGAAGGTCGGCCGGGTGCGCACCTGCGCGATCGAGCCGCAGGCGCTCAGCCTGGCCGAGCAATGGATCAACGCCCGCCGGATCGAATGGCAGCACCGCCTCGACCGGCTGGGCGACTATCTGAAAACCCTGGAACACGAAGGAGAGGGACATGGCACAGGCACATGAGGTGGGGGCACATGAGGCGGGGGCAGATGACGCGGGCGTGACGCCGCCGCCGTTGCGGCTGTCGCGGGTGTTCCACGCGCGGCGCGAGACGGTGTTCAGGGCGTGGAGTACCGCCGAGCACATCAAACGCTGGTTCAGCCCCGAAACATTCACCGTGCCGGATGCGCGGGTGGAGTTCCGGGTCGGCGGCGCGTTCGATGTGTGCATGCGCGCGCCGAACGGCATGGAGCATTGGTCGCGCGGCACGTTTGTCGAGGTCACGCCGCACGCGCGGCTGGTGATCGACATGCACGTCGCCAACCAAGCGGGCGGTACGTTGTTCCGGGCCTACACCGAGATCGATTTTGCCGATGCGCTGGGTGGCACGCGCATGGACGTGGTGCAGACCTACAGGTTCTTCGAGCCGATGATGGCCGCGCCGATGGTGGCGGGCGCGCAGGA
>Ga0210386_10000999_pt1 | contig 25627 bp, 24 predicted proteins | sample IncBWH32OmetaG_FD_160091 | JGI IMG/M metagenome (GOLD analysis project Ga0210386, IMG submission 160091) | Forest soil microbial communities from Barre Woods Harvard Forest LTER site, Petersham, Massachusetts, United States - Inc-BW-H-32-O ...
GCGTGATGATGTGACCGTTGCGATCGGCCGCCGCGATCCCAGCCGACTCCTGGCCGCGGTGCTGCAGCGCGTACAGCGCGAAGTACGACAGCCGCGACACCTCGTGACCGGGCGCATACAGTCCGAATACTCCGCACTCGTCGCGCGGTCCCTCACGCATCGTCCTCAGCACGCTAGCACGGGTCATTTTGGCTCTTTGCCGTCCGCCGGCGACGCGGCGTCGAGCCGGGATTCGAGCGTGTCGAGCCGCTGCTCGAGCGCGGCCCGCAGATCGGCGATGCCACCTTTCGTGCTCAGATCGAGACGGTCGAGGATCCGCACCGCGTCGTTGTACGTGTTTTCGGAGCGCTTGTCCGAGGCGATGCTCTGGACGTTCTGGCCGACCATGATCACCGACAGCAGGACCAACTGCAGGAACGTCTGCGCGATCCACGCGATCAGCCCCTCGCCGCCCGGCTTCAGCGCCGGGCTGAGGCCGAGCAACGCGATCACGGTGAACAGGTACGCGCACCACATCGTCCCGACCAACCGCGTGACGAGCACCGCGAACTTCGCGTTGAAGCCGTCCACGTCGCCGATCGCTTCTTTGAGCATGCTTGGGGTCGGGTGCAGCACGACCGCAAGGTGCGCTCGTGTCTTGACCGGTCCGTCCATCTTGCGCCTCCTTATCCGAACAGCAAGCCGAGCGCCGCGCTCGCGTGACCGAGCTCGGCGAGCGTGACGCTCAGTATCTCGCCCGCACCCGGCGTCGCGATCCTCAGCACCTCGCCGCCGACCGTGCCGAGCCCGATCAGCGCGGCGCTTTCGCCCAGCTCGCCGACGGCGTCGGCGTCGCCGCTGACGAGGAAGCCGCCGGCGCCCTCGCCGAACAGGTCGACTGTCGCGCCGGCGACGGTCCCCTCGCCGAGCTCGACCTCGGCGCCGAGCCCGCCCGCCAGGCAGCACTCGGCGAGCGCGACCGCGAGGCCGCCCTCGGCGACGTCGTGCGCGCTCGAGAGCCGCCCCGCGCGCACGGCCTCGCGCACCGCGTCCTGCGCGTCGGCGACGGCCACGACGTCGATCGCCGCCAGCCCGTCGGGGAGCGAGTGCCCGAGCAGCTTCGCCAGCTCGCCGGCGTCGAGCGACGGCGCGAACGGCCCGACGAGCGCGATCCGATCGCCCGCGCGCGCGAAGCCGAGCCGCCCGGCGCGGCGCGCGTCGGGCAGGCGCCCGACCATGCCGATCACCGGCGTCGGGTAGATCGGGCCGGTCGCGCCCTCGTTGTACAGCGACACGTTGCCGCCGACGATCGGCGCGTCGAGCGCCCGGCACGCGTCGCCGAGCCCGCGCACGGACTCCGTCAGCTGCCAGGCGATGTGCGGCTTCTCGGGGTTGCCGAAGTTCAGGTTGTTCGTCGTGCCGAGCGCCTGCGCGCCGACGCACGCGAGGTTGGCGGCGCACTCGAGCACGGCGGCAACGGTGCCGGTGTACGGATCGGCGGCGACGCGCCGGCCGTTGCAGTCGATGCTGACCGCCAGCGCGCCGCCGTCGGGCAGCGCGAGCACGGCCGCGTCGGCCTGCTCGGGGCGTCGCACCGTGCGCGACTGCACGATCGCGTCGTACTGCTCGAACAGCGGGCGGCGCGAGGCGAGGTTGGGCGAGGCGAGCAGCGCGAGCAGTGTCTCGCTCGCGCTCGCGCCGGCGCTCAGCGCCGACGACGGGGCCGGCGGCGGATAGATCGGCGCATCCGGCTTGCGCGGCTGCAGGTCGTACAGCGGGCAGTCGTCGACGAGCGCGCGCACGGGCATCTCGCCGACGAGCCGCTCGCCGTCGCGCACGCGAACGAGGCCGCTGTCGGTGACCGTGCCGATCACCGCGCCGCCGACCTCCCACTTCTCGCACAGCGCCAGCACGTCCTCGACGTTCGCCGGCTCGACGACGCACAGCATCCGCTCCTGCGACTCCGAGACCATCACCTCGAACGGCTCCATGCCCGGCTCGCGCAGCGGCACGCGCGCGACGTCTATCTCGATCCCGACCTCGCCCTTCGAGGCCATCTCGGCGGCCGCCGAGGTGAGCCCCGCCGCGCCGAGGTCCTGCAGCGAGACGAGCAGCTCGCGCGCGAGCAGCTCGAGCGAGCACTCGAGCAGCTTCTTCTCCTCGAACGGGTCGCCGACCTGCACGGTCGGGCGCTTGCTGTCGAGGCCCGCGCCGTCCTCGCCGCCGCCGTCGGTGAGCTCCGCCGAAGCCAGCACGGAGGCGCCGCCGATCCCGTCGCGACCGGTCGCGGCGCCGAACAGCACGAGCACGTTGCCCTCGCCGGCGGCGGCGCTGCGCACGAGCCGCTCGCGCTCGGCGAGCCCGAGCGCCATCGCGTTGACGAGGCAGTTGTGCTCGTACGGCCCCTCGAAGTAGACCTCGCCGCCGACCGTCGGCACGCCGATCGAGTTCCCGTAGTGGCCGATCCCCGCGACGGCGCCGTCCAGCAGGTAGCGCGTACGCGTGGCGCCCTGGCCGAGCGGCTCGCCGAAGCGCAGCGAGTCGAGCACGGCGATCGGACGCGCGCCGATCGCGAAGATGTCGCGCAGGATCCCGCCGACGCCGGTCGCAGCGCCCTGGAACGGCTCGACCGCGCTCGGGTGGTTGTGCGACTCGACCTTGAACGCGCACGCGAGGTCCGACCCGACGTCGACCGCGCCGGCGTTCTCGCCCGGCCCCATCACGACGTGCGGCCCCTCCGTCGGCAGCGTGCGCAGCAGCTTCTTCGAGTGCTTGTACGCGCAATGCTCACTCCACAGCAGCGAGTACATCGCCAGCTCGAGCACGTTCGGCGGGGCGCCCTGCCGCTCGCACACGAGCTCGTACTCGGCCGCCGTCAGCCCGAGCGCGAGCGCGTCCTCGACGGTCGGCGGCGCCGTCGGCGTCATCCGCGCGCGCCCTCGACCGCGAGGCGAATCGACTCGAACAGCTTCAGCCCGTCGGCCGAGCCGCCGGTCAGCTCGTCGACGGCGTGCTCGGGGTGAGGCATCAGGCCGAACACGTTGCCCCGCTCGTTGCAGACGCCGGCGATGTCGTGCAGCGAGCCGTTGAAGTTCTCGCCGGGCGCGTAGCGCAGGACGAGCTGGCCGGCGTCGTCCATCGCCGCAAGCGTCCGCTCGTCGGCGTAGTAGCGACCCCACGAGTGCTTCGCCGGGATGCTCAGCCGTTCGCCGGCCACGCACGCGCGGGTGAACGGCGTCCGCGCGTTGACGACCTCGAGCTCGAGCTGGCGAAAGGTGAAGCGCCGGTTGGCGTTGACGAGCAGCGCGCCTGGCAGCAGGCGCGCCTCGCACAGCACCTGGAAGCCGTTGCAGATCCCCAGCACGAGGCCGCCGTCGCGGGCGAACGAGATCACCGACTCCATCGCCGGCGCGAAGCGCGCGATCGCGCCGGCGCGCAGGTAGTCGCCGTAGGAGAAGCCGCCCGGGACGACGATCGCATCGGCCCCCTTCAGGTCGCGCTCACCGTGCCAAATCAGCTCGGCGTCGCCGACGCGCGCGGCCGCGCGCAGCGCGTCGACCTCGTCGCACGAGCCGGGGAATCGAAGGACGCCGAACTTCACTTCGCGTCAGCCGACCGCCATCAGCCGCTACCGTCGAGCAACTGCACCTCGTAGTCCTCGACGAGCGGGTTCGCGAGCAGCTTCTCGCAGATCGGCTGAAGCTGCGCGGCGTCCTGCACGTCGAGCTCGACGAGCCGGCCGACATGGACGTGCGAAACGCCGGCGAAGCCGAGCGCCGGCAGCGCGCGCTCGACGGCGACGCCCTGCGGGTCGAGGATGCCCTGCTTCGGGCGGATCAGCACGCGCGCCTTCACGCGCCGGCCCCGGGCGCGGCGTCGCCGCGCGCGGCGTCGGCCTCGGCGCCCGTGCGCTGGAGCCACGCGTCGAACGGCTCGCCGGCGATCAGCTCGTACGCTTCGACGTAGCGCGCGCGTGTGCCGGCGACGACGTCGTCGGGGATCGCCGGCGCCGGCGGCTGCTTGTCCCAGCCGCTGCCGGCGGCCCAGTCGCGCACGTACTGCTTGTCGAAGCTCGGTTGACCGTGGCCGACCTCGAAGCCGTCGGCTGGCCAGTAGCGCGAGGAGTCGGGCGTCAGCACCTCGTCGCCGAGCACCAGCTCGCCGTGCTCGTCGAGCCCAAACTCGAACTTCGTGTCGGCGAGGATCACGCCGCGCGAGCGCGCGTGCTCGGCGGCGAACGAGTACAGCTCGACCGAGACGTCGCGCACGCGCCGCATCAGCGCGCGGTCGCCGACGAGCTCGACGGCCCGGTCGAGGTCGATCGCCTCGTCGTGGCCCACCTCGGCCTTCGTGCTCGGCGTGAAGATCGGCTCGGGCAGCTGCTCTGACTCCTGCAGGCCGGGCGGCAGCTCGATGCCCGAGACCGAGCCGCTCGCCTGGTAGTCCTTCCAGCCCGAGCCTGTGATGTAGCCGCGCACGACGCACTCGACGGGCAGCATCTGCAGGCGGCGCACGACGAGCGCGCGCCCGCGCGCCTGCACGGGGACGCCGTCGGTCGCGGAGATCAGGTGGTTGTCGACGATCTCGTCGGTCAGCCCGAACCAGAAGACGGACAGGCCGGTGAGCACCTTGCCCTTGTCGGGGATCGGCGTCGGGTGGACGGCGTCGTACGTCGAAATGCGGTCGCTCGCGACCATCAACAGCGGCGCCGGTTTCAGCGCGGAGCGCCCCTCGAGGTCGTACATCTCGCGGACCTTCCCGCTGGCGAGGAGGGGCAGGTCGGCGAGCGTCGTCACGTGGGGCGATGCTACCAGCGGCTCCGGGGTCGCTGCGTGGACGCGGCGGCCTCTCAGGCGAGCTCGGCGGCCGGCGCGAGCGCGGCGTCGAGACGGCCGACGATCTGCTCGGCGTAGCGCGCGTAATGGTCGTAGTCGAAGATCGCGTCGAGGTCGAGCCCGAGCGGCGCTACGCGCGCGTCGGCGGCGAGCAGCTCGCGCAGCGGGATCGCCTCGTCCCAGGCGCGCTGCGCGAGCTCCTGCGTGACTCGGTAGGCGTCGTCGCGCGCCATGCCGGCGCCGACGAGCGCGAGCAGCACACGCTGGCTGAACAGCGCGCCGTGCGTCAGCTCGAGGTTCTCGCGCATCCGCTCGGCGTCGACGGTCATCCCCTCGACGAGCGCGGTCGTGCGCGCCTGCAGGTAGTCGAGCAGGATCGTCGAGTCGGACAGGATCACACGCTCGACCGAGGAGTGGCTGATGTCGCGCTCGTGCCACAGCACCACGTCCTCGAGCGCCGCCTGCGCGTTGCCGCGCAGCACGCGCGCGAGCCCGGAGATCTGCTCGGCCTTGATCGGGTTGCGCTTGTGCGGCATCGACGAGGACCCCTTCTGACCTTCGCGAAACGGCTCCTGCACCTCTCTGACCTCGGTGCGCTGCAGATGACGGACCTCGGTCGCGAACCGCTCCATCCCGGCGCCGGCCAGCGCGATCGCGCCGAGCAGCTCGGCGTGGCGATCGCGCGCGACGACCTGCGTCGAGACGTCCTCGGCCGCGAGGCCGAGCCGGCCGAGCACGCGCCGCTCGAACTCGGGGCTCGTCGCGGCGTACGTGCCGACGGCGCCGGAGATCGCGCCGACGGCAACCTGCGCGAACGCTCGCTCGAGGCGGCGCGCGTTGCGCAGCGCCTCGAACGCGAAGCCGGCGAGCTTGACGCCGAACGTCGTCGGCTCGGCGTGGACGCCGTGCGTACGTCCGACGCATAGCGTGTCGACGTGCTCGCGCGCGCGGGCATGCAGCGCGGCTGCGAGCGCGTACGCGCCGGGGACGACGACCGCGCCGACCGCCTCGAGCTGCAGCGCGAGCGCCGTGTCGAGCACGTCTGAGGAGGTCAAGCCGTAGTGGATCCAGCGCCCGGCGTCGCCGGCCGAGGCGCCGAGCACGTCGACGAACGCGGCGACGTCGTGGTCGGTCACGCGCTCGCGCTCGTCGACCTGCTCGACGGTGAACGTCGCGGCGCGGATCGCGTCGAGGTCGGCGGCGCTCGGCCCATCGCCGTCGCCGAGCAGCGCCGGCAGCTCCTCGCAGGCGGCGACCTCGACGCGGCGCCAGCTCTCCATCCGCGCCTCGTCGACCCACAGCTGGCCGAGCCGTTCGCGCGTGTAGCGGGGAATCACCGGCCGCCCGCCGAGTCGATCGTCTGAGCGCCGCCGCGCCGCACCGGGTCGCGCCGCGTCACGCGCCGAGGATCTGCGCGGCGAGGACGGCCGCGTTGCGCGCGTTGTCGAGGCCGACGCACGCGACCGGCACGCCGGGCGGCATCTGCACGATCGAGAGGATCGCGTCGAGCCCGCCGGCGGCGCTCAGCCGCCCGGACAGCGGCACGCCGATCACCGGCAGGTCGGTGTGCGCGGCGATCGCGCCCGGCAGCGCCGCCGAGATGCCGGCGCCGGCGATGATCACGCGCAGCCCGCGCATGTGCGCGTTCTTGGCGTACTCGGCGACGGCGTCCGGTTCGCGGTGCGCCGACATCACTCTGACCTCGTGCAGGATGCCGCGCGCTTCGAGCTCCTTGGCGGCCTGCTCCATCGCCTCCATGTCGCTCTTCGAGCCCATCACGATCCCGACGCGCGGCGCGTCGACGTCGATGTCGTCGAGCTGCGCCTGGACCTCGGCCTCCTCCATCGGCTCGGGCACGAGCGAGATCCCGGGCGCGTCGGCCTGGCCCTCGCGGGCGGACGGTCTCTCCGCGGAGGTGTCTTGCCGATCGCCGTCGCTCATGTAGCTCGCAGCATACGCGCCGTCACGGGCGGCTCAGAGCGAAGCGATGAACTCCTCGATCCCGATCGCGGCGAGCGTCTCGTAGCGACCGGTGCCGCGCGAGCCGAGCTCGAGCGAGACGCGCGCCATCGTCGCCTCGTCGGGCGCCTCGACGACGGAGATGAAGTCGACGTGCCCGAGCGTCGCCCACTGCGCCTTGACGCTCGCGCCGAGCTGCTCGACCTCCTTGTTGACCTCGCGGATTCGCTCGGGGTTGTTCTTGACCGTCTGCACTCCCTCGGGGGTCAGGGTCGAGAGCATGATGTACGTGGGCATTAGCTCCTCCGGTTGTCGGCGTGGTCTCCGCGCGGCGTGCGCCTTCAGCTTCTACCCGATGGATGCTCGCACGTCGAGCCCGAGACTCGGACAGGACGTGCCGCCGGCCCCGGGTCGGAACCCGGGGCCGGCTCATCCGCACGTGCCGAGGACCTACAGCGGGACCGTCAGCGCCGTGCCGATCGCCTTGCAGGCTTCGGGGTCTTCGTTGACCTCGATGAAGCTGTCGACCAGGATGACCGCGCCGCCAGTGACGATCGTGGCGTTGACGTGACCGACGTTTCCGAGCGGCGCTTTCCCATTGGTGACCAGCGACGCAAAGGCCGTGTCGGCGGAAGACAAGCCCACGTTGTACACGGGCTGCTGGAACGCTTCGGTCGCTTCTTTGTTGTTGACCTTCGACGAGGACATGCCCGACACGGCCACCGCGCCGGCGGGTCCGGTCGCTTCGAGGTTGGTGACGTTCGCGATCAAAGCATTCACGCAGTTCAGCCTCACCGACACGCCTGCCAACGAGAACAGCGAAGCCGTCGTGTTCGAGAGGAACGGCGCTTCCAGCGTGGAGCTGAATTTCACCGCTTTCTGCGGCTGACCGGGCATGCCTTCTTTGCCTTCGGCCCCGTTCGTGCCGTTCGTCCCGTTCGTGCCGTTTTTGCCATTCGCTCCGTTGGTGCCGTTCGCGCCGTTGGCTCCGTTTTTGCCCGCCGGGCCGACGTTGCTCCACGACAGCGCAGTTTCGCCCTTCTTGCATTTCGGCTTTTTCGTGAAGACGCGGGCGGTGCCGTTCTTCTTGACGCAGGCGTAGTACGTCGCCGCCTGCGCCTGAGACGTCACGGCGAATGCTGCGAGCAGCAGCGCGCCGACCGTGACGAGCACGACAATTCCGCGTCGGTTGATCGATCTCGACATGTGCTTGCTTCCTCCGATGTCTGTGGAAGCGGCGCGTGCGTTCACGGCGCCTCGCCAAGCTCCGTCCCGGCAGCGATGCGCCGAACCCTCGCTCCGCGAGTTCACCGCATCCTCTCACCCGCCTCGGATCGCTTCGAGGGGCTATTCGTCCAGTCAGGACCGAGCGCGCGCCGGCTCGAGCGTGATCTCGCCGTCGCGCGCGTCGATCGTCACGTCGTCGCCTTCGCGCAGCTTGCCTTCGAGCAGCGCCAGCGCGAGCCGGTCGGTGAGCTGCTTCTGGATCACGCGGCGCAGCGGTCGCGCGCCGTAGGTCGGGTCGTAGCCGAGGTTGCCGAGCAGCAGCTTGGCGTCGTCGGTCAGCGCCAAGCGCACGCCGCGCTCGGCGACGCGCGCGATCACGCGGTCGACCTGCAGCTCGACGATCTCTGAGATCTGCTCGCGGGTCAGCGCCCGGAAGCGAACGACGTCGTCGAGGCGGTTGATGAACTCGGGCTTGAAGAAGTCGAGCAGTTCGCCGCGCAGGCGCGCGTCGGCGCTCGCGGAGGCGTGCGTCCCGTCGGCGGCGCCCTCGTCTCCTTGCACGGGGATGTTCGAGGTCATGATCAGGACGGTGTTCTTGAAGTCGACCGTGCGCCCCTGGCCGTCGGTCAGGCGGCCATCGTCCATCACCTGCAGCAGCGTGTTGAAGACGTCCGAGTGCGCCTTCTCGATCTCGTCGAGCAGCACGACCGAGTACGGGCGCCGGCGCACGGCCTCGGTCAGCTGCCCGCCCTCTTCGTAGCCGACGTAGCCGGGCGGCGCGCCGACGAGCCGTGAGACGGAGTGTTTCTCCATGTACTCGGACATGTCGATCCTGATCATCGCCTCCTGGGAGTCGAACATGAACTCGGCGAGCGCGCGCGCGAGCTCGGTCTTGCCGACGCCGGTCGGGCCGAGGAAGAGGAAGCTGCCGATCGGGCGATCGGGGTCCTGCAGGCCGGCGCGCGAGCGGCGCAGCGCGGTCGCGACGGCGTCGATCGCGGCGTCCTGACCGACGACGCGCGCGTGCAGGCGCTCCTCCATGTGCACGAGCTTCTCGGTTTCGCCCTCGAGCAGACGGCTGGTGGGAATGCCGGTCCAGCGCGCGACGACCTCGGCGATGTCGTTGGCGTCGACCTCCTCTTTGAGGAACACGGGCGCCTCGCCGTCGCGCTCGCGCTCGGCTGATTCATACGCGGCGACCTCGCGCTCGAGCTCTGGGATCTCGCCGTAGCGCAGCTCGGCGGCGCGCTGCAGGTCGGCCTCGCGTTCGGCGCGCTCCATCTCGATGCGCGCTGCATCGAGCTGCTCGCGAGTCTCTGAGATGCCGGCGATCGCCTGCTTCTCGCTTTCCCACTGCTCGGTCATCTCGCGCTCGCGCGTTTCCAGCGCGGCGACCTCGGCCTCGATCGCGCCGCGGCGCTCCTTGGCGGCCGCGTCTTTCTCCTTGCGCAGCGACTCGAGCTCGATCTTCAGCTGCATCGTGCGACGTTTGACCTCGTCTATCTCGGTCGGCAACGAGTCGATCTCGATGCGGATCTTCGAGGCGGCCTCGTCCACCAGGTCGATCGCCTTGTCGGGCAGGAAGCGATCGGCGATGTAGCGGTTGGAGAGCGTCGCGGCGGCGATCAGCGCGCTGTCCTGGATCGTCACGTGGTGATGCAGCTCGTAGCGCTCCTTCAGGCCGCGCAGGATCGCGATCGTGTCCTGCACGGTCGGCTCGCCGACGATCACCGGCTGGAAGCGGCGCTCCAGGGCGGCGTCCTTCTCGATGTACTTCGTGTACTCGTCGAGCGTCGTCGCGCCGACGGCGCGCAGCTCGCCGCGCGCGAGCATCGGCTTCAGCAGGTTCGAGGCGTCGACCGAGCCCTGCGCCGCGCCGGCGCCGACGATCGTGTGCAGCTCGTCGAGGAACAGGATGATCGCGCCCTGCGCGTCGGAGACCTCCGCCAGGACGCCCTTCAGCCGTTCCTCGAACTCGCCGCGGTAGGCGGCGCCGGCGATCAGCGCGCCCATGTCGAGCGCGATCACGCGTCGGTCGCGCAGCGACTCGGGCACGTCCTTGGAGACGATCCGCTGGGCGAGACCCTCGACGATCGCGGTCTTGCCGACGCCGGGCTCGCCGATCAGCACCGGGTTGTTCTTGGTGCGCCGCGAGAGCACTTGGATCACGCGACGGATCTCCTCGTCGCGACCGATCACCGGGTCGAGCTTGCCAAGCTCGGCGATCTGTGACAGGTCGCGCCCGAAGCGCTGCAGCGGGCTCTGCTCCTCCTCGGGGGCCTGCGCGGCGGGATCAGCCGGGTTGGCCGCCATCGGTCCTCCTCTCGGGTGAGCGTGTGCCGGAGCGCGAGAACGGCGAGCGCGCGTCGGCGGCGCGCACGAGCTCGCCGCCGCGGTAGGGCACGGAGAGCTCGGCGCGGAACGAGCGCCGCACGCGCTCGATCTCCTCGGCGAGCTGGACCTGCGTATGCAGCGCCTGCAGCTCGAGCTCCTCGATCCGCGCGCCCAGCTCGTCGAGCTGCGTCTCGAGCTCGAGCACGCGCTCGACGCCGGCGAGGTTCAGCCCGAGCTCGCTCGTCATCTCCTGGATCCGCCGCAGCTTCTCGACGTCTTCCTGCGAGTACAGGCGCGTGCCCTTCGGCGAGCGGTTCGGCTCGATCAGGCCGCGGGCCTCGTACATGCGCAGCGTCTGCGGGTGCATCCGCGCGAGCTCGGCGGCGACGGAGATCATGAACACGCCGCGGCCGCTCTCGACGGAGACGCGAGTGAGGCGCCCGACGCCGCCCGCGCGCCGCGCCGGCGGCCGGCGGCCGTCACGCCGCGCCATCGCCGGCCTCCGTCGCGCCGCCGGCGGCGCGGGTCGAGGCGCCGCCGGCGAACAACCTCGCGCGCGGGTCGCCGTTGAAGACCTTCGACATCGCCTCGACGACGCTCTGCTGCTCGGAGTTGAGCTCCTTCGGCACGTCGATCACGAAGCGGTAGTGCAGGTCGCCCTTGGCCGGCGGCGAGCCGCTGTTCAGCTTCGGCGGACCCTCGCCGCGCAGGCGCTGGACGGTGCCGTGCGCGGTGCCGGGAGCCACGCGCAGCGTCTTGGTCCCGGTCAGCGTCGGCACCTGCACCTCGGCGCCGCGCAGCGCCTCGGGGATCGTCAGCGGCACCTCGACCTCGAAGTTCTCGCCCTTGCGCTTGAACACGGGCGAGGCCGTGACGTGCGTGATCAGGTAGAGGTCGCCGGGCGGCCCGCCGCGGCGGCCGGGCTCGCCCTTGCCGGCGAGGCGAATGCGGCTGCCGTCGCGCACGCCGGCGGGGATGTTGACGCGCAGGCGCTTGACCGTGCGCACGGCGCCGGAGCCGTGGCAGGTCGGGCACGGGTCCTCGATGATCGTGCCGGAGCCGCCGCAGCGCGAGCACGGCGCCGAGATCGAGAAGGCGCCCTGGCCCTGCGTCTCGACGCCGCGGCCTTCGCAGCGCGGGCAGACGGTCGGCGTCGTGCCGGGCTTGGCGCCGGTGCCGTGGCAGGTGTCGCACATCGTCTGCATCGGCACCTGCAGCGGCACCTGCGCGCCGGCGACGGCCTGGTCGAAGGAGATCGAGACCTGCGCCTCGAGGTCGGCGCCGCGTTCGGGCCGGGCGCGCTGCCGTGAGCCGCGACCGGCCCCACCCGGGCCGGCGCCGCCGAACAGGTTGGAGAGGATGTCGCCCATCGAGGAGGCGTCGAAGTCGAAGTTGCCGAAGCCGCCGAAGCCGCCGCCGGGGCCGGCGCCGGTCGCGAACGGACCGGAGCCGGAGTCGTACTGCTTGCGCTTCTCGGGGTCGCCGAGCACGTCGTGCGCCTGTGAGACCTCCTTGAAGCGCGCCTCGGCGTCCTTGTCGCCGGGATTGCGATCGGGGTGGTACTGACGCGCGAGCTTGCGGTAGGCCTTCTTGATCTCCTCGGGCGTCGCCTTCTTGTCGACTCCGAGCGTCTTGTAGTAGTCGGGGCGCGTTGCCATCGGGATGTCCGCCTGCGCTATGCCGCGACGACGACGCGCGCGGGACGGATGATCGTCTCGCCGAGACGGTAGCCGGGCTGGTAGACCTCGACGACGGTGCCGCTCGCGGGGCCGTTCTCGGGCTGGGGAACGCTTGCCATCGCCTCGTGCAACGACGGGTCGAACTCCTGGCCACCGGGCGAGAACGACTCGACGCCGCAGCGCGCGAGCGCGGCGGACAGCTCGGAGCGCACGAGGCGCACGCCGTCGAGCAGCGGGTCGTCGTTCGCGGCGGCGCCGACGGCGCGGTCGAGGTTGTCGATCGCCGGCAGCAGCTCCTTCGCGAGCTTGCAGACGCCGCGCTCCTGCGCGAGCGCGGACTCGCGCGCGACGCGCTTGCGGTAGTTCTCGAAGTCGGCCTGCGTGCGCTGCGCGAGCGCGAGGTACTCGTCGCGCTTGGCGGCGAGCGCGCCGAGCTCGTCGAGGTCGTCCTTCAGCTCGGCGGCGCCGTCGCCGTCGGGCTCCCCCGGCGCGGGCGCCGCGCCGGGGGTCTCGACCTCGCTCTCAGCCTGCTCGGCGTGCTGCTCGGGCGTGGCCTCGTCGATCGTCTGCTTGGACTCTGACATCGCGCGCTATGCCTTCGGCTCGTCGACGACCTCGGCGTCGACGACGTCCTCGTCGTCGGCCGAGTCACGGCCGTCGGCCGCCGGGCCGGCGCCGTTGCCGGCGCTGGCCGCGCTCTCCTGGGCGCGCTGGTACATCGCCTCGGAGATCGCGTGGAACGCGGTCTGCAGGGCCTCTGTCTTCGCGTTGATCGCAGCCGGGTCGTCGGCCTCGAGCGACTCGCGGACCTCCTTGACGGCGTCCTCGATCCGCTGCTTTGAGTCGGCGTCGACTTGATCGCCAAGCTCGCCGAGCTGTTTCTCGGCCTGGTAGGCGGCGTTCTCGCCGTTGTTGCGCGCCTCGGCGAGCTCGCGCGCACGGCGGTCCTCCTCGGCGTGGGACTCGGCGTCGGAGACCATGTTCTTGATCTCGTCATCCGAGAGCCCAGAGCCGGCCTTGATCTCGATCTTCTGCTCCTTGCCGGTGCCGAGATCCTTGGCGGAGACGTTGAGGATGCCGTTTGCGTCGATGTCGAAGGCGACCTCGATCTGCGGGATGCCGCGCGGCGCCGGCGGGATGCCGGTCAGCTGGAACTTGCCGAGCGACTTGTTGTACTGCGCCATCTCGCGCTCGCCCTGCAGTACGTGGATCTCGACCGAGGGCTGGTTGTCCTCGGCGGTCGAGAAGACCTCGCCCTTGCGCGTCGGGATCGTCGTGTTGCGCTCGATCAGCTTCGTCATCACGCCGCCCTTCGTCTCGATGCCGAGCGTCAGCGGGGTGACGTCGAGCAGCAGCACGTCCTTGACGTCGCCGGCGAGCACGCCGGCCTGGATCGCGGCGCCGACGGCGACGACCTCGTCGGGGTTGACGCCACGGTGCGGCTCCTTCTTGGTCAGCTCCTTGACCTTCTCCTGGACGGCGGGCATGCGCGTCATGCCGCCGACGAGCACGACGTGCTCGATCTCCTTGACGCCCTTGTCTTTGGCGTCGTCGATCGCTTGACGCACGGGGGCGACGACGCGGTCGAGCAGGTCGGAGGTCAGCTCGGCGAGCTTGGCTCTCGTCAGACGGGTGTCGAGGTGCTTCGGCCCGGAGGCGTCGGCGGTGATGAACGGCAGGTTGATCTGCGTCTCCTGCGTCGTCGAGAGCTCGATCTTGGCCTTCTCGGCGGCCTCGTACAGACGCTGCAACGCCATCGGGTCGGCGCTCAGATCGATGGCTTGTGACTTCTTGAACTCGGATACGAGCCAGTCGACGATCGCCTTGTCGAAGTTGTCGCCGCCGAGGTGGTTGTCGCCGGCGGTCGACTTGACCTCGAACACGCCGTCGCCGATCTCGAGCACGGACACGTCGAACGTGCCGCCGCCGAGGTCGAACACGAGGATCGTCTGGTCGGACTCCTTGTCGAGGCCGTACGCGAGCGAGGCCGCGGTCGGCTCGTTGATGATCCGCTTGACGTCGAGGCCGGCGATCTTGCCGGCGTCCTTGGTCGCCTGGCGCTGGTCGTCGTTGAAGTACGCGGGGACGGTGATGACGGCCGAGTCGACGGCCTCGCCCAAGTACGCTTCGGCGTCGGTCTTCAGCTTCTGCAGGATCATCGCCGAGATCTCAGGCGGGGAGAACTGCTCTCCGTTCGCTTCGACGCGCGCGTCGCCGTTCGGGCCGGAGACGACCTTGTAGGGAACAATCGACTCCTCCTCCTTGACTTCGGCCTCCTTGCGGCCCATGAAGCGCTTGATCGAGAAGATCGTGTTCTGCGGGTTGGTCACTGCTTGACGCTTTGCGACCGTGCCGACGAGGCGCTCGCCGGAGGCCGTGAACGCGACGACGGAGGGGGTCGTGCGACCGCCCTCGGAGTTCTCGATCACGGTCGGCTCGCCGCCCTCGAGCACGGCCATGCACGAGTTCGTCGTGCCGAGGTCGATGCCGATGGTCTTGGCCATGTGGGAATGCTCCTTCGAGTAAGCGGGTAAAATCTGAGTGTCATTGTGACAGATTTTCTGTGAAGATTCAAGATCGATCGGCGCGTCGCGCAGGGCAGCGGCTGACGTCGCCCGATCGCCGATCCGCTACGTGTTCAGCGACGGGGGCGTCGCGTGCGCGTGGCCCGCGCGGCGCTCTACGCTGTGACAGGAGCGTTGATACGCGCTACCGTCAGACGATGCCCGCGATGACGACTGCGATCGCGGACGCGATGCCGCTGAAGCCTAGGCTGCGCGGCGTCTTCCACCAGTACGCGTTCTTCGTCTCGCTCGCGTGCGGCGTCGGCCTGATCCTCGCGGCGTCCGACGGCAGGTCGCGGGTCGCGGTGGCGATCTACGCCGCCGCCGTCTCGGCGCTGCTCGGCACGAGTGCGCTGTATCACCGCGTCACGTGGCGCCCGCGCGCGCGGCGCTGGATGCGGCGCTTGGACCACTCGATGATCTTCGTGCTGATCGCCGGCACGTACACGCCGGTCGCGCTGCTCGCGCTGAAGGGACCGCTGGCGAGCACGATCCTGATCGTGATGTGGGCCGGCGCGCTCGGCGGCGTGATCTTCAAGCTCGCGTGGATCGACGCGCCGAAGTGGCTGTTCGCGCTCGTGTACGTCGTGCTCGGGCTCGTCACGGCGACGGTCTTCGGCGAGCTGCCGGCGACGATCGGCTGGCTCGGCGCTGTGGGGCTGGCGACGGGCGGCCTGCTGTACGTGGTCGGCGCGGTGATCTACACAAGCGGCAAGCCGAACCCGTGGCCGAAGGTGTTTGGCTATCACGAGGTGTTCCATACGCTCGTGCTCGCCGCGGCGGGCTTGCACTATGCGGTGATCGCGTTCGCGGTGCTGCCGCACGGCTGAGTGGTGCGGCCAGGGCGATGGACGGATGTCTTCTCAGCGCGCGATAGCAGCTGTACATACACCGTATATACATTGGCTATCGCCACGTTCAAATGAACAGTGACCTGCTCGGGCACATCCGCGCGAGCGCGCAACGCGAGCAGGTGGGCGAGCGCGCGTGGCAGGTACGGCGGCCGTGGCGCAGCAGGTTGACGTGCAGCTCGAGCTCTTGGCCGGGCGGCGTCAGCGCGAGCATCTGGTCGTGCAGGCGCTCGAACGGCGCGCCGTCCTGCAGCAGGTGCAGGCGCGCGCCGACGCGTGATACGTGCGTGTCGACGGGCACGTCGCGCAGGCCGTAGGCGAACAGCAGCACGCACGCGGCCGTCTTGCGCCCGACGCCGGGCAGCGCGACGAGGTACTCGCGCGCGTCGGCGAGCGGCGCGCGCGGCAGCCAGTCGAGCGAGAGCTCGTGCGGCAAAGCGTCCGATCCGGGCACGGGCACGGGCACGGGCACGGTTGAGATCGCGCGCAGGATCGCCTGGATCCGGGCGGACTTGACCTTCGAGATGCCGCCGGGGCGGATCGCCTCCTCGACCTCGGCGAGCGGCGCGTCGCGGACGGCCTCCCACGAGGGCAGGCGCGCGCGCAGGCGCAGGAAAGCGACGTCGCGGTTGCGGTCGTTGGTCGACTGCGAGAGGACCGTCAGGACGAGCTCGGCGATCGGGTGACCGTGCGGACGCATCAGCGGGACCCCGTAGACGTCGCGCAGGCGGTCGCGGACGCGCACCACGCGAGCCCGTGTCGGCGGCTTCCAGGCGGGGGCTTTGGCGGCGCGTTTGGGAGCGGTCGCGGGCACGCGCCAACGGTAACCGCCGCGAGGCGACGCGTATATCCTCGCGCGGTGCCCGACGTGCGCGACCACGAGGGAGCGATCGACACCCCGTCGGGGGCGCACGGCGATCTACCGATCTTCTGGCGCAGCGCGCTCGAGCGGGGCCGGCCGTCGGGTGGCGACGCGGTGCCGCTGTACGTGCACGGCGTGCCGGAGAGCTCGGATGAGTGGCTGGCGTTCCTGCGGCGCAGCGGCGGCCTCGCGCCGGATCTGCCGGGCTTCGGCCGTTCGGGCAAGCCGGGCTCGCTGCGCTTCACGATCGAGGAGTACGCGGATTTCCTCGAGGCGTTCCTGGCGCTGACGGGCGTCGCGCGCGTGCGGCTCGTCGTGCACGACTGGGGCGCGGTCGGGCTCGCGTTCGCGCAACGCCATCCGGAGCGCGTCGAGCGGCTCGTCGTGATCAACGCGGTACCGTTCCTGCCGGGCTACCGCTGGCACCGCACGGCGCGGATCTGGCGCACGCCGCTGCTCGGCGAGCTGTCGATGGGCACGGCTAGCCGCCGGGTGCTGCGGCTGCTCTCGCGCGAGGCGAACGCGACGGCGGGGCCGATGCCGGAGGAGTGGATCGACAGCGTGCTGGCGCACTTCGACCAGGGCACGCAACGCACGATCCTGCGGCTGTACCGAAGCTCGCCGCCGGCGGCGCTGGAGGCGGCGGGGGCGCGCCTGGGCGAGCTGCGCGGACCGGCGCTCGTCGTGTGGGGGCAGCGCGACCCGTACATCCCGGCGCGCTTCGGCCGGGCGTATGCGGACGCGCTCGGCGCCGAGCTGATCGCGCTCGAGGACGCGGGTCACTGGCCGTGGTTCGACCGACCGGACGTGATCGACCGCGTCGTCGAGTTCGTCGGCGCGCCGTCGCGGTGAGCCTGCTCGCGCGGCGGTCGGCCGAGCGGCAGGCGAGCTCGATGCCGGCCGCGCGGCGCTCGGCGCAGCTGAGCGGCGCGCTCGTGCGCCTGACGAGCGGCGTGCGACCGCCGGCGTGGACGTTGACGGCGGCGGCCGGCGCGCTGTACGTGATCGTCGCGCCGGTCAGCAGCGACCTCGCGGCGGCCGGCTACCGCAGCGAACTGTTCTCGCGCTCGGGCCTGACGCTGTGGGATGACAGCTGGTACGCCGGGCACCACCTGCTCGCGTACTCGCTGCTGGCGCCCGGGCTTGGCGCGCTGCTCGGCGTGCAGTTGCTCGGCGCGTTGTCGGCGACGCTCGCGGCGGCGCTGTTCGGCGTGCTCGTCGACGGCACGGTGCAGGCGCCCGAAGGGCCGGCGGCGCGTGTCGCGAAGCTGTGGTTCGCGTTCGGGATGGCGGTCCTGCTGTTGGCCAACCGGATCGCGTATGAGCTCGGCCTCGCGATCGGACTGGCGGCGCTCGTGCTCGCGCAGGCCGGGACGCGGCGCGGCGCGCGCCGTCGCACACAGTCCTGCGCGCTGGCGCTGGCGCTGGCCGCGCTGTGCGCGCTTGCGAGCCCGGTCGCCGGGGCGTTCCTCGCGCTCGCGGCGATCGCGTGGGCGCTCGCCGGCGGCGCCGCGCAGCGCCCGACGCCGCTCGGCGCCGGCGCGTTCGACCTGCGCGTCGTGCGCCGCGGTGGCCGCGCGCTGCCGCTCGCGCTGGCGGCGGCGGCGCTCGTGCCGGTCGGGGTGCTCGAGCTGGCGTTCCCGGAAGGCGGCACGCAGCCGTTCGTCGCGTCGGCGTTCTATCCGGCGCTGGCGGGCGTTCTGGCGGTCGCAGCGCTGCTGCCGGCGCGCCGGCGCGTGCTGCGCGTCGCAGCGCTGCTGTACGCGCTCGCGCTGCTCGGCGCGTACGCGATCCCGTCGGCGGTCGGCGGCAACGCCGACCGTCTCGGCGCGCTCGCCGCGGGGCCGGTGCTGGCGTATGCGCTGGCCGGGCGCCGCGGCGTGCGAGGGCAACGTCCGATCGTTCGCAGGCTGCGCTTGCTGGCGCCGATCGCGCTGGCGCCGGCGCTGCTGTACTGGCAAGTCAACGCGCCGATCGACGACGCGCTGTCGGCGGCGGGCGACGCGGCGGCGCAACGCTCGTACTACACGCCGTTGCTCGCCGAGCTGCGACGGCTCGGCGTCGGCTACGGCGCGCGCCCGGCGCGGATCGAGGTCGTGGCGACGCGCGATCACGCCGAGGCGCGATGGGTGGCGGCGCACGTGTCGATCGCGCGGGGCTGGGAGCGCCAGCTGGACACGCTGCGCAACGGGCTGTTCTACGCCGCCGGCTCGGCGCGGCTGAGCGCGACGCGCTATGCGCAGTGGCTGCGCGACAACGCGGTCTCCTACGTCGCGCTGCCGGACGCGCCGCTGGACTACTCGGCCGAAGCCGAGGGCCGGCTCGTGCGTGGAGCGCCGGGATACCTGCACGAAGCGTGGCGCTCGCCGCACTGGCGCCTGTTCGCCGTCGCGACGCCGGCGCCGCTGGCGCAGCCGCCAAGCGCCTTGACGCGGCTCGGCGGCGACTCGTTCACGCTGCGCGCGCCTGGCGCCGGCAGCTTCCTCGTGCGCGTGCGCTTCACGTCGTACTGGGCGCTCGCGAGCGGCCGCGGGTGCGTCCGGCGCGCGCCGGGTGACTGGACCACGGTGCAGACGCGCGCGCCGGGCACGGTGCGCGTGGCGATCGACTTCTCGCTCACGCGCATGTTCGAGAACGGTCCGCGCTGTCGCTGAGCCGGCGCCGACGCGCGGGCCGCGAGCGGGGCGCGCGTCGCGCACGTCGTCTAGGCTTCACACAGATGCTCGCCCGCGCTCGTCTCCTGCAGGCGCGCGTCCTGCCGCACGGCTGGGTCGACGCGCTCCGGCAGGTCTCACTGTTCGCCGCCATCTACTTCGCGTACCGCTTGGTGCGAGGGTTGGTCGAGGGCGACGCGAACGCGGCCTTCGCGCACGCACGCGACCTGATCGCGATCGAGAGCAAGCTTCACCTGTTCGTCGAGCCGTCGATCCAGGCGTGGGCGTCGGGCAGCCACCTGGTGATGGTGTCGGCGAGCTGGCTGTACGTCAACGCGCAGACGTCGATCACGGTGTGCGCACTGCTGTACCTGTATCTGCGCCACAACCGCTCGTTCTACTTCGTGCGCAACATGTTCGTGATCGCGATGGCGATCGCGCTGGTCGGCTACATCGTGTTCCCGACGGCGCCGCCGCGCTTCATGCCGGAGTGGGGCTTCATCGACAGCGTGTCGGTCGACACCGGCGTGCACGTATCGCACGCGAGCGGCGCGATGACGGCGCTGTTCAACCCGTATGCGGCGGTGCCGTCGATGCACGTCGCGTTCGCGTTGATGATCGGCTGGCCGCTGGCGAAACTGGCGCGTCACGGGGTCGTGCGCGTGCTGTGGCTGCTGTACCCGTTCCTGATGGCGTTCGTGATCGTCGTCACGGCGAACCACTTCATCGTCGACGCGGTGCTCGGCGCGCTGACCGCGGGCGCGTCGGCGTACGGCGCCCGCTGGCTAGCGCGGGCGCGCCCGACGGTGTGGCGCTTCTCGGCCGTGCCGGCGCCGCACGTGCCGGCGAGCGGGTAGCGGCGCGCCGAATGGCTCCGAGGCAACACGCCTCGCCGCGACGGCCGCGTCGCGGCGGGTCTCGCGCGGGTCGCGGCTCGGGCGAGCGCCGCGCGCGCGCGCCGATCGGGTCGGGCGAGCGCCGCGCGCTGATGCGCGACGCGCTGATCGAGTCGCGCCTGACGCCGAATGCGATCTCGCTGACGGGGCTCGCGCTGAACGTCGTCGCGGCGGCGCTCGTGTGGGAGAAGCTGTTCTTCCTCGGCGGGATCGCGTTCGTCGTCGGCTCGATCATGGACACGCTCGACGGTCGCTACTCGCGGATGTCGGGCAAGGGCACGCCGTTCGGCGCGTTCCTGGACTCGACGCTCGACCGCGTCGAGGAGGGGATCGTGCTGACGGCGGTCGCGGGCGACTTCGCGCAGCACGGGCAGCGGATCGCGGCGGCGGCGGTCGTCGTCGCCGTGCTCGCGTCGCTGATGGTCAGCTACACGCGGGCGCGCGCGGAGGCGCTCGGCGTCGAGTGCAAGGTCGGGATCGCGACGCGCCCGGTGCGCGTCGTGATTCTCTCGATCGGGCTCGTGTTCGCGCGCGGCGCGTCGCTGGGCGGCTTCGAGCTGCTGCAACCGGCGGTGTACGTGCTCGCGGTCCTCAGCCTCGTGACGGTCGGGCAGCGCGTCTGGCACGTGCGCCGCGAGCTCGTCGACGCGTATTAGCCGCCCGCCGGCGAGGCGGCGCCGGCAAGGGCCACGGGCCGAGCGTCGGCGGTGTGACCTAACCGGGGGGGCGGAGTAGTCTCAGCACAGCCAAAGGCTTCCACGACCGCGCCTCGGCCCGAGCGCCGAGCCCTCAGCAAAGGAATCTCTCTCGTGATCAAGCAGCAGTCAAACGGCCGCGCTGGCCGATCTTCGATCGGCGGCAACGGCGTGGCATCCAAGAACGGCGCGGCGCGCTACCAGTCGGACAAGGTGCGCGTCGCGATCGTCGGCGTCGGCAACTGCGCGTCGGCGTTCGTGCAGGGTGTGCACTACTACCGCGACGCCGACCCGTCGCAGCGCGTGCCGGGGCTGATGCACGTCGACCTCGGCGGCTACCACGTCGACGACATCGAGTTCACGGCGGCGTTCGACATCGACGCGAAGAAGGTCGGCAAGGACCTCGGGCAGGCGATCTGGGCGGGTCAGAACAACACGATCAAGTTCGCGAAGGTGCCGCGCAAGCTCGGCGTGCCGGTGCATCGCGGGATGACGCACGACGGGCTCGGCAAGTACCTCAAGGAGAAGATCTCCAAGGCGCCGGGCGAGACGGCGGACATCGTGCGGATCCTGAAGGAGACGCACACCGACGTCGTCGTCTCCTACCTGCCGGTCGGCTCCGAGCAGGCGACGAAGTGGTACGTCGAGCAGGTGCTCGAGGCGGGCTGCGGCTTCGTCAACTGCATCCCTGTGTTCATCGCGCGCGAGAACTATTGGGACAGGCGCTTCAAGGATGCGCGCCTGCCGATCGTCGGCGACGACATCAAGTCGCAGGTCGGCGCGACGATCGTGCACCGCACGCTCGCGCGCCTGTTCGCCGACCGCGGAGTCGAGATCGAGCGCACGTCGCAGCTGAACGTCGGCGGCAACATGGACTTCTACAACATGCTCGAGCGCGAGCGGCTGGAGTCGAAGAAGATCTCGAAGACGAACGCGGTGACGTCGATCATGGACCACGAGCTGCCGGCGAGCGACATCCACGTCGGACCGTCGGACTACGTGCCGTGGCTGACCGACCGCAAGTGGGCGCACATCCGCGTCGAGGGGCAGGCGTTCGGCGACGTGCCGCTGAACGTCGAGCTGAAGCTCGAGGTGTGGGACTCGCCGAACTCGGCCGGCATCGTGATCGACGCGGTGCGTTGCTGCAAGCTGGCGCTCAACCACGGCGTCGGCGGCCAGCTCGACGGGCCGTCGTCGTACCTGATGAAGTCGCCGCACAACCAGCGCCCGGACGACCAGGCGCGAGCGGACACGGAGAAGTTCATCGCGAAGTACGCAGGCCGCCCGGGAGCGCCCGGAAAGCGCCCGGCGCGGAGCGCCGCGAAAGCGCCGGCGCGCGCGAAGGCGATCGCGAAAGCGCGCGCAACCGCGAGCAGGTAGCCGTCGGGTACCGACGGGGATGATCGGGTAGTCGATGGCCGAACGGTTCTCGATCGCGCACGTCAGCCCATACCCATGGGAGGTGCAAGAGAACGAGGTCAACGCGCACATCGCGCGCGTCAGCGCGGAGCTGTCGCGTCGCGGTCACCGCGTGCTCGTGCTCGCGCCGTCGCACTCGCAGGAACGCGTGCGCGACTCGCGGCGCGAGCTGCGCTCGGCGCGCGGACGCGGTCAAGCGCTGCTGGAGGGGACTGACGCCGGCGCGCCGCGCGTCGTCGCGGTCGGCGAGGTCCTCGACGTCGCCGCATCCGCGCGTCGTCGCGGGCCGGCGCTGTCGATCGACGTCGCACGGACGATCGAGGAACTGCTCGGCGCCGTCGAGCTCGACTTCGTCCACGTGCACGAGCCGTTCGCGCCGAGCACGTCGAGCGCGGCGCTGCGCCACTCGCGCGCGCTGAACGTCGGCTCGTTCCACTCCTCCAGCGAGCGGCTGCTCTCGACGCTCGTCGCGCGGCGCTTCGTCGAGAGCTTCTTCGGGCGCCTCGACGCGCGCACTGCGAGCACGGCGGAGACCGCCGCGCTGATGGCGCGCCACTTCGCCGGCGAGTACGAGCTGGTCGGCGATACCCCGTTCGGGGCAGATGGCGGCGACGGCGCGGTCGAGCGCTTCGAGGAGATCTACGCGACGCTCGCCGCGCGGCGCCACCCGCGCGAGGGCGACGCGGAGCTCGGACGGCGGCTGGCTCAGCGTCCGCTGATCGACGTCGACTTGCACATGCACACCGACCACTCGCACGACTGCGCGACGCCGGTCGAGGTGCTGCTGGCGACGGCTCGCGCGCAGGGGCTCGGCGCGATCGCGGTGACCGACCACAACGAGATTTCGGGAGCGCTGGAGGCGCGCGCGCAGGCCGAGGCGGCCGGCGTCAAGGTGATCGTCGGCGAGGAGGTCAAGACGGCGGACCAAGGCGAGGTGATCGGGCTGTTCATCGAGCGGAAGATCCCGCGCGGGCTGACGCTTGAGCAGACGGTCGCCGAGATCAAGCGCCAGGGCGGCGTCGTGTACGTGCCGCATCCGTTCGACCGGATGCACTCGGTGCCGGACTACGAGAACCTGCTGAAGATCCTCGATGACGTCGACGCGATCGAGGTGTTCAACCCGCGCGTGGCGATCCCGTCATTCAACGACGAGGCGGTGCGCTTCGCGGCGAAGTACCGGATCCCGTCGGGCGCCGGCTCGGACTCGCACGTCGCGCAGGGGCTCGGCTCGGCGCGAATCAGGATGCGCGAGTTCGACGGGCCGGAGGAGTTCGTGCAGTCGCTGCGCGACGGCGAGATCGTGACCGGACGCTCGTCGCTGCTGTATGTGCAGGCGCTGAAGTTCCTGCAGACGCGCGCGACGCCGCCGGCGGCGCAGCGGGCGAGCCGCGCGCGCCGCGTCAAGCGCGTGCGGCGCTCGGCGGGAGGACGCGGGCGAGGCTAGCGAGCGGGGTCGGCGGCGTGAGCACGGGACAGCCGAGACGCGAACGCACGCAAGGACCGGTGCACGGTCAAGGACAACCTCCGGCGTCGTCAAATCCCTCGGGGTCGATGCCCGTGACCGACGACGAGATTCGCGAGAAGTACCTCGAGCGCGCGATCCGTGAGCTGAACACGCTCACGCGCGAGCTGCAGTCGTGCCCGCACTGCCCGCGCGGCAACCTGATGCCGGTGCTCGGCTCGGGCCATCCGCAAGCGGACATCATGCTGCTCAAGTACGCGGCGCTGCCGTCGGAGATCGAGGAGGGCGTCGCCTTCTACGGCCGCGCCGGCGGCGCGCTGATGAAGTCGCTCAAGCGCCTGCAGATCGACCCGCTCGCGGTGTACGGGACGTTGTGCGTGAAGTGCCCGCTGAGCGACTCCTCGCTGGCCGACCCGGAGTGCATCGCGCGCGTCGTCGGCGAGCTGGCGATCGTCCAGCCGAAGATCGTCGTCGTGATGGGAGTCGACGCGCTGGCGGCGCTCAACGAGTTGGAGATCCCGCTCGCGCATCAGATCGCGCCCCGGCTCGGCGAGATCCAGCAGCTGACGCCGACGATCGACGCGCTGTACGTGCCGAACATCGACGACTCGCTCGACGAGCAGGACTCCAAGCGCGCCTTCTGGGAGGCGTTCCGCGCGCTCGGCGAGTGGTACGACGCGCTGCCGCCGTACTGAGCGACGGCCGCCGCAGGCTCAGACGGTCAACACGACCTTGCCGAGCTTGCCGCCGGCGGCAAAGCGCTCGTAGGCCGCGGCGGCGTCGGCGAGCGGAAACGTCTCGGCGATCGGCACGCGCAGCGCGCCGGAGTCGAACAGCGGCAGCACCTCGTGTTCGAGCGACCGCGCGACGAGCGCTTTCTGCTCGGGCGGGCGCGCGCGCAGCGTCGAGCCGTGGATCCGCGCGCGCTTGCCCATCAGCGCGAGCAGGTTGACCTCGCTCGTGACGCCGGCGCCCACGCCGATCACGGCAACGCGCCCGCCGGTCGCGAGCGCGTCGAGGTTCTCGGGCATGTTCGGCGCGCCGACGAGCTCGAGGATCACGTCGAACGGACCATGCTCGGCGAAGCCCTCGCACGCGATCGCGTCGGCGCCGAGCGCGGCGACCTGATCGCGCAGCTGCTCGTTGCGCACGGTCGCCGTCACGCGCGCGCCGGCGGCGCGCGCGAGCTGGATCGCGGCGGTGCCGACGCCGCCGGCGCCGCCGTGCACGAGCAGGCGCTCGCCGCTGCGCAGTTCGCCCTGCGTGAAGATCGCGTCGTGCGCCGTCGCGAAGACCTCCGGAAGACCGCCGGCGGCGACCCAGTCGAGCGAGTCGGGCACGGGCATCAGCTCGCGCTCGCGCACGACGCACAGCTCGGCTTGCGCGCCGCCGCCGACGATCGCCATCACACGCGCGCCGGGCTCGAAGCGTCCGGCGGCGCCGGAGCCGAGCGCGGCGACCTCGCCGGCGAGCTCCATCCCGGGGATGTCTTGCGGCGAGTCGGGCGGCGCCGGGTAGAGCCCGCGCCGCTGCATCATGTCGGCGCCGTTCAGCCCGGCGGCGTGCACGCGCACGAGCACCTCGCCCTTGTCGGGCTCGGGATCGGGATGCTGCTCGATCACGATCTCCTGCTCGCGGATGGTCGCGGCGCGCATCCGCGCGAAGCCTACCCCTCGCGATGGCAGACGGCCCGACGCATGAGAGGACGGCTGACGACCCGCTCTACCGTCGGACCTTGAACAGTGAGGAAACCGGATCGGCCGCGGACACTCAAGCGACCGGTATCCTCGCCAGCTCTTCGAACGAATCAGCAGACGGAGACCGATGCGGGCCGAGCTCGTAGTCAAGTACAAGCATGGCGATGTCGTGGAGGCGCTGCGCAGACGATACGGGCCTCACAATCCACATGCCCTGCGGGCCAGCGAGCTTTGGGCGGAGGCGCACAAGAGCGCCGAAACGAGCATTTCGTATGCCGCCAGCACAGCAAAAGGTCTGATCGTCATGGCTCGAAGCACCGACCGTGCGGGCGAGATCTACGTTGAGTCCTCCACCGGGCGCCTGCGCGGGTGCAGCGAACAGGTCTGGGAGGCGATCCGTGAGGAGGGCAAGCGACTCGAGCCACAGCCGATGAAGCCGAGGCTCCATTCACTCGAGCTGGTCGATCTGCCGGGTGATGTCGTGGCTACGGCCAGTGTCGGCATCGAGAGGATC
>Ga0210386_10001000_pt1 | contig 25617 bp, 25 predicted proteins | sample IncBWH32OmetaG_FD_160091 | JGI IMG/M metagenome (GOLD analysis project Ga0210386, IMG submission 160091) | Forest soil microbial communities from Barre Woods Harvard Forest LTER site, Petersham, Massachusetts, United States - Inc-BW-H-32-O ...
CAGTCCGGCCAGGCCCGCGTGACAATTTCAAGAAACGTCAGTGTCGCAGCCCAATGCGCGGCAAATCGGTCATCGGCGGCACTGGGCAGACGATCGGCCAAATCGATTCCGGACCGTTCCGCCTCATCCATCAGCGCCGCCAGCGCCGCCGCCAGCGGCCACGCATGATCGATCGTGCGCGGCGCGCCATTGGCACCGTTCATCGCCAGGATCAGCCGGCTCAGCGCGGCCAGTCGCTGCGCTGGCTCTACCGCGGGCGGCAGGTCCAGCGCCCGGGTCAGCGCCAGCGGCGCCTCATCCAGCGCGCCGATCGCGACGATGCGCGGCAGCAGCAGCGCCCGCCCGCCGGAGACACGCAGGAACGCTTCGGCCAGCGCCCGCGCGGCACGGCGCGTGGGCAGCAGGATCAATCCGCGCGCCACCGCCAGGGGATCAGGGTCGGGTTGCAGCCATTCCGCGGCCACCGCGTCCAGGAACGGCAGGTGCGGCGGAACGGTGTAAAGATTCATCACCCTTCGCCGGTGCGCCGCAGATACAGGGCCGTTTCGGTGTCGGCAAGATCCGCCGGCGTCGACAGATGGAACCACAGCCCGTCATGCACCGCGGCGCGCAACCTGTCCGCGGCGATCGCGCGATCCCACAGCACGTTCATGCTGAATTTCCCCTCGGGCGCATCGGCGAACAGCGCGGGCGAGACGACCTGCAAGCCGGCATAGACGTAGGGCACGATCTCACGTTCAGTGCGGCGGCGCAGTCGGCCCCATTTGTCCATGGCGAAATCGCCGAACCCAACGTCGGCTTGTACCTGCACTGTGCGATGCACCAGCAGCACGACGTCGACCTCTTCGGGATCGAACTGATTTGCCAGGCGGCTTAGGGCAGGACGAGGGCCGTCCAGCCAGAAGGCGTCGCCATTCACGATGTAGAACGGTGCATCGCCCAGCAGGTCCAGCGCGGCCCGCACGCCGCCGCCGGTTTCCAGCAGATCGGCCTCGCGCCGCAGCACGATGTGCGGATATGCGCGCCCCGCGAGATGCGCCGCCACCCGATCGGCTTGCCAGAACGCGTTCACCACCACGGTTTCCACGCCGACCTCCCCCAGCCGATCGAGCGCGTGGTCGATCAGCGCGCGGCCGCCAAGTTCCAGCAGCGGCTTCGCCGTGTCGTCGGTCAGCGGCCGCATGCGCGTGCCGAGGCCGGCGGCGAGCAGCATGGCGGTGGTGGGGGTGGCGCTCATGCGGCGAGATCCGGCGGGTTGCAGCGGTGGGCAGGCGGTATCCAGCGATCCAGGGCGGCGGCGAGGGGGGCGGCGGCGGGTTGGCGCAGCGCGTCCTCCAGCAAGGCCCAGGTATGTGGGCCGTATGCCAGATACCCAGGGCGGTTGTCGCGCTGCGCAAGCCGCACCCACTGTCCGGCGACGCGCATATGGCGTTGCGCCGCGCACGCGGCATAGGCGGCGGTGAAGGTGGTCGGATCCAGCTCCGGCCGCGCGGCCAGGTAGCGTGCGACACTGCGCGTCCCGATAGCGGCCGGGATGACGCGCCGCGCGTCCTGCAACAGCGAGACAAGGTCATAAGCGGGGTGGCTGATCGCCGCACCCTGGAAATCGATCACGCCCACGCGTCGGACGCCGGCGCGATCGGGTAGCCACAGCAGGTTGCCGGCGAAGAAGTCGCGATGGGTGAAGGTGGGCGGACCGTCCGCCAAGGGTGTGAGTATGTCGACCAGTGCCGCACCGACATCGGCCCGCGCGGCATCCGGCGCGGGGCCGTGGAACGTCGCCGGCCACCACCAGTCGAATACCGTCGCCAGCGCGGTCTGGCGCATTGTCGCGGCATCCCACGCGGGTAGGTCCGGCGGCGGCGCGGCGCGATGCATGACCACCAGGGCGTCGATCGCGGTGTCGAACAGTTCCTCAACGTCATGGCCGGGCTTGTCCCGGCCATCTGTTGCGGCACCGTGCACGGTTGCTGGCCGGGACAAGTCCGGCCATGACGCCAGGACGTCGGCAGGCGGGAAAAGGGTGGGAAACAGCGCGTCGCCCAGATCCTCCTCGAGCACCAGTCCCGCCTCGGCGTCTGCCGCGATGATTTCCGGCGCCGACACGCCGATCCCCGACAGGTGTGCAGCGATCGTCAGGAACGGCCGCACATCCTCCGGCGGTGGCGCATCCATCAGCACCGCCGGCCGTGGCCCGTCGGTGAGCCGCAAATAGCGCCGGAAGCTGGCATCCTGTGCCAACGGCGCCGCCCGTGCCGCGCCGTACCCGGCGCGGGCGAGGAATACCGCGACAGCCTCATCGCGCGTCATGCCAGCTGCCCCAACCGATCCGGCCAGCCGGAGATCACGGCCCGCCGCGCGTCGCCTTCCTCCAGCGACAGCGCGATCACCAGCGCCGCAGCTGGTTGCCGCGCAGCCAGCCGCTCCGGCCATTCCACGAGGACGATATCGCCCTGCGCCTCGTCCCAGCCCAGCTCCGCCAGCGCCGCCGGCCCGTCCAGCCGCCACAGATCGTAGTGGTGCACCACGCCAACGCGCGTGTCGTAGCTCTGCACCAGGGTGAAACTGGGGCTGGGCACGTCGAGCCGCCGGTCCCGCGTCGCCGCGCGCAGGAAGCCCCGCGCGAACGCTGTCTTGCCGGCGCCCAGCGGGCCGGCCAGCAGGATCGCGTCCCCCGGACGGGCCAGCGCGGCGACGCGCGCGGCAAGGGCGTCGGTCGCGGCCAGGTCGGGCAGGAACAGGTCGAGCGTCATTCCGCGGACTCTGCCAGTGCGCCGGAGTCCAGAACAACCACGCCTCTTGCCCCCACGGCGCGGCACGGCTACGCGCGGCCCATGGCGCAGACGCTCGAGACCGATGTTGCGATCATTGGTGCCGGCCCGGTGGGGCTGTTCGCCGTGTTCGAGCTGGGGATGGTGAAGCTGTCCAGCGTGCTGATCGACGCGCTGGGCGAGGTCGGCGGCCAGTGCACGGCGCTGTATCCCGAGAAGCCGATCTACGATATTCCCGCCCACCCGGCGATCGAGGCATCGGAACTGGTGGCGCAACTGGAGCAGCAGATCGCGCCGTTCCATGCCCCGCGGCTGCTGGATCGGCGGATTGCATCGCTGGAGGGGGCGGCCGGGGCTTTCACGCTGAGCACGGACGCCGGCGACACCGTGCGCGCCAGGGCGGTGATCGTGGCAGCGGGCGCGGGCGCGTTCGGGCCGAACCGCCCGCCACTGGACGGGCTGGCCGCATTCGAGGCGACCGGCGCGGTGCAGTACTATGTGCGTCGGCGCGAGGCCTTGCGCGACAAGCGCGTGGTGATCGCCGGCGGCGGGGACTCGGCGGTGGATTGGGCGCTGGCGCTGAAGGAGATCGCCCGTGTCGCGGTGGTGCATCGGCGTCCGAAATTCCGCGCTGCGCCCGACAGTGCCGCGCAGTTGGAAGCGGCGGCGGCGCGCGGTGAGATCGAGATGGTGATCCCGTACCAGTTGCAAGCGCTGCACGGCGCCGCGGGGCAGTTGGAATCGGTGGAAGTCGCGACACTGCAAGGCGAGGCGAAGCGGCTGCCAGCCGACGTGCTGCTGGCGTTCTTCGGCCTGTCGATGGATTTGGGGCCGATCGCGGAATGGGGGCTGGCGCTGGAACGGCATCACATCACGATCGATCCGGCCACGTGCCAAACCAGCGTGCCAGGCGTATTCGCGATCGGCGACGTGGTGACTTATCCGGGCAAACTGAAGCTGATCCTGCAAGGCTTTAGCGAGGCTGCGGTCGCGGCACAGGCGATCTTCGGCGTCGTGCGTCCCGGGCAAGCGCTGCACTTCGAGTATTCAACGACGAAGGGCGTGCCGACGGTGTAACGACCGTACACCTCGCCCACGCAATGGGAGAGGTGTATTCAGACCGTGGCCACCGGCGTCGCCGGCGACCCGACCGCGCCGGGCAACCGCAGCGGCGGCGCCGTCAGCAGGAACCGGGCCCGCCCGTTCGCGCGCAGCCAATCGGCCAGCTCCGTCAGGTACCACATCTCGCCCAGATAAACGCCGAGCTTGAACAGACAATGCGCATGCAGCGGGAGTGTCGCGCAGTAATCATCCGCGCACGGCCGCGCCGGCGTCGCCTCCACCGCATAGTTGTCCGCCAGCAACGCCACCAACCCACTGTCGGTGATCCATTGTTGCAATTGCGGATCGCGGCCATCGAACGCTGACGTGGTGGCGAACAGCACCTTCGGATCGGGCCGCTTGTTCATATCCAGCAGCGCCTGCGCAAATCCGGTGCGGATACACACGAAATCGCCCTGCTCGATGATGACCTTGTCCTTCGCCAGGATCTCCATCAAATCCGCATACCCAACGATCCTGCCGGAACGCCCGTAATGCGCCTCCAGATCGATCATCACCGCGCGGCCCTGCACGCAGGACACCGCCATATTCTCCACGCCCAGATGCCGCGCGCCTGACGGCTGGTTCGTCGGCGTGGTGTTGCCCTGCGCATCGTAGATCACCGGCCCGACGATATCGCGCCCGGCACGAAATCCGTTGTAGAACACGTCCTCGGGCTTGCCGTCGCCATCGACGTCGAACATCTGCCCGACATGGGCCAGCGTGTCCCACTGCGTCGAGTATTGCAGTGTCAACACCACCTGATCATCGCAGACGATATCCAGCGCGGTGGGATCGTCGCAGCGCAGTGGATAGGTCATGTTCGGCTTGCCATTGCGCTGCGTCGGGCGCAGCTCCGGCGGCAGCCGGCGCGGATTGATCACGTTGCCGCCGGGATAATCCAGTGGCAGCGACAGGCAAAAGGTCTTGCCTACCTTCACCTCGGCGATGCCTTGCAGCACCTTCTGCGGCGTCACCAGATTGAGGCGGCCGAGCTCGTCGTCAGGCCCAAAATCACCCCAGGTGGAACCCTCGGGGCGGCGTGTCCAGCGCGGGTTGTCGGTCATATCACGCCGCCTGCGCAACGGTCAGCCCGTCGCCGGCCACCGTCGTCCGCCGCATGTCGCGCACCTGCGTGTCATCGAATCGCGTCACGCGGTGCATCAGCTGACGATTGTCCCACATCACCAGATCGCACTGCCGCCATTTGTGCGAGTAGGTGAATTGGGGCTGCGTCGCGTGCTCAACCAGGTCGCGGATGAAGGCGCGTGCCTCCGGCATCGGCCAGCCGATGATCGTGCCGATATGCGATGACAAATACAGCGACTTGCGCCCCGTCACTGGATGCGTTCGCACCAGCCGCTGGCGCACCGGCGTCATCATCTTGCGCTCCTCGTCCGTCAGCTCGGAAAACCCGAGTGTGCCGCGCGAGTAGATCAGGGAATGCTCGCAGATCAGGTCCTCGATCTCGGCCTTGGTGGCATGGTCCAGCGCATCATACGCCGCGCGCATGTCGGCAAACTCGGTGTGGCCGCCCTTGTCCACTATGATGCGGCCCGACAGCAGCGAGTATTTCGCCGGCACCGCGCGGAACGAGCTGTCGGAATGCCATAGCCGATTGCCGAGGTTGAACATCCGCGTGCGCGCATCGCGTGCCAACGGCTTGTGATCCTTGTCGAGGTTGGACACGTCGGCCATATAGGGATCCAACCGTCGATCCTGCCCCGTCGTGATATTTCCGCCTGCGGTATGTTCTAGCTCACCGAAATTCCGACTGAACGCCTTCTGCTGATCGTCGGTAAGGTGCTGATCGTGAAACACCAGGACCGCGTACCGGTCCATGCCGGCCTCGATCGCGGCAACTGCGGCCGGCGTCAAGGGCCGGGTGCTGTCAACGCCGGAAACCTCACCGGCGAACACGGAGGTGAGCTGGCGGATTGCGACAGGCATGGCGTTCCTCGCGACGACGACCATCGCGACGATAAGGCCTCCTCGCGAGCCTGTCATGCCACCTGGCGGTGGTTCCGTCGCATGCGTGGCTTCCGGCGGTCGCGCCTTGTTGCTGCCGACGAAATCGACGTGGATGCGGGTGGCATGCGCCGGCCCGATGGAATTGGGTGACGCAACCTGGCTGGCGCGAATCACGTTCCGCTGCCGGGCGGACTGAAGCAGCGGATGCGGCCGAGGTAGATCCACACCACAGCATGTCCGGCGGGGTGCACCGGATAGTCGCCGGTGGGTGTCCAGCTCAGACCGTCATCATGCATCCTGCATTGCGTCGCCCGCGTGTCGGCTGGGATCGGCGTCCATTTGCCGTCGAGCAGGACGGCCCAACCGAGCGGCGAGGCGCGATCCGGGCGCGCCTCAACGGGTCGTCCGTCCGCGACGTCGCAGCAGCCCCAGCATTCCGGCGTGCGGGCCGCGCGGTACCAGCCCGCCTCGGGCGAATTGGGATCGGCGCCGGGCGGCGGGCGGCCAAGCGCGTCGCCCGCCAGCCCGGTGACCAGTATCGCGACTGCGGCCGCGAGACCGGCGTGCCATGAGAACCGCACGCGAGGTCGTGATGTGCGCGGATGGCAAGGGAAAGCTGGCACTTGAGTCATGACTGCTCCTGCCCGACCCGTGGTCCCCCGGCCGGGGAAACGGATTGAACAGGCAAGAGTTCCCGCCGCGCGACGTCACATCGTCGCGCGTGTGAACCGTGCGTGATTACGCGGCCGCTGCTGGTACGGGCATGGCGCTGACACCGGTGCCCTTGATCGATGTGCGGCGCATATCGCGCACCTCGCGCAGATCGTCGAAGCGGCGCGCGCGATGCATGGTGGTGCGATTGTCCCACATCACCAGATCGTGCGTGCGCCAGGCATGGGCATAGACGAAGCGGGGCTGCGTCGCGTGCTCCATAAGGTCGCGGATGAAGGCGCGCGCCTCGGGTGTGGGCCAGCCAACGACGCCACCGATATGCGACGCCAGGTAAAGCGACGTCCGTCCAGTGACCGGATGTCGGCTAACCAGCCGGTGCTGCACCGGACGCAGCTTGTCGGCGTTGCCATCATCGCGCACCGCGAAGCCAATCTGTTCGCGTGAGAACACGATGGAGTGCACACAGACCAGATCCTCAATCTCGGCCTTGGTCGCATCGTCAAGCGCATCATAGGCTGCGCGCATATCGGCGAATTCGGTGTTGCCGCCTTTGCCCGGCACGATGCGCGCGTGCAGCAGCGTGTACCCCGCGCCATGCGCGCGGAATGACGCATCCGAATGCCACAGCCGATTGGCCAGCGCATACATCCGCTTCTCGTCGTCGCGTGCCCGCACCTGGTTCCGAGCATCGAGATTGGAAATGTCGCCCAGCTCCAGTCGGTCGCCGAGCCGGCGTTCTTCCGGCTTGCTCAACTGCCCAATCAGTGTCACCTCCAGCTCACCGAAATTGCGGCTGAAGGCGCATTGCTGTTCGTCGGTTAGCGGTTGATCGTGGAACACCAGCACAGCGTAACGGTCCATGCCGGACTCGATCGCCGCGACGTCGTCGCGCGATAGTGATCGCGTCAGATCGATGCCGGAGACCTCTCCCACGAAGTCGGATTGCACGGGCTGGATTGTCATAGCCATGGCAGTTTCTCCAATCATTCCGCCGCCTGCGCCACGGTGGGTGTGATGCCGGCGACGGTAGTACGGCGCATGTCGCGCGGCTTGTTGTTGTCGTACCGACGCACGCGATGCATCGTCACGCGGTTATCCCACATCACCAGATCGTACGGGCGCCAGTGATGCGCGTAGACGAACGCGCGCTGTGTCGCGTGCTCGGTCAGGTCGCGCAGGAAGGCGCGTGCTTCCGGCACTGGCCAGCCGATGATCAAACCGATATGCGAACCGAGATACAGTGATTTACGGCCGTCCGGATGCGTACGCACCAGTACTTGCCGCACTGGTTGCATGCTCGACCGCTCGGCCTCGGTCAGTTCGCCAAAGCCCATCAGTTCGCGCGAGTGGATCAGCGAATGTTCGCAGACCAGGTCATTGATCTCGGCTTTGGTTGCATCATCCAGCGCATCGTACGCGGCGCGCATGTCGGCAAATTCAGTCTCACCGCCCCGCTCTGCGACCATACGTCCGGACAGAATGGAGTACTTCGCCGGCACCGGTTTGAACGAGCTGTCAGAATGCCAGTACATGTTGCCGAGACTGTAGAGACGGCGGCGATTGTCACGCGCCAGCAGCGTGTTGTCGGTGCCGATATTGGAGACGTCGGCGAACGCCGGATGCAGGCGCTGCTCGCCGGGCTTTGAGATCCCGGTGCCGCCGGTGAACTCCAGCTCGCCAAAGGACTGGCTGAACGCAAGCTGTTGATCGTCCGTCAGGCGCTGATCGCGGAACACCAGGACGGCATAACGCTCGATCGCCGCTTCGATCGCGGCGAGGGTTTCGGCCGATAGCGGGCGCGTAGTGTTGATCCCGGACACTTCGGCGGCGAACAGCGGGTGGAGTGGCGCAGTGGTGATTGTCATGGACGCCTCGTTCGAGCGGTACTAGCGCCTGGGCCGCCGGTTGGCCAGATCACCACCTCCCCCTCCTCTTGCGGGAGCGGGTTGGGGGAGGGGGGTCATGCGCTAGCCAGCCAAATCCGCCACGAACCGATCGCGCCACCGATCCAGATTGTTCCGCCGCATGACGGTCAGCATGGCCGCATGCCGTTCGCAGCGTTCCTCGCGCGGCATCGACAGGCCCTGATTCAGCGCCTTCGCAATGCCGGCCTCATCATACGGATTGACCAGCAGTGCAGCGTCCAGCTCGTTCGCCGCCCCGGCGAACTGCGACAATACCAACACGCCCGGATCCTCGGGGTCCTGTGCGGCGACGTACTCTTTCGCCACCAGGTTCATCCCATCGCGAAGCGGAGTCACCAACCCGATTTGCGCCTCGGCGTATAACGGCATCAGCACGTTGCGCGGAAACCCTTTATTCAGGTACCGCAACGGCACCCAATCCACCTCGGCGAAGCGCCCGTTGATCCGGCCTGCCTCGCCCTCCAGCTCGCGCCGGATCTCCTGATAGGTCTGAATGTCAGCACGCGATGGCGGCGCGATCTGCATGAACGTCACATTGCTGTGCCAGGCGGGGAAATCCTGCAAGAAACGCTCGAACGAACAGAAGCGCTGCCGTAAGCCCTTTGAGTAATCTAGCCGGTCCACACTCAGGATCAGATTGTCCAACAGGCTCGCGCGCATGCGCGTTGCGGTGCGCCGATTGGTCGGTGTCTCGGCCTGCGCCCGCACCTCCGCAACATGCACACCGATCGGATACACCTCGGCATGCACCACCCGGTCGAACACGCGCAGCCGCATCCCATCCAGCTCGGTCCCACCGGCGCAGCGCACGACGTAATCCGCGAACGCCATGCGATCGTTTTTGGTCTGGAAGCCTAACAAATCATACTGGCACATCGCACGCACCAGCGCTTCATGCGACGGCACGGTCATCAGCACGGGCGGTGCCGGAAACGGCGTGTGCAAGAACAGCCCAATGCGATTGGTTTTGCCCTCGGCGCGCAATGCTTCGGCCAAACCCAGCAAATGATAGTCGTGTGCCCAGATCATGTCCGTGTCGTGCACAATCGTGGCGAGCGACCGCGCAAACAGCTCGTTCACCCGGCGATAGCCGGCGAACTCGGCCCAATCAAAATGCGACAGGCCGATCTGATAGTGCAACGCCGGCCACAGCGCGCCGTTGGCGAAGCCGCGGTAGTACTCGTCGTAATCCCGGCGCGACAGATCGACCGTGTACAGCGTGATCGCACCGACAGTCCGCTCGGGGTTCGGCGACGATTCCGCGCTGGCCGAGATCTCCCCACTCCAGCCGAACCAGGTGCCGCCTTTCGCCTTCAGTGCGTCCAGCACGCCGGCGGCAAGGCCACCGGCGGTGGGTTCGCCCTCCTGAATCGGCGCGACGCGATTGGACACCACCACCAGCCGGGACACGCGGACCCTCCCCTAGGCTGCGGCGGGAATGCCATCCATGCGTTGTTTGCGCAACAGTTCCCGGTATGGGCCGGGCCGGGCCGCCAGCTCATCGGGTGAACCATCGTCGACGATGCGGCCCTGATCCATCACGATGATGCGGTCGAAGCTCCTCAACGTGGACAACCGATGCGCGATCGCGATCACCGTGCGGCCACGCATCAACCGGTCAAGCGCCGCCTGGATTGCGAGCTCTGACTCACTGTCCAGCGCGCTGGTCGCCTCATCCAGCAGCAGGATCGGCGCGTTCTTGAGCAGCGCGCGCGCGATTGCCAGGCGTTGGCGCTGCCCCCCCGACAGCTTCACGCCGCGATCGCCGACGATGGTCTCGAATCCTTCCGGTAGCGCTTCGATAAAGTCGCGACAATGCGCCATTTCAGCTGCGGCTAGTACGTCGCTCTCACTGGCCTCCGGGCGCGCGTAGCGGATGTTCTCCAGCACGGTGCGGTGGAACAGGCTGACATCCTGCGGCACGATCGCCATCGCTTGGCGCAGGCTCTCCTGCGTGACGTCGCGGATGTCCTGCCCATCGACCAGCACGCGGCCGTCCTGCACGTCGTAGAAGCGTTGCAGCAGCGCCAGCACGGTGGACTTTCCGGCGCCGGACAGACCCACCAGCCCGACCCGTTGACCCGGCGCGATCGTCACATCGAACGTGCGCAGCACCGCGGGGCGGCCAGGATAGGCGAAGCGCACATGGTCGAATTCCACCCGCCCGGCACCCACTTTCAGCGGCTGTGCGTCCGCCCGGTCCGGCAGTTCGTGCGGCACCAGCAGGGCGCCGATCGCTTCCTCCAGCCGCGCCACGTGTTGCGTCAGGTCGACCAGCGCGACGGCCAGGTCACGGGTGCCATGCAAGATGGTAAAGGCCAGCGCGGTCAGCAGCACGATGTCGCCGACCGAGGCCTGCCCGCGCTGCCACAGCAGGATGCCCCAGCCGACCACGCCGGCGGTCAGCAGCGCGGTCATTACCGCATGGATCAGCCGCAACTTTTCCAGGTACAGCAGGCTGCGGCGGCGGGCCCCCATCTCCATCCCCACCGTTGTATCCAGCCGGCGCCGTTCGCGCAGCGTCGCACCGAACGCGCGCACCACGCCCATGTTGCCGATCACGTCCACCAGTTCGCCATCCACGCCCGCGGCGGCCGAGGCGAAGGCGCGGTGCCGCGGTGTGCCCCTGCGGGCCAGGGCGTAGATGATGGCGCCCAGGACCATCGCCATCAGCACCAGCACGCCGGCCATCAGCGGATTGACCGAGCCGATGAAGCCGATGGCGCACAGCACCGCGATACAGGGCGGCAGTACGTTCCACGACGTGGTGTTCTCTATCGTGAAGGCCGCGGTGGCACTGGCGCTGATGCGGCTGGCCAGCGCGCCCGGCAGACGCTCAGCGAAATAGCTGGGCGAATGGGAGGTCAGGTAGGCGAACATATCCCGGCGGATGTCACCGGTGACGGCGACAAATGTATGGGCAGCGGCCCAGCCGCCGATCCGCCACAGCAGGTTGTCGGCGGCGATCAGCCCGCACAGCACGGCGAAGGCCGCCCAGACGGCGGCCATGGCGGCCGGCGCGTGGGATGTCGTATTGCCGGTTGCGATCGCATCGATCAGCCGCTTCATGCCGTATTGTGTGGAAACACTGCATATCACCGCCGCCACGACCGAGATCAGCACGATCGCATGCCCGATCGGATGGCTGCGGACGTAGTGGCGCAGGAAGCGGAGGGGACTGCCAACAAGGCGCCGCATGGTGACTGGCGCCGCCGCGCGGAGGTCTGGGTGGCCTGGGTCGGTCCGCGTCACGAACGGCTCCTGTGGCTTCCGGAAAGATGCAAGGCGCGGCTGCCGGACCCGCGTTGGCCGCAATGCGACGGGCGAAAACGCCGATATTTCGCCACATTCACGATCTAGAACCCTAGACTCATAGACGCAGGCCAGGCGGTAAGTCAAGAACCAGAACAGCTTCGTCTTAATACTTTACTAGTCCAGGACGAAAGGGTCCTCATACTGATGCGTATCGCCCAAGTCTCTCCGCTGTTCGAGGCGGTGCCGCCTAAGCTGTACGGTGGTACCGAGCGGGTCGTTTATTCGCTGACCGAGGAACTGGTCGCGATGGGTCACGACGTGACACTGTTCGCCTCTGGCGATTCCATCACTTCCGCGAGGCTGGCGCCGATGCGCAAGGAAGCGCTGCGGCTGGACCCCACGGTAAAGGATTGGGTCGCCACCTATATGCGGATGATCGAGCTGATCTACCGCCGCGCCGATGAATTCGACATCATCCACTTCCACATCGATTACTTCCCGCTGGCGCTGTTTAGCCGTCAGCGCACGCCATTCCTGACTACGTTGCATGGCCGGCTGGACGTGACCGAATTCAAGGACATGTTCGAGCTGTACCCGGATGCGCCGTTCGTCTCGATCTCGAACAGCCAGCGCAAGCCGATCCCGAACCTGAACTGGGTGCGCACCGTGCTGCACGGCATGCCGGCCGGGCTGCTGACGCCGCAGGCGGTGACGCCGAGCTACTTCGCCTTCCTCGGCCGTATCTCGCCGGAGAAGGGCGTCGACAAGGCGATCCGTATCGCCGGACGCGCCGGGGTAAAGTTGAAGATCGCCGCCAAGGTCGACAAGGCCGACCAGGAATACTTCGACACCGAGATTAAGCCGCTGCTGTCGCAGGGGCATGTCGAGTTCATCGGCGAGATCGACGACGGCCAGAAGCCGGAATTCCTGTCGGGTGCGAAGGCGTTGCTGTTCCCGATCGATTGGCCGGAGCCGTTCGGCCTGGTGATGATCGAAGCAATGGCCTGCGGCACGCCGGTGATCGCGTTCAACTGCGGTTCGGTGCCCGAGGTGATGGATGACGGCCTGACCGGCTTCATCGTCAACAACGAGGACCAGGCGGTGGCCGCGATTGGCCGTCTGAACCAGCTGGACCGTGGCCGCGTGCGCCAGCAGTTCGATCGTCGCTTCACCGCGCGCCGCATGGCGCAGGATTACCTCGACCTGTACGGCGAACTCTGCCAGCCCGTCGCGCCGCGCCTGCGCGCCGTCGCCGGCTAATCCAAGGCGTTCGGAGGGTCGAGCGGAAGGTCGCGGTTCGCGGCTGAAACCCGCGAGGGGTTGAGGGGTGGAACGCCTGGCCTACTTTTGGATGCTTCGATCGCCTCGAGCGCCTTGAGTGGCTGACATGGGGGGCGGTGGTTGCTAACCCTGTCACGCGGGCGATATTCCCGCCCGGCAGGGAAACGCCCGAATGCCTTCACAGTCTGCGCGGAACGGCCTCAACTGGCTCAACTTCTTCATGGCGGCGGTGCAGACCGGGTTCGGTCCATTCATTGCCGTCTATCTGACCGAGCGCGGTTGGAGCCAGACAGAGATTGGCATTGCGCTGAGCATCGGCACGGCGTCGAGCCTGCTAAGCCAGCTTCCGGCTGGCATGCTGGTCGACTACGTCCACCACAAGCGCGGCCTGACCGCGGCGGCGCTAGGTCTGCTGGGTGTGTCCGCCCTGCTGCTGATCGCCTTGCCGGCCCAGGTCATGGCCTCGCGGGACATGGTCTGGGCGTCGCAGATCCTGCACGCCGCGGCGAGCGGCATTCTGGTTCCCGCGGTCGCCGTGCTAACACTGTCACTCTACGGCCATGACGCATTCGGCGCCCGGCTCGGCTTCAATGCCCGGTACCAGTCGCTCGGCAATGCGGTGGCTGCCGGCCTGCTCGGCGTGGTTGCCAGCATTCTGTCTAATGGCGCGGTCTTCGCGCTCACCGCCGCGCTGGTGATCCCCGCCCTGTGGGCGCTGCTGAGCATCGAACCGGCACCAGAGGCCCCGCCGGCCGATGGTCATCCGTCGATGCAACACCCGAGGGTGCTGCGCGAGGGGCCACACCGCCCCTGGTGCATCTTTCACTTTACCAGTCTGCATGTGTTCGCGATCTGCATGGTGCTGTTCTCCCTTGGCAACGCGGCGATGCTGCCGCTGGCGCTGAACGCCCTGACGAAACGCACGGGCGACGCTGGCCTTGTGGTTTCGGCGGCGATCATCGTGCCGCAGGTCATTGCTGCGGTGATCGCGCCGTGGATCGGCGGTGCTGCGCAACGCTTCGGCCGTCGGCCGGTGCTGCTGGCGGGATTCCTGGTACTGCCGCTGCGCGGGCTGCTGCTGGCGACGCAACCGGACGCCGCGCCGCTGGCGCTGATGCAATCGTTGGATGGCGTGAGCGCGGCGGTGTTCGGCATCATGATTCCGCTGGTCGCTGCCGACCTGACGAGCCAGACCGGCTACCTCAACCTGGCGATGAACTCGATCGGGCTGGCGGCGAATATTGGGGCCACCTTCAGCACCGTGTTGGGAGGGATGGTGGCTGACCAGTTCGGCATCTCCGCGGCATTGGTGGGCCTGTCGCTCTGCGGCTTCGCCGCCACGTTCCTGGTCTGGAGAGCCTTGCCGGAAACGCGCCCGGATCAGCGAGACCAAGCCCAACCCGCCGCAATGCCGGCCTGACCCCCCCTCTTGTCCTCCCCCTCTTGCCCTCGCCGCCCGGCTTGGGCCTGATGGCGCGCCAGATTGGGGAGAGACAGAATGCCGGAAGCACCACACCTGCAGGATCCCAGCGGGGACTACCAGACGCTGCAGGAGTTCATCCCCGAGGCGCGCAAGAAGCTGAACAGCAACACCTGGGGCTATCTGGTCGGCGCGACCGAGACCGAGACGACGATGCGGCGCAACCGCATGGCGCTGGATTCCATCGCGTTCCGCCCGCGGGTCTGCCGCGATGTTTCGAAAGTGGACACATCCACGACGTTCCTGAATATGGCGCTGCGCATGCCGGTGATGCTGGCGCCGGTGGGGTCGCTGGAATCGTTCCATCCCGGCGGCGGGGCGACGGCGGGGCGCGCCGCCTCGGCGTTCGGGGTGCCGATCATTGCGAGTTCCGTCACCAAGCCGGGGCTGGAGGAGATTGCCAAGGCGACACCCGGACCGAAGATCTTCCAGCTCTATGTGCGTGGCGACGACGCGTGGGTCGACGATGTGGTGCGTCGTGCGGTGGATGCGGGGTATGACGCGTTCGCCATTACCGTGGATACGGCCTCGTATTCACGGCGGGAGCGCGACATCGTGGCGCGCTTCGTCAAGCCGTGGCGGGCCACCGCCACCGGGCACGAATTCCAGGCCGGTTTCAGTTGGGACAATGTGCGCCGCTTCAAGGACCAGCACGCGATCCCGCTAATCCTGAAGGGCATTGCCACCGCCGAGGACGCCGCGCAGGCGGCCGAGCTGGGCGTGGATGTGGTGTATGTATCGAACCACGGCGGCCGGCAGTTGGATCACGGCCGCGGTTGCATGGACGTGCTGCCCGAGGTGCTGGACGCGGTGGGTGGTCGCGCGCGTGTGGTGGTCGATGGCAGCGTCGCGCGTGGCACCGACGTGGTGAAGGCGATCGCGATGGGCGCCGATGCCGTGGCGATCGGCCGGATGTATTGCTACGGCTTGGCCGCAGACGGCGAGGCGGGCGTGTATCGCGTGCTGGAGCTGCTGGAGACGGAGATTGCCATTGCGATGGCATTGCTGGGCGCGACGTCGTTGAAGGAACTTGACCGGTCGTTCCTGCATCTTGGCGCGCCGGTGGTGACGCAGGCGCACGTGCACAGCGCGTTCCCGCTGCTGTTTCCCACCCTGGAAGCGCCGCGCGGCTGAACCAACAAGAACAGGAGGAAACGATGCAAGGTGTGGTGTTCACCGGCGGACGTGAGCTGGAATTGATGCAGTTCCCGGATCCGACGCCAGGGCCAGATGAAGTCGTCATCGAAATGAAGGCTTCCGGCATGTGCGGCAGCGATCTGCACCAGTATCGCCGGCCGAAAGGTGGCGCGCGCGCGGCGACGGGGTTTCCGCAGAATCCCGATCCGGTGATCGCGGGGCATGAGCCGTGCGGTGTGGTGGTGGCGATCGGGTCAGGCGTGAACAGCAAGGAGGCGCGTGTTGGTGAGCGCGTGATGGTGCATCACTACCAGGGCTGCACGCAGTGCAATCATTGCCGCTCGGGCTGGCAGCAGCTGTGCCAGGAGGTGCCGGTGAAGGTGTACGGCGCCAATTCGCATGGCGGGCACGCGACATATCTGAAGGTGCCGGCGAATACCTTGGTGCCGTTGCCGGACGAGCTGTCGTTCTCGGCGGGTGCGGCGATTTCGTGCGGGTCTGGGACGGCGTACAGCGCGCTGCGCCGGATGAATTTGTCCGGAAACGACACGATCGCAGTATTTGGTCAGGGGCCAGTGGGGCTGGCCGGCACGCAATACGCCAAAGCGATGGGCGCGCGGGTGATCGCGCTGGATATCAGCGAGGCGCGGCTGAGCCGGGCGAAGGAGTTCGGCGCGGACGCGGTGGTCAATCCGGGTTCGAACGATCCGGTGCAGGCGATCAAGGACCTGACACACGGACGCTATGCGGATCTGACCTTGGATACGTCGAGTAATCCGGATGCGCGGCTGAATGCGATCAAGAGCACCAAGGTGTGGGGCACGATGTGCTTCGTGGGGGAGGGGGGGGACGTGAAAATTGACGTCAGCCCGCATCTGCTGCGCCGGCAGATGACACTGATTGCGTCGTGGACTTTCTCCAATATCATCCAGGCGGAGTGCGCGCGATTCTCGGTCGAGCGGAAGATCGATGTCGATGCGTTGTTCACACACAAGTGGACGCTGGAGCAGGCCGAGGAGGCGTACAAGCTGTTCGACAAACAGGCGGACGGCAAGGGCGTGTTCTTGATGTGACGGCGAACCACGTGAGCCGTCATGCCGGCGCAGGCCGGTATCCACGACTTGCCTGCGTGGCACACGGTAAGTCGCGGCGGTCGGGGCCAAGCCCCCGGGGATGATGTGATCACATGACCACGCCCCAACATCAGGTCGCCGACGTCTACCGTACTCTTGGCCGTGCGGGCTTGAATGCGGGCAGTTCCGGCAACGTCAGCGTCCGCACGCGACAGGGGATGGTCATCACCCCGTCGGGCTGCTCGGCCGAGACGATCGGCGACGCCGACGCGGTGAAGATGACGCTGGCTGGAAAGGTCCGCGGCAAGCGTCCCCCCTCCAGCGAGTGGTTCATGCACGCCGCGGTCTACCAAGCGTACCCCGACGCCCACGCGATCGTGCACACACATTCCGATGCCTGCACCGCACTCGCCTGCCTGAACGAAGCCTTGCCCGCCTTCCACTACCTGATCGTGCAGTTCGGCGGGGACGACGTCCGCTGTGCACCCTACGTCACGTTCGGCACGCCAGCGTTGGCCGAGCTCGCGGTCGCGGCACTCGCCGACCGCAGCGCCTGTCTGCTGGCGAATCACGGAATGATTGTCTACGGCCCGAACGCCGACGCGGCTCTGAGCGCGGCAATCACGCTGGAGGCACTGGCGCGCCAGTACCTGCTGGCCCGCGCGGCCGGCAAAGTGCAACTGCTCACCACGGCCGAAATGCAGGCGGCGCGCGAGCGGTTCAGAACCTATGGGTCGCGGGCGAAGTAGCTCTCGGCCGCATCAACTGTTATTGCGAGGAGCGTAAGCGACGGCGCAATCTGGTGCCACATAGGCTTGAGATGACTTCGTCGCTTACGCTCCTCGCAATGACAGAATAGCTTAGAAATTCGTGCACTGGCGCTGCAAGGCCAGCCCTACCGATTGTTGGTGAAATTCGGTCCGGTACCGGTCTATGACCTGATCCAGGCTCTGCCGTGTCTGATCGGTATCCGGTGCCGCGATAATCACCAGCTTCGTCGGTTCACGGCCGATCACACCGGTTCCCGGATTGCGCCATTGTCCCGTGGCATCCAGTTCGGTCAGCCCGTCCGGGAAAGCCCGGGTCAGCACCGCGCGTTCGAACGCCGCCCAGTCGGCATCTGTCACGGTCTGACCCAGCGTGCTCTGATACGCTGGTGCAATGCTGCGGCCAAAGAACAGTGTCGCCACCAGCATGCTGTGCCCGGCCGGGTCGCGGCAGGAGGGTGCCAGATCGGCGCAGCCGGCCAATGCCGCGCAGGCTGCTACTGCCGCTGCGACGCGGTGTTTACGCACCGCCCAACAGAGTCTCGGTCGCGACGTACGGCAGCGCAAGATCATGTGCCACCGCGGCGTAGTTCACATGTCCCGCGTGCACGTTCAGCCCGTTGCGCAGATGCGGATCATCCCGCAACGCGCGCTGCCAGCCCTTTTCTGCCAGCGCGATGACAAATGGCAGTGTCGCATTCGTCAGCGCGAACGTCGACGTACGCGCCACCGCCCCGGGCATGTTGGTGACGCAGTAATGCACGACGCCGTCCTCCACATAGGTCGGCGCGGAATGCGTGGTCGGCCGACTTGTCTCAAAGCAGCCGCCCTGGTCGATCGCGATATCCACCAGCACCGATCCCGGCCTCATCCGCTTCAGCAGCGCGCGCGACACCAGTTTCGGTGCGGCTGCGCCTGGCACCAGCACCGCGCCGATCACCAGGTCCGCGCCCAATACCGCCTGCTCGATCGCCTCGGCGGTGGCGAACTCCGTCGTCGCGCGTGGCCCGAACTGCAGGTCCAGCTCCTTCAACCGCGGCAGCGAGCGGTCCAGGATGATGACCGACGCCTCCAGCCCCACCGCCATGCGCGCCGCATTGGTGCCGGCAACACCGCCGCCGATCACCACCACACGCGCCGGCGGCACGCCAGGAACGCCGCCCAGCAGGATGCCGGCACCGCCCTGTTCCCGCTCCAGGCAATGCGCGCCGACCTGCACCGACATACGGCCCGCAACTTCACTCATCGGCGACAGCAGCGGCAGGCCGCCGGCGCGGTCGGTGACCGTTTCGTAGGCGATGCATGTGGCGCCGGAGTGCATCAGCCCCTCGGTCTGCGTCTTGTCGGCGGCGAGGTGCAGATAGGTGAACAGTACCTGCCCTGTGTGCAGCCGTGCGATCTCCTCTGGCTGCGGCTCCTTCACTTTCACGATCAGCTCGGCCTCGGCGAACACCGCGGGCGCGTCCGGGGCGATCATCGCGCCGGCGGCGCGATACACGTCATCGGAAATGCCGATCCCGGCCGCGGCACCCTGTTGTATGCAGACCTGATGACCGTGCTGCGCCAGTTCCCGCGCACCGGCCGGCGTCAGGCCGACGCGATACTCGTGGGCCTTGATCTCCTTCGGAACACCAATCCGCACCACAACCTCCTGCGCGAGTGACGCGCCAGTCTAGCCCATCGGCAGCGGGAACTGGCGCAGATAGGGCATGAAATCGTCTTCGACATCGATCTGCAATGTGGCCAACACGCGCACCACGGCATTGTAGAATGCAATGGTGATCGTCAGATCGACGACCTGCTCGTTGCCGAGCGCTTGCTGCAGTGCGGTAAAGGTAGCGGCTTCCATCTCCCCGCCGGTGGTCATCTCGCGCGCGGCCTGCAGCACCAAGCGCGTGAGCGCGTCGAGGCTGGTGGGCTTGCCCGCGGTGTCGTCGATCAGCGCCTGGATGTCGGCCGCGCTGACGCCGAAATCGAGGCCAAGCTTCACATGATGCGACCACTCATAGGGCGCGCGTGCCAGCCACCCGACCTGCAGGATTGCCAGCTCCCGCAACCGCATGTCGAGCTTGCTGCCATAACGGATGTAATCGCCCAGGCCATGGAACGCGCGTGCTGCCTTGGGCGAATTGACCAGCGCCTTGAACAGCGTGATTGGCCGCTTCAGCAGGTCGCGGTCAGCTTCAGTGAGATCAGCGGGCTCAAGATAGGGCACGCGGGCCATGGTAGTTTCCTTCCGACTAATTGGCTGGACAACCTACGTCTGTCATCGCGAGGAGCGAAGCGACACGGCGATCTCGTGGGTCGCTGGCACGAAATCGCGGCACGCCAGCAGCGCATTCAGTTCTCCGACGTGGTCATAGTCGGGCATCAGACGTTGCAGTGTGGCATCCTTGATCGTCGCGGGGTGGAAATAAATCTCGCTGATCCCGTTCGGCAGCACGCGTAACAGCCGTTGCACGCGGTCGGCGGTCATGTGGCCGCTCCAGGCAAGGCCGAAACAATGGTCGTTTGTCATCAGTCCCGCCGCCCGCGCCTGTCGTCGTAGCAACCCTGTCCAGCGATACAGTATGTGGTCGCCCAGGCCGACCCGTGTGCCGCAGGCAGCCAACACCGCCGACGGCTCGGCGGGGATACGGATCGCCGGCAAACCGAACTCCCGCCCGATGTTGATCATCAGGCGCCCCACCGTCGGGTGCAGGTGCATGTGCTTATGCGCGTCGGCATGATCCAGCCGCAGACCGGTGGCCGCGAAGGCGGCGAACTGAGCGCGAATCTCGGCGGCGAGCTGCCGACGTACGCCGGGGCGGACGAAGTAGTTCAGGCCGAGGCGCAACTGATCCGAGGGGAACTGCCCGTCCGCATCGACCAGGTTGGGAATCTCAGCGGGCGGCAGCACAGCGGGCCCTTCGATCGCCACCAGATGCAGCCCGACCCGCAGGTTCGGCAGCCCCCGCGCACGCCGTGCCGCATCGGCTGCGGCCGGCCCGGCCACCATCAAACTGGCGCTGGTCAGCGCGCCGTCACGATGGCCGCGTTCCACAGCCTCGTTCACGGATTCGGACAGGCCGAAATCATCGGCGGAGAAGATGACGCGCTGCATGCGGGGACGGTGGGATTGCAAGGGGGCGGACGCTATGGTGCTTCGTCCCCCAGGGCAACGGGCGGTTCGGATGGCGCGTTAGCATGCAGACCCTCACACACGACCTGATCCCGGTGCTGTGGCTGATCTGGCTGGCGTATTGGCTGGTCGCAAGCCTTCGCACCAAGCCGGTGCGACGGCGGGAAAGCCTGAGCTCGCGGCTATCGCACATCGTGCTGCTGGTTGTCGGGGTCGCGCTGCTGATGTCGCATCGCTTGGGCGGCCCGCTGCTGAATTTGCGCTTTCTCCCGGCGGCGATCTGGACGTTCTGGTTGGGGACCGCGCTCGTGGCCGCGGGTATTGCCCTCGCGATCTGGGCGCGGGTGCATCTGGCCGGCAACTGGAGCGGCACGGTGACCCTGAAAGAGGATCACAGCCTGACGCGTGATGGCCCGTATCGTTTCGTGCGACATCCCATCTACACCGGTATCCTGCTTGGGATCCTCGGGTCCGCGATCGCCGAAGGTGAATGGCGCGGGCTGGTCGGGCTGGGGCTGATCACGCTGTCCTTCCTGCGCAAGAGCACGATCGAGGAACAGTTCCTCACTGCGCAGTTCGGCGACGCCTACACGCGCTATCGCGCCGAGGTCGCCGCACTGATCCCGTGGCCGCGTCGATGACAACGATCGGCCAGATCCGCCGGCATGCGTTGCAGGCGTCGCTGTTGTCGCCCACCACGCTGGGCCGCGCGGTCGCGACGCTGGGCTTCGTGCAGGCCGACCCGATCCGGTCGCCGGCGCGCGCGCAAGACCTGATCTTGCGTCATCGTGTGACGGCCTATCGTGCGGGCGATCTGGATCGAGGCTTCGCACGGCTGCGGCTGGAGGAGGACTTCCTCTATGCCTATGGCTTCATGCCACGAGACACGTTCCAGTTATTGCACCCCCGGCACGATACCGCATGCCATGACGGGCGGCATGTACCGGAAGGTCTGGCCGCTGAGGTGTTGCATTTCGTCCGGTCGCGCAGGCTGACCCATCCGCGCGACCTCGCCGAGCGGTTCGGAACCGAGCGCGCGGTGAATGGCTGGGGCGGATTTTCCAAGGCGACAACGCGCGCTTTGCAAAGCCTGCACTATTACGGCCTGCTGCGCGTGGCACGGCGGCACGACGGCATTCGCGTCTACCAGGCAACGACACCGCACACCGCGACGCTCGGTCCGCGCGAGCGCACGCGGCGTCTCGTGCTGCTGGCCTGTCGCATCCTGGCGCCGATCTCGCAATCCAGCCTGGGCTCCACCTGCACGCTGATGACCCGCGGTGCGCCGGGCCTGGGACGGTTGCACGACACGGTGCGCACGCTGGTCGCGTCTGGCGAATTGGCGCGTGCCGAGCTGGATGGTGAGACCTATCTGTGGCCCGCGGACATGGCGGTGGAACCGCGTGAGACACGCCGGCAGGTACGCTTCCTCGCTCCGTTCGACCCGATCGTCTGGGACCGTCGGCGCTTCGAACATCTCTGGGGCTGGGCCTATCGCTTCGAGGCCTACACACCCGAAGCCAAGCGTCAGTTCGGCTACTACGCGATGCCGCTGTTGTGGGGCGATCGCGTGATCGGCTGGGTCAATCTGGCAAAACCAGACGGACGCTTGCAGGTCGAGGCAGGCTACATCGAGCGCGCGCCGAAAGGGCGCGATTTTCATCGTGCCTTCGATGCTGAAGTCGCACGAATGGAAGCCTTCCTAGGAGGCTAAACGATTCTATCGTCATTGCGAGCGCAGCGCCGAAGCAATCTCCTTCCGTTAACGCACGAGATTGCTTCGTCGCTGCGCTCCTCGCAATGCAGGTGGGGGTCGCCTCGGTCTAAGCCATCCGGTTGTCGATCAGCTCTGTCACCACCGCCGGATCGGCCAGCGTGGACGTATCACCCAAACTGTCCGTCTCGTTCGCCGCGATCTTGCGCAGGATACGCCGCATGATCTTGCCGCTGCGCGTCTTCGGCAGGCCCGGCGCCCACTGGATCGCGTCGGGCGAGGCAATCGGCCCGATCTCCTTGCGCACCCAGGCCACCAACTCCTTGCGCAGCGCCTCGGTCGGCTCCTCGCCGGCCTTCAGCGTCACGTAGGCGTAGATGCCCTGGCCCTTGATGTCGTGCGGGAAGCCCACCACAGCCGCCTCCGCGACTTTCGGATGCGCAACAAGCGCGCTCTCGACCTCGGCGGTGCCCATGCGGTGGCCAGACACATTGATCACGTCATCCACGCGTCCGGTGATCCAGTAGTACCCATCGGCGTCCCGCTTGGCGCCGTCGCCGGTGAAATACAGATCTTTGAACGTCGCGAAATAGGTCTGGATGAACCGCTCATGGTCGCCGAACACCGTGCGCATCTGGCCGGGCCAGGAATCGGCGATGCACAGATTGCCCTCGCACGCACCATGCAGCTCGTGTCCGTCACCATCGACGATCATCGGCTTCACGCCCGGCAGCGGCAGCGTCGCCGATCCCGGTTTCAACGCGGTGGCCCCTGGTAGCGGCGAGATCAGGATGCCGCCGGTTTCCGTCTGCCACCAGGTATCCACGATCGGGCAGCGATGCTCGCCCACCACGCGATCGTACCATAGCCACGCCTCAGGATTGATCGGTTCGCCAACCGAACCAAGAATCCGCAGGCTTCTGCGGCTGGTCTTCTCCACCGGTCCTTCGCCGTCGCGCATCAGCGCGCGGATCGCAGTGGGCGCCGTGTAGAAGATGTTGACCTTGTGCTTGTCGACCACCTGCCAGAAGCGGGAGCTGTCGGGATAGTTGGGGATGCCCTCGAACATCAGGGTGATGGCGCCGTTCGCCAGCGGACCGTACAGGATGTAGCTGTGGCCAGTGACCCAGCCGACGTCGGCGGTGCACCAATAGACCTCGCCTGGCCGGTAATCGAACACCTTCTCGTGCGTGTAGCTGGCCCACACCATGTAGCCGCCGGTGGTATGCAGTACGCCCTTCGGCTTGCCGGTGCTGCCCGAGGTGTACAGGATGAACAGCGGGTCCTCGGCGCTCATTTCGGCCGGAGGACAATCGGGTGACGCCTCGGCTGTCAACGCGGTGTAGTCATGGTCGCGGCCGTGCTTCATCTCGATCGTGCCGCCGGTGACCTTCACCACGATGACGTTCTTCACGCTCGGGCTGGATTTCAGTGCCTCGTCGGCATTCACCTTCAGTGCCACCTTGCGGCCGCCACGACGGCCTTCGTCGGCGGTGATCAACAGTGAGGAGTCGCAGTCCTGGATGCGGTTGGCCAGGCTGTCCGGGGAGAAGCCGCCGAACACCACGGAATGGATCGCGCCGATGCGCGCGCAGGCCAGCATCGCCACCGCGGCTTCCGGCACCATCGGCAGATAGATGGTGACGACATCGCCCTTGCCGACGCCCAGGATCTTCATCGCGTTGGCCAGGCGGCACACCTGCTCGTGCAATTGCTTGTAGGTGACATGCTTGCTGACCGATGGATCATCGCTTTCCCAGATGATCGCGGTCTGGTCTGCGCGCGTCGCCAGGTGGCGATCCAGGCAGGACACCGAGGCGTTCAGCGTGCCGTCCTCGAACCACTTGATCGAGACGTTGCCGGCGAAGCTGGTGTTCTTGATCTTTGTCGGCGCCTTCATCCAAGCGATGCGCTTGGCCTCCTCGGCCCAGAACCCGTCGGGATCGCGCGCCGCGCGCTCGTACTGGTCGCGGTATTGCGCCGCGGTCACGTGGGCCTGTGCCGCGACCTCCGGCTTCACCGGGAAAACCTCTGGGTGATGTGTATCTGGCATCGCGTGTTCCCTCGTGTTCTTGTGGTCGATGTGCCGGCGTTATAGTCCGGCGTCTTCCGGCACCAGCAGCATGCCGTCCTTGATCTGGATCATGACCGGTTCCAGGCGGTCGCCCTGGCAGGGCCCTCGCAGGCACAGGCCGTCGGCGATGCGGAATTCCGCGCCATGGGTGGCGCAGACGATACGGCGGCCGTCGTGGGAAAGGAAGCGATCGGGCATCCAGTCCAGCGGCACGCCCAGATGCGGGCAGGAGTTGACGTAGACCACGACGGTGTCGTCCTGCCGCACCGCGAACAACCCGGCGAAGCCGCCCGCGGCCGGCGGGAAGCCCTTGGAAGTGCCGCCCGGCAGGTCATCGAGTCGACAGAGCGTGCGCATCGGACGCGGGATCAGCTCTTCCATCCGCCCATCTGGCACAGCAGCTTCCAGTGCGCCGGCGTCACCGGCATCACCGACAGGCGCGACATGCGCACCAGGGCGAAGTCGGCCAGCGCCGGGGTGGCCTTGATGGTCGCCAGCGAGACCGGCTTTGGGATCGGGCCCACCGCCTCTAGGTCGACGCACACCCAGTCCGGCGAGTCTGCGGTGGGGTCGGGATAGGCCTCACGCGCCACGCGCGCGACGCCAACGATCTCTTTCCCGACATTGGAATGGTAGAAGAAGGCAAGGTCGCCTTTCTTCATGGCCTTCAGGTTGTTGCGGGCCAGGGCGTTGCGCACCCCGGTCCAGGGGCCGGTCTTGTCGGCGACCTGCTGATCCCAGGAATAGGCTTCGGGCTCGGACTTCACCAGCCAGTAAGCTTGGGCGGGCATAGGTCTCTCACGGATGTTGGGTCAGGCCGCCGATAGCATATCGCAGCCGAGGGGGCACCCTGGCGTCGTGCCTCGTGGCGTTCGCCGATCGGGTGACACTGGTGTGCGGCGGTTACGCTGCCGCATGTCCGGACGTTTCCGTCAGGCATCATGCATGACCCAACTGCGCGAGCAGGCTCGCCCACAGCCGGCAGACCTCCGCGGTGTTGTTCACGGCGGTCTCGACCATGACAAGTTTCGATGGCGGGTCAATGAAGACATACTGCCCCAGGATGCCGGTCACCGCGAACTGCCGTCGCGTGCCGGGTAGCAGCCATAGCAGGTAGCCATAGCCAGCCGAACCAGGTCGCGTCCTTCCTGGCGCCAGATAGGCATTCGAGAGGCGAACGGTCGTGGCATCGATCACCCATTGGGCCGGAATGATCTGATGGCCCTGCCGCGCACCATCATGTGCTAGCGGACGCCCGAGACGCGCATAGTCACG
>Ga0210386_10001001_pt1 | contig 25616 bp, 23 predicted proteins | sample IncBWH32OmetaG_FD_160091 | JGI IMG/M metagenome (GOLD analysis project Ga0210386, IMG submission 160091) | Forest soil microbial communities from Barre Woods Harvard Forest LTER site, Petersham, Massachusetts, United States - Inc-BW-H-32-O ...
TCGGCCCGGTGACGAACGGTTTAGAAATCTCCCCAACGGGGTCGAAGGACTCACAATTCGCGGTCCCTGCCACCATGCCAGGGATCGCCAGTACCGGAGCCATGCTTGCCTTCGGGCACACGGCGCCCATGAAGGTCTCGGCTACAGCTTGCCGAATCGGATCCCGGATCAGAGTCGCAAAGGGGATGTCCTCGAGGCAAGTTTCTGGGTGCCAGCGATGCCATAAGATATGTCGTCCAAGCTTGCCTCCTAAGCGAAAACGACTCGGATCAACTCTGAGGCTTACGTCAAACTCTATGGTCGAGGCGGTTCCGATGTAGGCTAGCGACTTTACGGAACCTGATAATGCGTGACTCGCCCTGAAGCCGCCAGTTGAACGTCTACTCTCTGTCCTGCGGTCCTCCACTTGACATCCTAGTGAGAACCATGTTCACTAGAATGTAAAGTGAAGAAAATTCCCATCCAGATCTTGCAAGGTACTCTCGACCTCATGATCCTCCGCACCCTTGCCACCATGGGTCCGCAGCACGCCTATGGCATCGCTGGCAGACTCCAACAGGTTTCGGATGACGCCTTGAATCTTAACCAAGGCACCATCTACCCGGCGCTAGTCAGGCTTGAACAGCATGGCTGGACCCGGGGTTCCTGGGGCAGAACGGAAAACAATCGTGAAGCGAAGTATTACACCATCACCAGGGCAGGGTTGAAGGCGCTCGATGAAGAAACCGAACGCTGGCGTCAGATGGCCGATGTTGTTGAAAAGCTGCTCGCAGAGGAACAGTAACCATGGCGCATTGGAGAAGAATCTTCGCCAAGCTCCACAATCTCCTCTCCAACAAGCACGCCGAAGAGGACCTTGCGCGCGAAGTCGAATCGCATCTCACCCTCCTCGCCGACGATTTCGAACGACGTGGGATGTCACCTGAAGAAGCACGGCTCGCCGCCCGGCGCGCTTACGGCGGTGTGGAGCAGGCAAAACAGGCACATCGCGACGAACGCTCTCTGTTATGGATTGAACAAACTATGCAGGACTTGCGCTATGGCCTGCGCACATTGAGCAAGAGCACCGCCTTCACTATAACCGCAGTGCTTACGCTCGCTCTCGGCATCGGCGCATGCACGGCCATCTTCAGCTTGGTGAACGCGGTGCTGATTCGATCGCTACCGTACGGAGATTCTGAGCGCCTCGTTTATTTGTTTTCGCCGAATCCTGCCCTCAAGATTCCTGCAGAGGTCATCTACCCCAGCTACGGTGACTTCTACGACCTCAAGCGCGAGGCCAAGTCCTACGCGGATATGAGCAACTTCGAACAAGCGCAATTCAGCGTGACGCAGCATGGCACAACGCAGCGTATCGGTGGGGCGCGGGTTGACGACGACTTTTTCTCAACCCTGCAATCGATGCCCGAACTTGGCCGCACCTTTACCTGGGAAGACAATCTGCCGACATATGCGAAGGTTGCCGTAATCAGCCATTCGCTGTGGGTCTCAATGTTCGGAGCAAGGCCGGACGTGCTGAATCGCTCCATTCAGTTGGACGGTGCGAATTATCAGATCGTCGGAGTGATGCCGCCGGAGTTCGAGTATCCCTTCAAGTCCGATCTTCCCTATGGAGATTCTCATATCGAATCCACGCTGATCTGGGTGCCTCTTGCGCTTGACTCAAAAGCCAAATCATCCCGCGCACTTGGGAACAATGTTTCGTTGGCCCGGCTCCGTTCCGGTGTGTCCATTCATCAGGCGCAGGCGGAGATGGCCAGCATTATCGCACGGCTCGATAAGGAATACCTGCCTGATCCGAGAGATGCCGATGCCGGTCTCCCGCGCGAATGGGGCGCGCTGGTCGAGAGTTTCGCCGGAATCTCAATTGGGCCCGTGCATCCGCTGATGCGGTTGCTGCTGGCTGCGGTTGGCTTGGTGTTGCTGATTGCCTGCGGGAATGTGGCCAACCTCCTGCTGGCGCGTGCCGCCGAAAGGTCTCGCGAACTGGGTGTACGAGCCGCCCTGGGCGCGGGTCGCGGCCGCATCGTCCGGCAGTTGTTGACCGAATCGATGCTGGTTGGCATTGCCGGATGTGCAGTAGGCATTGTCTTGGCAGTGCTCTTTCTCCGGTTGCTACCGAAGCTTGATCCCGGAAATATTCCGCGGTTGAATGAAGCGTCCCTTGATGCGAGAGTGTTTCTGTTTGCCATCGGTGCGTCGCTGTTGACGAGCTTGGCGGCGGGATTGATGCCTGCGATCGGCGCCTCACGGATGGAATTAACGGATTTTCTGAAATCGCACGCCATCCGTGGAAGCTCTGCTGGGCACCACCGGTTGCAGAGCGCGTTGATTGTTGCGCAGACGGCAATGGTTGTTGTGCTGCTGGCGGGGGCGGGGCTTCTGATCCGCAGCTATATCAATGTTGAGTCGGTGGACACCGGGTTTACCCGGTCTGCGGTGACATTCCATGTGAGCCTGGATGAGCGCTATAGCAAGCCCGAGCAGCGTGTCGCATTTTACAAGGAGCTGATGGCGAAGCTTGAGGCATTGCCTGGCGTGCTGGCGGCGGGATCGGTGAATTACTTGCCGCTCACCAATGGTGAGAGTCTTACTTTTATCTGGGTAGAGGGGTTCGACAACAAGGATTATCAGCAGACGGAAGGCCGCTTTGTAACGCCGCATTACTTTCGAGCAATGCATATTCCATTGATTGCCGGGCGATACTTTACGGATGCCGACGCCGCAGCCACGGCCAACCAGCCAGTGATCATCAATCAGAAGTTCACAAAGATATTTTTTCCGAACCGCAATCCCATTGGGGGCCGCATCACCGGCGATTCAAAAAAAGAGAGCTGGTCGACCGTTGTGGGTGTCGTTGCCGATGTACGCCACACGAGTCTCGAAGAGGATCCGCAGCCGCTGGTGTACAACGCGAGCTACGATGCTGGTGATGCGAGCGTCGCCGTGCGATCGACTCTTCCGCCTGACGCCGTCGCGAATGAGATCCGGGTGACACTGGAGTCGATTGATCCGAATCTCGCGGCGACAGATATCCATACGATGGGAGATCTGATTTCGATCGCCACCGCGCGACGGCGGTTTCAGACCTCGCTGCTGACCGTGTTTGCCGGGATTGCGTTGATGATGGCGCTTGTGGGATTGTCGGGGTTGATGAGGTTCTCAGTGAATCAGCGCACGCGCGAGGTGGGTATACGCATGGCACTAGGCGCGAAGAGGCGCGATGTGTTGCTGCTCATTTTGAGAAACGCCTCGGTGCTGGTTGTTTGCGGGCTGGGTCTGGGACTTATGTGCACATGGATCGCAACGCGGCTGCTCAAGTCGTTCCTGTTTGGCGTGGGCCAGCATGATCCATTCACTGTCGTGACGGTTTCAGTGCTGCTCGTGGTGTGCGGCCTTATGGCGGCGTTTGTGCCTGCGCGGCGCGCCGCCTCGATCGATCCCATGCAGGCTTTGCGGACTGAATAGGATAGGCCTGGCGAGGTATCCTTGAGCCAGATTCCCTCAGAGGAGAAGCGTGATGGAATGGGAACGCTTGATTCGATTTGGGCTGCTGGGCGATGCGAATCTGGAACCATGGGCGATTTTGTTGGTGCGGGTCGCGTTAGGAGTGTTTTTCGCCATCTCCGGGGGAAATAAGCTCTTTGTCGCTAGCCGGACGAAAGTCATGTATGAAACCTTGGCCGCGGCCAAGATCCCGTTTCCACGGCCGATGACCTATTGTGTGTCGGCGGTAGAATTCGTCGGCGGGTGCTTGCTGGTTGTGGGACTTCTGTCAAGCTTGGCTTGTTTTGTGTTGCTGGTCAATATGCTGGTCGCCATCCTGACCACTAAGCTTTCTGACGACACTAAAGCGCTTTCCTCTCTTAATTGGGTGGACGATTTTCTTTATTTTCCCGAAGTTCTTTACGTATTGTTTTTTGTGTGGCTGATCTGTTCCGGTCCAGGAAAATTCAGTCTGGATCGCCTGATGGCGACTCGATTCGTTCCATGAGCCGGCTAGACGCCCCGACTCTGGGGAGGAGCGTCAAGACCGAACCTAGCTTGGTCCAAAGGGTATTCGATCCGCACTACTAGGCGGTAGCGGACAGATATCTTCGGCAAGTTGCCGAATAACGTCAGGACTCTATCGGAGCTGCTCCGCGGGATCAGGGCGTGCGCAATGGATGGAGATAGTGCGGAGCAGGTCGGATAGAGCGGTTTGAAGGAAGGCGTTGGTGCGGCGGGGCGAGGATGCTGGCTATGGGTTTTTCATTCCTCCAGGCCAGGTCGATGCGGAAGTGCAGGGCGGCGAGTGGAGCGGAGTTCTCTATGCGGCCATGCGCAACGGATGCCGAAGAGGATGCGCGTCGAAGGCCAGAATCAAGCCGCTTCAGCGTGCGCTTGTACAGGAACCGCAGCGCCGAGATACGCATCTCGACGGTGCTGGGCTCGAGCTTCTTCTCCTGCAGCAGGTATCGCTGATAACGTCGCAGGTGCTCAGCGCCCAGTTGCTCCGGCGAGCAATGGAAGTGTTCGGCAAACTGTCGCACCGCGCCGAGGTAGCCGCGGATCGTAGAAGGTGAGTAGTTGCGCCGCTGAAGCTCGTGGAGCGTGCGCTGGCGAAGCCGGGTCATAGAACCCTCCTCCTATGAACACTCACCCTAGCCCTGCAGGACTCCCTTCGCTAACCACTTACTCTCAGGTCCGCCGCGCCAGCGGCTTCGTTCTAACCGGCTTCTCGGACACCGGAATTCAGACCGACTTCTGTTTGGCCGTCGGTATGGGATTCGGCACGCGTCACGGCGCAGCCGCCAACTTCTATGGCCTTTTCTGCAAGGCGATTCTGCAGTGACGGCCCAATCAGGCAGCCTGGCTCGCGGGGTTCGAGCCCCTTCTGGATACTTTCCGAGGCTGCATGCCTCCTTCGGACACATCCCAAAACGCTGCAGACCGACTTCTGTTTTCATCTTCGCCCAGACAAAAAATCGGTTCCGGAGTTTCTTCCTTTCCTCATTCATTCTCATGAATTCCGAATTGCTCCCGCAGATGCCTGGTTGATACCTTGCAGTTATCAAGTCTTTCGAAATAAGTCTTGGACATTTGTTGAAAACGGGGCCATTGTGAGGAAAAAAGGAGGCCAATATGGCGCGCCGATTTCCCCCTGTTTTCTCCAAACTTGACGCCAACGGCAGGTTCAGTGTTCCGGAGTTCGAGCCTCTTCTGAACAGCGAACAGGCGCGGAGCTGCTCCAAATTCATTACAAAACACTGCAAAGGTTAGCGCGGCGTGGCGACATTCGCGGGAGCCACATCGGAAAGCTCTGACCTTGCCCTTGGAATGCGTAGCATTCCAAGGGCAAGGTCATTGTGCGCCAGAATTCGCCGACAGTGCCGAACTGCAGCAGTTTGCTTAAGGCTGTTTCTGGGACTAGAATCCCACTGTTCTGTGGGGAATGGAGGCGGGCAATCAGTGCCTCCGGCGCAGCCCGTGTGCCTCAAGGAAGCGAAAGCAAAATCTCGTTCACGCCGCTGTCAAGCCCGCAACCTGCATGATCAGATATCGCGACTTACTATATCTGCCCGGGCCATTCGCCATCGCAAATTTGACTTCCTGAAGGGTAATGCATGTGAGAGTGCGGACGGCCGTTCGTCTTCGAAGCGTTATTCGGACGCTGGAGGCCTGTCTTTTGTTCGCGCTTGCATGCTCGCGTGGCGCCGCCTTTGAGAGCGACCGAAGCATTGCGCAATTTGCGCATACTACCTGGGGTGCGAAAGAAGGCGCGCCAAGGGTAATTATCCGTTTGGCACAATCCGCGGACGGGTATCTTTGGCTGTCAAGTCACGACGGTCTATATCGATTCGACGGGGTAGTCTTTGAGCGCTATGAGCCTCAGTCGGGGGGCCCATTTCCGGGCCGTATTGCCACTTCACTTTTGGCGCTTCCCAATGGAGATCTTTGGATCGGCTTTCGACCCAGAGGGGTAAGCCTTTTGCGGAATGGAAAAGTCACGAACTATACCACCTATGACGGAGCATCCGGAGGAGAGGTATGGAGCCTGGCGCAGGATCGGGAAGGAACGATGTGGGCTGCGACCAGCAGTGGGCTGATGCGGCTGGAAGGTGACCGATGGAAGGTAGTGGGAAAGGATTGGAGCTTCCCGGGGAAGCTTGCCCGCACGATTTTTCTCAATCGTCAGGGAACCCTCTGGGTTTCGACTGAGGACACGCTGGTTTTTCTTCCACCGGGCGCCAGAAAGTTTCAGCGGACCGGCATTGAAGTGGGCCAGGTAACACAAATCGCACAAGCGGCAAGCAAGAAATTGTGGATGGCCGAAACGACAAGGTCCGTCCGGCCCATCCCTCTCTCCGACAAGCTGCAGCCTTCCGACGAAACCGAGATCCGGGTCGGTTCCCAGGGAATTCTTTTTGATAACGACGGCGCCTTGTGGGTGGCGACCTTGGGCGACGGGCTTCGTCGTTCCCGGGCCCCGGAACTGCTGCGGGGGCAAATTAAGGAATTCGACACTGCGGTCGAATCGTTTACTGCCGAGGATGGGCTTACCGACGATGTTGCCAGGAGTATTCTTCAAGACCGCGAAGGAAATATCTGGGTCGGAACCGACAACGGTCTGAATCGCTTCCGCAAAACGAACCTCGTACCAGTCGTCGGCCTTGCACTAAACCCCTTCTATTCTTTTCTGGCTGCCGGCGATGGGGGAGACGCGTTGGTAGCACGGCAGGATTTGATGGTTCGGATTCACAGGGGCCGCGCCGATCGTGGTCATCGGATTCCCGGCAAAATTATGTCCGCGTATCGTGACCCTTCTGGCGCGATTTGGTGGCTTTGCCCCGACGCCATTTATCGCTATGACAGTGGAAACTACACCAGGGTTGCGCTACCAGCTTCGTTTCCGAAGGTTTATTCAGAAGGTGGGATAGTAGCGACGGAAGATGGTTCCGGTGCTCTCTGGTTGACTGCAGAAGGTCAAGGTTTGTTCTTTCGGACGACGAGAGGATGGGAGCGACCTGAATCTCCGCCAGAATGCGCAAAGTTGAATCCCAGCACAGCCTACACGGATTGGATGGGCCGGGCGTGGTTCGGCTATACGGATGGCACAATCATTCTTCTGAAAGATGGAAATATTCAGAGGGTTTTTCCCGCTGATGATTCTCCAGTCGGACAGGTACATGCGGTCAACGGCCGGGGGCGGCATACGTGGGTTGGCGGAGAATCGGGACTGGCTTTCTTCGACGGGAACCGCTTCCAACGAATCGTCCCTTCGGATGCCGAAGCATTCGGTTTAATAATGCGAGTCGAGGAGGCAATCGACGGCAGCTTGTGGCTGGCTGAGAGCCGCGGTGCAATTCAAATCCCCGCATCGGAAGTCCGGCACGCCCTGGAGAATCCCTCCTATCGGGTAACCTATCGTATGTTTGACTCCTACGATGGCCTTTCAGGTGCGTTCGGGAGCTATCCAAGTATGATCCACGGAACCGACGGCAGACTTTGGCTTGGGACGACGCGCGGTGTCTTTTGGATCGATCCCGCCAACATCTCAACAAATGCGCTTCCTCCGTCTGTTCTGATTCGATCTGCAAGCGCAAATGGCAAACAAATCGGTTCACTGGCTAATCTCGTCCTACCTCCACGAACAACCGCCTTGCAAATTGGCTATACGGCTCTGAGCCTGGCTGTTCCGGAGAAAGTACGTTTTCGTTACAGGCTGGAAGGTGTAGATGGCGACTGGCAGGATGCAGGCATTCGTCGCGAAGCTTTTTATACCAGGCTTGGTCCTGGCAGATACCATTTTCAAGTGATAGCGTGCAATAACGATGGCGTCTGGAATAACGAGGGCGCACACCTGGACTTCGAGGTCGCGCCCTCATGGTTTCAGACAATTTGGTTTCGCACTCTCTGTGTGGTCGCATCCTTCGGGTTGTTGTGGAGCTTGTTTCAGATGCGTCTCCGGCGGGTGCGGCACGAGTTCAATGTGAGCCTGGAAGCACGGGTGAGCGAGCGTACGCGCATCGCACGAGACCTGCACGATACGCTGCTGCAGAGTTTCAACGCCCTGCTACTCCGTTTCCAGGCAGCGTCGGATTTACTTAGTGCGCGTCCGGATGAGGCGAAACGCGTTCTCGACAGTACGATCGATCAAGCCGGTCAGGCACTCATTGAGGGGAGAGATGCGGTCCAGCAGTTGCGCTCGACCACTCCGGTCACCAACGACCTCGTTTGCGCTATTGGTTCTCTCGGGCAAGCGCTGGCTGCCGATGGATCAAATCGTGATGCCCCAGCATTCCACATTGAAGTGGAAGGCACTCCCCGAGATCTTCTTCCAGTCACAAGAGATGAAGTTTATCAAATTGCGTGCGAGGCGCTGCGAAACGCCTTCCGGCACGCACGAGCCCGGCGCCTCGAAGTTGAAATCCGCTATGATACGCGGCAACTGCGATTGAGAATCCGGGATGACGGCAGAGGGATCGACCCACAGCTTCTTAACGCAGATGGACCGTCCGGACACTATGGTTTACGCGGGATGCGTGAACGTGCCCGGCTCTTAGGGGGTCAGCTTACTATCTGGAGTGAAGTGAATTCAGGGACTGAGATCGATCTTTCTATTCCTTCCTCCGCTGCCTACACCAAGCCCGCCGTTGCCAGATTCTGGCCTACGGCGAGAAGAAGATAGACGAAATCATGAGTACAGCGCCGAACTCGATTTGCATTCTGGCGGTGGATGACCACCCAATGTTCCGCCAGGGAATCGCCAGTCTCGTTGCTGCTCAATCTGATATGTGTCTTGTCGCGGAAGCAGCGAATGGGCAAGAGGCGATTCAGCAGTTTCGAGCACACCATCCAGATGTAACCTTGATGGATTTGCAGATGCCGGGAATGAGCGGCCTGGATGCCATGATTGCTATTCGAGGTGAATTTCCTGACGCTCGAATCATAGTGCTGACAACGTATAACGGCGACGTTCAGGTGTTGCGCGCGGTGAAGGCCGGGGCTCGAGGCTACTTGCTAAAAACATCTTTGAATAAAGAACTAGTGGATACGATCCGAGCAGTCCATGCAGGAAGAAAAGTACTTTCATCCGAGGTCTCCCTGCAAGTAGCAGAACACGCCGGCGACGATGCTTTGACTCCCGCAGAAATCAGGGTTCTTCGTTTGATTGCCGAGGGATATGCCAATAAGGAAATTGGAGCACAGCTCTCCGTCAGCGAAGAAACTATCAAGAGCCAAGTTAGAAACATCCTCTCAAAACTGAACGCCAACGATCGAACTCATGCGGCCATAATCGGGTTGAGGCGCGGAATCATCGAACTCTAATCCCTCAAAAGAGTGATTCAAACCAATCTTTCTGAGCTTTCGCCCGCGTCTTGGGAGATACACACTCTGGTGTGCGCCGACTATTCTCAACATTCGCTCATGGCTGGCCTGGGATCGGACTCATTTTGCTGCGAGCTGCTGCGGGAGGTGCATTAGCAACTCGCGGCCTCTTAGCCTTTCCGAATACTGCTTCAGTCGGAAGTGAGCTTTTTCAATTGGTTGTGGCCGCCATCGGTCTACTACTAATCATTGGTCTGTGGACTCCCGCTGCTGCGGCTTTCATGGTCATCCTTGAATTGTGGCGAATGGTTTCGCGGCGCGGAGACCTCACAGTCGAAGCTCTGCTTTGTAACCTCGCCCTGGCGATTGCTCTACTTGGGCCCGGAGCCTGGTCGGTAGACGCTCGTCTTTTTGGATGGAAGCGCATCGAGATCGACACTCGAAAGAACAAGCTCTAACTACCTCGGAAGAGTGACTAAACTACCCTCCCAATCTAGTGAAACCGAACCCTCGATCTAGGTTTGTCGGAAATCGGAATCGATCGCATAGTGTGCAATGAAAGGCCGACGAGGATCACCGAATCGGCAAGGAGGAACAAAATGAATGACGGAAGTGTGATCAGCAGTTCTCCGAATCGGCGCAGCTTTCTGAAAACCGGATTGGCAGCCGCCGGGGCAGTAACCATGGGAACCGGCTTGCTTGCACGCAGCACTACGGCGTCTGCGCAGCAGGCGAGCCCCGACAGTAGCCTCACTGCAGGTGATCTTGCCATGCTGCGGTTCCTGGCCGCAGGAGAAGCGCTAGAGGCTGACTTTTACGATCAATACAACGAACTGGGCGGATTCCGGGACAGCGAAGTTCCGGGAGGAACAGGCAATCGAATCTACACCGAAAAACTGAGGAGAATCGATTGCAATTTCTCTCAATACATTCATGACATCGCCGACGACGAGATGAGCCATCAGACTTTCCTGAATGCATATCTTGTTTCGAAGGGCGCCGACCCCGTGGATATGGAGCCGTTCCGCACGTTGCAGGGCAGCACTGCGACAGGATCCAGCGGAAAGTTGCGGCTTACGAACCTGATGCAGCTGACGATCGACACCAGCTGGTGGACGCGTTACCGCAGCAGCACGAATAATCCCGACGTCAATCCCAGTGTCTTCGAGCAGGCGGTTCCGGATCTGCACAACGGAAAGTTCGCCGCCATTCCAAGGACAGACGACGACCTGCACCCACACGAACACATTCAGGCAATTGCCAACACCGCGGCCTTCCACATCCCTACTGTGGAACAAGGCGGCGGCAGTTTGCGCTTGGCGCTGGCACAAAGAGCTACCAGCGTGGAAGTGCTACGACTCCTCATCAGCATGGGACCAATTGAGCTCATGCATTTTCAAACCTTGTCAGAAACGGCAGGCAATGCGTCGCCCCTCACCGATCCAACCAATGGGCTGACATTTCCCGACCTCAACAGTGGCGTGGATCCTAACACCGGGGCCAAAGGCGCCGCAGTCAGGGAGATGTTCCAAACGAACCTGATCATGCCGGAACCTTGCCCCTTCATCAGCACGAGTCTGCCGGCATGTTCGGTAGTCCGTCCAACGAACACGACCGGAGTTGCTATGGGTGCGGTCAAGTTCTTAACGGGCATGGGACTCTTCACTGGCCAGTCGGATGCGTTCTTCACGTTTCTAACTAATCTGGCCGAGGCGGCGGATGCCGCACAGCGCGAAGTCTAGCGACTTTGTCATTACGCTGTGGGAGTTCCGGCAAAGACCAGCCGCAACTCCCACTGTCCTCAATCGCCGATGCAATCGGAAACGCGCACCGAAAGAAGGGGAATCGACTATGAGTCTCGAAAGAATACAGTACACCGCCAAACTCCGTGCGATGCATGAAGACGTCTTCAGCCGTACCGGGCGCAGCTTTCTTGCCGCGTCCGCAGTTTGCGGTACCTTCTTACTTCTGCTGCTGGCCGCTGCCAGCTATGCGCAGACCGTTCGGACCGCCGATGGGCAGGCGTTTGTCACCAGTCCACTTCCAACGAAACAGACCGCAGCGCCCGAAGACGATTCAATCCGTCCGTTCCACATCAACATTCCGGAAGAGCAAATCGTTGATCTCCGCCAACGTCTGGCGGCGACACGCTGCCCTGACAAGGAAACGGTCAATGACGAATCCCAGGGCATTCGGTTGGCCGAGATGCAGGCGCTGTTGGACTACTGGGGCAACGGCTACAACTGGCGCAACGTAGAAGCGAAGTTGAATGCGCTGCCAGAGTTCGTGACCACAATCGACGGCGTGGATATCCAGTTCATCCAAGTGCGTTCGCGTGAACTGAACGCGCTACCGCTGATCCTCACCCACGGCTGGCCCGGCTCGCCGCTGGAGTTCCTGAAAGTGATAGGCCCGCTCACCGACCCCGTCGCCTACGGCGGGCGCGCGCAAGACGCCTTCGACGTCGTGATTCCCGCCATCCCCGGCTATGGCTTTTCGGGCAAGCCGACCGATCTCGGCTGGAATCCCGACCGCGTGGCGCGGGCGTGGGATGTGCTCGTAAAGCGCTTGGGCTACACCCGTTACGTATCGCAGGGTGGCGATCACGGCTCGGTCATCTCCGACGCCCTAGCGCGCCAGGCGCCGCCTGGACTGCTCGGCATCCATCTCACCATGCCGGCCACGATTCCCGCGAACCTGGTGAAGGGCATCAACAGTGGCGATCCGGCGCCCACTGGACTGACCGTCCCGGAACAGCGGGCATACAACGCCCTCAGTACCTTCTTCGGAAGAAATGCCGCCTACGGCGCGATGATGGTGACCCGTCCGCAGACCATCGGCTACGCGCTCACCGATTCGCCCAGTACTCTGGCCGCCTTTACGTACGAAAAGATCGCCGAGTGGAGCGACAGCGATGGTCATCCCGAACGTGTGATCGGTCGCGACGAAATACTCGACGACATCACGCTGTACTGGCTCACCGACACCGGCGCCTCTTCGTCCCGCTTTTACTGGGAAAATAACAACAACAATTTCAGCGCCAGGGCGCAGAAGACCAATCAGATCAAAGTGCCGGTCGCCATCACGGTGTTCCCGCACGAGATCTATCGCGCGCCAGAAAGCTGGTCACGTCAGGCTTATCCGTCGCTGTACTACTTCCATGAAGTCGTCAAGGGCGGTCACTTCGCAGCATGGGAACAACCGGAACTCTTCTCCGAGGAGCTCCGAGCTGCATTCAGATCGCTGCGCTAGTTCACAAACTTGCTACCGGTCCCGCGCATGAACGCGCGGCGGGCCAAGCGACACTAAATTAACCCAATTGGAGGAAGACAAAGTGTCTGAACAAATCAAACTTGATCGCAGCTACGTGCGCAATTCGTCCATGGCGATCGCCGTCGCTGTCACTATCATTGCTGCAGTTACATTGGCAATGAGCGGCCTTGCTGAGGCACAATCCAGCAGGGAGAACGTACCTAGCTCGAATGGTTCCTTCGGGCCCATCAAGCAAATCGATGCAGGTCTCCTCAATGTCGGCTACGCGGAAGCAGGTCCCAGCGATGGTACTCCCGTGATTCTCCTGCATGGCTGGCCTTACGACATTTACAGCTATGTCAACGTTGCTCCTTTGTTGGCATCGAAGGGTTACCACGTGTTCGTGCCGTACCTGCGCGGCTATGGCACCACGCGTTTTGTCTCTCTGACGATACATTTCGGAACGGGCAGCCGTCCGTAGTCGCTGTCGACATTATCAATTTTATGGATGCCCTCAAGATCGACAAAGCGATCATCGCCGGCTTCGATTGGGGCGCGCGGACCGCTGACATCATGGCAGTGCTTTGGCCAGAACGCTGCAAGGGGATCGTTTCGGTGAGCGGTTATCTGATCGGTAGCCAGGCGGCCGGCAAGACGCCGTTGCCCCCGAAGGCTGAGCTCCAATGGTGGTACCAGTTTTATTTTGCGACAGAACGCGGCCGCGCAGGTTATGACAAATACCGGCACGATTTTGCGAAGCTCATCTGGCAGCTGGCTTCGCCGAAGTGGAACTTCGATGATGCCACGTTCGACCGCAGTGCGGCGTCGTTCGACAACCCGGATCACGTCGCCATTGTGATCCACAATTACCGCTGGCGGCTTGGTTTGGCGGAAGGCGAGTCGAAGTATGACGATCTGGAAAAGCGCCTTGCCGAAGCGCCCGTCATCAGCGTACCCGCTATCACCCTGGAAGGCGATGCCAATGGCGCACCGCATCCGGATCCTAGCGCTTACGCCAAGAAATTCACGGGCAAGTATGCGCACCGGAATATCACGGGAGGCATCGGGCATAATCTGCCCCAAGAAGCTCCGGAAGCCTTTGCCAAGGCCGTCGTTGATGTCGACGCCTTCGATCGGCGCTAGAAGGAACAGAAATGGAGGTCACGACCGTGAGGCGACATTCATCTAATTCAGATTCGGCGCGTCGGGTACTTTGCGTAGCCGGCATCGTGGGATTTGTCGCACTTGTTTTGTGTTCCGAGGCAAATGTACTCACGAGGTTTCACATCATGAATACTGCCAAAGCGGAAGACAGTTTGATCGGCGCATTCAGCACCCGAAAACTAGCTGCTGACGCGACCGCACCGGGCGGATTTCACTCTTTACTCGGCGACGAAGGCGCCATGCCTGACTTGGACGGTGCCATCGGCTGGCTCAATTCAGCTCCCTTGAGCCGCAAGTCGCTTCGCGGAAGGGTGGTACTGGTTGATTTCTGGACTTACACCTGCATCAACTCTCTGCGGCCCTTGCCCTATGTGAAGAGCTGGGCAGCAAAATATAAGGATGCGGGCTTAGTCGTGATCGGTGTGCACACGCCGGAGTTTTCGTTCGAGCACGAACCGACGAGCGTAGAAGATGCCGTGCGCAATTTGAACGTTGTTTTTCCGGTCGCCATCGACAGCAAATATGGGATCTGGCAATCGTTTAACAATCAAGCGTGGCCCGCCCAGTATCTCGTCGACGCCAAAGGGCGAATTCGGTACCACCACTTTGGAGAAGGCAATTATGGCGAAATCGAGCGCGTCATCCAGGAACTGCTGAAGGAGAACGGAGCAGCTGGCCTAGCTTCTGGCACGACGGGCGTATCGGGTGTTGGAATCGAGGCCGCTCCCGATTGGACGGATGAGCGATCTCCGGAAACATATATAGGATATCGCCAGGCGCAAAATTTCACCTCGCCCGAAAAAGTGCATAAAGATTCCATCCAGGCATTCAGCACGCCCGTGAAACTTTCTTTGAACCATTGGGGATTGAGCGGGTCGTGGAACGTCAATGCCGAAAGCGCCGTGCTGGAGGTAGTGCCTGGCAAGATCGTGTTCCGGTTCCACAGCCGCGACCTGAACCTGGTGGCGGCTCCTTCGAAGGACGGCACGCCTGTGCGGTTTGTCGTGAGATTGGATGGCGCCGTCCCAGGGGAAAACTGCGGCGTTGACACAGCCAAGGACTGTTCTGGCGAAATCCGAGAGCCCCGACTCTATCAGCTCATCCGGCAAAAAGGTCCAATCGTAGACCGAACCTTCGAAATCGAGTTCCTCGATCTTGGCGTTCAAGCACTTGATTTCACGTTTGGTTAGAGACTTTTTCAAATCGCTTTTGATTACAGATATCGAGAGGCGATGTTTCTCTTTTTTGCCTGAGTGTGCGCCACTTCGTTAACTTCATCTCTGAGCGGCCAGACCAATCGCACAACTTACTATGGATTCATCTATGCGTCTGCCCGTACTCACTGGAATGTATCTGTTACTGCTTGGGTATCTGCCTGCTCACGGCCAGTCTTCCAGTCAAGCGCCCAGCCAGTGGCAAGAAGCCAGGGAAGATAAAGATTCGAAGGTCATCCTTGAACTTGGGGCAGCTACAAACTGGAACTTCAGTGGTGGCGCAGCTACATTCGCGCCGAATCTTGCCGCAGAGATTACGCCTATCGAGAACTGGCTAGAGATTGAGGCTGGTATCTCACCTTTCTACACCCGTAAGTCCACGGAATGGGGCACGGATCTGCTCTTCATTTACGTACACAGGATGGGGCTGTTTGCAGCGTATCGTCGCACTTGCGGAATATGCCGACCCAACCAAATCAGCCACAGTCACCATCATTGACATGTGCAAGTTGTTGGACGATAGGTAACACCTATTGACGTGGCTACTTTAGTAAAGGCGCGACACTCGAAAATAGCGTGCGAATCCCTGCTTCTTTGGGCTCGTAAAGACATGAACACCTCGGTGATAGGTGCTGGAGTCTGAGGTATAAACGGCTGCCGAATTTGCCAGCACCTAGGATTGGAAAACCTATGAAAAGACGTGGGCTTGGCAACTTGGAAAACGCCCTAAACGTTTCCCACTTTCTGCAGCTTGGACGATGGTTAAGTTCCCAGCATCGCCCGCGAGCAATGAGAGCAGGTTAGTTCCCTTTTGGAACGTTTCAACAAGGCCTTCGGAAGACGCTCACGCTGAAGCACGCGCAACTGATTGAAACTCGGCGGAGCAACGAAACTGATCACATGATGTGACCTGAAAGCCATGCGGAAGGTCACGGCTGAGGATTAACTGCTCCGCGACAAATGCGCTGTTCTTGGCTAACTCTTTTCGTTTGTTGGCGTCCCCGGCGGGATTCGAACCCGCGTTAACGCCGTGAAAGAATCCGATCAACTCGCAACATTAAGGCACTGCTGAGAATCAGAATTCATCGGAACGAATCCCAGCAACAGGAACGAACAGTTTAAGTTGTGCCTCGCCAAAATACCATCTGGACCCGACAAGGGCTGAATATTTGAATTCGTCGGTTATCCATCGCTGATTTTGAACCTCGGGAGGAAGGATTCGGTGACCACGAATCATTACGAGGGCAGCGCCGAGCGTGTTCCGTTGACGCAGTGATCACACCAATCTCAAGGCTCTTTGTCGATTCTGCATAGAAATGCCCGCAGGAAAGCTCAAGCAGCCAGGTCATATCGGTGATGCGGGTCGCCCAGCCGAGGCCATATGGCACTCGGGAAGGAAGTCACAGCGTAGGCAGTCGGCAATCTTGGCGGCATCGATCTTGTCGTTCTTCTTCTTCGCCAACGCAATCGCTCGCAGCATCAGCGGATGCGCCACTTTTATCTTCTCGGCATGCGGACGTAAGTGATCGTAAATCCAGCCAGTGAAGATCGTCGCCTCCATGGCAATCATCCGGGGTTGAGGGAGAGTCTTGATCCAGGCATCCAACTCGCACCGGGTCGATCTGATCTTGCCTTCCTGGTGCACATGACCAGCTGCATCCTTTACGCAATAGCTGATCGTCCGCTTGTGGACGTCAAGTCCGATGTAATACATAGTCTCTGAGGAGCCTCCGAGGTTGTTCTCTGAATCAGCCTCACCGCTGAGTTCAGTTTTTCGCAACACCTCGTGCTCCTCACTGACTTAGCATTTAAACAATACGGGAGTAATATCCGAATCGTGGCAATTCCAGACATTGAAAATTGTTTCGAGCAGGCGCGGAATCACGCTGCACAAGGTCAGGTGGTAGTCATGCGTTCGCCGTGTTTGCTTTGACGTACAGTTTCTTGACCCTTATGAGCTCAACCGTTGTCCGCTCACCAGACTTCTCCTTACGTGCGGCCCTTCGGCTCGCCCTCCTCTTCTCCGCCATCAAGCTCGTCCAGCAGTTCGCCCTCACACTCTGGACCCAACACATCGGCTACAGCTACTTCCGCGACGAGTTCTACTACATCGCCTGCGGCCGTCATCTCGCCTGGGGCTTCATCGACCACGGCCCCATCGTCGCCCTGCAAGCACGCCTCGGCGAGCTCCTCTTCGGCGACTCCCTATTCGCTGTCCGCATTCTCTCCGCACTCGCCGGAGCCGCCACCGTTTTCCTCACCGGCCTGCTCGCCTGGGCTCTCGGCGGCCTCCGACCCGCACAGGCACTCGCGATGATCGGAGTCCTCGTCGCTCCCATCTACATCGCCATGGACGGGTTTCTCTCCATGAACTCCTTCGAGCCCGTCTTCTGGATGCTCTGCGCGCTCGCGCTCATTCGCCTCATCGACGGCGCTCCGCAGCCCTTCTGGTGGACCATCTTCGGCCTCTCCGCCGGCATCGGCCTGCTCAACAAACCCACGATCCTCTTCTTCCTCATCGCCGCCGGCATCGGCCTGCTCCTCACGCCGCAACGCCGCGTCCTCTTCACTCGCTGGGCCGCACTCGGAATTGCATTAATCATCATCATCGCGCTGCCCTACGTCCTCTGGCAGATTCACAACCACTGGCCCACGCTCGAGTTCTTCCACAACGGCAAGGTCGGAAACAAGAACGTCATCCTCGGCCCTATGGGCTTCTTCCTCGCCCAGCTCGGGCAGATGCACCCCGCCAACGCTTTGCTCTGGTTCCCCGGCCTCATCTCTCTTCTGCGTGCGCGCTCTATCCACCGCGGCCGCTGGATTGGCTTGACCTTCCTCATCTTCTACGTGCTCATGTTCGTCCTGCACGCCAAGGACTACTATCTCGCCCCCATCTATCCAGTGCTCTTCGCCGCCGGCGCCATCGCCTGGGAGCGCCGCTTCGCTACAAGGCCCCTCGTCGCCGCCGAACGCGTCTTCGCCTTCCCCATCCTCGAAGCCGCACTCATCCTCACCGGTCTTCTCGTCCTGCCGATGACCTCGCCCATACTTCGCCCCGCCGCCTGGGTTCGTTACACCACCGCGCTGCACCTGAAGAGCAACCAGACCGAAACCGCCTCCAGCGGTGAGCTCCCGCAGTTCTACGCCGACCGCTTCGGTTGGCAGCAACAGGTCGCAATCGTCGCCCGCACCTTCAACTCCCTTTCACCTGCAGACCAGCACCGCGTCTGCATCTTCGCCGGCAACTACGGTGAGGCCGGCGCCATCGACTTCTTCAACCGCCGCGATCATCTCAACCTTCCACCTGCCCTCAGCGGACACAATAACTACTGGCTCTGGGGCATGCACGGCTGCGATCCCGACCTTGTTATCGCTGTCATTGATGACTCTCCAGACGATATTTCGAAGAAATACGAGTCCGTCACCATCGTTGGCGTGCGCGACACGCCCTATGCCATGCCCTTCGAGCACGGGAACATCTACCTGCTTCGCGGCCGCCGCCCCTTAGCGCCGGTCAATTGGGCAGACGAGCGCCACTACTACTGAGCGATACTCACGCTCCTCGCCCACGAAGCAGTTCGTTATGCGTCCCGTTTGAAGTCATCCCGCGTGTTCGTACGCTCACAGACTTTCTCGTCAACACCTTGGCTCCGCACATCATAGAAGCATTGAGATTCACGGGTTGGTCCCCATAAGTCTTTGGGATGTATCTGAAGTCGGCATAGCGGAAGAGATGTACCGGCGGATTACCGCTAGCCAACATCGGAAACGACTCGCGCACGACGCTCAAGATGGGCAAGATGCTGATGCGAGCGGTTTTCGATTTGGAGGCAAGAAGGAAGCCGCAAGCGTTTGCCGCGGATGCGTGAGTCTATGGATTTTGAATCAGAGCCTGCTGATAATTAATGAGTTAGCACTTTACGACGCAAAGCCGATAATAGCGAACTTTTCCGGCCCATACGGCCTCAGTATGGCACAATTCAGCGTCTGCGGCGCCTGCGGCTTCGTTCTTACCGCCAATTCGCCAATAACTACTTGATCAGCAGCGCAGCCTCGCTACGCGGGCTCAAACTGGATTGCAGGACACCTCCGCAGAAAAGCGGTAACGTATTTCGGAAATCCTGCTTGAAAAGCCTGCGAGAATCACGCCGGGAGCGTGCGGAAAATATTTGTCTATTTCGCTGATCCCGGAAAGGATTCGAAATGCAGAACGGCAGCCTAATACGCAGGAAGCGTGTGCATGGTCCGGAAGTTTGGGAATTCCGCTGGAGGGAGCCCGGACCAACCGGGAGACGGCGGCATCGCCGCATTGTTCTCGGGTCAACGGAAAAGATTACCGAGGAATCTGCTGCAAGAGACGCGGTTGCAGGTCTTCAACTTGACATCAACCGGAACGACATGCGGATGAAGAATACGGCCATCACGCTGGCTGAGGCTTACCAGCATTTTCGACAGCGAGAACTGAACACAGACACGTCCTGGCGAACGTACTCAACGCAAATGGGGTATCAAGGTTATCTGAACAAGTGGGTCATTCCTCGCTGGGGCCACCGGACCTTGGTTAGCATTCAGGCGGGCGAGGTCGAATTGTGGATGCGGTCCTTGCCGTTGGCTCGCTCAACTTGCGCCAAGATTCGAAACGTCATGAGCGTTCTGTTTAACCACTCGATTCGCCACGGCATCTGCAGCGCAAATCCGATTCGACTTGTTCGGCAGAGCGCCAAGCGAAAGATGATTCCTTTTGTACTTACACCTCAGGAGATTCGTTCACTGATCGCCGCGCTTCCACTCAGGGAAAGTACGCTTATCTTTCTAGATGCTGGAACCGGACTTCGAATGAGCGAACTGTTCGCGCCCAAGTGGAAGGACATCCATTTCGAGATCGGCGAGATCAGCGTGATTCGATCGATTGTCATGCAGGTGGTAGGCCCATGCAAGACCGAAGCGTCTCAGAAACCGATTCCGATGGACTCTTTCCTGGCCGAGGCTCTGAAGGTCTGGCAAAGTCAGTCGGAGTTCACAGCTCCAAATGACTGGGTGTTTGCGAGTCAGAAGCTCCGAGGTCGCCGGCCATATTGGGGCCAATCGCTGATGCGTCACACCATTCGCCCTACAGCCGTGAAAATTGGCATCAGCAGCCGGATCGGTTGGCACACATTCCGGCATTCTTTCTCAACACTTTTGCGGGCTACAGGAGCCGACATCAAGGTCATGCAGGAACTGATGCGTCACGCTTCTACTCGCGTAACGCTCGACACCTACACTCAGGCCATCACCGAGCAGAAACGCAAAGCTCAAAGCGCCGTTGTCCATCTGCTGCTGAACCCCAAGGACTCGGTTGCCGCCTGATAGGCACGCAGTTGTGCCCATCTGTGCCCACAGAAATGAAGACCTTCACCGCATAGATGGCGGCAATCAGATCTCTGTAAGTTCGCGAGAGGGGGAATTTTTGTGCCCATTTGTGCCCACGCTAATAAGGCCGACGCACGGTAAGCTGCGGATTTTAATTGGCGTCCCCGACGGGATTTGAACCCGTGTTATCGCCGTGAAAGGGCGCAATTAAATCGCAACATTAAAGCACTGCTGAGAACCAGAATGCATCGGAAAGAATTCTAGCAGCAGTAAGGCACAAACAATTTGCTCCGCAAGTGTCCGCATATCTAATCCATCGAAGTGCAATTCGGCTCGGATGATTGCTGGGTGAATCTACCGGGAAGGGTGTCTCTGGATCACGAGAGTCTCCCAATAGTTTGCAAGTGACTGATTGTGGAGGCGGTGCATCGGAAAGCCCCCGCGACCTGCGTAGCCATATATCCGATTTGCAGCTAATCAGACAATACTCAAGGAAACGACTCATTGAATTGAATCAGGCCCTTTGTGAGGAGACCCAAGTACAGATTCCGTGACAGCAGCCGACATACCGCGCAGGATGTGCTCTGCCATCTCTGTCCAACTATCACCCGGATCGTCCGGGACCTGCTTTAGGGTGGAATCGACCCCCTTGTAGCCCATTTGATAGCTGATCATCGCAGCTTTGAGCCTACGACCAGCTTCCCTGAAGCCTTTCTCCGCCATATCTCTCCCTCCATAAACTCAACTATAGGAGGATGCACCAAACTATGCATTTCGCTTGCCGTCACACCGAACTTTGAAGAGAAGAGAACTCCTGTTTTGAGGACTTCACTTCGCAAGGTGAGCAGAGGCGGCCGCGCCGCCGCATCATCATCATCACTACTGCCGCGCCACCCTCATCATCATCACCAGTACCGCCGCCGCGCCGCCGCCGCCACCATCGCCATCATCACCAGGGCCCGCTATCGGCGCCGCCGCCAACCCCGTTGGCCAGGTTAGCTAACATGGTGCACGCAGGGCGAAGTTCAACCACCTTACCTGAGGTCTCTCTGGCTGGCGCTACTATCCAAAGTGGGCCTTTAGCCAGGCGGCGCAGACCGCGACAAGAATGCCGGTCGTAAACCCGACCGCCGCCGACCAGACTCGATCCCATCGCTTCTGCCAGAATTCGTCCATGTACAACGCTCCTTTTGCGGTCAAGAACACTCGCTCCTTTCCGGGATCGAGCCCTCCCGAGCTCCTGATTCCCTGATAAGTCACGACTCCGTCGGCATCAGCGGGAAGAAGGTACATGTGAAGCGTCATCGCGAGTGCGAATTCGCGCATACGATCGAAGCCCTCGGGAGGTGCGTAGTTGATCGTCATTCCGAGGTAATGTTCTTCGAGCAGCAGGGCAAGCGAGTATTGATTGCGATGATTGCCGCCCTTCCTGTGGCTCATCCGGATGGCTTCATCGAGCGGTATCTCGCCGTGTCGGGCAACACTCCCGAGGATTTGCAACGCATGTCGGTTCATGCCGGCCTTTCGACTCCTTTCATGGTCGCGCCTCCAGCGACAGAGCTGGAAACGAGAACTTGAGGCCCCCGACGGTCAACGATGCCGCGGTGTCCTCGTACCGGCCTGCAGCGCGCGCATGGTCCGGCCGGGAAGAAAGCTTCTCCCATAGCTTTGCAAGAGAGCGGGCAGATTGTTCCCACAGCTCTTCAAAGGCGCGCTCCAGCACAACGGGGACCGCGGGCTTCCCAAGAAAGCCGGTTTGCTCCGCGCCCCGGCAGATGACCACCGCCTCGACCCCGTTGATCGGCTGATCGTCCGCGAGTCCGAGCACCCTTCGAAGGAGAGCTTGGTCTTTGCGGAAGACGTCTCTCGCCTCAAGCGCCTGCCTCACTCCTTCGCTCAACTGCTCGTCGTTGGAACTCGACTCGGATACTGTTTCCGGGGCGATCAGCCATTTGTGCTGAATCACGAGCCCGAATCCGGAGGCGCGTTCGTAGACAAGCAGATCCGCATCGGTGAGGCCCTTGATAATCACCGTTGGCTTAACGGCAAAGCTCAAGGCCGGGAAGAGACTGCTGAGGTGCGCCAACGCGATGCTCTCCTTCGCATTTTTTGCGGTCTCATAGAACGATCGCAGGTTGGGGTGCCTATTGAGAAGTTTCTGCAGGTTGCGCTCGATATTGCTGTGAGTGACTAAGTTCATTGCTATAGCAAGGCTGCCTGGCAGAATCTCAAGAAAGGGCTGAATTGGCACAGTCGCCGCCGCCACCTTGGGGTCGAACGTATACCACCAGAGCAACTCCGCCGCTGCACCTGCACCTATACCGCCGATGCCCTGAATCAGTTCCCCCCACTCGTCCCGGCTTCTCACAGCAACGATGCTTCCTCGCGGACGATTCTCCGGGTTGCTTTGAGCGACGATCAGGTGTGCCATGTCGTGAATACACGCCAGCACCGTCACCGCACTCCAGAACTTGCGCACATCGCCAAACGTCAGGTTGCCAATCAGAAGATCCTGCGGGAACTCCCAGTGCCGCACCTTCGCCAGCCTTTCGGCCCACCTCTTTGCCACTGCCAGCAAGGCGGGAGTAAACCGATAGGAAATGGCATCGGGATCGGCAAAGAAGATTGTTCGTTCCAGTTCCTGTCTTGCCTCTTGTGCGAGCTGGATGATGACCGCTTTGTCCGCCTCGGTGGCCAGTTCGATATTCGAATCTCTTTCGTGGCTGCGCAGCAAGGTATCGGCAGCGCTCTCATCGCCCGAGGTGTAGGTAAAGATGGTGCGCTGTTCCAGCGGGTAGTAGCGAACCTCGAACTGTCCACGATCGGCCAATTCAAAGCAGTACATGATCTGATCGTAGCGAAATGCAAATTCAACCAGTTCCATGGCCTCAGCAAAAGCGGCTGGGTTGAACTGAACTGTTGGCGCCGCAGAAACAGCCGGGCAGTTGCGGTAGATTCTGGGGATGGCCTGCATACTCGCTTCCAAGACACGTCGGCCCATGGCCATCACCAGGTCAGGATCGACGGTGTAGGGGTGCGTGCTCATTTCAACCGCCGTGCAGAAGTGATAGAGAGTACTCGCGCGATCTCTCCTGAAAATCGAGAGGGCATCGAACTTCTGGTTCAGTTCGCGCCGAACAGACGATGGGGTCGTGGTCTCGTCCATTCCAATCTCTCCCCTTCCCATACCAGGCGGTTAATTACGTTGCTGAAACTGTTGTCGCCATGTCGTTTTGCTACGCCAATTTAGTGTTCAGGATCGGCCAGTCGATCGGCCAAAATCCGCCTCTTTGTGTTGCAAACCGGTTAACAATCGAGACTTATGGCGGTATGCTATCGGCCAACACCCGGTTTGTGGCAAGGATCTCAGCAGCACAGTTCACCCGGTTAAAGATCGGCCAAAAGATCGGCCAAAAGCTTCCGATGTGTCCTCTATTTATTTTAGAATGAATAGAATCAAAAGAAGAAACTTCGGCCATTTTGTCGCAAATCAAGGATCAGTCTATGCCAGCCATTGAAACCGTCGATCGGATCGAGCCTGCGTTGCTGGAAGACGCTCCGACGAACATCACGGATGTCGTGGCGGAGCTCTCCGCTAAAGCAGCCACCCTTGGTTCAGCGCTGAATCCCCGGACCGCGTCCAATCTCGCCGATCTGGTGCGCATCATGAATACCTACTACAGCAACGTGATCGAAGGCCACCACACCCGTCCACGCGACATCGAACGGGCACTTTCAGGAGAGCTCGATCAGGACAAGAAGCGTCGCGATCTTCAGCTCGAAGCTAAAGCGCACGTGCGCGTTCAGGCCGAGGTAGACAAACTGTTTGCGGACGGCCGACTGCCCGACCCAACATCATCGGAGTTCATCCTCTACCTCCATCGAGAATTCTATCGGGACGCGCCAGAGTCCATGTTGCGCATCAGGGGAGCGGGCCGGGAGTTCGTGATGGAGCCAGGTAAATGGCGGTCATTGCCCGAACATGATGTTGCCGTGGGCCAGCATCTGCCGCCATCGAGCAACAGAGTTCCCGATTTCATGAGGCACTTTGAGCTGCGCTATCGTCAGCAGGAACAGGGCAAGGGATCTCGTATCCTTGCTCTGCCGGCAGCGCATCATCGACTGAACTACATCCATCCGTTTCCGGACGGCAATGGCCGCGTGAGCAGACTCATGAGTCATGCGATGTCCCACACCGCCGGAATTGGCGCCCACGGTCTCTGGTCCGTTTCCCGTGGTTTGGCGCGTGGGCTTGAAAGTCGCAATGAGTACAAGCAAATGATGGACTATGCCGATACGCCGCGCCAAAATGATCTCGACGGGCGGGGTAACCTCTCTTTACGAGCATTAAAGGAATTCACTCTGTGGTTCCTCAAAGTTTGTCTTGATCAGATCACGTTCATGTCCGGCTTGTTCGAGATCGAAGCTCTGGCGGGACGATTCAAGAAGCATATTGCGCAGAGCGAAACTCTCAAGCCCGAATCCTCGCGGCTTCTCGAAGAGGCGCTGATACGAGGGGAATACGACCGCGGCGAAGCAGCGCGAATTACTGGATTGCCGGAACGCTCAGCCCGCCGCGTCTTGAACGATGTTGTGGCCGAGGGATTGCTCGCCTCAGCAACACAGAAGGGGCCGGTCTCGCTCCGCTTCCCGACTGATTCGCTGGAGATCTTTTTTCCTCGGCTTTATGTGCAGGCATAACGCCGCGCCATTCTCGGTCAGCAGGGCTATCCGGTAACCTTCCACGGGGGATAGATACTGGCAAACGCGCCTCTCGTCATTTGGACAAGAAGCCGACATGCCAAGGGCTTCACGATTCACCATGACGGAATTTGACCTGGTGCATGAACGAGACGCGAATGCGTTGCTTTGAAAAGGTTTGAATTCATTTCTGAGAAAGATGTGGCAGAAATTCTGAAGGAAAGTCTGACTTCAACATGCGACGTGCAATGCATTTAGTGAGGGGTACGAGCTTAGCAATCTTTCGTGTGTCGACCAAGTCGTCATACGAAATAGTAAGCTCGCTTCCAGCATCTTCGAAGAGAGCATGAGCAATATTGACTCGCAGGGGAATTAGCAGATTGCTGATCACATCATCAAACAACTTGGCCCGCGCTTCTGGAGGAACGGCCCCTTCAAGGGCTGTGAAATCCCACTGTGGTCGGGCATAAAACAAGCCATCTAGCCAAACCCGGATCTCTCCGTTTCGCCAGTTCCTGCCTTATCCCAAGACGCGCAGGAAACTCCCCAAGATTTTGAGCCAGGAAGAAGTTACACGCCAGATCGATGCCAGCAGCAGCCTTTTCGAGCGAACGATGCTGA
>Ga0210386_10001002_pt1 | contig 25608 bp, 19 predicted proteins | sample IncBWH32OmetaG_FD_160091 | JGI IMG/M metagenome (GOLD analysis project Ga0210386, IMG submission 160091) | Forest soil microbial communities from Barre Woods Harvard Forest LTER site, Petersham, Massachusetts, United States - Inc-BW-H-32-O ...
CGGATGGTTGTTTCGGCGAAGTTGCGGCGGTGCAACTCCTCAATCATGAGCTGACGTAGATGGGTCACAGGGAGGACCTCCTTCCTGTAACCAAAGCTAGTCGGCAGCCATCAATGTCGGTTCACGATCTGTTCCATTTGGTCGAAAAGTCGGTTTCCCTTTTAGTAACGAAGCTTACTGTACTCTTGGTGCCCCGAGGGCTGACATTCCTGATGGGCATCAGTCTTGCCGAATAGGTTCTGGCTAATACGCGACTGGTTAATCATGAGACGATTTATCAGGGAATGTGCAACGCTGAGAGCACGTTAAGTTGCCCGATCGCGCGTGGAGGCTTCCGTGGGACCCCTATTTCAGGACTTGAGTTATGCGACGCGCCAACTGCGCAAGTCGCCCGGATTTACTCTGACCGCCGTGCTCACACTGGCCTTCGGCATCGGCGCCACCACCGCCATCTTTTCCATCGTCGAGGGTGTGCTGCTGCGGCCATTGCCGTTTGCCAATCCGGGCCGCCTGGTCGTGCTTGGCGATATTTTAGAGGGCGTGCACTACGGCGGAGAGGCGCCCGGCGTAACTGCGCCCGGAGTTCGTACCTATATCCGCGACACCCATGCCTTCTCCGGCCTGGGTGGCTACCAGCCCTCCACCTATGAACTCTCCGGCCTGAGCGGCGGCCCAGCCCAGAATCCGGCTCAGATCAACGCCGCGCGCCTCACCGCCGGCATCTTTCCCGTGCTCGGCGTCTCGCCCCTGATGGGCCGCGCCTTTACCCAGCAGGAGGATGAGAGCAGCCAGCAGGTCGCCATCCTCAGCTATCAGACCTGGCGCGGCCGCTTCCATGGCGATCCCCGGATCCTGGGCCAGAAGATTCTTCTCGATCGCAAACCCTACGAGATTATTGGCGTGATGCCGCGCGAATTCGAGTTTCCGCTGGTTCCCGGCCAGTTGAACCGCAGCGAGCTTTGGGTGCCAATGAGCCTCACCCAGGCCGAACTGATTCAGGGCGCGGGCAGCTGGGGCTACTACCTGGTCGGGCGGCTAAAGCCCGGGGTGATCCCGGCACAGGCCCAGCAGGATGCCGTTGGCGCAGCGCAGGAGATCATGCGCAATTTTCCGCCTGCGCTCTCCAGCCGTCGCATCCATCCTGCGGTCCTGCCGCTAGATGAGACCACGGTAGCTGACGCCCGGCCGCTGGTCCGCACGCTCTTTCTTGCCGTCATCGTGGTTCTCTTTATCGCCTGCGCCAATCTCGCGGGCTTGTTGCTGGTGCGCGTCATCCGCCGCCGGCGCGAGATCTCCGTGCGCCTCGCGCTGGGTGCTAGCGGAGCCGCACTTTTGCGCCAATCCCTGGTCGAATCCCTGTTGCTCAGTATTGGCGGCGGATTACTGGGACTGGCCCTGGCCGCGGTTGCCCTGCGCGTGGGTGTCAGCTTCTTGCCCGAAACCCTGCCCCGCGTCAGCTCTATCGGTCTTGACTGGCAGGTGGTGGCCTTCGCGCTCGGACTGGCTGTGCTGACCGGCCTGCTCTGCGGTCTGATTCCCGCCTTTGCCGCGGCGCGCACCGAAGTGAATGAAGCCCTCAAAGAAGGTGGACGCACCGGAACCTCCGGAGGCGGCTATGCGCGCCTGCGCTCCGCCCTGGTGGTCGCGGAACTCGCGGTCGCCCTGGTGCTGCTCACCGCCTCCGGCCTCCTGCTGCGTAGCTTCGAGAAGATGCGCACGGTCAACCTTGGCTTCCACGCCGACCATACGCTGACTGCCGCGTATAGCCTGCCCCGGCAGCAATACTCCACCCAGGCCGCCATCGACGCCTTCAACTTAGCTATGAGTGCAAGGCTGGAGCAGTTGCCGGGCGTACAGGCGGTCGGCGTCACCACCCTGCTGCCCGCGGCCGGCATAGAGTATCGGGCCACTTTCACTCCCGAGGGTTACGTTCCTCTTAAGGGAGCCGGTTTGAACCTGGCCTGGGTGCCCGAGCTGATCGGCAATTACTTCCAGGCTCAGGGCATTGCGGTGACTCGCGGTCGCGACTTTACTCGAGCCGATCGCGACGGCGCTCCCCTCGTCGTCATCGTCAACCATGCCCTGGCTGAGCACTACTGGCCCGGACAGGACCCCATCGGCAAACGCCTGCACCGCGGCCCGAAAGAAGCCGATTTACCCTGGCTGACGATAGTGGGAGAAATCGGCGGGGTGAAACAGCTCGCCGATGCGCCTATGGAAGAGCAAATCTATATACCAGCCAGCCAAAGCAAAGCCGATGCCGGACCCTTTGCGCCTCCCAATATGCTCACAGGGAAGGGCGGATTCATCGTGCTGCGCAGCCAGCTTCCGTCCGAGCAGATGGCCGACTCGTTGGGCGCCGTTGTTCGCTCCATCGATCCGCAACTTCCGCTCACCCAGGTAGAATCCATGGACCGCGTGATCGCGGAAGGCCAGGCGCCGCGCCGCTTCAGCGCCGCGCTCATCTCCGCGTTTGCCGGTGCGGCAGTGCTGCTGGCGTTGCTGGGCATCTACAGCGTCATCGCCTTTTCCACCGCGCTGCGTACCCAGGAGATGGCCATTCGCCTGGCACTTGGTTCGCAGCGGTCCCGCGTCATGCAGCTGATTCTCGTTTCCGGCGCCAAACTTGGCCTGGCTGGCTGCGTCATCGGCGCCATTGCTGCCGTTTTTGCCACTCGTCTGCTGCGCTCACTCCTCTTCCAGGTCGATTCACTGGACCCGATCGTTCTCGTGTCCGCGACCGTCGCCATCCTCGCGCTCGCACTCGCGGCCTCCGTCTTCCCAGCCCGTCGCGCCGCTTCCGTAGAACCGATGGAGGCGCTGCGAACGGAGTAGCCCGCTAGTCTGCGCCTGATTGAGTCACCTGTCATTACCTTCTATTGGCGCCTCTTAGTTCAACTTTGAACAGGCCATTCCGCTCACTGAGCGTGCTTGCGATTTTGCGAAATGCCATGTGAAATCTGATGAGATGAAGGTTCCGGGAATCCTCTTCTTCGCTCTCGCATATGCGCTCGCTGCCCTGGGCCAGCACGTCGATGACCCTCACGCCTCGGTCCTAGACGTTACCTCCCGCCAAGCAACCCTTAGATCGACTACCGATCCGCTTCTGCGTGCAGCCATTGAGGGCCTGCACTCCTGCGTCGCCACGCCATTCGTCGCTGCGCCGATCGGCCGCATGAACATCCCGCACCACTATCTCTCCGGCTCCAACGGCCCCACCAACCCCGCCGAGGGGGCCGCCACCCGCACCTACGGAATGTTCGAAAGCCGGATCACTGCCGGCATGAATCAGTATCTCGCCACCGGCAGTCACAGCGAATCCGCCTGCGCGCTCGCCCAACTCGACGCGTGGGCCCAGGCCCGCGCCCTGCTCGACTACGACCGCGAGGAGTCCTCACAGGCCTGGTATCAAGTCGAGTGGACGCTCAGCTCTGCGGGCATCACAGACTCTGTCCTGGTGAACGACTCAACCCTAGACCCCGTCCAGCAACAGCGCGTCACCGCCTGGCTCGACACCGCCGCCCACAAGGACATCTCGTTTGAGGAACCGGGAGATTCCGGCAACAATCACCACTACTGGCGCGCTCTCGCCGCTACTGCCATCGGTGTCACCGCCGCCGACGACAAGCTCTTCCGCTTCGGTATCCAAACTTATAAGGAAGCCATCGGCGAGATCGACCCCAGTGGTGCTTTCCCGAAGGAGATGGCACGCCACGAGAATGCCACCCACTACCAGGGTTTCGCGCTTCAGCCCCTCGTCCTCATCGCGCAATTCGCCACGCGCCAAGGCGTCGACTTGTACGGCTATCAGGCCCACGGCCGCACCCTTCGGGACGCAATCGTCTTCTTTGGTCGCGCCGTCGACGACCCAAGCCTCATCAAGCCGTATACGCCGGACGTTCAATCCAGCAGCTTCGGTTCCGGTGACTTCGCGGCATTCGCTTTCTACACCGCGCGGTTCGGCAGCCAGGGTCTGTCGCCCGCGATCGTCAATGCGCTCAAAAATCCAACCAGTGCTACGCGCATCGGCGGCAACACTACGATCATGGCAGCCAGGTAGGCGCTACTGCGCGTGGCTCGCATTACACGGTCTAGCCAATTCCGCCAGGGTGAGATGTTATTTCAACTGGCCGCGTTTCACTGGCAGGGGGCTGGGTCTCGGTCCACTGGCGATAACGGACTATTTCGCTCGTTGACACTTATTCCTGGTCGCTGAACACTGCGGCGTTTCTCAGGGCTAGGATCAGAGAGCAATACCCTTTGGGACAAGCTGGCGCTAAAGGACGACCGCGCTCGTCGTCGCAGAGACTAGACGTAAGCCAACAGGCAGGTGTTTCATGAGCGGAGGACGGGATTGCGCGTTATGCCTTCGGGGGAAATCCAATGAGGATTGTCGTTGCATGCGTGTTGGCGGTCGGCTTTTCCCAAACGCTTTGTGGGCAACAGTGGTTTGAATATCCCCCTGCTTCGGATGCGTGCACAATTGGTTTTGTGCCTAAGCTTGAGAAAGCGCCATCACCTCAATTTCAGGCGAAGATCGATGCACTGCGGCACCGTTCCATCTACGCGTGCGCACGTTCCCTCCGTCTGGAATGGGCGGAGAAGATTGTCATTCCTGAAGCGAAAATTGCATCCGATTGTTCCGAGGCGCACCTAAAGTTCCCGCGGCCCGAGTTTCCACCCTTGCAGCCGCTGAGGATAGAAGACGCGGGTTATGTCGTCGACCCCACGCCAAAGGTAACGCTGCTGTTTCGCCTGCCGTCAGGCAGGCAGGTAAAAATATCCTTTTCTACAGATGATCGAGCGTGGGATAGCAAGGATCCGCTAGCCATACTCGCGAGCTTCTCCGGCTTTTACCTCGATCCATATAACACACCGTTTACTCCGGCCGAGGTGGAGTCGATCCAGCAGAAGGACTTTTCCGTGGGAACACGAAGGGAGGTCTTGGGTTGTGCTTACGGATGGGACGCAAAAAATATGCGGTGGGACCAGCTGAAGCGCCAATGGTGGGTTTTTGATGGGCGGGCTTATCGGTTCGACAACGACGATGCACGTGTGGCTGAGATCCGGAACGTTGCAGAGATGAAAAGTAGGTAGGCTATCCGCCACAGCGGGCGTGGTGTCGCCATAGAGTCGAGTGACAAGATGCGATAGACGAATTCCCGCTGATTGAAAGCTTATTGCAGTTTCTGCTGTCCTCGTACCCGCCGGTCGTTTAGCCTCCCAACGGGATCTCTGTAAGGTGAATTAGATCAGAGACCTCGCGGACAAGCATTCCTTTCGCACCTAATACCGTGTGAGCTGAAACGTAAGCGTCCGGAGTAGCGTAATTGGGGGGGGATTATGCGTCAGCTGACCGCGATTTTCGCGTGATGAGTAGGGTACTTAACGAGGAATCAGCTCGAATTGAATGGCAATCCTTGAACCCACAGTCGACCGTTCCGTGTCCGGGAAGAACAGAACTGTAATCTCATCGAACTGATGAATCTTTGCAGAGGTCGGGGCTTGAAAAGTGATTATCTCGCCAGCACAAAGTCACAATCGATCTGGTCGACGCCAACCACCAGCTCTTTCCCGGGCAGTCCATCACGATATCCTTCATGATGGCCCAAACATCTGAAACCCATTGAAAAGGAGATGCCATGAAGAAGGGATATTGGATTGTTGTCTATCGTTCGATCTCGGATGATGCAGCCGTGAAAGCCTATGCGGCAGCAGCCGGGCCGGCTCTCGAGTTTCTCGGCGGACGCCTTCTGACCCGGTCCGTCAGCCAAGTTCAGCCCCGCGAAGCCGGATTGCCGCAACGGGCGGTCCTGGTCGAATTCGAGAGCTACGAAAACGCCCTTGCCGCGTATGAAAGCCCGGCTTACAAAAAGGCGCTTGAAGCGCTCGGCTCCGGCGCGGAGCGTGACTTTCGAATCGTGGAGGGCGCGTAAGGCCGCCCCATCCAGATATTTTCACTGCAACGAATCAGATCGCCCGCTGCCGTCATCCCCCAAATGCAGGCGCGCGGCGGCGATCCCTTCACCGCTACGGAGGTAGCCATGAGCACACAGGTATTCGCCAGCAACGAAGCGACAAGCATTGCGAGCGTCGCAAATGTCGATATGAAGTTCGAGGTGATCGTCATCCATCGTTTTCTCCTTGTTTGATTCGACGAAAGGGAGCTCGACTGAAATTGTCGAGTCCGTTGAATGGCGTTGGCATGCTCAAGCCGCGATTCGCTCTCCAGCTGGGTCGTTCCGGGCTTCGATAGCCTTAAGGCTTTGTTCAAACGCGCTTCCCAGAACGCCCCTACCGATGGTCCCGAGTACGAAGCCAAGCAGACGTCCCTTGAGATTCTTTCCATCGCGGATGACCACCAGTTCAATGTCAGTCGTTCCGTTGGCCTGACGAGTGAAGTTGTAGGTGTGGCCGGACGCGCCTCCCCAGAGGTTGGAGTCGGTCGTCGTGAGGACGACATGGTTCAGATCGGACCAGTCGTAATGCAGGCGCTCCCAGATGCCACCCGAGCCTTCCGTGACGTCGGCCTCCGCGCGGCCCAGTTGATGCACCTTAAGGTACTCGTCGGCGCTGTTGCCAAAAAGCTTCGAGCGGCCAGGCCCAAAGTCGGTGAGCCCGGCGATGTACTGCTCGGGTGTAAGGGGGGTTGTTTGGTGAAGATGAATCGTAGACATTTGCATCTCCTTTCCGGGGAACACTGTTTTTCAGACGGCCGAGATAGCCGTCCTTCGAGTGAATTAATTTGCAGCGCCGCACTCCGCAGACACTTCGACATCCGGGCGAGTGCGATGCCGAACTAGCGGTTTTCAAGCGGCTTGCCGCCAACCTTGGCCTTCGATTGCTTCGCCAGCAACTCATCAAACACAAAGTGCATGAAGCCTTCGAGCGACGCGTCATTTTTTTCAACCTGCGAACGCAACAGCGCCCCCTCCCAGCTGTTGAGCACAAAGCCCGCCAAGAACTCGGAGTCCGTACCTGCGGGGAGTTCTTTCTGCGCAATTGCCTGCCCGATGACCGCCGCAATCGTATGCTGCCAGTGATCGAACGATGCGCTGATCCGTTTCCTCAACTGCGGACTCTCCCCGGCGATCTCCAAACTGAAGCGGCCCATCATGCATCCGGGAATCGCTCCCTTCTGGCCATACATCTTTACGAGATCGCTGAAGTAACGCCGCAGGCGCTTCAATGGAGGAGTCGTCATATCGTTCAGGACAGCCGCCGCATGCAACCGTTCACGCATCCCATACCGTTCCAGGGCTGCTGCGGCGAAGTCCTCTTTGCTACCGAAATGGTGATAAAAGGAACCCTTCGGCACATCAGCTGCCTTCAAAATGTCGGTCAGCCCGGTAGCGTTGTACCCGTTTTGGTGCATCAGTCCAACGCCCACATCGATCAAGTGATCACGCGTCGATTTTGTCGCCATACAAGTCTCCTCGCGGCTCTTCATTGACTAGGCTCAGCTCTGAATCCCATAACGAGCCGCCGGTTCCCGATGGGAAAGGTTCGGCCCCAGAGCTTTGCGCGCCGCATCGTACTTCTCCCAGTCGGCGCTATCCGGTAGAGCCGGAATGGTAACCAGCTCATGCTGGTCGAGACCGGCGAGGGATGCATCGACCATATCCCCAGCGGCCATCACGATCTCGCTCGGCAGATCCTCCACCGGACGACCGGCCTTTGCCCAGAACGGCGTTGCAGTTGCGCCGGGCAACACAACCTGGACAGTGACGCCTGTGCCTTCCAATTCGTTCTTCAGCGCTTGCGTAAAGTTCACGACATACGCCTTGGTGCCGCTGTATGTGCCGTTCAGAAGGTCGGGCGCAAGAGCAACGACGGAGGCAATGTTGATCAGCAGACCGTTCTTGCGTGCCACAAAACCAGGCAAGGCGGCAAGGGCCAGCCGCGTCAGAGCGGTGACATTCAAATAGATTATCGATTCGAGATCGTCGATGTTCGAATCGAGAAGTTTCCCTGCGCTGCCCAGGCCCGCGTTGTTTACCAGCGCAGTGATTGCGGGGTCGGTGCGCAAACGCTCGGCGATGCTCTGAACATCTTCCGCCTTCGTCAGGTCGGCAGCGATCGTTTCGATTCCTCGACCGGTGAACTTCAATCGTGCGGCAACTTCAGAGAGATTCTCCTGGCTGCGAGCCACGAGGATGAGATTGTAACCGCGCTTGGCAAGGCGATCTGCGTAGACTGCGCCGATGCCGGTGGAAGCACCAGTGATAAGAGCGGTGCCTTTGGATGTGGGTGCTGACATGGTTTGAATCCTCCTAAATTCCCGAGGTATTTCGCCTCGCACCTAAATAGAGTAGACCAGTCGGTCTAGAGATTCAGAAAGATTTAGCGAGACCGCGTGTGTCAGCTTGCCAGTTCTCCTCCACCGCGGAAAGGAGTCTCCTATCGTCTGAAGCTGCATCGGAATCGTCAGTTCGTGAGCAGTGCCGAGCAGCGTGAACACTCCGCTCACGTCAATGGTCGAGTCGCCTGAAGCAGCAATCGTTCCGTTGTACGTTTTAGGCGCGAAAGAGACGGTGGCGAACTGGTCCACCTTGAGAATGTCTTTGTTCATCTTTTATCGCGGCTGTCGTTTCCCGTCTTGCCGCTGCCCGCTGCGACGATGACTATCCCCGATATATGGGAAGCGGTGCGGTCGAAAGTGATCGATCCGGACTGTACGTGGAACGTGCCGTTGACGACCTCGTGGGTCGTGTTGAGCTTCATCTTGACGTCGCTGGCATCGGGGTTGACGGCGAAGGTCTGATGCTGGGCAAGTGCGGCTGGAGCGAATATGAGCGCGAGGGCTATGACTACGAAAGATTTCATTGCATCACATCCCCTAAAAGATATAACTGCCGAGAGTTGTTTTGGCGGGGCTCGATTTCAGTTGGCGAACGCCTGTGGAGCAACGGCGGCGGGCTGGGTGACACGCGTGAGTCTAGCCGTTACGCGCATCGCGCCGGGCCAGACCCTGAGACAGAACGGCAGTACAGCGCGCGCGAGTGCGTTGTTCAATCCGTCGGCGGCGACCTCGGCAAGACGCATCTGGGGCAGCATTGCGGAGCGCAGCTTTGGCTGAAAGACCGGCGCCGGCTCTGCGGTAAGATAGGCAGCGGCGGCACGGCGGGCAGTATGCAGGGCGATGGATATGCCATCGCCGGTGAACGAGGGGATTACGGCTGCCTGATCGCCGATACAGTAGAGCCCATCCTCGGTTGCGCGGCGGATGTAACCGTACGGGATATGAGTGATAGTGATAGGTTTGTCGAGCAGCGGCTCCGCACCGTCAAGCCGCATCGCGAGGTGGGGACAGTCCTGCTGCATCTTCGCAAGGAGGCCCTCCCAGCGAAGACCCGCACGTGCAAAATACCGCCGTTGCACCACACAGCAGAAATTCGTAATGCCGTCTTCCACCGGTTGGATACCACCGTAGCCTCCGGAATAGAGCGTCAACTCGGAGGCGTCCGCCAGGTCAGCGGTCTGGGCGGCAGACAGCCGGTAATACATCTTGAAGGCGACCCATTGGTGAGGGTCCTTCGGGCGCGTATGGCCGCGGAGATCGTGCTTGCCTGTGGCCAGAAAGACCGTTGGGGCTTCACGGGTGGTGCCGTCATCAAGCGCAACTTGCCAGACGTTGCCTATTGTGCGGCTGAGCGCCTGCACGCTGCGACCGCGTTTTACGTGAACTCCTGCGGCGATAGCCTCGGCGATGAGCGCTGTATCGAGCGCCTTGCGCGTGAGCGAGGCCGCAGGAAAAGGCAGCGGAGCCTCCGCGGCGCGTCTGGCTGCGGCAAGACGAACGTAATCGATGGGTACCGCGCCAAGAGAGGCCACGTCGATACCAAGTGCGTGCAGGTCTTCAAGAGCCTCACCGCTTAGGAATTCTCCGCAAACCTTATGGCGAGGTGCGGACTCGCGTTCAATCAGCGTGACGCTTCGTCCCTTGCGGGCGAGTGCGATCGAAGCCGCACAGCCTGCCACTCCACCACCGAGGATCAGCACTTCATCTTGCAAACCATTGCTCCTAATTCACTGGATGTTCAATCAATTTGTAGCGGTATTCCATACTTCTAGTAGACGCCCAAAAAGCAGTTCGGCGCATCATTCTGTACAAATCGTCATTTTGAAGCAGGTAAAGCTGGAATCGGAAGACGTCTAAGGCGTTAGAACGAGGTATTTGATGAGGCGAAGCGATTTCTTGGTCGTCGTTTTATGGACGATGACGGTAGGCACCGCAGCGCTTGCTGAACCGATTTCAGTGAGACATATTCAACGGCCTATGCACCGGTTTATGGTGGCCCGCTTCGAGGATGGAAAAACCATTGCCAAAGGTGAGTTTTCGCAGGTCGTGCAAAGCGATGAAGTGACGATGCGCCTGACCTATCACTTTGTGGATGGATCGATTGATGATGAGGCGACGACGTACACGGAGCAGGGTACGTTTCGGTTAGTGCGCAACCATCACATGCAGAAAGGGCCATTCTTTACAAAGCCCATCAACTTTACGGTAGAAGCCGCTACCGGCATAGTGACCAGCCGCACAATTAACAAGAATGGCAATATACACGTCGAGAGCAAGCACATGGACCTGCCGGATGACCTGGCGAATGGCTTCGTTGGGACATTGCTGCTGAACCTGCCGCACAATACGACGCCGTTTCGCGTGGGGATGCTGGCGCCAGTCGCCGGAGGGCGGTTGATTCAACTCCTCATCTCTTCGGAGGGCGAGCAGCCGTTTCACACGACAGGACAGACACTCAAGGCGACGGTGTTTCGCATCCATCCGGAGCTGGGCGGCATCGTAGGGGTGATCGCGCGGCTGCTCGGCCTGCAGCCCAAAGATGTGATGGTGTGGGTTTTGAAAGGTCAGGAGCCTGCCGTAATGAGGATAGTCGGACAGCTAGGTGGTTACGGCCCTCTAGTCAGCTCGGATCTGGAAGGAATCAGCTTCGAGAAATAGGACATCTTCAAAACCCATTTCTTAAAATCTCATAATCCGTGGCCGCCGATCAGTCGCGACGAGTGGTGAGTTCGTGCCAGTTGAGGCCGAGGTCGACGATCAGCAGGGATGCGAGGGTGAAGGCAATGACCCCGACTGCGGACAGGACGTCGCCTAGATGGCTCCAGTATGCGGGCACGAGGTTCAGAACGCGGCTGGAGACGAAGGTAAAGGTGACGGCGTAGGAGCGAGCCATCCATTGGCGATGCTGGACGATTTGGCGGTTGCGCGCGGTGAGGAAGGCGGCGGTGGTGCAGACCATCCACGCCGCGGCCTGCATGGAGGTTCCGGGGAGGCCCGGACGGCCCCAGGCGAGCGCGATGCCTGTGAAGGAACCAACAAACACCGAGATGACGTAGATGCGGCCGAGGATGCGATGGAGTTGAAGGTGACGCTGGCGGATTCGCGAGGAGAAATTGATGGGGCCGATCAAAAGAGCGAAGATTCCGGCGAGTGTATGTGGGATGAGGAGATGGCGGTCGGCAATGACCTGCAGACGGTAGGCGTGGTACATCGGATAGTCGGTGATGAGGAGCAGCTCTGAGGTAATGAAGACGAAGAGTACGGTGAAACCAAGCGAGACCCAGAGAATCGTCTTGAATCTGGAACCGGCGGAGCTGGACGTTAGCAGAGTGGAAGTTGGCATTATTCGCCTCTCAGGTGGTTAGACGTGATGAGGTGCGCCACGAGGGCGACCGGGGCGACAGGCTTAATATCTCTTAGTCTAACGAGACGCTTCAGAATCACCGACATCACTTCCACCGCCCCACGCACAACCGTCCCGGACACCACCTCTCCACCCTCGCCGCCTCTTGCTGAACATCAGCCGCAGCCAGCAGGCGTACCCAATCCTCCTTCCTGAAGGCCCGCCGGAAGGACACCGGCCCATCATGCCGCACAAGCCAGTGCCACCGCACCCACCCAAATATCCGACTGCTCCACTCTGACCGCTCCAAATCATTGATAAACCAACCTGCCTGCACGGTCGCTTCCATCCACGTTAGCAGCGCGACGATCTGCTCGTCCTCCAGATGATGTGCCAGCAGCGAACTAACGACGATATCCATCGGCTTCTCCGGCCGATACACCATAGCGTCGGCGGTCACCCACGTGATTCCGAGCTCCTTTGGCGTGGACTCCGCAGCTGCACGCGCCGCATAAGGATTCACGTCGATCCCCGTTAACTGCACAGCAACGCCCCGTCTCCGTGCCCACCCCGCAATCTGCCGCAGTAGATCGCCGCCGCCGCATCCCACATCGACGATGTGTACCGGATCACGCAATCCATGGGGCAACCGCTCCAGCCAAGCCAGCGTCGGCCGATAACCCAGTAACCAGCGATTGACTGTTTCCAGACTGCGCAGGCAGTCACGGAAATCCTCATAACTACAGTCGCCATCCATCAACTCGGGCAACTCGCGCGGAGAGGCCCGACGACTGAAATCAATCTCGGCGCTAGATTGCATGGAAGCGCATCGTTTCTGCTGTCAGCCCCGGTCCGAACGACATCGCACACCCAAGCTGTCCCGGCTGCGCCTGCTGCATTATCCGCTGCAGTACAAACATCACCGTCGCCGAAGACATGTTACCGAAACACGACAACACCTCGCGCGACGCCGCCAACGCATCGGCTGACAACTCCAGTCCCTTCTCTACCGCATCCAGAATCGACCGCCCGCCGGGATGCACCGCCCACAGATCGATGCCGTCGCGCTCGGCCATCAGCTCGCACTCATGCAGAGCGCGGCCGAGCTCTCCCGGCACCTGTCCTGAGAGCAACATCTCGAATCCGAGATCGCGAATCTTCCACGTAATCAGTTCCCTCGTCCCGGGCACTATCACCGCCTTGAAGTTGTCCAGTGCAAGGCCCTGCTCGCACGCGGTAATCAGGCTCGCCGCCGCGCCATCGGCGAAGACCAGGAAGGAGAGCATCTGCTCCAGCTCCTGCGTCTCCTGTAAGTGCAGTGTGCACAGCTCCAAGTTGACCATCAGAACACCCGCCTTCGGATCTGAGCGCACAATGTGCCGCGCCAGCTTCAGCGCATTGATCGCTGCATAGCATCCCATGAATCCAACCGTCGTACGCTCCACGCCCGCCGAGAGCCCGAGGTGGTCGACGATTTCAAAGTCCAGCCCCGGCGCATACAGCCCGGTGCAACAGGTCACCAGCACATGCGTAATACCGCAGCGTTCCTTCTCATTGAGCGCAAGCCGGTCCACGGCCTTCCTCATCAGCACCGGAGCGCTCTCCTCAAACAGCTCCATACGCCGCGCCGTGCTGGGAAAGTTGCCTAGCCGATAAAACTCATGCGCGTCATACGGCGACAATTGGCCGGAACCATTCTGCGGATCCAGAAATGAATAGCGACGCGCGATGTCGGCGCGGCTCGCCATGCGGCGAAAGACCGCACGCAGCCGCGGGTCGGCAAGCATCTTCTCTGCGAAGACGATGAAAGCGTCATGCACATCGTGCCCTGGTACAGCAGTGGCGATGCGGTTCAGGTAAGCCGTAGTCATGTGCAATGGTCCCTCAGCCCGGGTTATAGGGATTAGATGTCGCGTCTGTGTTGGGGAAGCTGGATCACGAAGAGACGACGATTCGGCGACAGTCGACTACTTGAGAGAACAGGCTCCGCATTCTCAATACAACGGCTACTCTTTGAGACGAGACCGTTGTTCTTTTGATAGCACTTTGCAGGAAGGGAATAGGATGACGATTTGTTCATGGAGGCCGCATTCACCGGAGCGACCGCAAGAATTCGTCTGTCCACGTGCTAAGTTACAAATCAGTCAGCCAAGTGCACGAGCTTGAACGTGTGCCAAGGGCGGTATTCGGCGCTGTGCTTGCACCCAAATTTTGCGAGGTCGATTTTTTCGGATGACATCTGCAACGTCACTCAAATCTGTCCGCCTGATACACCGCTATATTGGCCTGTTCTTCTCGCCGACGATTCTCTTTTCCACTATCACAGGTGGTCTACAGATGTTCGGCCTGCACGAGACCGCGCACGGCAGTTCCTACGTACCTCCCAACTTCCTGGTGCATCTCTCACAGTTGCATAAGAAGGGGACGCTTTACCTTCCTCCCCGAAAGGTTGCTCCATCCAATTCGACCAAGTCTGATGGGCAAAGCCGGATGGTCCGAAACTTGAGATCTCAAAGCCAACGCAAGCATCGCCGGCCACGCCGCCACCCAACTCCCTTCCCACGAAGATATTCATTGCCGCTATAGCGCTTGCACATGCCGTATCGACGTGTACGGGCATCATGATGGCATGGAAGTATGCGCGGCGGAATTCGATTGTTCTGCTCATCCTTGCGGCAGGAGTCCTTATTCCGGCTATCCTGCTCTTTATGTAGCCCTTCCCGATTCGTCGACGGCTGAGGGAGGCCCAGATGACACAATCGTCATTTTGCAACGTCCTGGAGTATGCGGATCGTGAATCGAAATGTCTTGCCGTGATTCATGCGACTTCTGCTCGTCGAGGATGAACCCGAGATTCAGGATTTCCTGAAGCAACCCCTTGCCAATGCAGGTTACGAGGTGGATACCGCCAAGGATGGGCGAACCGCCATCCAACTCGCGTCTGCAACGAAATACGACGCTCTGATCATCGACCTTGGACTTCCGGACCAAGATGCGTGTGATTCTTCCAAACGCTGACCTCGACGCCGCCCTGCTTAAAGGTCGCGACGAGTCGCTGACCGCGGGAGGATTCGGTATCGTTGGCGCCTGCAGCTGCGGATTGTGACGTGTTTAATCTCCATTGTTGGGTTGTTAACGGGCGGAGTATACCCGCGCCGATGCAACCTGCAAGTGCTTTTTAACAGAGGTTGACAATCGTAAAGGGGGTGCTTAGTTTTCGCTGAAAGGAGCAGAATAAAGGTATGGCGACAGAATCCATAAAACTTCCCGGCCCGCTTCTGGAAAAGGTCAGAGAGGCGGCGGCGCAAGAAGTCATAGGGGAAAAGCTTCGCGAAGCTGCTGGACAACCCAGGCACTGTTCGGATGCTTGGTCACGGTGCAATGAAGGATACGTCGTCGATCATGCGCGATGATAAAGAAGCAGTACAGCACGCCGAACGCCAACGTGGGCACGGTAAAGAAATCCATCGCAGCGATGGCTTCTCGATGATTGCTCACAAAGGCCACCCATCGCTTTGCCGGTTCTGGATCCCTCGGCGCTTTCCGCATCCAGCGCAACACGGTCCGTTCAGAAATGTCGAAGCCAAGCATCTTCAGTTCGCCATGAATCCGTGGCGAGCCCCAGGTTGGGTTCTCCCTAACCATGCGGAAGATGAGTTCGCGGAGTTTAACGCTGACGCACTTCCTGCCGGCACGTGGATGGCGCGAGAGCCAGGTCCAATACAGCTTGAAGCCGGCCCGGTGCCATCGCACAACGGTCTCCGGCTGAACGAGAATCAATGTCTCCCGCCACCGGGACCAGAACCGCCGCAAAATCACCCAGAAAAGTCTGTCGGTAACGGCAACGCGAGGATGGGAACGCCTCCGTTTCAAGACAGCAAGTCGTTGCCGAAGAGCCAAATTCTCCAAGAGGAGATCGCGGCGAGAACGAAAGAATCGGATCACCGGAACAGGCAGCAGCTTCACCAGGCACAGCAGCGAGAAGTTGTACACGGAGACAGTCCGGATTGGATACGCTCATCGTCATGATTCAACAGCAGATCGCTATTTTGGCGAGCGACAAGTTGATCGTAAATGTCAGAGGAAGCACACGGTTGACGGGTCGAGTCCGTAGCCAGCATCAAAACGCGGTTGTTGTCTAACGAGACCCAGGAGTTTTATGTTGCACGAGTTCGCCCTTCATCAGCAATTGATTTCCGGGGCAGTGAGCCAACCAATCGATGCACTTAACCTGCGACAGTGGACAGACGCTTATCGCCGTCGACCGTCTAGCCGCGCTGCGTCTTACTGAGTGACCGTCAGCGTGATCGTGATGGACTCCGAGGTGTTGCCGGATCCGGTTGCCATGACGGAGACCGTTGATGTGCCCGGCGGTGTTTTCGGTTGAGAAGATCCGCCGCAGGCAGAAATCGCGACAGACCCTGCGAGGCCGCCACTCAGAAGAATGGCGCAGAACAGGCGGCGCATAGGCAGGCTGAGGCGTCTTCTTTGCCAGAACAGGATGAGGCCGGCAAAGCACGCCGGCAGTCCGGCGAGAGAAGCGAGCAGCGCAGACGTGCCGGGAGATTGTGGCCGCAGCAACCCCACCGTGCCCGAGCCGGGGCCATGGGTAGCGATGGTCATCGTAGTTGTGGTAGGGCTGTTCGATCCATCGGCGGTAAGTGTGGGCGGATTGAAGTTGCAGGTTGCGTTTTGAGGCAGTGCGGCACAGGAGAAACTCGTCATTCCCGTGTAGCCCCCAACCGGAGTGAGAGTGATGGTCAGTTGGCCGGTATCTCCCCCGATAAGTGAAAGCTTGGTGGCGCTCGATTCAAGCGAGAACCCGGGAGCGGTGACCTGCTGTGTGAGCGAGCCCATGGAGGTGGTAAAGTTCTGATCGCCCTCATAGACGGCATGGATGGTGCTGGTTCCCGCCGGCAGCGCAGCGGTCGTGTATGTTGCGACTCCCTGGTTGTTCAATGGGGACGAGCCGAGGACGGTCGATCCATTGAGGAACTGCGCGGCTCCGGTGGGCAGGCCGGTGGTTGTCGAGGTAATTGTAGCTGTGAAGATTACAGATGCGTTCAGGTTCGCGTCGGATATTGAGGAGGTCAGCGCGGTTGTGCTGGCAGCCTGCGTGACGGTGAGGGTTCCGTTCTTTGCCGTCACCGAGTAGTCGCCAAGAGCCGCGCCGGTGACGCTGGGAACGATCGCATAGGTACCCACATTTGACGACACAGTAGCTGTGGTCGAGAACGTCTCGGTGAAGGTGTTGCCGTTGACTGCACCTGTGACGGTACCGGTAAAGGTGGGGTTGGCCGTGCCGTAGACCCGCGTGGCATTGTTCGCCGTGATGGTCAACGTCTTATCGGAAACGACGAGCTGAGAAGTCTGCGTGGCGCTCTTGTAGTCGACCGTATCCGTGGGGATGAGGTTCGCCATCAGCGTGTAGCTGCCGGCTGCAAGCACCGTGGACGCCATCAGCGTAACCGGGCCACCCCCTGCTGCCAGGGCGGTGTATGTGAAGGCGCCGGAAATGTTCGCCGTCGCATTCAGCAATGAAGCGGCGTTTGTGCCGTATGGAATGGAAGCGGGTGGAGCCCAGGTAATGGCAGGCGTCGCCTGCGCCACGTTAGCAGGCACGCTCGGGCTGGCGGCAGCTGCGTAGTTCTGTGTGCCGCTGAAGTCGAGCTCGACTATGTGAGCCCCCGCCTTAAGCTGACCATATGTAGCTATCACTGTGTCATTTTTCTCGACCGTTGCGGGAAGGATAGCGGAGTTGCCCGTGCCTTTGTCGATGAGGAAGGAGAACTCCGTCGAAGTGGATCCGGCAGGCGCGGAGGAGCCGGTGAATGTGACCAGAGTTCCGTACACGGGTTTGGCCGGGGCGACCGTGAGTGACAACGATGGCATGGCCTTATTCACGACAATCGTTTGCGTGACTTGCGCGGCGGCTGTGTGATCCGCATTGCCGGCCTGGTTGGCGGCGACTACGACAGTGCCGGCTCCGGTGATGGTCAGCGTGCTGCCGCTTACCGTTGCTGGGCCGGAAATTACGCTGAAGGTAACGGGGAGTCCGGAGCTCGCGGTCGCCGAGAGCATGATCGGACTCACTCCAAAGGTGACTGGGCTTGGAAGCGCTGTGAAGGTGATGGTCTGCGTGGCTTGCTCCACGTTGAAGGCGCTGCTGGTCGCGCTGATACTGATCGCTGAGGTCAATGATGCGGGAGGAGGCGAAGTTGTGATCGGAAGCGTGGCCACGAGTGTGTCGCCGTTGCCTGGCGCGCTGAGCTGCAAGGTGCTGGACCCGGCAATTCCGGAAGTATTGGTGCTGAGTGAGGTGACGTTGAGTGAGCCGGGATCTCCTGCCGCGAGTGCAATGGGAATAGCGACACCACTCACAGAGAACGGGCTGCCGCTTTCGCTGAGTTGCACCGCAGCGGTGAAGTTCGCATTCTTCGGTACACTTGCGGGCGGCTCCGAACTGAAGCTGACCGCGTAGTTGGTTTGCACTGCGCCCAAATCGACACACGGGGGATTGCTGCCGTAGGTGGTCGTCGGGGGAAAGCCACGCTGGTCTGTGGTTACGCCAGAGGGGATGTCCCCTATCAGGCCTGCGCAGATGGCCGGGCTGCCGGGAAGTGGTGGCGCGGTCGGTGTAGGACCACCGTAGTTGCCGAGCGGCGCGAGCAGCGGAGGTACGCCCGATACGCTGCCATCAATGGTGTTCGTCACCGTCAGAGTGCTGTTGGAATTAGCGATATCACCGCCCGCGTTTCCGGAAACAGTGCTACTAGCCACCATCAGCGTGCCGCCACTTGTGATTACGCCGGCCGTGCCGGTTGTGATTCCGCCGCCGACGTGCGCGGAGTTCCCGGAGATCGTACTGCCGGTCACCGTGACGGTGCCTCCGGAATTGTCGATCCCGCCACCATAATAAGAACCAGTGTTCCCCGAGATGGTGCTGTTCGTCACAGTTAAAGAGCCACCGTTCTCGATACCGCCACCGATGTATGCGCTATTGCCGGAGATAGTACAGTTCACCACCATGAGCGTGCCATCGTTGAGAATGCCGCCACCCATGCCGCTGTTGCCGCCCGTAATTGTGAGTCCATAAAGGATGTTCGCCTCTCCAGCTTCGAAGACAGCGAATTGATTGTTGCCGTTTACCGTCACCAGGTTGGCAAGCGTTGCGCCGCTACCCGATGTTGGACCGATGATGCTGGTGTTCGATGGAATGCTCAGCGTGCTTCCGCTGCCCAACGTGATCGTTCTTGCTGAGACGGGTAGCGTTGCAGCAAAGACAGTTGGATCGAAAGTGATTTTGCCTCCGCCATATGCCGCAGCCGCGGCCAGCGCATCCCGTAGGCTGCAGCTTTGGCCCGACGTGGTGCAATTCGCCGCGGTCCCCTTGGAGTTGTCGAGGTTGGTGGTAACGATGTAAGTTGAAACGCCGAAGTTGGCCGTTATCGTCTCCGGTCGGCTCATCGTGATGGTCGTGCTCGCGTTCGACGCTGAAGCCACATTGCCTGTCCAGCCTGCAAACACATAACCAGGATTCGACGTTGCCGTTAGATTTACTACGGCGTTCAACGGGTAAGATGTGCCGGATGCCGGAGAAACAACGCCTCCCTGCGACGGGTTCGCAGAGATGGTGAGCAGATAGCCACTAAGATTGAACGTTGCTGTGTAGTCAATGGTAGCGGCGGCCGCCGTCACCGTGTGGCTGATTGCTCCGCCGTCGCTCCAGGTTGCGAACGTGTATTGGGATCCCGAAATATCCTGCGGAGAAATCACCCCCAGCATGTGCTGCGAGCCTACGATCCACGTCAGCGTCACCGGCGCGCTGTAGGAAACGCCATCGACCGTGAAGCCCAGTCCTGCGGGTGACGTCCCGATTGTCACCTGGACATTACCGGATACTGTGACATCAAATGCAGTACTCTTCACGCTGGCAGTGGCTGCGGGGGTGACCCCTGAAGCCGTTAGTGGAAGCGCCGCCACCAGCATATCGCCCGTTCCTGGCGCACTGACCGTCAGCTGGCTGGAGGCGGCAATTCCGGAAGCATTGGTGCTGAGTGAGGTGACGTTGAGTGAGCCGGGATCTCCTGCGGCCAGTGCAATGGGAATAGCGACGCCACTCACAGAGAACGGGCTGCCGCTTTCGCTGAGTTGCAGGGCAGCGGTGAAGTTCGCATTCGGTGGGACGCTTGCAGGCGGCTGCGTACTGAACGATAGTGCGTAGTTAGTTTGCACCGATCCTGAATCGACGCATGGCGGATTGCTGCCGTAAGTGGTGGTTCGTGGGAATCCGCGCTGATCCGTCGCAGGTCCTGACCCTGAGCCTGCGCAGATTGCCGGGCTGCCTGGGAGTGGTGGCATGGTCTGCGTGGTTCCGCCATAGTTACCGCGCGGTGCGAGCAGCGGAGGTACGCCAGTGATATTGCCATCAGTCCCATTCGTGGGGCAGCCGGCGGCGCCATCGCAGTCGGTCGCTCCGTTACCTGCCACGATGCTGTTGGTCACAGTGAGAATGCCCGGGGGGGTGGGTATTCCGGCGCCGTTGGATACGCCGGCACCAACGGCGCCGTTCTGGAAATAATTGCCGGAAATTGTGCTATCAGTCACCGTCAGTGTTGTTGCGGTTCCGCCATAGGTTACAGGGTCGTTATATATGCCGGCGCCGTCACCGGCGGCTATGATCGTGTTGAACGCAACGGTGCTGTTAATCAGCGTCAGCGTACCAGCATTGTAGATACCGCCGCCAAACGCGGCGTAGGGCAAGACCGGACCGGCCGGCGTCGTTCCATCCGCGACATTCTCGGCCACGGTGCTGTTGATCAGCGTCAGCGTGCCAGAATTGAAGATGCCTGCGCCTGTAGCCATCATCCCACCGACATAGTTACCCGATATTGTGCAGTCCGATACCGTAAGAACGCCGCCGTTGGAAATGCCGCCGCCGTTGGAAGGGCCGCCGCCGACGCCGCCTGTAATCGTCAGTCCGGAGATGGCCACATTTGTCCCTGAAACGAGGAATACTGTGGAGATATTTCTCGGACTCACAGTAACCAGATTTGTCACGGCCGCGCCACTGCCTGTTGTCGGTCCAGTGATCGTTGTATTAGACGGGATGCCCAGCCCGCCATTCGTGAGCGCGACGGTCTGCGGGGTGCCGAAGACGGACGAGCTGAATGTGATGTTGCCGGCACCTGCTGCATTCGCTGCAGCCAGCGCGTCGCGGAGGCTGCAACTTGTGTCGGGCATGGCTCCCTGCAGGCGTTGGTTGGTGCAATTGGAAGCGGTGCCTGCGTCGTCCGTGGCGACCGTGACCACAAAGCTCGGAATGGCCGCGAAGTTTGCCGTTACCGCTTCAGGAGCGCTCATCGTGATGGTAGTGCTGGCGCTCGTGGATGAAGCCACAGTGCCCGTCCAGCCGGTGAAATAGTAGCCCGGATTCGGCGTTGCCGTCAGAGTTACCACTGTGCCCGCTGCGTAATAGTTGCCCGAAGCCGGAGATACCGTTCCTCCCGCGGTCGCCGAGGTTGTCAGCAGATAGGCGGTGCTGAATGCCGCCGTGTAGGCAGTACCACTTGATGAGGCTGTCACCGAGTCGGTGGTGGTGCTTGTTCCATCGCTCCATCCGGTGAAGGTGTACCGCGCGCCCGTGGCCAACTGCGGCGAGATGGTCGCGAGCGTGTGTTGCGATCCAATGGTCCACGTCTCGGTCACCGGCGCAATGCCGTTGACACCGTCCACCGTGATTGCGAGCCCTGTTGGCGACGTGCCGACCGTCACCTGAACATTAGGAGGCGGGGTCACACTGAACGCGCTGCTTGTCGTGCTGATACTGATCGCCGAGGTCAATGATGCGGGAGGAGGCGAAGTTGTGATCGGAAGCGTGGCCACGAGTGTGTCCCCGGTGCCTTCGGCGCTAACCTGCAACGTACCGGAACCGGCGATTCCGGAGGCATTTGTGCTCAGCGAGCTGACGTTGAGCGATCCGGGAGCTCCCGAGGCCAGCGTGATCGGCACTGTCACGCCGCTCACCGGGAAGGAACGGCCACTCTCGCTGAATTGCAGCGCCGCGGTGAAATTAGTGTCCGCTGGAACGGTTGACGGCGGCTCGATACTAAAGCTCAAAGAGTAGTTTGTCTGGACCGCTCCGGAATCGACGCAGGGGTTTCCGTTATATGTAGTCGTGCGCGGGAGGCCGCGCTGGTCTGTTATCACTCCTGAAGGAATGTCCCCGATGACACCGCCGCAAATCGCCGGACTTCCAGGCAGCGGCGGCACAGTCAGGGTGGGGCCGCCGTAGTTGCCGAGTGGGGCCAACTGAACACCCGCTCCGACAAGATTGCCGTTCTGGCCGTTGGTCGGGCAGTTCGAGCCGTCGCAATCGTCTTCCGATCCGTTCGAGGTATTGCCGGAGATAATGTTGTTGGCGCTGGTCGTCACGCCGCCGTAAATGCCCGCGCCGGAGATCATGGCGTACCACAAGGGATTGCCTTGTGCATTTGCGTTTGCGCTGTTTCCGGCGACGACACTATTGGTCATCGTCAGCGTGCCCTGGTTGTTGATGCCGCCTCCGATCAGACCTACGTTGGCAGCACCGCCGAATAAGGCGCCCGAAAGACTGTTCCCCACAACAGAAGTGTTGGTTATCGTCAACGTCCCCTGGTTGTCGATACCACCACCTGCCGCAACGTTGGCTTCCGCCCTTGCAGCTACTGATGCGCTATTCCCTGTGACGGTGCTGTTGATCAGCGTCAGGGTGCCGAAATTCTCGATGCCGCCGCCGCTGGCGTTGCCGCTGCCGCCGCTGGCATAACCACTGATGCTGTTTCCCGATATCGTGCTGCCAGACACTGTCAGAGCACCGCTGTTGAGGATGCCGCCGCCTTCGTATCCCCCTCCCCCCGTGATCGTCAGCCCGGAGATGGCTATGGGACCCGAGTCGACCGTAATGACTGGCCCGCCGCCGCTCACGGTGACCAGATTCGTCAGGGTTGCGCCGCTGCCAGTTGTTCGGCCGGTGATAGTTGTGTGAGGTGGAATTGTCAGTCCTCCCGCGCTGCCCAGCGTGATGGTCTGAGGGGTGCCGAAGACAGTGGGGTCGAAGGTGATGTTTCCACCATTCGCGGCAGACGCTGCGAGTGCGTCGCGCATGCTGCAATTCGAGGAACCTGAGCCGGTGCAGTTTGCCGCGACACCAATAGCGTCATCTGTGTTGATGGTCACCACAAAGCCGGGGTTCGGATTTACCGTTTGAGTCAGGGAGGTACTGGTGGCAGCGGCGAAATTGCCATCACTCGTATAGACGGCGGTCAAGGTATCGGGTCCGATGGGCAATGAGGAGATGTTGAGCGTGACCATGCCCGCTGAGAGAGTGCCGGTGCCAATGCTGGTTCCGCCGTTATAAAAGGTGACCGTCTCACCATCGGTAGTAAAGCTTCCCAACGAGTAAGGACTGAGGGTCGCCGTCACGGTAATTTGAAAACCATTGTATGAAGGATTGGAGCTGGAACTAAGACTCAGCGTAGTCGCGATCTGCGCTGCAAGCAGGGGCACGGTACCGGAAGTGCTGGCCTTGTGATACTTATCACCAGGGTAGCCTGCTTCATCCAAGTGCGTTTCGGTACCCGACACTGAAACATTGCTCATGCTGGCGATTGCTGTCTCCGTGAACTGGTTCAACAGCACCGTCACGGTGTTCGCAAGCTCATTGGCGATCACAAGGTCCGGGGTGCCATTTCCATCGAGGTCTCCCACCGCCAAGGCATACGGCTGGTTGTCGAGACTGAGCGTAGACAGGGTCGTGAATGTGCCGTCACCGTTACCCAGGAGCAGCGTTATCGTGTCGCCTGCCTGAGAATTGACCCCCTGATTCGACACCGCGAGGTCTGGGATGCCGTCCCCGTTAAAGTCAGCCACGGTAATCGCATTTGGAAAAGAGCCGGCAGTTGGAGACGGCGACTTAAGATTGAATGTACCGTCTCCGTTGCCCAGCAGCACCGAGACTGTACCGGCTTCTGCGCTGCTGCACGGAGAGTTTGCTGTTGCTATGTCCGGGATACCATCTCCATTGAAATCGGCAGTAGTGATGCCAAGTGGATTGACTCCAACGCTCGGTGAGGATTTGGTCGAAAATGTCCCGTCACCATTACCAAGCAGCACCATGACAACCCCGGCCACACCGCAACCAGTTCCCTCGCCCAAGGTTACAATCGCCAGATCGGGAGTGCCATCTCCATTGAAATCGGCAGTAGTGATGGAATCTGTGATGTTTGCAACATTGATTGGGGGTTTGCCGGTAAATGTGCCGTCTCCATTGCCTAACAGAACTGTCACTGTGGAGTCGTAGTTGTTTACCACGGCCAAATCGGGGATGCCGTCCCCGTTAAAGTCGCCGACTGCGATCCCGCGGGGGCCGCGGCCGACGCTTGGAGTGGACTTCGTAGTGAACGTGCCGTCCCCGTTACCTAATAGGATAGTCACACTGTTACCTGTAAAATTGGTCAACGCCAGATCAGGGATACCATCACCGTTGAAGTCTCCGACTGCGATAGAAGTCGGATTTCCGCCGCTGGTCGGCGACGACTTTAACGCAAAGGTACCATCTCCCTTCCCCAACAATATGGAGACCGTATTCCCGTAGTTCGCCACGGCTAGATCCGGAATGCCGTCTCCGTTGAAGTCTGCCACTGCGACAGAGATCGGCCCAGCGCCGACGGCAGGCGTGGAGCCCGTCGTGAAGATCATCGATAGCGTTGTTGTTCCGAGCGCCACCTTACCCAGCGAAGCATTGCTAGACGTCGTATCCAGGAAGGAAATATTGCCGGTAAGGGAAAGAGGGGTCCCCGTGCTCATCACTGTCGCTGTCAACGTATAGTCGCCGATCCCACCAGAGGACGCGATCGTGGTCATCGTAGGATACATCGTGGCCGAGGGTGTCGCAGTGAGATCCACAGCAGCTGACGAACTCTTCTCATAGCTGCTGGTGCCAACAAACACCGCCTGATAGCTATGGCTGCCGACACCGGGGCGGAATTTATAGGTTGCCGTCCCTGCGGAGGTCAACTGCGCCATCGCGAGCAGGGCCGAGTCTTCGCAATACTTCGCTCTCGCATCGCAAAACTTTACCTGTCCGGGGCTTACAGGGGTGGCGCCGGAAACCACGGTGGCGGTCAGAGTTACCACTGTTCCGGCAGCGACGGAGGTCGCATCGGTTCCCGCACTCGTCACGGTCAGGGAGGTCGTGGTCGGAGCCGGAGTGGCCCATGCCTTGGGAAGGTTCAGGAGGGTAATTATCGCCAGCATTGCAGGCAGAATGAAGGTCCGGACAGTTGCCCGTCGGAAGCCGGAGGGGCTTTCAAGACGAGACACAGTATGCATTGCCGAGATCATTTGGACTCCAGAGCGAACAAAGCGGCCCAAACTCAAGTGCTGGTCGGAGAGCGGAATCGAAGAGGGAAAGAATCCGAAAAGCAGGCCCGGACATGCGAGGAGTGTCTGTTACTGGCAGGTTGATAACATCAGGCGCCGTGCCTGCAAAAGCAGCTATAACGTTATCGCTATGTCAATCACTCGTCAAGAGCCATTAGGCCGGCAAATAAGTCGTTCTTATACTCGGAGATGCTTCGCTGCAATCACTGAGCGACGATAACTCGAGCGTTTCGAGCTGTGACTCGCCAAATTGTCATCCGAGCGCAGAAGGAACCTGCGTTTTGAACTCACAGGCAGATTCGCGACCGCACCTGGGCGTGTTGGGTGACCACGGATAGTCACAGAGAGACTGTGCCGAGTGGGGCGGCGAGAGATCAGCAGCCATACCTCGCTCTCAGTTCATCTTTAACTCTCACGAAGAGATGTTCGAACAGCAGCTCAAGCGGCCAGACCATAATAACGGTGATGCAGGCCGCCGAGTTTGGGCGTAGATAGAATCCTGCCATGTCCACCGCCGTTGTTGGCCAATAGACGACCTGCC
>Ga0210386_10001003_pt1 | contig 25593 bp, 28 predicted proteins | sample IncBWH32OmetaG_FD_160091 | JGI IMG/M metagenome (GOLD analysis project Ga0210386, IMG submission 160091) | Forest soil microbial communities from Barre Woods Harvard Forest LTER site, Petersham, Massachusetts, United States - Inc-BW-H-32-O ...
ACGTGATAGACTTCGCCATGACCCGTCTCCTATGCATGAGGCTCGGTACCGGACCATCCGGCACAACCCTCAAAACCTGCATACTGTGAGACGGGTCGCCCCTATCTCAGGCGAACATCTGGTCTAGATAGCAACCGACGCTATGCCCTCAGGACGCGGTGAACCGGCGGTATATCGCAAGCCAGGATCAGGCGGTTGCCGCTTCACTGGCACCCTACGCGGACACGATCGAGACGCTGGCCGCCGCGCAGGCGTTGCGGTCGTTTAGCGAACATACCGATGGCCGGCTGCCGAGCACGATCGTGGGATTGCCGCCCGATCTTGGGGGTCTGCTCGGCAGCGTTGCTGCGCGCAGGCATAACGCCCACCGCGCCGCCAGTCGCGGGGAAGTAGGGCAACTCCCCCTCAGATCTGGATGAATCCGATCTGATCCGCCTGCAACACTGCGCAGGTTAGCCGCCCGCCCGTGCCGGATCCTGTATCGATGCCAATGCGGTTCTGACGCAGGACAGGCGCAGGCGCTGGCGTATGCCCGTGCACCACGACGGCTGGAAATTCCTGCTCGGAGTACAGGAACGGCTGCCGGATACGCAGCAGGTCGTCCCGATCCTGCCGCCGCAGCGGAATGCCAGGGCGCAGCCCCGCGTGCACGAACAGATAGTCGTCCTCGCGATGACTGATGGTCAATGTGCGCAGGAACGTCAGATGCGTTGCTGGAATGGCCGCACGCCATGTGGTGCGCGGTGACGCGGGGTCGATATGCCAGCTCCGCAACGTTGTTTCACCGCCCGCGTGAAGCCAATCCGTTGCCGATGGCGCATCTCCTCCAAGCGCGTCCAGCGCGGTACGCTCATGATCACCCATCAGATTGATGGTGGTGATACCCGCGATCGGATTCCCGGCTGCCAGCAAGGCCAACACACCCGCCGGGTCGGGGCCTTCATCGATGTAGTCGCCCAGGTGGATCAGCATCGCATGGTCGATAGGACGGCTGACCAGATCCGTGGCGATCGCCGCATGCAAGTTGCGCAGTGGCTCGACGCAACCGTGTATGTCTCCAATTGCGTAGATACGCACGCCAGGGCGCAGCAATCCCGGCGAACGCGTGAATGTCAGCTCCTCTGCGCGGGGCGCCGACCAGGTTGGCACAGTGGTGGCCGCGACCACGCCCCGCAGTCGTGCGTGACGCAGGGGCCGTGACCTCATGTCAAATGTCGCCGCAGGTCCGCGACCACCGTGGCGAACATCGTCTCGGTCAGACGCCCGGTGTTCGTGTTCAGGCGTGAGACGTGATAGCTGTCTGCCAACAACAGCCCGCCCGGCAGCGCATGCACCGCGCCATGCGCGAATTTGGCGTGGCTCGGCTTGAGTCCTCGACACCGCAGCACTGCGTTATGCGCAACACCGCCCAGCGCCAGCATCGCCCGCAGCCGCGGCATCGCCGCAAGTTCTGCCGTCAGATATCCGTTGCAGGCCTTGATCTCGGCCGGCGTGGGCAGGTTGCCCGGTGGCACACAGCGCACGCCGTTGGTCACACGACAATCGCGCAAACGCAGCCCATCGTTCGGATCGGTACCGTAATGTCCCTCGGCAAATCCGAATTTCAACAGCGTCTGATATAGCAGGACACCGGCGAAATCGCCGGTAAATGGGCGCCCCGTGCGGTTCGCGCCACGGACACCGGGCGCCAAGCCAACCACCAGAAGCCGCGCGTCCAGCGTGCCAAAACTCGGCACTGGCGCGTTGAACCAATCGGCATGAGCCGACCGGTTGGTCTCGCGATAGGCAACCAGGCGAGGGCAGTACCCACAATCCCGGCCGGGCGACACAAGGTCGGACAGCGAAGCCGCTCCCTCAGACCGCGTCGGTCGTATCCGGGAACGGTTCCGCCGGCGTCTGGCGCGCCGTCACCGGGCGCACGCGCGGCTCGGTCTGGCGGCGGGTGAATTCCGGTGCAATATCTGCCAGCTCCAGGAACTGGTCGGCCTGCCGGCGCAGTTCATCCGCGACCATGGGAGGCGATGTGCGAATGGACGATACAACTGATACGCGCACACCCTTCCGCTGTACCGCCTCGACCGCGCGACGAAAGTCGGCATCGCCACTGAACAACACAACGTGATCGATGTGCGGCGCCAGCTCCAGCATATCGACCGCGATCTCGATGTCCATGCTACCCTTCACGCGACGCCGGCCCGTGGCATCGGTGAATTCCTTGGCCGGCTTGGTCACCAGCGTGTAGCCGTTATACGCTAGCCAGTCGGTCAGCGGCTTCAACGGCGAGTAGTCCTCGGTCTCCAGCACGGCGGAGTAATAGTACGCTCGGATGATGTTGCACTGTTTGCGGAAGTACTCGAGCAAGTTGCGATAGTCGACATCAAAGCCGAGGTTGCGAGAGGCGGAGTAGAGGTTGGCGCCGTCGATAAAAAGCGCGACCCGCTCAGTGGCACGAAAATACATGTTATGGACCTTTCTAATGCACGCTATGCGCCGCCGCGGTGCCTGTTTGGCCAGTGAAACGCCAACCACTGCGGAAGCAGCCTCGATAATCATCACACCAACTGCCATTCCAGGGCAATCGTTGGCCCGATCACATTGGGGCCCTGTGCCGTTGTGGCTGCCGTCTCGGAAGCGTGTGGACCGATGATCCTGGTCGCGATCGGCGCCAATCTACCGGGCCCGGACGGTGGTACGCCGTTGGCGAGTTGTCGCCTTGCGGCCGCCGCATTGGATGCCATTCCGGGACTGCGGCTGCGCGGCCTGTCGGCATGGTACGAGACCGCACCGATCCCGCCATCCGGCCAGCCGAACTACGTGAATGGCGTCGCGCATCTCAGTGGCGTGATCGAGCCAGCGGCGCTGCTGGCAAGGCTGCAGGCGATCGAGACACGAGCCGGGCGGGTGCGCGGTCTACCCAACGCCGTGCGGACCCTGGACCTGGACATCATTGCGATGGACCGGCTGGTACGGCGTGCGCCCGATCCCATCTTGCCCCACCCGCGGGCGCATGAGCGGGCGTTCGTCCTGTTGCCGCTGGCGGACATTGCGCCAGGTTGGATCCATCCCCTGCTGGATAAGTCCGTTGCCACCCTGCTGGCTGACTTGCCAGCCCAGGGGATAAACCGGTTGGGATAGGGTAGGGGGCTATGCTATAAGACGGCATGACCCACACCATCCAGGACAAGCAGAAGCTGTTGGCGCGCGTCCGTCGCATCCGCGGTCAGGTCGAAGCCATCGAACGTGCGCTCGAAACCGAGGCTGGCTGTGAGCGGGTGATGCACCTGCTTGCCGGCGCACGCGGGGCGATGGCCGGCCTGATGGCTGAGGTCGTCGAGGACCACGTGCGCAGCCATCTCGTGGACGAGGCGGTACATCCGGGTGCACTCAACACCGAGGCTGCGGAACAGTTGCTCGACGTGGTCCGGACCTATCTGAGATGAGCGCCCACGTTCCAGGCGCACACACCCATGTCTTCCTGGGTGCTGGCCACGAAGCGAGCGAGCGACGCACCTGGGCCGTGATCTGGCTGTGTGGCGCCATGATGTTGGCGGAGATCGTGGGCGGATTGCTGTTTGGCTCCATCGCGCTGGTGGCCGACGGTATGCACATGAGCACGCATGCCGGGGCGTTACTGCTGGCGGCGCTGGCCTACAGCTACGCACGCCGCCACGCCGAGGATCCGCGATTCACGTTCGGCACGGGTAAGCTGGGCGACCTTGCCGGTTTCACCAGCGCGATCATCCTGGCGATGATCGCGTTGCTGATTGGGTACGAAGCCGTCGCGCGCATTTTTGCTCCGGTACCAATCCATTTTACCGAGGCGATCCCGATCGCCTGTCTGGGACTGGCGGTGAATGTCGCGAGTGCGTGGCTGCTGAGCGGCGGTACGCACCACCATCACCACGGCCATCGCCACGGTCACGCGCATACCCAGGGTGCCGATGCCCCCCAGACCATCACGGCCGCAAGCGGCACCCTGCTGCTGGAGATCTTCGAGGATGGCGTGCCGCCCCGGTTTCGGTTGCGCCCGGCGGCAATGGTGTCGTCGCTGCCCTCGAACCCGGTGATCGAAACGCGTCGTCCGGACGGCAGCCGCCAGCGTTTCACCATGATCGACCGCAGGACATTCCTTGAATCCGTCGAGGCAATTCCCGAACCACATCAATTCATCGTCGAGGTGCGCGTCGACGGTGAGGCGCATTCGGTGACGTTTGAAGAACACGAACACGCTGGCGCCAGCGCCCATCGCGACAATAACATGCGCGCGGCGGTGATCCACGTGATGGCCGACGCTGCGGTGTCAGTTCTGGTGATTGTCGGCCTGCTGTTGGCCCGCGTGTTCGGCTGGCTCTGGATGGATCCTTTGGCGGGCATCGTCGGCGCGTTGGTGATCGCGAGCTGGTCGTACGGCCTGATCCGCGACACCGGCACCATCCTGCTCGATATGAACCCGGATCGGCGCCTGACGGACGCGGTGCGCCAGGAGATTGAGCGCGAGGGCGACCGGATTGCGGATCTGCATCTCTGGCGCCTGGGCCCGGGACATCTCGGGGCTATCGTGTCCGTGGTCACGGCCAGTGCGCGCGACGCCGATTTCTATCGCGCCAAGCTTTCGCGCTTTCCGTCCGTGTCCCATCTGACCATCGAGGTCCACGGGACCTGATGTGGCGCCCTCCGCGAGGTTACCCGTCAGCCGTCCCATCGCGTACCAATTATCAACCAGTCCAATTATCAACCAGTCCAATTATCAACCAGTCCAATTATCAACCAGTCCAATTATCAACCAGTCCGCAGTTACCTGCCGGCAGCCAGGACGGCGGCGCGGCACGATTGGTGTCCGGCCACTTCATGCCCGCGGCGTACAGAGACCACGATGTGCGACATCGGCGCGATTACCGACCGCGAAATCGAGGTCCCGGATGGCGATCCGTCGGTGTCCCGCACAGATGCCGCTGGGCGGATCATCTTTGCCAACCAGACGTTTGTGGGTGCCAGCGGCTATTCGCACGGTGAACTGATCGGCCCACCGCACAACATCGTGCGCCATCCGCACATGCCGAACGAAGCCTTCGCCAATCTGTGGGCCACGATCTAGGCGGGCCGGCCGTGGGAGGGGTTGATCAAGAACCGCACCAAGTCGGGCGATTTCGACTGGGTCCGCGCCAACGGCATGCCGGTCGTGGAAGCGGGCAAACTGTCCGGCTACATCTCGATCCCCGCCAAGCCCCGCCGTGCGCAGATCGCGGATGCCGAGCGGGCTTATGCGCTGTGGCGTACGCGGCAAGCCGGCCCCTTCGCCCTGCTCACCATCTCGCCAGGTCGCGCGCCAAGCCCGACGTGGTGCTGGCAGACCGCGAACCGCTGCTGCGCGCCAATCTCGCGCAGATCACTCAGCTCTGCCGCGCGTGGCGGGGAGGATCGCTTATCGCCGACCAGCGGGCAGGGCCGCGCGGTTCGAAGCCAGCGACACCGCTCTCGCCCACGACGTGATCCTGTCCGCGATAGAGCTCGGCCATCGCGGACAGGTTGAAGCGGCGGATCTGCTGGTCCAGAAATAGGCCCCGCCCGTGTTCCAGGCCGCCTTCGACACCGACCACGTGCTGGTCGATATGCAAATCACGCTGGGACGGGCGGAGTACGTCGCAGGGGTCGCCGACCTCGGCCGGCGCCTCATCTTGGGATCGGTGGCGCTGTCGTGGGTTTGGCGGCGGTGCTGGGGATGGGTTGGCTGCTGGCGCGCACCATCCGGCACTCACGCCGGGATGTGGAAGCGCTTTTCGACGCAATCGCGCGAAATGACGAAGCTTGGGTGATCAAGGCGGCCGGGGCGCGGGAATTCTATCCAGCGACCACTTTGCTCCGGGCCGTGGGTGCACGCCGCTCCTTCGCTCAATACGAGCATTTCGAGATGCAGCGCAGAGCTGCCAACGCACGGCGCGAGGCGATCACCGAGATGGCGCGCACCGTCGCGCGCGAGACGGGTGGGGCGGTCTCCCAAATCAGTGCCCGCGGCGAGGGCATGGCGCGAGACCGCGGTGATGGCCGGTGCGGCAGAACGGGTCCGTGCCAATGCCGGCTATGTGGCGGAGGCGGCGAACCAGGTGATGACCAACGCCGAGCTGGCGGCGGGGCGCTGACGGCGAGGTCACGCGCTGGCCGCATGACGGGGCACTGAGCGTCACTCAATCAATCATCCGTTGTTCGCCCGGTCGATGGCATGGCACGCTTTCGGCGGTGAGACGCGGGAGGACGGGATGGTGGAGATCAATGGCGGCTGTCTGTGCGGGCTGGTGCGTTACCGCACCGGCGCTGAGCCGATTTTTGTCGGCATCTGCCATTGCACGGATTGCCAGATATTCAGCGGGTCTGCATTCTCGGCCGTGGTCGCGGTGCCGAAAGCCGCGGTGACCGTCACTGGTACGTGGAAGACTTACACCAAGAACGGCGACAGCGGCCAACCGATCAGCCGGCAGTTCTGTCCCGAGTGCGGCTCCGGCATCATGGACGAGACGGCCCTGATGCCGCAGGTGGTGATGCGCAACGTTGGGACGCTCGATGGGTCGCGCTGGGGGAAGCCGGTCTTGCAGATCTATTGCGACAGCGCGCAATCCTGGGTGCAGTTGGGGGGCGAGCTGCGAGCCTTTGCGAAGATGCCGCCCCCGCCAGGCTAGGGGCAGCCTCGCGCGACCGCCGCTGGCTGGCGGCGAGGCATCGGCTATAAAGCCCGCATGAGCAAGCGGTTCTACGTCACCACGCCGATCTACTACGTGAACGGCGCGCCCCATATCGGCCACGCCTACACCTCGGTGGCGGCCGACGTGATGGCGCGCTTCAAGCGGCTGGACGGCTACGACGTGTTCTTCCTGACCGGCACGGACGAGCACGGGCAGAAGGTCGAGCAGGCGGCGCGCGCGGCGGGTGTCGACCCGCAGATTTTCGCCGATCGGGTATCGGCCGATTTCCGCGACATGACCGCGAAGATGGGCGTGTCGAACGACGACTGGATCCGCACGACAGAAGAGCGGCACAAGGTCTCCTGTGCCGAACTGTGGCGACGGATCGCGGCCAATGGACACATCTACCTGGGGCACTACGAGGGCTGGTACTCGGTCCGTGACGAGGCGTTCTACGACGAGGACGAACTGACGACGAAGCCGGACGGCACCAAACTAGCGCCCACCGGTGCGCCGGTCGCCTGGGTGCGGGAGCCATCGTATTTCCTCGACCTGTCCAAGTGGCAGGACAAACTGCTGGAGCTGTACGAACGCCAGCCAGACTTCATTGCACCAACGTCACGCCGCAATGAGGTAATGAGCTTCGTGCGCGGCGGGCTGCGCGATTTGTCGATCAGTCGCACCAGCTTCTCCTGGGGCATTCCAGTACCGGACGCGCCGGGCCACGTGATGTATGTCTGGGTCGACGCGCTGAACAACTATGTCACGGCGTGTGGCTTCCCCGATGACAGGGCCGAGCGCTGGGCATTCTGGCCCGCGGATATGCACTTCGTCGGGAAGGACATCATTCGGTTCCACGCCGTGTACTGGCCGGCGCTGTTGATGGCGGCCGGTCTGCCGGTGCCGAAACGTGTGACCTCGAACGGTTGGTGGGTGGTCGACGGCGAGAAGATGTCGAAGTCGCTCGGCAATGTCGTCGAGCCGCGGAAGCTGGTCGAGACCTATGGGCTGGACCAGGTGCGCTACTTCCTGCTGCGCGAAAAGCCGTTCGGTGCCGATGGCAGTATGAGCCATCAGGCGATCGTAACGCGCATCAATGTGGAGCTGGCGAACGACCTGGGGAATCTGGCGCAGCGCTCGCTGTCGCTGATCGCGCGCAACTGCGCTGGCGCGTTGCCGGGCAGAGGACCCGTGACCGCCGAGGATGCGGAGATGGACGCTCTGGCAACCGCACTGCCCGATCTGCTGCGGGAGCGGATCGAACGTCAGGAGTTCCATGACGCGCTGGAGGAGGTGTGGAAGATGATCCGTGCGGCCAACGGTTACATCGACCGGCAGGCGCCGTGGGCGCTGAACAAGACCGACAAGGCGCGGATGGCAACGGTTTTGCGCGTGCTGGCCGACACGGTGCGCGTGGTGGCGACGATGCTGCAGCCATTCATGCCGCAGAGCATGAGCCGAATGCTCGATCAGCTTGGGATTCCAACCAATCAGCGCGATTTCGCGGCGCTCAGTGCGGCCTTGCCGGATGGCACGGCGTTGCCGGCACCGCAGGGCGTGTTCCCGCGCTATGTCGAACCGTCCGCGTAGCGCGCTGATGCTGATCGATTCGCACTGCCACCTCGACTACTTCACGCCGATGGAGCTGCCGGAGGTGCTGGCGCGTGCCGCTGCGGCGGGTGTGGGCGAGATGGTGACGATCGGCACCACTCTGTCGCAATCCCAGGCACTTCCGCCGCTGACCGAAGCGCATCCGCATCTGTGGTGCACGGTCGGGGTGCACCCGCATCACGCGGCCGAAGCACCGGTTCCTGAACCGGCAACACTCGCGGCAATGACACGCCATCCGAAGGTGATCGGGGTCGGTGAGTCCGGGCTGGATTACTTCTACGACCGATCACCACGCGACGTGCAGCAGGAGAATTTCCGCGCGCACATCGGTGGCGCGCGTCTGGCTGGTGTGCCGCTGGCGATCCACACGCGCGACGCGGACGACGATACCGCGCGGATCTTGCAGGAGGAATGGGACGCAGGCGGACCGTTCGCGTTGCTGCTGCACTGCTTCAGCTCCTCCCGCGCGCTGGCGGAGACGGCGGTCGAGATGGGTGGGTATGTCAGCTTCTCCGGTATGCTGACCTTTCCAAGATCCCAGGAATTGCGGGAGATCGCACGCGATCTTCCCGCGGACCGATTGCTGGTGGAGACCGACGCGCCGTATTTGGCGCCTGTGCCGTTTCGGGGAAAACGCAACGAACCCGCGTACGTGGCACACACAGCAAAGATGCTGGCTGAAGTGCGTGGGCTGACGCCTGAGGCGCTGGCGGACCTGACGACAACGAACTTCCGCCGTCTGTTCAGCAAGGCGGCGGGTTAATGCCGACACGCGCGTCATTGCGAGCGCAGCGAAGCAACCTCGTTGAATGTGCGGATGTTCAGCGAGATCGCTTCGTCGCTTCAAGCCGCGCAATGACCGCGGGTACGGCGTCCGTGTTCTTGTTTTGCTGCGGCGGTTTGTAGCCCATGCGCGTCATCCTGCTCGGCACCGGCGGCTCCGCGGGGGTGCCCTTCGTTGGCGGGCAAGACGGGCGCGGCGAGTGGGGTGCCTGCGATCCGAACGAGCCGCGCAACCGTCGCACTCGTACGTCAATCGTGGTGGAGGGCGACGATGGACGTCGACTGCTGGTGGACACCGGGCCGGATATGCGTGGCCAGTTGCTCGACAGCGCGATCGCGTCTGTCGATGCCATTGTCTACACCCACGCGCATGCGGACCACATCGCGGGTGTCGATGATGCGCGGATTTTGAACCGGAATATTGGCCGCCCCATCGAGGTGTTCGGGTTTGCTGGGACGCTCACGGAGATCGAAGAACGTTTCTCTTATGCATTCAAACCGGTGAACAAGCCTGGGTTCTTCCGCCCGGCGTTGGAGCCACGCCCGGTTGAACCTGGTCGGACGATCACGATCGCCGGCATCGCAATGACGGTGTTCGCCCAGGATCACGGCTGGGCGACGTCGCTGGGCTTCAGGGCGGGACGGTTTGCCTATTCCACCGATGTTGTGCGTCTGGACGAAGCGGCGCTGAGCATCCTGGAGGGGGTGGATACCTGGGTAGTCGGGTGCGTGCGGCGTGACGGGCCGCACCTCACGCATGGGTTTCTCGCCCAGGTCTACGAATGGGTGGCGCGGTTGAAGCCGCGGCGCACGGTGCTAACCCATATGGGCATCGACATGGACTGGGGCTGGCTGAAGGCCAATCTGCCTGCCGGGATCGAACCGGGCTACGACGGCATGGTGATCGCGGTTTAGACGGTTGACAGCCGCTCTACGTCTCCGCGAACAGGTTCTCCAACGGCATGCCGGCCGGCGCCGTGCTGTGGGCAGCACGGATCATATCGATCAGCGCGCGCAGCGCTGCCGGTACCTGGCGATGGCCGGGATAATACAGGAACAAACCCTCGAACGACGGCGACCAGTCCTCCAGCACCCGCACCAACTGCCCTGAGCGCAAGAAGAGTGCCACCAACGCCTCGATCACATAGGCGATCCCCAGCCCGTCCACGGCCGCGCGCACCGCGAGATCGGGATCGTTCACCATGACCCGGCCCATCACGGCCACTTTCCGCGCCACGCCGTCGCGCTCGAACGGCCAGTCATACACCGACCCCTCGGCACCGCGGCGATACTGCACACAGTCATGCCGCGCGAGGTCGTCGGGCGTGCGCGGGCGAGGGTGGCGGGCGAAATAGACTGGTGCGCCAACCACTGCGACCTTCATCGGACCAGTGACCCGCACCGCCGTCATATCCGCGGCCGCGCGGTCCTGTGGTCCGATTCCCGCATCGAACCCCCTGGCCACAATATCGGTCGGTGCTTCGTCCGCCTGCAGCTCCAGATGCACCTCGGGGTACGTGGACAGGAACCGTTCCCACACCGGCGCGATCACCGTGGCTGCCGCCATATGCGTCGCGTAGATGCGCAGCCGTCCCACCGGGCGGCTGCGCTCCTGGTTCAGGTCTTCCAGCGCACTGGCGATCTGGTCCATCGCCGGGCGCAGCCGCCCCAACAGGCGCAACCCGGCATCGGTCAGCGAGACACTGCGCGTGGTCCGGTGCAACAGGCGCAGGCCCAGCCGCTCCTCGAGCTGACGCATGGCATGGCTGAGCGCTGACGGTGTGACGCCGAGCCGCACCGCGGCCGCACGGAAGCTGAGCTGCTCGGCGACGGCGACGAAGGCCGCCAGGTCCGACAGGTTGCTACGACTCATTGCTGAACTTCTTTCATGATAGAATACAGAGGATAGACTATTTTCATTTGCGCCACCGTCCATACATTTGGGCTCGCGGGTGCGCGGACGGAGGCGGGCACCGACCGCGGCGATCGATACGAAAGATCCAGCTGCATGCCGCCTTCCCGGCCATCCCCCGGCCACGCCTTGTCTGGCATCCCGTGCGTGCGCCGTCTCGCGGCGGACATCGATGCCTGAGGCATCAAGTCCAAGAGGCATCAACCGCCCTGCGATCACCGTCTGCGTGGTCCTGGCGACCCTGATGCAGGCGCTCGACACCACGATCGCCAATGTTGCCTTGCCCTATATGCAGGGCACCGTCTCGGCGAGCCAGGATCAGATCGCCTGGGTGCTGACCTCCTACATCGTCGCCGCCGCGATCATGACGCCACCGACCGGCTTCCTGGCCGGCCGGTTCGGGCTCAAGCGGCTGTTCCTGGTTTCGGTCGCCGGCTTCACCTTCGCCTCGGCGCTGTGCGGGATGGCGCAGACATTGGACCAGATCGTGCTGTTCAGGGTGATGCAGGGCGTGTTCGGAGCGGCTTTGGTGCCGCTGTCGCAGACTGTGTTGATGAACATCAACCCGCCGGCGCGGCAGGGTTCGGCGATGGCGATGTGGGGGGTCGCGGTGATGGCCGGACCGGTGCTGGGGCCCGTGCTCGGTGGCTGGCTCACGTCGGTCTACACGTGGCGCTACGTGTTCTACATCAACCTGCCGATCGGCCTGTTGGGCTTCCTCGGCATGATGGCCTTCCTGCCGGACACACCGCGCAACACCAGCGCCAAGCTCGACTGGATCGGCTTCGGCACACTCAGCCTCGCGATCGGCGCGATGCAGATCGCCCTGGATCGCGGCGAGGAGCTGGACTGGTTCAGCTCCCCAGAGATCGTGGTGGAAGCCGTCATCGCCGCCACAGCGTTGTATCTGTTCCTGGTGCACACGTTCACGGCGCGCGCGCCCTTCGTCCGTCCTGGCCTGTTCCGGGACCGCAATTTCGCCGCCGGCACGCTGTTTGTGGCGATCGTCGGCCTGACCTACTACGCGTCGCTGGCGCTGCAACCGCCCTATCTGCAGGACCTGATGAACTATCCGATCGTCACCGCCGGGCTGGTGATGGGCCCGCGTGGCATCGGCACGATGGCCGCGATGATGGTGGTGGGTCGGCTGATCGGCAAGCTGGACACACGGTTGTTGCTGGGGACCGGCCTTGGGCTGACCTCCTGGTCGTTCTACGCGATGACCGGCTGGACGCCCGATGTATCCCAGACGACGATCGTGGTGATCGGTATCGTGCAGGGCGTCGGGCTGGGGTTCATCTTCGTGCCGCTGAGCGTGGTGACGCTGTCCACGCTGGCGCCGCTGCAGCGGGCGGAGGGGGCGGGGCTGTACAGCCTGTCGCGCAACATCGGTTCCTCGGTTGGCATTTCGGTGGTCAACGCGCTGCTGATCCGCAACACCCAGATCAACCATGCCGACATCGCCCAGCACATCACGACTGTGAACCGGGCACTGGAGAACCCGCCGGTGCTGCGGTTCTGGAACCCGCTGACTGCCGCCGGGAGCGCCGCGCTGAACGCGGTGATCACCCAGCAGGCGCAGATCATCGCCTTTATCGACGATTACAAATTGCTGATGGTCGCCACCATGGTGGTGATCCCGTTGTTGATCGTGTTCCGCAAGGCGGCACAGCGTGGCGGCGCGGATCACGCGGTGCTGGAGTAAGATCGGGCGAGCGATCGCAGCGCTGCGTACCAACGCCTTCATGCGACCGGAGGTCTATCACGCACCGGCTGATCGCCGAGGCGTGCGATCCCGCAACATCCAGAACGCCGCACACCCGATCGCGTAGGCCAGCATCGAACCGACGAATGCGATCTTGTAGTTGCCAGTCAGGTCGTGGATCAGCCCGGCGCTCCACGCACCCAGCGCGGCGCCAAGGCCGGAACCAATGGTGATCACCCCCAGGATCGCGCCGAGCTGCCGCCCGGGGAACAGGTCGGCCGTCTTCGCGGTGATCGCCGGGCCGCGCGCGCCCCAGGTGAGGCCGAACAAGCAGGCGTGCAGCCACAGCAGCAGGTGCTGGTCCGGCCCGGTGATCAGCAGCGCACAGCCCGTGCCGACAATTGAAATACCGTAGGTCAGCATCGCGGAGATTTCGCGTCCAACATAGTCGGAGACCGTGCCGGTGACGATGATGCCTGGGATCGATAGGAACGCGCCCATCCCCAGCACGGTCGCGGCGTAGAGCTTGTCGAACCCCATATCGACCGCGAAGGCGAGTTGGTGCAGCGAGACCAGGAAGCTGCCGATGCCGGTGCACAGATACACCACGAACAACAGCCAGAACTGGCGGGAACGCATCGCCTCCAGCAGGGTCCAACTGCGCGACGAGACGGTGGTGGCGACTGAGCCGTGCGGCATCACCGGCACGGCATCGGCGCGGTGAAACAATGCTGCCAGCGGCAGGACGACAACGGCCATGAAGGCCGCCTGCACCAGATAGGCGGGCCGCCAGCCGATACCGGAGATCATGAGCTGCGACGCGGGCGCCGAGAACGCGCGGCCGAACCCATTGGCCGATTGCAGGATCGACACCGCCATGCCGCGCTGACGCACGAACAACCGTGACAGTACCGGCACGAACGTCACCATGCCGAGGCAATTGGCGCCAAGTGTCATGACGATGCCGTAGAAGATGACGGACTGCCACAGCGCGTGAATGCTGGCGCTGGCCGCAAGGCCCAGGATCAGCAGGCTACCACCCAGCAGTACCATCCGGCGCGGTCCCACCCGGTCCACCAGCATGCCGACCAGGGGAGAGCTGACGCCGCCGATCGCCTGCGCCACGGCATAGGCCACCGACACCTCGGCGCGCGACCAGCCGAAATCGTGCACGAACTGCACCAGAAACACGGTGTACGCGTGCATGAAGCCCGCCCCGACCGCGAAGGTGATGAAAGCGCCCGCCAGGATGATCCAGGCGTGGCGTGGGACGGGCAGGGTGGCGGCGAGCGACATACCACCGATGTTGCGTCAGCTTACCGATCGGCGGGAAGCCGGCCAGGCGAGGGGTCAGACCCCCTCGCGCCGCAGGGTCAGTGCGAAGATGCAGCCGCCGTCCTGCTGCGCGCCCGTGGTGATGAGCTGACCCTGAAAGACATCGCGAGCGAATTGGCCGATCAGCCTTTTGGTACCGTAGACCATTTGCACACTGTTGTTGGCGTCGATGTGTCCATTGAACCCGCCGTACTGGACGTTGCCGCCGTGCACCTGGAAGTTGTCGACATCACGCGTCTGCCAGCACAGTCCCCCATCCGTCGATAGCGGAACAGCCTCGCCGGCATAGGTTCCGTCCTGCACCGGCGTCAGGTCTGCGACCGAGCGTGTCGTCGCTGTGCCAGGCCAAGGCGCACCGGACACCGTGCCGGAATAGGGGTAGACCGAAGTCACGCCAGGTGCGGAGGCAAGCATCACGGTCGGCCGCTGCCCATTGCCCGAACAGCTGAGCAGCAGCCAACACAACCCAACGACGCCCGGTATCCGCATCCCATCCCTCATTACTCCGCGAAGGCGGCCTGCGGCCCCCGCACCAGCCGGCCCGACAGCACGCCAGTCGCCATGCCGTCGCGGTAGGTCACCCGGCCGGCGACGATCGTCGCCTCGTAGCCATGCACCCTCTGCATCAGCCGCCGTCCGCCAGCCGGCAGGTCGTGCACGATATATGGCTTTTCGCAGCCAATCTTGTCCCAATCGATCACATTCAGATCGGCCTTGTGCCCGACCGCGATGGTGCCCCGATCGTGCAACCCCGCGGCGTGTGCCGTGTCCGAAGTCAATCGGCGCACCAGCTCCGGTACGCTCCAGCGCTGGCGGGTCTTGCCCCAATGGGTCAGCAGCCAGGTCGGGTAGCCAGCGTCGAGAATGAACGCGACATGCGCGCCGCCGTCGCCCAGCCCCATGATCGTGTTCGGGTTGGCCAGGCAGGTCTCACTGACAGACAGGTCGTAATCGGCGTAGTTGCCGAGCGGCGTGTAGATGAAGGCATGGCCGTCATCCTCCAGCAGCACGTCATAAGCGACGTCCTGGGGCATACGGCCCTCGCGCGCGGCGATGGCGGCCAGGCTGTCCTCGCGTGCCGGCAAATAGTTGCCCGCGCCAAAGCGGAACATCTGCGCGAAGGAGAGGCGATGGAACAGCGGGAAGGTGCTGCCTTTCTTCGGGTCCTCCGACAGGATCCGCGCGCGCACCGCCGGATCGTGCATCCGCCGCACGCGCTCTTCCAACGGCAGTTCGGCGATCGTCTTGTAGGTCGGCGTGCCGGAGAACGGATTCTGGCTGCCCGCCAATCCCATCAGCACGCCAACCGCACGCGGCGCCGCGACAGGGCGCAACGGCACGCCATCGGCAATCGCTTCGTCAGCGTAACGCAGCAGGTCACGCCAGACCGTCGGGCGAGCGTGACGCTGGTTCAACGTGAACACTGCTGGGCGGCCGCAGGCCTCCACCACGCGGCGCACCATGTCGAATTCCGCCCGGGGATCGGGCGCCCATTCCGACACGATCTCCAGCATCCCGCTGCCAGCATCACGCATGCCCATGGCGATGCCGGTCAGCTCATCCTCCTGCGCGCGCAGGGTTGGGGTGGGATCGCCCTTCAGCGTCTTGTGGCTGATACTCCGCGAGGTCGAGAAACCGAACGCACCGGCCTGCATCGCCTGCCGCGTGATCTCGCGCATTTGGGCGATGTCGCCCTGGTTCGCGTTCTCCAGAGTGATGGCGCGCTCACCCATCACGTAGACACGCAGAGCAGCATGCGGCAGCAGCGCGCACACATCGATATCGCGTGGCTTGCGGTCGAGCGCATCGAGATATTCCGCGAAGCTCTCCCACTGCCAGTCGAGGCCTTCGTGCATCACCGCGCCCGGGATGTCCTCAACACCTTCCATCAGCTCGACCAGTTTCTCCCGATCGGCGGGCCTGCAGGGTGCGAAGCCGACGCCGCAATTGCCCATCACCGCGGTGGTCACACCGTGCCAGGCGGAGGGCGCCAGATGGCTGTCCCATATCGCCTGCGCATCGTAATGGGTATGGATGTCGACGAAGCCGGGCGTGACCAGCTTGCCTTTCGCGTCAATCTCTTCGGTACCGCTGCCTAGGTGCTGGTCAATGGCGGCAATACGGTTGCCGACAATGCCGACATCCGCGGCATAGGGCTCACCTGCGCCGGTGCCATCGACTACCAGGCCATTGCGGATCACCAGGTCGTACTTAGCCATTGTTCCCTCCAGCGCATCGTTGTCTTCAGTCTGTCAGCCAATCGGTGCCAGGTCGAGCCGAACGATTTCCTTGTTGCCGTTGTATGCCGGGAAACGCTGCAGGATCAGCGGATCGTGCCCCGGAATGAGATGATCCGGCCCATCGGCCAGTGCTTCCAGCGTGTCAAAGCCCTTCAGCATGCGCGCGACATCAACGACAACCGGGAAGGGATTGCGCTTGCGGATGTTGCCCCACAGGTGCACCGCATCCCCCGCCAGCACGACCCAACCGCGCCTGGTAGACACACGCACGGATTGAATGCCGTCAGAATGCCCGCCGATCAGGTGCAGCGTGATCCCGGGTGCGATTTCTACATCCCCATCGTGGAACTTGATGCGGTCCGCATACAGCGCGCGGATCGCGCTTTGCACGTCATCGACATCGAACGGTCGGCGCAAGAACGGCTGGCACATGCATCGGCCCGTGCAATAGGCCATCTCGGATTCCTGCAGATGGAACATCGCCTTCGGGAAGTATTCCATGCCGCCCGCGTGATCCCAGTGCATGTGTGTCAGGATCACGTCCTTCACCTCGGTGGAATCGATCCCGGCATTGCGCAGCGCTGTCTGCGGCGTGCACAGGATCTCGCGTCCACGCCGCTTAGCGGAGACCGGGTTGAAGCCTGTGTCCATCACGATGGTGCGACCCTCACCCCGGATCGCGAATACCATGAAATCCAACGGATCCGGCGCCATATGATCATCGGGCATCAGGTAGTTCTGTGCGGCGATGCGACCATCGAAGATGCCGTAGCGCAGCGCGAGGATCTCATAGGTCGGGGTGGGTGATGCCATGGCGGTGGTGTCCTCTTGATTGGCCGCCAGTCAACAGCTTGCCGTCGCGGCAGGCAAATTCTACCGTCCTCCCCCCCCACAAGAAGGAGACACGCCATGCCACAGATTCCCAATCGCCCCGAGTATCAGAGCGACCTGTTCAAGAGGGGCCTCGAAGTCCGGCGCGATGTCCTGGGTGCCGACTACGTCGATGGATCACTGGCGCGCGCCGATGACTTCAACGCCGCCTTCCAGCAGATGACGACTGAAATCGCCTGGGGAATGATCTGGACGCGCCCTGGCCTGCCGCGCAAGACGCGCAGCATGATCAATCTGACAATGCTTGCCGCGCTCAACCGCGGATCGGAGTTCCGGCTGCATCTGAAGGCCGCACTGACCAACGGTGTGACGCGCGACGAGATCAAGGAGGTCCTGATGCAGATCGGCGCTTACTGCGGCATCCCGGCGTGCCTTGAGGCGTTCAAGATCGCCGCCGAGGTGTTCAAGGAAGTCGACGGCGCCAAGAGTTGATCGCACGCCGATGATGAAGCGGGTTATATTGACCACCATGCTCAGTGATGGGGCGGCGCTCAACGCCACCGGGTTCGGTCGCACGGGTTACGGCTTCGATGCGTTGGTGGTACAGGGCGGCGGCAATTTCTACGGCCAGAAGGGCGGATCGCTGGCGACCTCAGACGACGTCCTGGAGTTTAACCGCCAGTGGGGCTTTGTGATGTTGTGGGGCTCGCCGCCGACCGCGGCCGAGGCGAACTGGTACCCCGACTACCCAAGCGTCATGCACATCGCCAAGTCGGTGTCGTAGGGCTCGACCGACCTGTTCCCGCAGTTCGGGATGCCGTCCCTGTAGCACACTGTTCGCGAAGGCGGGCGGGCCGCGCGCCAACCGGGGCGTGGCCCGCCCGCTTGCGTGGTGTGCCTGCCGTCGCTACCGGTAGGGAGCACATCGCGAAAGGCTGCTGGCATGTCGGATAAACCCACCGTTGGCTTTGTCGGCGTCGGCAACATGGGCTGGCCGATGGCCGCGTGCCTGGTAAAGGCCGGCTTCCCGGTGTTGATCAACGACAGCCGCCGCGAGATCGCCGGCAATTTTGTGCAGCAGATCGGCGGCACCGCCCCCGACAGCCTGCGGCAGCTCGCGCAAGGATCGGACGTGCTGGTCACCATGCTGCCGACCAGTGCGATTGTTGCCGCGGTGCTGGGAAGTGGTGATGACAACCTGCTCGCCGGCATCAGGCCGGGAACCGTCGTGATCGAAATGAGTTCCGGTATCCCGTCGATGACGCAGGCGCTGGCGGTGCAGGTGGCCGCGCTGGGCGGGCACATGATCGACGCGCCGGTGTCAGGCGGCGTGCCGCGCGCCAAGACCGGCGAACTGGCCATTATGGTTGGCGGCGACGGCGCGGTGATCGACCGCGTGATGCCGGTGCTGTCGGCGATGGGCAGCAACGTGCTGCGCACTGGTGGCATCGGCTCCGGCCAAGCGATGAAGGCGCTGAACAATCTGGTCTCGGCCGGCGGCTTTATCATCGGCATCGAGGCGCTGCTTATCGGTCAGCGTTTTGGCCTCGATCCGGCGGTGATGACCGACGTGTTGAACGCCGCCACCGGCATGAATAACTCGACGCAAAAGAAGTTCAAGCAGTACGTGCTGTCGCGCAAATTCGATGCTGGCTTCACCATGGGATTGCTGGCGAAGGATCTGTCGATTGCGCTGCAGGTGGGGCGGGAGACCGCCACCCCCACACCATTCTCCGCGCTGTGCAAGGAACTCGTCGGCGCCGCACAGGCGATGTTCGGCGATGATGCCGATCATACCGAGGTGGCCCGCCTGTGCGAGACCCTGACCGGCACAACCTTGGGCTCCTGATTGCGCGCGCCGCCTGAAGGACGGACCCATGCCGGGCCGGTGGTCGCGGCGTGGGTCTGGTTGTCATCGGGGTTCAGAGTGCGCGTGGGAAGCCCAGCGTCAGTTGCGGCACCACCGCGATCGTCTTGTCGCTCTCGTTCGACAGCGGCCAGCTATGTTTGTTGGGCAGTGACATACTCAGGAACCGGATTGAAACATTTTCCAGCACCTTGTTCTTGATCGCCGCGCTCAGGTTCAGCGCGGCCCCTCGAACGCTTTGGTGATCGTTCCTGATACCAGTTGGCCCGCTTTCGATCCGGATGTCTGCAGCGACGTGCGAATCTTGTTCAGGATGTCATCGGCTGACTCGCACCAGCTCGTCGGCCATCCGACGTGAATGTTCCATCCATCCAGTGCCAGGTCGAAGAAGATCGACAGGTTGGGGGACGTATCCGCCACCAGTTGCACGCCGAACTGAATGTCGGCCTGGCCCTCGGATCCCGCGACGCCAATACCCCACGGATTGGCCGTCAGAGTGGTGTTGCCGGGCAATCCCTGTCCCGACAGACCCGCGCTGATCTGCCCGGCGGTGAGGCCGTCCGAATTCGGCACTGTGGGCTGGTACAGGAAGATGTCGAGCGGCTTGCTGGTGTGCGCGCGCGGGAACACCGCGGAGCGATAGAATGGCTGTTCGTGCAGCGAGAGGTTCAGCCACACCTCGTTGATCAGGGAGAACTCCGCGGGAAATCCGGTGGTATGAAGTTGCCATTCTCCGTACTGACGTTTGCCGATCCGGACACCGGGAAATCACCCAGCAGACGTCCGTTCATCCGGACAACAAAACCGGACTTCGTCGACGGGATGAAACCTGGCGTCGGCGCGCCCGCCCCCAGCTCGGTGGGCGCGACGAATCCGGTTGGATTTGTGACAAGATTGACACGACCCGTGATGCTCATGGCGACCGCCTTGGTGTTGCGACCGAGCGCTGCACCGGATGCCCCGACGCCGGTCTGCCGGCACGCACTCTCGCCAACGGCCCTGCCGTCTGGGTGTGATCTAGTCATCGCACTTGCGCAATAGTATGCGGCAGATCACAGCCAGGACGTTATGACGTCGATTTGACGCCAAGGCGCTGCCGATTTGCCTTCTGCCGCCCGGGACCTATAACCGATGACGGATTTGTGTCTTGTCCCCATGGAGTTATGGATGTCTGAGCCCAGCGGTCCGCTGAAAGGCCTGAAAGTCTTCGATCTGACGCGCGTGCTCGCCGGGCCGACTTGCGTGCAGATGCTGGGCGACCTCGGCGCCGATGTCATCAAGATCGAAAAGCCCGGCAGTGGGGACGACACGCGTGGCTTTGCGCCACCCTACATGCCGGGCACCAAGGAAAGCGCGTATTTCGTTGGCGTGAACCGCAACAAACGGTCGGTCACCCTCGACATCGCGCAGCCCGAGGGTCAGGCGCTCGCGCGCCAGCTGATCGCGCAGTGCGACATCCTGGTGGAGAACTTCAAGGTCGGCGCGTTGACGAAATACGGGCTTGGCTACGAGCCGTTGCATGCCGCGTTCCCGCGGCTGATCTACTGCTCCATCACCGGGTTCGGACAGACCGGACCGTACGCGCCGCGCCCGGGGTATGACAGCCTGATCCAAGCGATGGGCGGGGTGATGAGCCTGACCGGCGAGCCCGACGGATTGCCACAGAAGGTCGGCGTACCGGTCGCCGACCTGTTCGCTGGTCTCTACGGATGTATAGGCATCCTGGCCGCACTGCGGCATCGCGACGCGACCGGGCAGGGGCAGCAGATCGACATCGGCATGCTGGACACGCATGTCGCCTGGCTGGCCAATCAGGGCATGAACTATCTGGCCACCGGCGAGAACCCCGCGCGGCTCGGCAACCAGCACCCGAACATCGTGCCGTACCAGGTGTTCCCGACCAAGGACGGCCACATCGTGCTGTCGGTCGGCAATGATCCCACGTTCAAGCGGTTCTGCGAGGCCTTCGCGCTGACCCATCTGCTGGAGGATGAGCGCTTCGCAACCAACGCGGCGCGGGTCGAGAACCGTCAGCTCGTCACCGACGCACTCACACCGGTGATGCAGCAGAACACCACGACCTGGTGGGTGGACAAGCTGGAAGCGTTGAAGATCGGCTGCGGGCCGATCAACAAGCTGTCGGAGGTGTTTGCTGATCCGCACGTCATCGCGCGCGGCGCGGTGACGGAGATGGCGCACAGCTCCGGCCAGACGGTGAAGGTGATCGCCAACCCGGTGCGGCTGTCGGAGACGCCCGCCGACTATCGCATCGCATCGCCCTTGCTCGGCGAGCATACCGACGAGGTGTTGTCCGAGCGGCTTGGCCTCGATGCCGCGGCGCTGACGGCATTGCGCGAGAAAGGTGTGATCTGACGCGCGCCGCCGCGATGGAGCGTCTACCGGACGAAGCGGTGCATCTGCCGTTCCAGGCGGGGCCGTATCGCATGTCGCTGGATCTGACCGCTACGCATGAGAGCGCATGGTTCGAGATCGACGTGCTCTATCCGGACGAGCTGCGGCAGCGACGGGCGCTGTTGGCTGAGCGCCACGATGAGGTGTTCGCCGCGCTGCTTGGTTCCGAGGCAGCGCGCGCGGAAACCTTGTCCTGTGTGGTGGATCATCTGTGTCGGCATCATCCAACCTGGTTCCAGCGTAAGGCGAACGCATTGGTCAACGCGCTGACCGGCGAACACTGGAATCTTGCCTCACCCTCGTGCGATCCGTTGGAACTTGCGGGAAGGCTGGTGCAGGAGGATCTGTGCATCATTCAGCACGTGGATAACGGCCCGCGCTTCATCGCCGCGGTACTATGCTTTCCCAGCCGCTGGCGGCTGCGTGACAAGATTGGCAAGCCGCTGCCCGAGGTGCATGGGCCGGTACCGCTTTACGCCGAACGGTTGGCGCGTCCGGTCAACCGTTTCATGCAGCATGTGAAGCCAGGCCATGTCGCGCAGCGGCTGAACTGGTCGGTGATGGATGATCCGGTACTGTTCCAAACCAGTGGCCACGGGCGGGATGGTATCAATGCGGAGATTACCGCCGAGAATGCCGGCACGAAACTCAACCTGCGGGTCGAACGCCAGACCCTGCGACGGCTGCCATGCTCCGACGCGGTACTGTTCGGTATCCGTGTGCATGTCTATCCACTGGGGCGCCTGATCACCACGCCGGCGCTGGCCATGCGGTTGGCCGAGGCAGTACGGGCACTGCCGATCGAGATCGGCCGCTACAAAAGCCTGGGCGCGTTCAAGGACGCCTTGCTGGCCTGGCTCGGTAGCGTCGGGTAGCTCCTCGTCATTCCTGCGACAGCGGCAACCCATGCAGCCGCACTGTGCTGCGACGCTGGATTCCTGCTTGTGCAGGAACGACGAGGGATGGGATGGTGTCCGCGGCCAGAGTAATGACACGCTATCGCAACGGTATCGGACGCGTCCCTCACCCCTCCCGGCGGATATTCCAGAACACCGGATTGCCCGACAGCAACCCCGTTAAATTCTTCTGATACGTCGTCGGCATGAAATACTGCCCCAGCGGCACATACGGCACATCCTGAAACACCTGAAGCTGCATCTGCTCGGCCAGTGTTTTCTGCGTCGCCAGATCCGGTGCCTGGAACCATGCGTCGCGTGACGCCTCAATCTTCGGGCTGCTCGGCCAGCCTGGCGCCGCGGCGCGCCCATTACCCCGCAGGAAGATGTGTCCGGCTGGCGTCATCTGATCGAGACCACTCCAACTGGTGTGGAAGATGTTCCACCCGCCCTGCGCCACGGGGTCGATCTTCGCGCGCCGCTGCACCAGCGTCGCCCAATCCATCGCCTGGTATTCGATATTCAACCCGGCCTTCCGCATCCAGTCGTTGGAGATATCCGCCAGCGCCTTAGCCGAAGCGATATCGCTCGGTGCCATCAGCACCACCGGCTCCCCGCCATAGCCTGCCGAGGCGAGATCTCGTTTCACTTTCGCCAGATCGCGCTTGCTGGTCAGCACCCCCATTCCCGCGTCATTGGCGAGGGGCGTGCCGGGACAGAACACGCCGCACGGCACGTGCCACAACGTTGGGTCGGTGCCGACCATGCCGATCATGTAGTCGGACTGTTGAACTCCGCCCAGCATGGCCCGTCGGATGGCCGGATTGTCGAACGGTGGGATCAGGTGATTGAACCGCAGCGTGGCGATGAACCCGGTCGGCACGGTGTTCTCGGTCCGCAAACTGGCTTGCTTGCGCAGCATCGGCAGTAGGTCGGCATCGGGCGCCAGCCACCAGTCGATCTCGCCGCGCTGCAATGACGCGGCCGCGGTGCTCGGGTCTGGAATGATGTGCCACTCGATCCGCTCGAAATAAGCGCGCTTCGGCCCCGCGGTGCCGGACGCTGCGCCGGACGGGCGCGGCACATAGGCGGCATTGCGCTCATACACCACCAGCGAGCCCGAGACCCGCTCATCGGCCTTGTAGCGATAGGGGCCGCTGCCGACCATCTCGCTGACCTGCTTGAACGGATCCGTAACGGATAGCCGCTCCGGCATGATCGGGCACATGCAGGGCGGCGTCTTGGCCAGCGCGTCGGGCAGCAGGGGAAAGGGGTGCCTTAGTCGGATCTCTACCGTCCGGTCGTCGGGTGCGCTGATCTCGTCGGTCGCCGCCATCAGCGCCTGGCCGAACCCGTCACGCGCGCCCCAGCGCCGGATGCTTGCGGCACAGTCACGCCCCAGCACTTTGGTGCCGTCGTGGAACAGCAGCCCGGGACGCAGCGTGATGCGCCAGCGCTTGCCGCTGTCCTCGGTCACCGCACTCTCTGCCATTTGCGGCTGTGCCGTGAAGTTGGAGTCCACCCCGAACAGCGTGTCGAACACCAGGAAGCCGTGATCCCGCGTCTGGTAGGTCGTGGTCCATACCGGATCCAGCACGGCGAGGTCCGCTTGCGGAATGAACCTCAGCACCTCGCTGACCGCGCCACGGCCAATTCGTGGCATCGCCAGCGCGGCGGCTGTGCCGGCGATCAGACTGCGTCGACGCATGTTGGCCCCCCTGGTCTTGGCGCGATGATGGGGCCATCGGCACGCAGGGATCAATGCCAGATAGCCAGGTTACGCAACCGTCGAATTGGCCCGCACGGGACGGTCCGCTACCGTTTCAAAGGCCGCCTACGCGGCGGCGCGCAGATCCTCGAAACCGCTGCCCAGCGCCTCGACGAAAACGCGGCGCCCCTCGGGTGTGACACGTACCGCCCGCGTATCCTTCAGGCGTTCCACCCAGCGATGGGTCAGCGCCGATTGCATCAGTTGTGCCGCGGCCGCGCCGGCCAGGTGTGGCCGCCGCTCACTCCAATCCAGGCAGTGCCGGCACAGCGGACGCTTGGCCGCACGTAGCGGCGCCACATCCACGCCCAGGCAGGCAAATCGGCGCTCACCCTCGGCCGTGATCTCCACGTCGCGGCCATGCGTCACGGTACTCCCCGTGATCCGCAGCGCATCGGCGATCGCCACACCCAGCCGTCCGGCAAAATGGTCGTAGCAGGTGCGGGCCTCGCGCAGCACCGCATCACGTGGGCCGGGCACACGCATGCGCCGCGGCTGACCGGCCGCGAGCACGCCCAATGCCTCCAGCGTCTGCGCCGCCTCGGAATTGGCCAGCCGGTGATAGCGATGCCGCCCCTGCGGTATGACGACGATCAGCCCGGCATCGGCTAGTCGCGCCAGGTGGCTGCTCGCGGTCTGCGGCGTCACGCCGGCGGTGAAGGCCAGCTCGCCCGCTGTCCTGGCCCGCCCGTCCAACAGCGCGCATAGGATCGAAGCGCGGGCGACGTCGCTCAGCAGTGCCGCGGTGCTGGCGACCTCGACCGGGGAGATGTCGGAGAACCTGTCCATCCCGCCACCATAGCCGATCTCGGGCGGGCATGTTTCGGTCGCCGCCGAACTTTCCCGCGATCGCGTTTATGCTCTGTTCACCGGTCCGCGCGCAGCCTGTACACAGGCCGTCCCGTGACACGCGATATCCCCCGGCCGAGGCCACGGACGACCAGGCCGCCTGCGATCTGGCAGCCCCGGAGGTGCGCGCAGCGGATCGCGGGGCCGCGATGGTGGTTGCACTGGTGGTTCTGTTGATCGCCGAGACACGAGCGCGGTTGCAGCTGCTCGCCGAGCCGGCCGGTGCGGGCATCCGACTGCTGCGCGAGGTGCATAGCCTGAAACGGGGCGCCGGCACGGTAGCGCTGCCACCGCTGGGGGCTTTGGCACGTGCGCTCGAGGCGCAGGTGGGACGGCGGGCGCAGGAGACATTGCCGCGCTACAGGCTGCGTTCGATGCCGGACTGACGGTACGCTGACCTTCACCGAACGGGTGGCCGCCGTGCTTTGCTGATCATGCGCTACCCGCGCCGCGTCGCTTCGCCATGGGCCGAAGCGTCCGTGATTGTCAGGCAGGGCAGGGCGGGCAACATGGATCGCATGCAACGCAGCAATCCGCCTGACAACGAATTCACCCGTGGCTGGCCCGTCGTCCTGGCCTGCTTCTGCCTCGCCGTGTTCGCCTGGGGCTTCGGCTTCTACGGTCAGTCGGTTTACCTCGCGACCTTGCGCCACACCCGCTTCTGGTCGGCCACGCTGATCTCCGGCGCCACCACGACCTACTACCTCTGG
>Ga0210386_10001004_pt1 | contig 25586 bp, 20 predicted proteins | sample IncBWH32OmetaG_FD_160091 | JGI IMG/M metagenome (GOLD analysis project Ga0210386, IMG submission 160091) | Forest soil microbial communities from Barre Woods Harvard Forest LTER site, Petersham, Massachusetts, United States - Inc-BW-H-32-O ...
CAGTCTGGCGACGGCTATCTTTGGAGGATTTACTCCTGCGATTTGCACATACCTGATCCATGAAACGGGGAATCGCGCGATGCCCGCGCTGTGGCTATCTTTTGCGGCGTTGTGCGGGTTTGCTGCGGCGGTGGCAGGCGGGTGGCAGCGGGTGCCTGTGCCAGCTGAACTTAAGTCGGAAGTTTCTGCGCAGTAGGCAATCAAAGTAAATGGTCAAAAAAGTGGCGCGGGCTTCAGCCTGCGGGGTTTGGTCCATGCAAGGACTAAAATCCGCAGGCTGAAGCCCGCGCCACTTAAAAGCGCGAACGATTCTTAGACGTAGGCGATCCAGCGGCCTGCGGCGACAATTCCGAACCACAATACGATGGAAATCAGGCCTGCGGCACGTGCTCCGAACGGACCCACAGCGTCGTATTCCCACTTGTCCACGCTCTGATAGGCAACGGAGTGAAAAATAAGCGCGTTAAATCCGGCAACGACGATCAGCACCATTTTGATCTGGAAGCCCACATTGTCATACATCTTCGTGGCTTCGGAGGCGAACAGCAAAACTCCGGTGATCAATTGAATCGTGAATCCCACCCAGGCCCAGGGCAGAAACCGCCACGCCATCTTGGACACTGATTTGTCGCGGAAAGTCCATCCCAAAAGGCGCAAGTCCAGGATCGAAGTCGCGCCCACGAGCATCACAATTCCGAAAATATGAATTGTCTCAATCACGGGAAAAAGCCAGGTGGATTCACGGATTGAGGTTCCAATCCCGGTATTCTCAAGCCACTGACACAATGACAATATAAAATGCATCGTTCCGGCCCCCACGATCTATCGGATAAGTTAATTCTGCTAAACCCGCGATAAAAACACAAAGTTTATTTTGCGGCACACTTCGATCTCAATAATCCGGCTTTGAGAAGTCTACTCGTTTTAGATGCCGGATCGCCCCACGCCGTTTCTGAACAAATTCCCGGCAAGTTTTCCAGTGGTCCGACGGGAATGATCTTTTACTGTAAAACGAGTGGCGATACAAGGGCATTTCACTCGCCTCGGGGAAAATCTGAAAATCGATGGATTCTTAATGTGGGGCAGCGGTTGGGCGAATAGTACCGTTGCGCACGCTCGCCTTTCTCTTGATACGATATTTCTTCTTCGTACATCAAAGGCTTCCTACGGCACAGCAAATGAACATCGCACCCTGCTATCCAAAGCGACCCTGTACTGCCATTTTCCTGTTTTGTCATTGATGATGAATGTTGGAGTTTGCAAAACAGATAGATACTGGTACTCTACCAAAGTAGTTAAGGCTATTCACGGAGGGGTTGTATGCAACTGGAAGCCGCTCAAATGCTTGTTTCCGCAATAGCTGAGGCGACGACAATTGCCATAGATAATCGGAATAAACTCGTTGCTCTTGAGGTGGCCCTGCAAAAGTACGAACCAAATCTATTTCAGACTTATTCAAAGACTTTAGATGAGTTGCGCTTGCGGCCTCCCCTACCTCTTTCTCACGAAGTGCTGGCAAACCTTCAAGCAAGACTTGTTCAGGACCAGTCTTGATGTTAGCGATCATTTTTCTTTCATGAAGCGATAATTGTACATATTTTCCGAATTTGAGCCGTGAGTCCTCGCTATATTTCGTGGTCTGATAGATCCCCACGGCGCTTCGGACACGATAATTCCTTTCGCTGTACGCGTCCGCCAAAAAAATATAGACTTCATCCTGAAAATTTGGTGAAACGCAGGGCGAAGTGATTCCAATTGAAAATTCGGGGTCGAGGGGGAAATAATGGGAATGCGAGTCGCGGTTTTGTCCGCGCTTTTGTGCTGCGCATTTGCGGGTTGTGGAGGCGGTAAGCCCGCCGAACAACCAAAAGTTCCCCAGGAAGAAATTGACCGCGTAAATCCGGTCCCGCTAAATGAAGATTCCGTTAAAGACGGCAAGCAGTTGTATGGTTCAACAGATTGCGCGCTATGCCACGGAAAAGATGGAGATGGGAAAGGTATAGAAGCCAAGGGCGGTAACATGAACGTCCATGATTGGCGAGTCCCTCAAAATCTGCAACATTTCACCGACGGAGAATTGGCTTACCTAATTCTAAAAGGCAAAGGGCGAATGCCAGCCTATGTGGGACGAGAAACTCCAGACCAGGTGTGGCGTATTGTGAACTACATCCGCTCATTTCCTTTAGGCGGGAGCGGTCCGAAATCTTGAGTTTACGATGGGCTTGCATGGGCCATTGCCATGCAATGGGCTTATGTCTCACTGCACGATTGTCCAGCTCGAATCCGGATTATACGCAGTCATATTTTTTGCAATGTCCATGGTCTGCGGACCAAGATCCTTTTCGTAAACAACGTCATTTTGATCGATAATAAACGTCTTCACGCCGGAGCTGCGATACTCCGCGGGAAATGCCACGAAGGCGAATCCTCCGGTCATCTTTCCATTTACGATATATTTGCGAGCCCCGCCGCGTGCCTTCGGACCCTGCTCGGCCAATATTCGAAAATAGTAGCCACTTAGCGGCTTGTGATCCTGGCGGCTGAAACTAGCCTGTGCCAGGTAGGGGCCGATGGGACTCTCGTCCATCTTTTTGGCGTTTGGAAAATACAGGCCGTCGTGCTTGCCCGGAGTGCAGTCAAATTTTGAGGCATATTGAGGGCCATCGGGCATATCTGTCATTTGAGCGTAAAAATCGTTTTCGGCATCCACCATGGCGTGAAGAGTGTCGATGGTATCCAATTCGTTTTTGCCGATTCGCCGGTACACTATTTCCTGCCTGCCAAGATCGGAATCGAAATACCAGTCTTTTCCCCTTTGCACCAGCGGAATAGGCATAGGCCAATTTTCCGCGCCAATATATAAGGTTGTTTCGTTATCGGGTTCCTCCACCAGCCGGTGCATCTGCCTATATTTTTGAACGAAGAGATCGATGTCGGATCTTCGTTCCGCGGGATCTTTCGTCCACATAATGACGTCATTCGATTTAGGGCCCAGAATCACGAGCATCAAGTTTTCATCGTGTTTGCTGGCCGCTTCGTACAAGGCATTAGCGGCGTCTTGTGCCGAGGGAAAAGTTTTTTGCTTTTCATTCGCGCTCGCCGCGGCTGCAGAGGAACCTTTTCTAGGCATGGAGGAATTTTGAGTCGAAGTGGATTGAGCGGAGGGCGCAGGCTGAGATGCAGGCTTATCCTGCGCGAACCCAAGCGAAGTCAAGCCCGTTGCGCACAAAATTATAAGTAAAAGTTTCATTTCAAAATATTTGAATGCCTGTCGCGATATAATTTTCATTTCCCTACCTGAACTGTAAAATTGTTAAATCTTTCTAACGGTGGCCGCCTCCACCTCCGCCGTGAAAACCGCCGCCTCCCCCTCCATGAAAGCCTCCGCCGCCACCATGGAATCCTCCACCTCCGAATCCACCGCCATGAAAGCCGCCCTGCATGCTGCCCTGGCCGCGCGAAGAGAAGCCTCTGGTCGCTCCGCCATGGTCAAATCCGCCGAAAGCACCCGAATGCGACCCGCGGTCATCGAAGCCACGGCCAAATCCCGGTCCTCTTGCATAGCCGTGATCGAAACCAGGGTAGCCATGGTAATAATTGTAGCGATTGAAGAATGCCGGCCCGTAGGGGAAATATGGCCTGCCGCCGAAGTAAAGTCCCCGGTGATCCCAATCGAATCCCCAGCGATTCCATCCCCAACCGAAACCAAGGTAAGGACCTATTCCAAAACCGATCCCGAAATCCAAGCCAGGACCATCCCACCAAACACCGGGTACAGACACCCATCCCGGCCACGGATCTATCGGATATCCGTAAACAGCCCATGGATCGTATTCGGGAACATAGACTTCATTGCTTTCAGGCATTGCCGGGTCGATGCTGATGTGGCCATGCTTATCCGTGACGTGAATCTGATCATTGCTCTTTAATGTGCCCTCTTTCTTTGCCTTACGCCGCATTTCCTGAATCGCGTCCATCACATCCGCTTGTTGATTGAAGTAAGCGTCCCCTAATTCGGACGTCCACGAAAGGTTGGACGCCAGATTTTGCAGAACCGGGGGAAAAGCAAGCAATTCCTTTATGCTTGGATCCCACGATTGTTTATCCGCCTCATTTGCAAGTTCTTCGGGCGAAAGATTGCGGCGAGGCGCCAGCCAGCTATTGGCTTCCGAAATTTGAGAAGGATAGCTCGAGGCCGCCAACATGGAGGCGAGGAGGGAATCCGGATAAAGCGCAATGGGTGCAACCAAACGTTGCAGTTGTTCAGGGGATTCCAACCGGTAAGGCTGATTTGGCGGAGCAGCCCCTTCGTTTCCAGACTGGGGCTGGTCGCTTTGTTCTTGAGCTGCAGCGATGCCAAATAGCCCCAGAGAGCAAATTAAAGACAATATTATTACGGCGAACTCTATTTGTCGTTTCATAGCGTCTAATTTCTAGGATGCTGAAGATTAAAAAAAGTGAGCAAAAAGCGGCGGAAAATCCTTAAAATACATTATTCGCTGTATTTCAGGGGTACGTCTGGCACCACTCTTCAGAAGTTTGCCATCTTATTGGGATGAGAGAGAATTCGAGTTGGATGAAGGAGTGTCCGTGTCAATTGTCATCAAACGCTTTGCTGAAAGAATGGGAAAACATTTTCAACTAAACCCCGGGCAAATTGTTTCTGGCCGCACATTTGCGGGCGCCGCCATCTTGATTGCCATGTTATTTGTCTCCTTCCAAGTGATCCGGGCCGGACAACAAGATAATACAAAACCTTCTGGCGCAGCGGCGCATGGCGTTGACCTCACGATTCTGGATAAAACCTGCAAGCCCTGTGAGGATTTCTATCGCTATGCCAGCGGCGAATGGCTCACCAAAAATCCAGTTCCACCCGCCTATCCCAGCTGGGGACGCTTCAGTGAACTTGCCGAAAGAAATCGCGAACTACTTCATCAAATCCTGGAAGAGGCTGCGGCAAAAAAGTCTCCGACTGGATCGAATGAACAAAAAATTGGAGATTTCTACGCGAGCTGTATAGACGAAAAGCAGGCTGACGCCGAGGGCGCCAAGCCGCTGGACGCGGAATTCGCTCGAATTAACAGTGTTCAAAACTTGAAAGATTTACAGGCGGAAATTGCCCGGTTACAGGGGATGGGTGTCAGCGCGCTTTTTCAATTCGGATCCACGCAGGATGAGAAAAACAGCACCGAAGTGATTGGCGGCGCGGACCAAGGCGGGATCGGCCTGCCCGATCGCGATTACTACACGAAGACGGATGAGAAATCGCAGCAAATGCGCGAGCAATATGAGCAGCACGTGAGCAAGATGCTAGCGCTCGCGGGAGAAGATGAAAATAAGGCGGCTGCAGAGGCCAAAGAAATTGTTCAAATCGAAACCAAGTTGGCTGAAGCTTCTCTCACGCGCGTGGAGCGGCGCGATCCGGAAAAAACCTATCACAGAATGAATCGCGCGGAATTGAAAGCGCTGACTCCCAACTGGTCTTGGGAAGATTATTTTCAGGAACTAGGCCACGCCAACATCAACGCAGTGGATGTTTCCGCCCCGAAATTTTTCGAGGCCATGAGCCATGATCTAAAAGACACGCCACTCAATATGTGGAAAGTCTATCTCCGCTGGCATCTGTTGAATTCCAACGCCGCGTATTTATCCGGGCCGTTCGTGGATGAAAATTTCAACTTCAATGGCCGGGTGTTGCAGGGAACCAAAGAACTATTGCCGCGATGGAAGCGATGCGTCTCCGCCACGGACCGCCAGCTTGGGGAAGCGCTCGGCCAGATTTATGCGGAAAAGTATTTTCCACCAGAGGCCAAGGCCCGCGCGTTGGACATGGTGAATCACCTGACCGACGCGCTTCACGACGATTTGCAAACCTTGCCGTGGATGAGCCCCGCAACGCGCAAAGAGGCGCTTACAAAACTCGCCGCATTTACGCGCAAGATCGGCTATCCGGACAAGTGGCGCGACTATTCCGCCTATACCGTCGATCGCGGGCCCTACGTGCTGAATCAAATGCGCGGCTCCCAATTTGAATTTCAGCGCGATCTGAACAAAATCGGCAAGCCCGTCGACCGAACCGAGTGGGGCATGTCTCCTCCCACGGTGAACGCGTATTACAGCCCGCAAATGAATGAAATCGTTTTTCCGGCGGGGATTATGCAGCCACCTTTTTTCGATCCGAAAGCTGATGACGCTTCCAACTATGGCGGAATAGGAGCCGTGATCGGCCATGAAATGACGCACGGTTTTGACGATGAGGGTAGAAAATTTGACGCGCAAGGGAACCTGCGCGACTGGTGGACGCCTGAGGACGAGAAGAATTTTAATGAGCGCGCGGCATGTGTCGAAAAGCAGTTTGACAGCTACGTCGTGCAGGACGATCTGCATGAAAACGGCAAGCTCGTGCTAGGCGAAAGCATCGCGGACCTCGGCGGCTTGAATCTGGCCTACCGCGCGCTGCAGATGGCGGAGAAAGGGAAGAAGACTCCATTGATCGGTGGGATGACTCCGGACCAGCGGTTCTTTCTGGCCTACGCGCAGATCTGGGCATCGAACGATCGTCCGGAATACGAACGCTTGATCGTCAACACGAATCCCCACCCGCTTGGCCGCTTCCGCGCGATTGCGGCTCCATCCAACATGCCGGAATTCGCGCATGCATTCGATTGCAAGTCGGGGGAAGCGATGGTTCGTCCTCCCTCAATGCGGTGCCAAATCTGGTAGCAGATTTTCCTATGATTTATTTTTTCGATTTTTTGTCGGGGAAGGGAATAAATTTGTAACCGAGGCCGCGCACTGTTACGAGGTACCGGGGATCTGATGGTTCTTTCTCGATATATTTTCGCAGTCGCACGATAAAGTTGTCGATGGCGCGCGTGTCCGTATCTTCCTGCAAGTTCCACACGTTTTCGAGGATCGCTTTTCGCGAAACAGGGTGTTCCGCGTTTTCGATCAGGTAGCGCAACAATTCCGCTTCCATGAGCGTGAGTTGCACTTTTTCCTGGCCCACTTGCAGGGTCAGATTTTCAAAATCCGCAGTCCTGTCGCCGAATTTAAACAGGTCGCGCGAATCCGTGGTGCGCGTGGCCGGTTTGCCCTCTGGCTTGGGAGCGCCGTGCTCCCAGGTTTTGCGCCTTAGGAGGCTGCGCACGCGCGCGATGAAAATCGAAAGAATAAACGGCTTGGGCAAATAATCATCCGCGCCGGATTCAAATCCCTGCAGCACGTCCTCGGGGCGCGAACGCGCGGTGAGCATTAAAATTGGAATGTAATTGCGTGCTTCGCGCAAGGCTCGCGCAACGGAAAAACCGTTTTTGCCGGGAAGCATGACGTCCAGCACCAGGGCGTCGAACTCTTCCTTGTCCTTCAAGAGGAGGTCGCTCGCGTCTTCGCCTGAGCCCACCACCTGCACCGAGTAGCCTTCCTGCTCAAGATTGAAGCGCAGCCCTTCGGCGAGGTGCGCTTCATCTTCCACAATGAGGATGCGGCTCATACGGGGTACGCTCTTGGCAATCGCAGCGTGAAAGTGCTTCCGCGGTCCGTGCCCTCGCTCTCGGCGAAGGCGTCGCCTCCATGCCGCCGCGCGATGGAGCGGACAATGAACAGGCCGAGTCCTGTGCCCTTGACGCGGCCCGTCGCGGAATTTGTCACGCGATAGAAGCGCTTAAAAATGCGTTTCAATTCGGCGTGAGGGATGCCCACTCCTTTATCGCGCACGCGAAGAAGGATGGTATCGATGTTGGGTGTCAGTAAATCCACTTCAATTTCCTTTACCTCGCCCGAATATTTCACCGCGTTTTCGACCAGGTTAAACACGGCGGTGCGCAGCTCCTGCGGATTGCCGCGTAAATAAATTTTCTCTCCCGCGGGACCTGCAAATCGCAGCACTTCAGGCGCAAAATGGTGCCGCAGGCGGGTAAGTTCCACGGTTTCCGCCACGATTCCGGAAAAATCAACCTGCTCCCAATTCTTTTTACTGCTCGCGTGGCGCGCCTCGCCGGCCTTCAAGATTTGCTCGACCGTCCCCAGGAGCCGGTCCGTATCCTCGAGCATGATGCGGTAGAAATCCTGATGCTGCGCTTCGGTCAGTTGCCGCGTTTGAAGCGTTTCGAGATAAAGACGGATGGAGGCGATGGGAGTTTTCAGTTCGTGGGTGACTGCATTCAGAAAACTGTCCTGCTGCTCGTTCTTGTGAATTTCGCGAGCCAGAAAAACGGTGTAAACCACGAGTCCAGCGATGATCAAGGTGAAAAAAATGATACCGAGGACCAAAGGAACGACGGCGCGCCAGTTGATGACAATCCAGGTAACGTTCAACGCAATCGCCAGCCCAACCAGGCAGGCGCCCAGCGTCACGAAGAAAGCAATCTTCTTGGCTCGTCCAGTAATGCGCATCACGGGTTTCTATCTGAACATAGTAATCGAGATGCGGGAGAAAAAAAATGCAGGTCTGTGAGGGGACGGCAACGAATCGGCAGTTGAGTCAAGCGAAATACGATTTCTAGATTTCCCACCGGGAATGATAGGTCCGCCTCGCCAGACATTGCATCAGCTCAGCCATTACTTGCGCCGATTTCTGCATCCGGGTCATAGCTTTCTCGGAAAGTGTTTCGCCTGTCCACGCGGAATTATCGACGTAAACCGTATATGGATTTATGATGCATTTAAAATCCAGAATCATCGAAATTGCCATGGGTGAAAAGGCCATGTAGCTTTGAGGCAATCCGGCGGCATTCACAAACGTAATAATCTTATCGAAGAACGGGCTGCGAATATTTTCCCCTGGCGGATTTGTTCCCACAACTTCCACGAACCTTTTCAGCTCTGCACAGCATCCCCAATTGTAAATGGGGCTCGCCAGGACAAGTGCGTCGGCCTTTGATGCTGCCTCGTGCAGGGCCCGGTACGACGGGTCCGTCAGCAATACGCTTCCATTATCAAATTTGGGGAGAGGGTAATCTTTGAGCGAAAAAAACTGCACTTCCATTTCAAACGCAGAAAGCAAATCAGCGTAGAGCCGAGCTAACTGCTCGCTTCGGCTGGAGACATCCAGGCTGCTGGAAATGATGAGTGCGCGCATAGATTTTTCTGGGCATTTCACTGCATGCGAATCGTGTTAATCGTGGTTAGACTATCACGAAACTAAAAAAACAATTTAACTTCGCATTTGGAAGCAAAGAAGCGGAGCTGTTGCTTGGTGCATACGGAAACCACGCCCGTCCAGAATTCGGAGGGGCGCTACGAAACCAAATCGCACTTCCGATCAGGTTTCGTAGAGTCCATTCCGCCACGTGTTTTTCGTGACGGAGCGGGTTGGTTTAGATTCATGGCACAAAAAACACAAAGTAAATTGAAGAGTCGCTGGTGCTGGCTTTGTCGTAATTTCTTCCAAGTAAAAAAAACGGGGCACGCATTTTGTGGCTGCGTGCCCCGTTCTTAAAAACAAGAACAATACGCTCTGGCAATAATGAAAACTTAATCGCCTTCGGCTTCCTGCGGGATAGCGTCGGCCACGATTGGCGCGATTGCCGCAGGCGTTTCAGGAACCGCAACCGGCTGAATCGCTTTTTCGCGTCCCAATTTTGGCAGCGAAATGTCCCACGCCAGCCCCATCGCCTTCAGCGCGCTAATTCCATACCAGTTGATGTCGATCTCGTACCAGGTCATTCCATGGCGGGCCATTTGCGGATGAGCGTGATGATTGTTGTGCCAGCCTTCGCCAAACGTCAGGATGGCGACCCAGAAACTGTTCGTGGAATCATCCCCGGTAATAAAGCGCTGCGATCCCCACATGTGCGTCGCGGAATTCACGAGCCATGTGGAGTGAAGACCGAACACGGTGCGTACGAACGAACCCCACAGGAGATAAGGCAGGCCTCCAAACACCAACAGCGCAACTCCCACAACAACTTGCGTAATCCAGTGCCACTCACTGATCCAAACATGAAATTTGTCTTTGCGAAGGTCAGGGACATAGGGCAGCAGGGAGTCGCGCTTGTTGTGCATGGCCTTGCCGGTGAGGATCCAGCCCATGTGCGACCAGAATCCACCGTCGCGCGGCGAGTGCGGATCGCCTTCCTTATCCGTGTTCTGATGATGCTTGCGGTGCGTGGCCACCCAGAAAATCGGTCCGCCTTCGAGGGCGAGCGTGGCGCAGACGGTCAGAAAATATTCAACCCACTTCGGAGTTTTAAAACCTCGGTGCGTAAGCAACCGGTGATAGCCCATGCCGATTCCGAGGCTGCCCGCAACCCACCAGAGCAGCACGGCCACCAATACAGGTTTCCAACTGAAAAAGAATAATGCCGCGATCGCGCCGATGTGAAATGCGACCATGAAAAAAGTCGTAATCCAGTTCACCGGCTGCGAGAAGGTCTTGTCCCGTTTTACATTGCTTGCCATGTCCCGGTCCCCTTTAGAAGCGGCCCGATCATTCTGTCAATGCCGCCTGAACCGAAAGTAGCATGCGGCAGGAAAGCGGTTTGTAATAGTTCTGTAATTGTCGATTTATGATGCGGATATGACATCCCCACGGGACTTGAATTCCGGTTTGGCACCGCCTTGGGCAAACGAGAGAAAAAGGAGCAGTTAGATCACATTAATTTGAGCGGGTTATAGACGTACCAGCCCTACATTTAAGAAAACACTAATAAATAGTAGTACTCAAATAATCACATTGATATTTGTTTTCTTTATGATAACAATTGACGCACTCGAATTTCCCAAAGGGCGGCCCGATGCGCATAAGCAACCTGTCCCATCCCAGGTTTCTGTTGCTTCTTTTTTGTTCATTATTTATTTCAGCGGCCGCCAGGTCACAAACTCCTTCCGCATCTTCACGCATCGTTGAGCGAGTGAATGAAAGCGCCCTCACTCCGCTTATGGGTAATACGCATCCCTTGGCGCAGGCTCGCTTTGACCAGGGCGTCGCCCCGCCTGATCTTCCTATGGAGCGCATGCTGCTGGTTTTGAAGCGCAGTGACGCTCAGGAAGCGGCTCTAGATGCGCTGCTCGACGCGCAGCAGGACCCAAACTCTGCCAGCTATCATCAGTGGCTCACGCCGGACGCGTTCGGGCAACAATACGGGCCCGGCGATCAGGACATACAAGCTGTAGCCGCATGGCTCGTCTCGCATGGCTTTCAAATCGGTGGAATTTCCCGTGGGCGAACGGTCATCGAGTTCTCCGGCACGGCCGCACAAGTGCAGCAGGCGTTTCATACCGAAATTCACAAATATGTGGTGAATGGCGAAACGCATTGGGCCAACGCCAGCGATCCGCAAATACCGCAGGCTCTTGCTCCGGTCATTGTGGGCATAAATTCCCTGCACAATTTTGCGAAAAAGCCTGCGCATCGCATTGGCGGAGTCTATTCAAAATCGCGCCTTACAGGGGAAGTGAAATCTCTTCGGCCGGGTTTCACATATCCAGGAGGTACCAACCTCTGCGGGCCGACAAGTATATGTTATTTCGTCGGCCCTTACGATTTTGCGAAAATCTATAATGTTTTGCCATTGTGGAATGCAAGCCCAGCGATCGATGGCACTGGGCAAAGCATTGCAATTCTAGGGCGAAGCGACATCGTTCTTCAAGATGTGCGGGATTTTCGGGCGCTCTTTAACCTACCCAAAAACGATCCGAATTTCATTGTGAATGGAGTGGACCCCGGCATCGTTTCCGGCGATGAAACCGAAGCGGTTTTGGACGTGGAATGGTCCGGGGCCGTAGCGAAAGGCGCCACCATTCATCTGGTGATTTCCTCGTCCACCGAAACCACGGATGGCGTTGATCTCTCCGCCGTTTACGCCGTCGAAAACAATGTGGCGCCGATCGTCAACGAAAGTTTTCTGCAGTGCGAGCTGTTTCTGGGAGCGGCCGGCAATAGTTTTGAGAATGCCATCCGCGAGCAAGCCGCCGCTCAAGGCATTACATTTTTTACATCGGCGGGCGACCAAGGTTCCGCGGGCTGCGATAATTCCGCCAGTAATCCTCCGGCACCTGCAACTTATGGATTGATGGTAAACGGCCTGGCGACTTCGCCCTATGGAGTTGCGGTCGGCGGCACCGATTTCCTGAATTCCGGTCCGAACTACACGATCAATTCTCTTCAAGCGGCCAGCCCGTATTGGAGAGCGACCAACGATGCGAATCTGGCATCCGCGCTCGGATACATTCCCGAAAGTAGCTGGAACAGCACCTGCACAAATAATATTTTTGTCGTCCTCGGTCTTGGCTCCTCACCCGAGGTAAGTTGCAACAACGCACGATTGTCCAGTTTGGTGGATACCGACGGCGGGTCAGGCGGCAAGAGTAATTGCATTAATCCGACCGGTTCGTTGCCTTCCAGCTGTACGGGCGGTTACGCGAAACCGTCCTGGCAAGTTGCGCCGGGAGTGCCTGCGGATGGCGCGCGGGACATCCCGGACGTATCCCTATTCGCAAGCAACGGTTTTATGGGAAGTGCGTATGTTATTTGCGAGGCGGACCAAACCCAGTCGCAGTCCCCCTGCGGACTGACCAGCTACCAATACGATTTTCTGACGATCGGAGGTACGTCCGCATCGTCGCCCTCTTTTGCCGGGATCATGGCCATGGTCAATCAATACACGCAATCCGCGGGACAGGGAAATGCCAATCACGTTCTCTATAAGCTGGCTTCTTCCACGGCGCAGAGGAGTGCGAATTGCAGCTCCAGCACGAACCCGGCAAGCACTTGCATTTTCAACGACGTGACATCCGGAACGATTGCAACTCCGTGCGCCGCAGCAAGCCCAAATTGCACATTAGCCGTTCCAGCGGATACCTACGGAATCCTTTCCGGTTACAGCGCCGGCACGGGGTATGACTTGGCCACTGGACTCGGGTCGGTGAATGCGTATAACCTGATTCACAACTGGAGCGCTCCCGGAATTGCGACCGCGACCAGCTTATCGCTGAACAGCGGAAAAACTGTAAGCATTACGCATGGCCAGCAAGTCCCATTTGCTATTTCTGTGCTGCCGAGCGCGGCAACGGGCGAAGTCTCTTTGATCGGCTCTCCAACGACCGGGACTTCCGTGGCCATGGGAAGTTTCCTCACTCTTCAAAATGGGGCTGTAAGCGGGACAACTTCTTCGCTAGCGGGTGGAACATCCTACCAGCTGAAAGCCCACTACGCTGGAGATAGCGTCTATGCGCCCAGCGATTCGACGCCCATAACCGTCACCGTAGCGCCGGAGCCAAGCACAACGCTGATTTCGATTCCAGTGTTCGACACGACGGGCAATGAGACGGGTGATACCCCGTCCTCGCTGGTTTACGGATCACAGTACATAGCGCGCGTGGATGTGGGCAACGCGAAAGCAGCTGTGACCTTTCCCATGAGGCCCGTCTGTTCGCAGTTAAATTGCCCGACGGGGAGCGTCACGCTAACCGATTCTTTTAACGGTGGTCCCCAGACGCCATTGGGAACGACTGGCGTGTATCCGCTAAACGGCGAAGGATTTGCGGAAGATCAATCCGTTCAACTTTCAGGAGGGACGCATCAATTCTCTGCAAGCTACACGGGAGACGCTAGCTACAATCCCAGTTCCGGGAACTATAAATTAGTTGTTTCTCCAGCGCCCACCACGACACTTGCCGGGAATCCCCCCCTGCCACCCAACATTGTCACTCCATTCGGTCTCGGCGCAATCATTCAGACGAATAGTCCTGGCGTCATGCCAAGTTGTAACGTGACATTTTACGACGGCAACACTCCTGTGCCAGGCACGGTTACCTGCTCAGGGCAGAACGGTGGACCAACATGGGGAGCATTTCTGCAACCTTCACTACAAATTACAACGACAACCAGAGGAATCCATACATATACGGCCAAGTTCAACGGAGATTCGAATTATTCGGCGTCCACCGGCCCGGCTTTAACTACCAATGTCAGCTACGGAACGATCATTTCGTTAACGGTAGACAACTCAATTGTGCAATATGGATCGAACATTACTCTGACCGCCATTGTCGATACCTTCCAACCGCAGTCACCTCCGATTTCGAATCAGGTTTCCTTCTATGAGGGTGAAAATCAGGTTTCCGGGACAGTGGTCTATACGGCGATAAAAGACGCGTCCGGAAACGTAGCGATGCAGGCTTCTCTAACGATCGCGCCGCAATCTTCGAGCTGGTTTAACGCGATATTTCCTGGCGATGCGAATTATGGCGGGGCCGGATCTTCCGAAGTTTTTGTAACAGTTAACATTCCTGATTTTACTGTTGGCGTAAACCCGACTAGCCTGACAATAACGGCAGGACAGTCGGCGACAGCCGTCGTCACAGTAACGCCGGCATCCAGTTCCACTGGTCCTGTCACACTTTCCTGTTCTCCATACTCGCTTCCCGCTGGCGCACAGTGCAGTTTTTCGCCACCTGTTGTGACACTAAGCGGCGGAAACTCAGCGACTTCGACACTTACTATGACCACTCTTCAGCCCTCCAGCACTAACACTGTGGCATTGGGGTTGCCGAAATTTCACAAGTCACCATCATTTTTAAGCGGTGGACGTATTTTAGGGGCTTTCTTATGTCTAATTTGTTTTCTATTCATTTCAATTTCACGAGGTTTGCGGAGGCATCCTTTGCGATTGGCCTTCACCTCGGCCTGTATTCTGGGTTTCGTTATCAGCTGCGGGACTGGCGGAAGTGGGTCTGGGAATAACGGAACTGGCGGCAATGGCGGAGGTACTGTAAATCAAGTGAGCACTTCCATTTCCTTGACCACTTCCGCAGTGAAAGCTCCTCCTACAGCGGTACCAACGATTCAAGCGAAAATCAGCTCTTCTGAACCCGTCACGGGCACGGTAACTTTTTACGATCAAGGGACAATACTCAATGTTGTAACTGTTCTTTCCGATGGAACCGCGGTCCTGCCGGGGTTTTCACCCTACCCTGGAACTCACGTATTTACCGCTTCTTATTCGGGTGATACAAAAAATCTTCCGTCCACCACGACTGCTCCGCTGGACCAGGCCATAACTGGGACTATTTATACGGGCGTAGCGGGAACGACAGGGAGCCTCATGAGGTCGGCTACAGTTCCAATTACGATTCAATAGTGGGTATTTTGTAGGGAGTCCAAGAAGCAGGGGGGTAGCGTGCAACTTAATCGAATCGCCCAGCGGTAACCGCAGCAAAAAGATTCGGTTCTGTAAGCGCTACGGCCATAGCTCATTGAGCAGCATCGCGAGGCGTGCTCCCGCTTTTGCGACCCGCTCGAGGACGATGGGCGCGGCCATGTCCTGGTACGACGCTTCCAAATGCTCGTTGAGTTTTAGATTTCGCGCGGAAACCTGGTTGTCTTCCGCGCAGGATTTCACGACCTGGGGAGCTTCTACCGGGATGCGGACAGGCAGCGCTCCATATACATTTTTCACGGCTATTTCGTAGCCTTCCCACACCCACGCGTCGATGTTCGCCGAGCCTTTTTGCCAGCCGGCGATCTGCTTGCTGAATGATGTGTCCAGTTCCACGGCAACCTGATCTACCGTTTTTCCGGTGGTTGCCTTCTCCAGAATATTTGTGTCCCAAACGGCGTGCAGGTTTGGCGCGTAACTTTCCGTTTGCGGATTTCTCAGTTGGGGCAGGGTATCGAAAAACGCGACGGGCACGCAATTGCCGCCCTGGTCGTTGTTCGTAGCGGCGTGCAAAGGTTGATGCAGATCGCCAACGAAGTGGATGAGGTAGCGCAAGGCGTCCGCTCGATCTTTGGGATTGGCATTGGCGGAACGCAATACCGCCAAGTCATTGCGGACGGCGCTGGTGACGCAGCCCTCTTTTGGATCGCAGAATTTTTCAACGTCGCGGCTAGTTGTGCCCAGTGGAATATCGAGGTAGTGCCACGGCCCAGTTTCAGGGTGCATGACGCGGAAGTCGTCGGGCCATGTGGAGGCGTCGGCCAGCAAGTCGATCCGGCCTTCTTTGCAGTAACGGTCAAGCGCCGGATCGATCGGGCTATCGGCTAGAATTTTTTTGACCATCTCTAGCGCGTGCGGCGTGAGATGTTTTTCCGCCAGCAGCGCAATCACTTGATGTCCTTCGCAGCCCCACGCACGCGCCTCTGAAGGCAAGCTCACGATTGCTAAAAATAAGAAGCATGCAAAAACTGTCGCGCGCAAAATTTGCCAAGCCGGCGATTTATCAGAAGGAGAAAAAAATGGAATCGAAGACACAGCGGCCAGCGGCATCAATCCTCTGGCTCCACTAATTTAATGGAGGCGGAATTGATGCAGTAACGCTGGCCCGTGGGACGCGGCCCATCGGGGAACACATGGCCGAGGTGCGCGTCGCACTTGCTACACAGCACTTCCTCGCGCGTCATTCCGTGGGACACATCGCGATCGATCTCTACTTTTTGTTCATCCACGGGTGCATAGAAACTCGGCCATCCGGAACCGGAATGAAATTTTGTTTCCGAAGTAAAAAGTGGCTGCCCGCAGCAAACGCAGACATAAACGCCGGGCTCTTCGGTATCTTCGTACTCACCCGTGCCCGGCGGTTCTGTGCCTTTTTGGCGAGTCACGTAATATTGGTTCGGAGTAAGAATCTTGCGCCATTCGGCTTCGCTCTTACGAATTTTTTCGCTCATAGGGGCCTCGCGAGAAATATATTAACCCGAATTCCGGAGATAATAGAACTAGGTCTTCAGTGGCGCGGGGTTCAGCCTGCGGAATTTTGTCCTTGCAAGGTCTAACCCCCGCAGGCTGAAGCCCGCGCCACTGGTACCTGATCAGCAACGTAGCCGAACCGGAAGAAATCGCTTGCGTTCGGACACATGCAGCAGACAGAATCTTACGAACAAAAAAGCAAGCTGAGACGCTACCAATTATAAAAACGTGCACGGAAATGGAAGGTTCGCAATGATGCGATTGCCGGCGAAATTTGTGGCGGCTGTGTCGGTCTCGATGGTCGGAATTGTGGTGTTGGCGCTCGCTGTGCGCATCACGTTCGCGCAACAATCCACAGGAAACGCCTCAAAATCGTCGCAGACCACGGAACCGATTCCAGCTCTGACCCCCTTCGTGGAAGAGCACGCCCATTTTGACGAGAAGGATCCCGCGGGATCGGTCCGCTCTGCGCTGGTTGAAATGGGCCGCGAGAATGCGGCGATGATTCTTTTTCAGATTTCTCCGGACACGTTCGGTCATCCGGGCCACTATGATTCTGAAGTGATCCTCGCCGAAGTGAAAAAGCATCCCGGCAAACTCGCGATTACGGGTGGCGGTGGCTCCCTGAATTCCATCATCATTCAGTCCGTGGCCACGGGCGATGCGGGCCCGGAAGTGCAGAAAAAATTCAAAGATCGCGCGGACGAACTTTTGAGCGAAGGCGTCGTGGGCTTCGGCGAAATGACCGCAGAACATTTCAGTGGCTACACGCCCTATCAGTACGCTCCCATCGATCATCCGCTCTACCTTATGCTTTCCGACATTGCAGCGGGGCATCACGTTCCCATCGATCTGCACATGGAGGCCGTGCCTCAGGATATGGCGCTGCCCGCCGGCCTGAAATCGCCGCCGAACGCGGCGCGCCTGCACGCCAACATTGCGGCGTTTGAAAATTTTTTGGCTCACAATCCAAACGCAAAAATAATCTGGGCGCACCTCGGTTCGGACTTCACCGGGTTCCGGACTGTGGAACTGGACCGCCGCCTGCTCGCTACGCATCCAAATTTGTATATGGAAATAAAAACCGATCCTGTTGCGCCGGGGCTCAACTACCCGCTTGCGGCTGACGGAAAAATCAAGCCGGAGTGGCTGAAACTTTTCACCGACTTCCCGGACCGCTTCGTCATAGGTAGCGATCAGCACTATCCGGAACCGAAGGGCGAGGATCGACGCTGGCAGGAAGTCATCCTGCTCTTCAATCAATTGCCAGCCGATGTGCGGAAGAAAATTGGGACCGAAAATGTCGCCTCAATTTATGGAAATTCCGTGGCGGCGAGTTTGCGCGCCGCAAAGAATTGAATTGAATCCTGAATCGAAACGAGGACCCGATTTATGAATCGCCGCGATCTCTTTAAAACATCTTTGGCCGCTTCGGCTCTTGCCCTGACGGGCAGCCGCATCGACGCTGCTCCTAGTCCCGCACCTGCAGCGGATTTTCCGAAAGCTCCAGGCCTCACCAAATCCGTCGCCGAATTTATTATCAACACAAAATATGAAGATATTCCACAGGACGTAATCGACCTCGGCAAGAAATCAATTCTTGATGGATTCGGCTTGGCGCTTGCGGGCTCGCAGTCCGTGATGGGCCCGATCGCGCGCAAATACGCGGCAACGTTTGGGCCGAGCGAAATGCGAGCCAGCGTGATTGGCACGGGAATGAAAGCTCATCCGCGCCTCGCATCTTTCGTCAACGGAGTTTCCATCCACGCGGACGATTACGATGATACGCAACTTTCTGCCGCGAAAGATCGCATCTACGGGCTTCTCACGCATCCGACGGTCGGCGTGCTTCCTCCCGCGTTCGCGTTGTGCGAACTTGGCCACCGCTCCGGCAAGGATTTCATGGTGGCGTATCACATGGGCGTGGAAGTCGAGACGAAGATTAACGAAGCCATTTCGCCGCGCCACTACGATGAAGGCTTTCATTCCACGGGAACCTGCGGCAGCTTTGGCAGCACCGCGGCTTGCTCGCGTCTTCACGGGCTTGACGTGAAGCAAACCATTTACGCGCTGGGCATCGGAGCCACCGAGGGCGGCGGCTTCCGCGACAATTTCGGCTCCATGACCAAGCCGTTTCAAGCCGGCCACGCCGCGGAAAACGGAACGGTCGCGGCTGATCTCGCGGCTCTCGGGTGGACAGCGGCGGTCGATATTCTGGAAGCTCCTCTTGGATTTTTCCAGGCTGCCGGCGGCGGATTCGATCCCGATGCGATTGTTGGCCGCTTTGGAAAACCGTGGACGCTGGCTTCGCCCGGTGTTTCGATCAAGCCGTATCCCTCCGGTTCGCTCTCGCATCCCGCGATGGGCGAAATGATGCGCCTGATTCGCGAGAACAACATCAAGCCCGGCGACGTGGAAAAAGTGGATGTCGGCGCGAACCATGCCATGACCACTTCGCTCCTGCATCACGACCCCATGACTGGCCTGCAGGGAAAATTCAGCATGGAATTCTGCATGAGCATTCTTCTGCTCGATCGCAAAGCTGGCCTCCTGCAATTCCAGGATGATGTCGTGCAACGCGCTGATGTGCAGGAGATGATCAAGCGCATCCATTTCTACATCGATCCCGTAGCGGAAAACGCGGGCCTCGACAAAATGACGAGCATCATGAAAATCACTTTGAAGGACGGAAAGGTGATTAATGGGCACGCCGAATTCGCCAAGGGCAGCCCTGCCAATCCGATGAGCTATGACGAAGTGGCTGACAAATTCCGTGGCTGCGCGGAATTTGCAAAATGGCCCACGGCAAAAACCGAAGCCATCATCGCCGCTGTCAAATCCCTGGAGAGCGTTTCGGATATGAGCAAGTTGACGCCGTCCCTGACCAGCTAATCGCAAGGGTTTTGTGGCGCCGGCATCTTGCCGGCGGGTTTTTCCGGTTTCCTCGGAGCAAAAAAACGCCGGCAAGATGCCGGCACCACAAAATCGAAAGGATGCATGGAGTCGATTTCAGAACAAAAATTGAGGCAAGACGCCGGCGAAGATTCCGCCGGCGTGTTTGCGCGTTTGGGCATGGGGCTGGCGGACTGGTCGCAGAAATGGTTTCCGGATGCGTTTGTATTCGCGCTGGTCGGATTGATCATCGTTTTTGTGGCCGGATTATTTGCGGGAGTCAGCGCTCACGATCTGGTCAAATATTTCGGGGACGGATTTTGGGGACTCATTCCGTTCACCATGCAGATGGCGATGATCGTCATCGGAGGATTTGTTGTCGCCACATCGCCTCCGGTGCACGCATTCATTAAAAAGCTGGCAAAAATTCCGCAGACGCCTCGCGCTGCTGTCGCTTTCGTCGTATTTTTTTCGATGATGACGTCGCTCCTGAGCTGGGGGCTCGGCCTGATTTTCGCAGGCATCCTGGTTAGGGAAATTGTACGCAATGTGCGTGGGATAGACTTTCGCGCCATTGGCGCCGCCGCTTTTGTGGGCAACGGCAGCGTGTGGGCGCTGGGTCTTTCTTCTTCGGCTGCGCTGGTGATGGCTACGCCGGGATCGATCCCCGCAGCGCTGCTCAAGATCAGCGGAGTGATCCCCCTGAGCCTGACGATCTACACGTGGCAAAGCGCTGCTACCGCGGCAATCCTCATCGTTTCGTCTGTCACCGTGGGATATTTTTCGACTCCAGTAAAATCCACGAAAGATGCCGAATCGTTTGGCCTCACCAAACCGCTGGAAGTCAAAAAGCTGGAAAAGCGCAGCACGCCCGCGGAATGGTTGGAATACGCGCCCATACTTTCCATCCTGATTGCGACGCTGGGCCTCGCCTACATCGCGCAAGTTCTCGCGGTGAAGGGGCCAATGGCTGCGCTCGACTTGAATACGTACAACCTGCTGTTCCTGATGATGGGATTGTTGCTGCATTGGCGGCCGCGTTCGTTTGTGCGCGCCGTGAACGATGCTGTTCCTGCGACCGCGGGCGTGCTCCTGCAGTTTCCTTTTTACGGCGGAATTTTCGGAATCATTACGTATTCCGCACTGGCCGCAAAGCTCGCTCATTTTTTTGTGAGTTTTTCCACGACGAATTCCTATCCCATCGTGGTTTCCATTTACTCTGCCGTGTTGGGAATGTTCGTGCCCTCCGGCGGGAGCAAATGGATTATTGAAGCGCCCTACGTCTTACAAGCTGCCAAGGATTTGCACGTGAATCTTGGGTGGGTCGTGCAGATTTACAACACTTCGGAAGCGTTGCCGAATCTGATCAATCCGTTCTGGATGTTGCCGCTTTTGGGATTATTGAAAGTGAAAGCGCGCGATTTGATCGGCTATGGAATGCTCTACTTCATGGTGAATTTCGTTCTGGTGCTTTTCTTCATGTGGTTCTTCGCGCGAACTTTTCCGTACGTGGCGCCAGCCATTCCGTGATGGTTTGTTTTAGTAGCACAGGCTTCAGCCTGTGCTACTCAAGCCCTACACCGCCATCGCGTTCGGGAAGAAGTAATAAAACAGCACACTGATCAAAATCAGGTAAGCGAGAAGTATGAGCGTCCAGCCCATATTGTGGCGGATCACTTGGCCTTCGCTGCGCACGAGTTTGCTGGTCGAGACGCCCACGCTGGCCGTTTGTGGCGCAATCGGTTTGCCGACTTCAGAGCCCACCGAATTGAACGTGGGCAGCATCAGCACGGGAAGATGCAGCAACCTTCCGACCATCGCCTGCACAGGGCCGAACATCGCATTCGTGGAAGTATTGCTCCCGGAAAGTGCCACGCCAATCCATCCCAGCACTGGCGCCAGCACAACGAAGAACACGCCAATTTTGGAAAGGCCGAAAGCGAGCGAGTTCGCCATGCCCGTATAAACAAAGGTGTAAGCAAGCGCGAAAATAAAAAACGCGACGAGCAGCGCCCCCCACATTTGTTTAAACGTGCGCGAAAAAACTTGCCCAATCTGCTCGCGCGTGGGCCGCAGGATTGCAAGAATGACGAGCCAGGACGCCAGTGTCGATGTTCCGCCACCGAGTGGAGCGAAGTTGAATGTCGATGAGATGGCACTGTGCGTCACAGACGACTTGGCCGACACGATCCACATAAACAAACTGATTGATGGCAGCGGCGACCAAGGATTGGTCCATCCAACGACCACCAGAATCAGTACGATGTATGGAAGCCAGGCGAAAAGAGCTTCGCGCACGGAGGACGTCTCGACGGAACTCGAAACTTTCGACGCCGATGCGGCGAGAGGCGCGCCGCCGAAACCGCGAATCGTTTTTGGCCTCCAAATCTTCACGAAAATAAATAAAACCCAGAAGGAAACCAGCGCGCCGCTCAAGTCAGGCAGATAAGGCCCGAGATAATGAGCCACCGGCCATTGACCTAAAATGTAAGAAAACGAACCGACAATGGCCAGCGGCCACGCCTCCAGCATACCTTCACGCCCGCTCACCAGGTAGATCAGCACCCACGGGGGAAGCAGCGCGAGGATCGCCACGACGTTACCGATAGAAGCGGACAGAGCGAACAGAGGCAAGCCGGTCACCAGAGCAAGGCCCAGGATTGGCGCTCCCAGCGCACCGTAGGACACAGGAGCATTGTTCGCAAGCGCGGCGACGCGGATCGCGTCAAGGTCCGTAATACCCAGACCAACCAGGATGGGCACCACGACTGCCCACGGGAAGCCAAACCCCACGAGCCCCTCGAGCAAAGCGCCAAAGGCCCATGCCAGCATGATGGTTTGAATTCGAATGTCAGCCGTAGCGTGGTGAATCATCCAGCTTTTGAATCGTTCGAAATGTCCGGTGAGGACTAGAGTATTGAAAATAATCAGACCCCAGAAGGTGATCCAGTCGATCACCCAAAAACCGGTCAAGCCACCGTACAAATAAGACTTCAGTGTTCCCTGGAACGGAGCGTGCCAAACAAAGACACCGATCGGAATGGTGATGACCCCGACAAGGATCGAAGCGAGCCATGCGGTCATGCGAAGGGCCGCAAGCATAAATAAAAGTGCGATTAAGGGGACGAGCGATAGCAGGACACTGAGCCACACGTGTCCAGTAGGGTCTAATATCTGCTCAAACATTACTATTTTCCTTTCGCTCGAGGCGCGGCTTTTTAAAGCATGCCTTTGAGGCGAGTTTAGAAAGAAGCAGGGTTTGCCTGCCGAAGATTCTTATATTTGTGAAAAAAGACAGGGCAAAGGAATATCACAACCAGATTACAGGTCAACAGAAAATTCTGGGGAAGAAAAGCGGCGTATCGTTTTTAGCTTACGCGCTTCCATCGCATCGCGTTGAATGCTTCCATGAATGCGTCAAGGTCTGTTTGCAGTTCATCCAGAGTAAGCATGAATTTCATTCGCAGGGCAGGTTGAAAGAATTCGTATTGAAGGTAACGGTAAAACTGGACACACAGGTAGCTATAAGGTTTGCCGGGCTGGTTGGTCGATAAATGCTGGATGTGATAGGAACTCAGAAAAGTTTCAAACGGATGTATAGGAACCAGCCCACAATACTCAGGCGTTTTTCTGGTGTGGATTTCCTTCACAGCGATTCCCATTTTTTTGAAATAGGGAAGGACTCGGGTAGAAAGCGTATCCACCGAATTCATTGCATTTCTTGCCGGATAGACTTTCGCAAATGCGCAGCCAGTGTCGCGATCCACAACCGTCTCCACGTAAATGCATCCTGTGCCGCGCACGTCACCTACGTTCTTCACGTTGCAGAAGAAAAACAATTCCTGAAACAGTGAATGCCCGCCAATTGAACGTCCAGTTTTCCCTTCCTCAAATTCTTCATCGCTTCTCGTAAATCCTGCAAGCGGATCAGCGCGAGTGGAATTTTCTTGTGTGCCTGAATCTTCATCATCCAGCGCGGACTTTGCTTTGGTAAAGAACATTGAAACCCTCCACAGACTGTTGTGAATCTTGACTCGAGTACGAGAATGGCCTATATCGGGAATCAGGGGATGTGATCGGCCTCACTTTCAAATGTGACAGTGATCACATCCACTGTTTCAGGGCGGGCATATAAAGGAAGTGTGTGGAGGTGATTTATGACCACGGTTGCAGCCAAGACTCGTGTTTCACTAAAAAACATTCTATTCGCGAACGATTTTTCCCCTGCGGCGATTGCCGCGTTACCCTACGCCATAGGGCTGGCCAAACAATATGGCGGCAAAGTTCATGGCTTGCACGTCCGTTACCCGGCGACCTATCCGATCGTCGGGCCCGAAGCGATGCCGCAAATCATCGAAGCTGCGGAAGAGCAAGCCAAATTCGAAGCCAAGCAGATGCATGAACTCCTGGCGAGTGTTCCCCACGAAGTCACCATTATCGAGGGCGATCTTTGGCCCGCGATTCACGAAATTGTTGAGAAGCAAAAAGTGGACCTGATCGTTATGGGCACGCATGGACGAAAGGGCGTTAGCCGCGCGCTTCTGGGATCGGCGGCGGAAGAAGTTTTCCGAAAAGCATCGTGCCCGGTCCTGACCGTCGGGCCGAATGCATCGCATAACACGGAACGCCGCATGGAGATGAAACAAATACTCTTCGCTACGGACTTTTCTCTTGAATCTCTTGCGGCCTTGCCGTTTGCCGTATCGCTGGCACAGGAACATCAATCGAATCTGACGCTTCTTAATGTGGCCGGCAAACAGGAAGTTGGTGAACTGGTTCACGCCGAGCAATATGTGGAATCGACGATGCGACGGCTGCGGAGTCTTGTGCCCTCTGGCGCCGAACTCTGGTGTGCGCCGAATTGCAGAGTAGAGCATGGCTCGGAAGGGGAGAAGATCATTGAAGTTGCGGTTGCTGTTGGCGCGGACCTCATCATCCTCGGTGTGCATGGCCCGCATAATGGATTGGGTGCAACCACGCACTTGCTCCGGTCGATAGCGCATTATGTGGTGGTTGACGCGCCTTGCCCGGTTCTAACTGTCCGAGGCTGAGAAACGATTGAGGTGAGTGTGGGACATACGCCGATTACGGCGGAGGTACCAGGGGTTGAGGAGGGCCGCGAAAAAGAAAACTCTCGCGGGGCTTCTCAACCCCAAAGTTTTTCCGTGGCCTCTGCCAACGGGCAATTCCGCCGCGATCTGCTGATCGCCGCCGTCGCTCTCTTCGGAATCGCGGCGCATGTTTTATTACGGTTTGTTTTTCGTAGTGAAATCGTTGTGCAAAACCTGCCGCTATACGCCGTCCTCGCTTTTGGCGGCGCCCCCCTGGTTTATAAATTGATTCAGAAAAGTCTGGCGCGTGAATTCGGCTCTGACCTTTTGGCCGGTATATCCATTATTGCGTCCACCCTGATGGGGCAATATCTTGTTGGGTGCATCGTCGTGTTGATGCTTTCGGGCGGCGCGGTGCTCGAAGAGTTTGCCACGCAGCGCGCTTCCTCCGTATTGGAAGCTCTCTCCAGGCGCATGCCGGAAACAGCGCATCGAAAAACACAAAACGGAATCGTCGATATCAAGGTTGCGGAAATCGCGGTCGGCGATATCCTCACCATCTTCCCCCATGAAATTTGTCCTGTGGACGGCATCGTTTTGGAAGGCCAGGGAAGAATGAACGAAGCGTATTTGACAGGTGAGCCTTTTGAGACCTCAAAGGCTGAGGGCGCCGAAGTGATTTCAGGAGCGATCAACGGAGAAAGCGCACTGTCCGTGTCCGCCTCAAAGCTGCCGATCGACTCGCGTTACGCGCGCATCATGAACGTGATGCAGGAAACTCAGGCGACTCGTCCAAAACTTCGCCGTTTGGGAGACATGCTGGGCGCGTGGTACACGCCTCTTGCTGTGGGCATTGCTAGTGGTTCGTGGATTCTGAGTGGCGATTCCCACAGATTCCTTGCAGTGGTTGTGATTGCAACGCCGTGTCCTTTGCTGCTGGCGATTCCCGTTGCCATTATTGGCGCGATTTCGCTTTCGGCAAGACGCAGCAACATCATCAAGAATCAAGCTG
>Ga0210386_10001010_pt1 | contig 25510 bp, 19 predicted proteins | sample IncBWH32OmetaG_FD_160091 | JGI IMG/M metagenome (GOLD analysis project Ga0210386, IMG submission 160091) | Forest soil microbial communities from Barre Woods Harvard Forest LTER site, Petersham, Massachusetts, United States - Inc-BW-H-32-O ...
GGCTCGCCCGCGGCGGACGCGGCGGACGCGCCGGACGATGAGACCGGAGGACCGGCAGTAGCGCGGTCCCCTGCCTGGTCCGCCGAGGACCAGGCAGGGGCGGCCCAGGACCAGGCCGCACCCCAGGCGCCTCGGGCCGGGTCCGGTCCTCCGGCAGGGACCAGGACGGCCCCGCGGCAGGACCACGACGCCCGGGCGGCAGCGTCAAGCCCGGGCATCAGCCAGGCACGCGTGGCCGCCAGCAGGCTTGCGGCAGCGGGAAGGCCGGTATCCAGACGTGCCCTGCGCAGCGAGGGAATCAGGGGCTCCAACCAGGCCCTGAACGCCCTAGCGCGCACGATCAACGCCGAGCTGGCGGGCACAGCAGTTGTCCCGGCCAGACCCGGCAACCCCATGGTGCGAACCTGATCCCGCGGGGGCGCCTTTGCAGCTGGCAGCCTCAGCCGACGGCATCGTTCAACCCGATGCCACCGGCCGGACACGACCGGCTGCCGGGAGACACCCTCGCGGGTATGGTCGCTTAGGTCAGCGACCGAAGGCTTGAATGAGGCCTCCGCCGTGGCGGGAGGACTGAGTGACAGAGGACTCACGGCGGATTTCCCCGGCACCGTGTCCAGGCGATCCGCACAACTGCGAGTTGCTGCTCAGGTCCCAGGAGGCATACCGCGGACGCTGCGCCCAGGCGGAAATCTCCGGTCACGAGGCGGTCGTGAGCGCGATGGCCGTCGGCCTGGTCATCGACGTCTGGCGGAACGGGCCGGTCGAAGACATGCACTGCGGCAAGCGTGGCCCAGATGATGCCGCGATGTTCGCCGAATCCACATCGCTTCACGACCAGGCTGTCACGGCCCTCACTGCCGGCAGCCGCCCGATCGGCCTGTTGGAGTTCGAGGATCATCCCCTGGATCGCCAGCGCCCGTGGGCGAGAACCGGCGGCAAGACCCTCAAAGACCTCGGCTACGGCTTCCTCGGACAGTACCGCCGGCATGTGAAGGACCACATCAACAGGCTGCTGGACCTCGGTCACCGCACCTGCATCGCCGATCCGCTCGAACCCTTCCTGGTCACCACTGCCCTCCTGTACGGCCGCCATCACAAAGGCATGCCACAGTGGCCTGTCATCGTCGAACGCATCGGCATTATCCTGGCCGATCCGGCGCATGCCGAATGGGGGCAGGACGGCCAAGGTGTCCGGGCTCTCGCGGAGATGCCACAGGAGACGCCGTCACCGGAAGGACTGACCGCCGCCCTCCTGAGCGCCCCGTCCAGCCTCCCGGTAACGGTCCTGGAGTGGCTGAGTCACTATCTGCTGTGCTGCGCGGCGCCGCCATACAGCCTGTGGTGGGACGAGCAGGCCCGCAAATAGTGACGGAATGGCAGCTCCACCGATCGAGGTGACAATTTCTGCCTGCGGATCGCCCGGCGACAGCGCGTAATCTTGGCTTCCATGGCATCGAGCGGGCGCAAGAGTATCCCGGACCCGGTCACCAACCGGCTTTTCGCCCTTTCCGGTAATCAGTGCGCTTTTCCCGGGCTGCACGAACGCGGTCACGGATCAGGTGGCCCCGGGAGAGCAGTCGGTGACGCTCGCCCAGCGCGCCCACATCGTGGGCGTCGGCCGGCAGGGTCCGCGGTCCCGCGAAACTCCGCTCTCGGACGACATCGATGCGGTAGAGAACTTGACGTTGTTCTGTGGCGAGCACCACAGGATCGTCGATGCCAATCCGCGTATCTACTCGGTCGAGGTGCTCGCGAAGTACAAGGCCGATCACGAGGCGCGGATGGCGCCTAAGAGCCTCCGCCCGGCGCCACCGCCGTTGGAGGCCGACACGGTGGATCTGTCGCTCCTGCCGGTCTCCGAGCTGCCGGACACGATCTGGAGGGCGACGTCGCTGTTCCGGACAGCGGAAGAGGTCGGCGAGCACCTGCCGCGGCCGAGGGGCGACCAGATCCTCCCGTTCGTCCTGCTCAAGGGCGAGGTGTGGGCATTTCATGACCTCAGCGATACCAGGGGACCCTTCAAGCAGGCCGTTGACCCGGGTACGGCCGAGCGGCTCGGCGCGGCACGGCAGCTGAAAACGGATGACAGGAACATCTACGTGTGGCTGCTGAACGGCGCGCTGCGGCAGGCGCTTCTGCGGCGCGGTGTCCGCCTTGACCGCAGCCACAACCGCTACTACTTCCTCCCAGACCACGAGACCATCACCAGGCGCGTGGAGGCGCAGACAAAGACGGGCCGCGCAGTCGGCGAAGAAGGTGGTCCGGCAGGAGGGCGAGCGCACCGGTCACCCGCGCGATATCTGGTGGCACCTAGCGGCACAGCTCCGGTTCGAGCAGTTCGCGCCAGGCTCGTGGGGCCTGACGATCCGGCCGGCGTTCCACCTGACCAAGGACGGCCGAGCCCCGCTAGAGCCGTGGCGGGTCGGGCGTAAGGTGACCCGGCTCAAGTCGCACATGTACAACGAGGGCTACATCGATGCGGTCCACTTCTTCCGCTACTTCCTGCTCGACGGCAGGGCGCGCTTCACGCTGAAAGTGGGCCGGCAGGCCATCACCGTAGACGGCAACTTCCCGGAGGTGAACGCCAGGTGGCCGGAGATCACCGACAAGCGGTTCGACCCGGTCTCCATGCTCGGCAGCGGCGACGAGGACGACGCGCTCGACGCCCTCGCTGGCACGCTGGACTTCGAGGATGAAGACGAGTGGGACTGGGGCGCCGAACACAGCGAGGATGACCGATGAGCCTTTCCCTCAAGCCGCCGCGCCCGTCGGTCCAGTGGCTCGGCGAGCCGGACCTAGCCTTCGCCGGAGGGCTCACCCACATTGACCCCAAGGTCGGCATCCCGGCATCTGGCCCGTGGTCCCGGGACCACGCCAACCATCCCGCATCGGTGACCGCCGGCTTCATCGGCACCGCCGAGCGCATCGCGACAGCCCGCGCCTGGCTGGCCCGCGCGGCCGAAGGCGTCGACGGCGATGACGAGCACCACCCCTTCTGCGGCTTCCAGCTCACCGGCCCGTTCGCCTCCCAGCTCCGGACAAACGGGCCGGAGGCGAAAATCACGGCCGGCGATATCCGCGACCTGACCGCCGAGGGGCTGAAGAAGCTCGATGGGTTCAATCACCTCCTCGGCCTGATCGATGACCGGCTGGCACAGCTAGCGAGCCTGGACGCCCCGCCCACGATCGTGTTCATCACGCTCCCCACGGAGATCGTCAAGCGCTACCGGGCGGTGCACCAGGTGAAGCGGGGCGTCGAGACGGTGTGGAACCTGCGCGCGGGCATCAAGGCCCGCGCCATGCAGCGCGGGCTGCGCACCCAGTTGCTCCAGCAGGAAACCATCGAATCCGACCTCGAATCGCACACCTCGGAGCTGGATCACCCCGCCGACCGCGCCGGTCCATGACGGTCATCCGCCGCTGCCCGGTCAGCGCGCCCCCCACACACGCTGCCAGCTCTCGACAGTGCCCATGCTGCCGTGCACCAGCAGCAGCCCGGGCCCGGACCCAGCCGTCAGCAGGCCGATGCGGACACCATCGGCGCTGGTGCGCGATCGGCGGGCACTGAAGATCCCGGAACCGACCAGATCGGTGGCTCGTCCACCGCGGGGGTCGCGGTATGTCGCGTCGCGCAGTGGGCAGATCATTCGCCCCGTGACCGGTCCTTTGTCATCGGCCTGTCGTAGTGTCCGCCGCTCCGAGAGATGATGCGATTGCAGCGAACTGGTCCAAGGCTGCCTGCAGGTCCTCGACGATCTCGGCGGCAATCAGCTCTGGAGCCGGCAGGTTGCGGTCCTCCAGCGACTCGTCGCGGAGCCAGAAGATGTCCAGGGACGCCTTGTCCCTCGCGACCAGCTCGTCATAGGAGAACGCCCTGAACCGCTCCGTCTCCGTGCGCTCGTGCCGGTTGGCCGGGTTGTAGCATGCCACGAAGTCATGAAGGTCCGCACGCACCAGAGCGCGGGTCTTCAGCGTGAAGTTCTGATTCGTGCGGAAGTCATAGATCCACAGCTTCTGCGTCCACGGATTCTCCGACGGCGGCTTGCGGTCGAAGAACAGTACATTCGCCTTCACGCCGCCCGCGTAGAAGATCCCGGTCGGCAGCCGCAGGAGGGTATGGACGTCGCACTGCTCCAGCAGCCGCCTTCGCACCGTCTCGCCCGCGCCGCCCTCGAACAAGACGTTGTCGGGGACGACGATGGCAGCTCGCCCGTTGATGGTGAGCAGCGACCGGACGTGCTGAAGGAAGTTGAGCTGCTTATTGGCCGTGGTCGCCCAGAAGTCCTGGCGGAGGTAGCTCATCTCCTCCCGCTCGGTCTCACCCTGGGCGTTGACGACCTTGTAGGACGACTTCCGGCCGAACGGCGGATTGGTCAGCACCAAGTCGAAGTGATCCGACGGAGTGGACCTGAGGGCATCGTCGACGGTAATCAGGCTGGGACTCTCAGGCGCGCTGATCCCGTGGAGGAGGAGGTTCATGGCGCACAGCCGGGCGGTAGCATCGACGATCTCCCAGCCCCGCAGCGCCTCGTCCCTGAGGAACTTCTTGTCGTCTGGGTCCAGGCTGCCCGACTTCATCTGCTCATAAGCGGCGAGCAGGAAGCCTCCGGTACCAGCCGCCGGGTCGCATATTCGCATGGACGCCGTTGGACGCATCACGTCCACGATCGCCCGGATGAGCGGGCGCGGGGTGAAGTACTGCCCCGCGCCCGCCTTGACGTCCTCGGCGTTCTTGGCGAGCAACCCCTCGTAGGCGTCGCCCTTCACGTCCGCGTCGAGTGTCATCCACTGCTCGCGGTCGATCAGGTCGGAGACGAGCCGCTTCAGCTTCGCCGGGTCCTGGATCTTGTTTTGCGCCTTGCGGAAGATGACGCCGAGAGTTCCCGGTTGTTTCCCGAGTTCAGCAAGGATGTGGATGTACTGGACCTCCAGGCCGTCACCGTCGAGGCGGACCAGCGATGCCCAGTCGAGGCCACGGGGGACAATGGCACGTCGGCTGAACGGTAGCTTCGTCTGCTCGTCCGCCATCTTCAGAAAGAGCAGGAAGGTCAACTGCTCGATATAGTCCTGGTAAGACAGACCGTCATCTCGCAGGACGTTGCAGTAGTTCCAGAGCTTCTGCACGATCGTGGCGCTGTCGCTCATGGTGTCGCCGTCGTCGATCGTTGGCGGGCGGACTGTCGGCCATTGGATGCCGCGTGCATCGCAGCAATACGCTTAAGCAGTTCAGAGGCAGGTTCATCGTTGGAGTCCTGCGCTACGAGTTCTCCAGCGAAGGCGGTCGACACGACGGAGGAGCGGAGACGATCGCTACGATATACGGCGGCGGCTGTCGCGTCTTCAAGCATCTCGATAACTGAGAAAAGGCGCTCGCATTCCTTGATAATCTGCGATTGTTCTTCGGAAGAAGGTAGGGGAATCGGCGCTGCGGCGAGTTTAGTGCCGTTCACATTTGCTTGTCCGACTTGCTGATTGCGAACAGCGGCTACATATCGCCGACCGATGGGACTGTTAAGCACAATGTTCGCCCACTCAAGGTTTGTGGATGGCAGTGCCCGCACTCGAATCAAGTATGATGCGAATGCGATATCTTGTGGGTACCCGTGAAAGACTGCGGTCTTTCCGACCAACTCGGCGCTGTTCGTACGATTGAAGAGCAAGTCTCCGCGCCGCAGTAGAAGCCGGGGGTCTAGCTGTTCACGCGGGAGAAACTTGAGATCGTTATAGTTGATCGTTCCCCATCCGAGGTTCCCCATACGCAGAATGGGTACGCCTCTGACATCCGCGCGTGTCTTTTCTGATGTTCCATAATCAATTGACTCGGCCAGATCCGCAAGGGCAACCACCTGCCACGAATTCGGTACATGATCCAGATATTGAGTTGCGGGTACGGCTGTCTTTCGCCTCCCTAGCGTGCTAGCCTCAAGGCACAGTTGCGAGACCAGTCGCATAGCGGCTGCCGCATCTTCAATTCGCGGTACCAATCTGCCCGTCACCGCAGCATGAAGGACGGAGGCACGCATTCGCCTGAGGTTCCGCCGCATCCGCTCAAGCACTGCGACTCCCGCATCGAGCCGGGAAAACTGCTCCTCGATGACAGCGACAATCCGTTCTTGCTCCTGGCGAGGAGGAAACGGTATACGGATTCGTCGTAGTCCCGCGAGTGGAACAGTTAGTTGAGCTGTTCCTGTGGCAAATTGCGTCGCTTGGTCGAAAACAGCGCGGCTGCTCAAGACCAGAGCCAGAAAGGCAGGGCTAATCTGCGGAGACGGCCGTAGAATGCCTATGTGACGTTGAACGCAGAATGGCTTGTCATCCCTTACCAGAACCGGGATTCCATAAGATCCCACTAGGGAGTAGAGCACATCGCCCTTCCGGGGCCGCCGGACCGGATCGAGCGACTCAAAATATTCTCGTGGAACATGCCTAGAGTTTGTGAAGTTAAGCGAACGAGTCCGTATATTGCCAATAACCAGGAACGGTATGCCCGCCGAAACTTGGGGCGGGGCCTGATGGTCACCATCGGTGATCGACGTGCAAACTTGACAAAGTTCTGCCCAGGTCCAGCCAGCCGGTAGTTCGTTCATGCTGCTAGAGCCGCTGTCAGCTCGTCGAGTAGGGGCGTGAACCGATCCCCGAAGACTTGTGCCGCCTTACCGATGCCGCCATGCTCGATGAAGGGGGTGTACTCGAAGGACTCCGGTGTTATCCCGAGTTCCCCGACGATGTTCTCCTTTATCCAGGTCAGCCACTGAAGCTGCTCCACCGTAAAGGTGACCCCCCTCTGTTCCTGTCCGCTCAGCCATGCTGCGTACCGTTGCTCCACCTGGTCGCGGAACGGCACAAGTTCGTCGTCCTGTTGCAAGGTGTAGCGCACCAGCGACACGATGTCAGTGAGCATCTTGCCACCTGAGCCGTGCACTTTTGACTGATCGAGCAACTCGTATGCCCGCCAGAGCACGTCCGGCGTCCACTGGCGGGGCGGGCGTCCGATTGCATTGGCCAGTTCCTTGACCTCGGTGAAGGTCAGCCGTTCCTTGTGCGGGCGGCTGTAGAGCACCTGCAAGGCGCGGATGTCGTCCTTGTGCTCCTCGATGTACTCTCGGAACGACGAGACCAGCGCAGAGGCCTTCGCGCGGGCCTCTGCGGAATGCCCGGCGAACAGCACCTGGTCCTTGGACTCCTCGTCGATCGTCTGCTCATACGACTTGCGGACATCCAGGATCGCGTTGCGGAGGTCGGGGTTGGTGGCCAGCGGTTCCAGGGCTTCGGTGAGCATGGCGGTCGCGGTCGCGGCGACGACTTCCTGATCTTCTGGGGACTGGCCTTCCGCTTCGGCAGCGGCGATCTGCTGGTCGGGGTCGAGTGCATCGACCAGGCGGCGTGCGATGGTGCCCAGGTTGGTGCCTCCGGCCAGGCCGGTGAGGATCTCCCGGTCATCTCTGGTCAGATGCTTGTCCAGGCGAGCGAGCCGTCCGGCGATGGAGGATGCGACCTGGGGGTCCTTGCTGCCGAAGGCGACTTGCTTGAACAGGTCCTTCAGGCTCTGGGCTGGCTTGCGTTCCAGGGGTTGCACGGTCTCGGCGAGCGGGGTGTCCATGATCCCGACGGCGTCGACGACGATGAACCGGTCCTTGCGCCTCGCGTCGTCGGTGACTGCCTGGAAGTCGGTGTCGTTGATGACCCGGACGCCCCGGCCGATCATCTGCTCGAAGTAGGTCCGGCTTTTCACGCTCCGCATGAAGACCAGGCATTCCAGCGGTTTGACGTCGGTTCCGGTCGCTATCATGTCCACGGTGACTACGATCCTGGGGTACATCGAGTTGCGGAACGCCTGGAGCAGGTCCTCGGGCTTGCCGTCGTGCGTGCGGTAGGTGACCTTGGTGGCGAACTGGTTGCCCTTGCCGAAGACCTCGCGGGCGATCTGGACGATGTCGTCGGCGTGGGAGTCGTCCTTGGCGAAGATCAGCGTCTTGGGGACGGTCGTGCGGCCCGGGAACAGCTCTGTGAATAGCTTGTCCTTGAACGTCTGGAGGACCGTGCGGATCTGGTCCTCGGCGACGACCGCGCGGTCGAGCTGAGCAGCGGTGTACTCGATCGGCTCGTCAACCGCGTTCCAGCGGATCTTCCTGGTCTGACGGTCGCGGTACCCGGCGAACTCCCCGGCCTCGATTTTTGACCCCGCCTTGGTGATTGCGGTCTCGATCTTGTAGACGGTGAAGTCCACGTTGACGCCGTCGGTGACCGCCATGTCGTGGGAGTACTCCATCACCAGGTTCTGGCGGAAGAACCCGAAGGTCTGCTTTGTCGGGGTGGCGGTCAAGCCGATCAGGTGCGCGTCGAAGTACTCCAGGACCTGCCGCCACAGGCCGTAGATGGACCGGTGACACTCGTCGATGATGATCACGTCGAACGTGTCGGGAGGCAGCGTCGGGTTGTAGCTGACCTCGACCGGCTCCGCGACCGGCAGCTCGTACACCGAGTGCTCGTCGACCTCCTGATCCAACCCTGCTTCCCCCTTGAGGATGGAGAAGATGCGCTGGACAGTGGAGATGCACACCCGCGAGGTCACGTCGATCGTGTTCGAGGTCAGGTGCTGGACGTTGTACTCGGCGGGGAACTTCCGCTGGGTCTCCTGGATCGTGAACTTGTCGAATTCGAGCTTGGCTTGCTTGCCCAGGTTCGACCGGTCGACCAGGAAGAGAATCCGCTTGGCGTCCGCATGCTTGATCAACCGGTAGCACAGGTTCGCAGCGGTGAACGTCTTTCCCGAGCCGGTCGCCATCTGAATCAGCGCCCGGGGACGGTCCTCGGCTAGCGAGTGTTCCACGTTGCGGATCGCCTCGGCCTGCTTGCCCCACAGCCCGCGCTCATCCATCGGCGGCATCGCCTTGAGACGGGCGCGGAAGGTCGGCAGATGCGGATTGTCGGCAGTCTGCCGCAACCACTCGGTTAGCGTCTCGGGCCGGTGGAAGGTGAACACGCGGCGGCTGCGGGCGTCCGGGTCATACCCGCTGGTGAACCGGGTTTCGGCTCCGGTCGACTCGTAGATGAAGGGCAGCGGGTACACCGGGGGTGTCATCCAATCAGGGAGTCCGGCGACGTACTTGCCGGACTGATGCTCTACCTCAGTGAGAGTCGTCCCTTCCGGCTTGGCCTCGATCACCCCGGCAGGCTGGCCGTTCAGGAAGAGCAGATAGTCCACGCGGCCGTGCGGCTTTTCCAGAGTGAACTCGCGCACCGCCACGCCAGGACCAGCGCTCAGGTTCAGCGACTCCTGGCTCTGGACCGACCACCCCGCAGCGACGAGCTGCTTGTCGATCTCTAGACGCGCTCTCGCCTCGCGAGCGAGATAGTCGTGATCGTCCGATGAATTCTCCCGCCCCACAAATGAAGACAATACTGGCTGCTCGGTAGCCATGTGATCACAAATTGGCAAGCATGGCCTGTGCTGCCATTGGCTTTCATCACGGCCCGGCTGCGGCAGTCCCCAATGGAATCAAACCCGGAGGGAGGCTTCACCTCGAAGCGTGTGACCTCCTCAAGTTTGATGACCCGGAGGTGGTAGGCACGCCAGTCAGCGCCGTCAGATCGCCAAGAACCTGATCCTGACCGGGTACTCGCTGCTCAGCTCACCGGCACCGCTGGTCGTCTTGGCGGGTAGAGCGAGCTCACCGAGGTTGAGGAAGCCGTGGCAGCAGCGGAACTCCGCGAGCTCGCGGCCGGGGCACAGGCGATCTTCTGACTGAAGTCGCCAGAGTCTTCGAGCGCGCCAATGAACGGGCAACCGCCAGAGCCTCTCCCGGGCCAGAGCCAGGCGGCCCGGTTCTGATGCCATCTTTGATCATTTCGGCGCCTCCACGGTGACCGCCCGCCACGTGAGAACCCTCACGCCGCCGGTGCTTTCAGCGCAACGCCTTCCCGGTCCCCGCCTGACACCTCAAGGTGCCTTTTCCCTGACCGCTCACCACGACAGTCTTCAGCTAACGCAGCGCAGGGCCGCTTGAAGCCATCCCCCGCGTAGTCCGGCGTACGTTGCGCACGAAATGAGCCAACTCGGGGCCCCTTGGGAGAGGTCGGCAGGACGTAGCGGATCTCGACGCGGCCGTCGGTGACGATGACGCGGTCGATGAGCAGCTCGGCGAGCTGCCGCCGCTGCTCGGAGGTGGCGGTGGCGAGGTCGGCGCGGATGGCCTGGCAGAATACCTCGATGCCGTGGGCGGCGGCTTGTAGTTCAAGTTGCTGCCCGGTGGCGGCGTCCAGCTATCGCTGCTGGCCGCCAGGACGGCGTGGCGGCGGTCGGATTTGCGCCTCCTGACCTCCTCGATGCGAACGAGGTCATTCGCATGGCTCAACATGGCTGACGGTGGTTTCACGCCTATTCAAGCTATGTAATCGAACGCTGCAGTCGGTCCGATGTAGCCTGCTGTCAGCCGACGATGGCTCCAAAATTTGGCTCCCCAGCGATGTAAACCGCCTCCCGAGTTTACGAAGTGGCCACAGCGCCGTTCGCGGTGAAGACGGCGAGTTCCCGTTCGCTGTTCATATTTTCAACGCGCGCCCCGGTGCAGCGTAGGCGACGCTCGGCTCTTGCAACGACGGCGGGGATCCCGTTCGCGTCGCGTCTTGTCAGGGTTATCGAGCCATCGGTGGCCGATGAGAGTACGTCCCCGTTCGCCGCGGCGACCGTCGTGGAGGCACCATGATGGACTACAAGGGTGTGTTCGGGGTCGGCGGTGTTGTCGAGCGAGAGCCATGCCTCGCGCCCGTATTGGGTTACCAGGATGGCCTGGTCGTCGTGGACGCAGATGGCGGCTCCGGAAAGCTCTAGGTCCCCGTGGCTCACGGGTACGGTGGTCCCGTCTTTCTTGAACAGGAGCAGTTGGTGGCCAGATGCCGTGACGAGGCCGTGCTTGAACCATCCGAATGCATTTGTACCGGGCTGAACCGGGACTCGCCACCGAGCCTCGCCGCTTTCGATGTCGATCAGGAGTGCCTCGCAGTCGTCGTCCTCGGGCTCGAAGAGAAGGCCGAGCAGTGTCTGGTCAACGACAGCGACACTATGAAGGTCGCTTGAGACACGGAAGTAGGCGATCTCCGTCGCTGTTCCGTCGCTGATGTCGATCATCAGGAATTCCGAACGAGCGGTAACCAGGACAAGGTCTTTCCTCAGCAGATAAACGTGTTCTGGCCAGCGGAGCGTGCGAGGAAGCCGGATAAGGGAGAGTTTGAGCGAGCCGTCCACCTGGACGCTGATCCGGCCAAGATCGCAGTCTTCTGTCAGGCAGAGAAAGCGATGGGCTGAAGCGTCAGGCGTGAGGCTGATGATGTTGCCTCCGGCGTCGAGGTTGGCACCCGTGAGATCGGCGGACGTGAGGTCCGTGCCGCTGAAATTGGCTGAGGACAGATCAGCGGCACGGAGCGTGGTGCCCTGGAAGTCGCCGCTTGAGAGGTCCGCGCCAGCGAGGATGGCGCCGTCCAGATGGAGAGATCTCCAGTCGTTGCCGATGAACTGGCCGCCGGCAGCGTGAAATAGCGAGATAGCACCGCCGCCGAGGATCTCTTGGCCTGAACCAACCCGCGCCGAGTGCACCAGACTCTCCAGGACGGCGGCATCGCGGTCCGTGTCAGCGAGCAGCCGGAAGAACCCTAGGATCTCCGGCTGAACAGGTGCTGTTACAAGCAGTGCCCTGGTAGCGGCGAACGCATCAGGTGAGTCCAGAGCCCGGCGAAGCGCCTTCGCGACGAAGTACTCCTTCATGCTGCGGTGGAAGAAGTCGACCAGCCAGCGGTCCTCGTTCTCCGGGCTGACCCGCCGCAGGAGAGACCGGCTGCCGATTCGCGCGCCGGCATCGTCGTCGTTGCCACCCTCTGCCTGATCGAGTTGCGAAGTATCCCATAGCAACTGCGCCGCACCGCCGGAGTTGGCGGCGAACTCCTGCAGGTCCACGCTGCCCTCGCCGCTGACGTGGATCGCTACCGCTATTTTCTCCAGCAGTTCCTGAAGGCCGTCGAGCAGATCGGCGTCGCACATAGCAGAATCCGGGTCGCGGAGCAGCTCGATCTTCCTGCTTAGCGCACCCTGCACGTAGGTTTTGTAGAGGACCAGCTCATCGAAATGATCCTCTGGGAGTTCCGGAAGTGTCTTCTTGATCATTTCAAGAAATAGGACCTTGCCTGCTAGCCCAATCGGGTCATAGAGGTCCTCGATCTTGTTCAGCTTCGGCGCGAGGTCTAGTGAATCCGCGTATGCGCGTAGGTGCGCTACGGTTTCGCGTCGGCCGGGCTGTTCCATCCGGAAGACGTGCGGCCTGCGCAGCCGGTCGTAGAGCCGTTCGCGGTCACCACGAGATGCGAAGAAGTGCGGCCTGCTTGTGACGAGGACGGGAAGCCCGTCAAGGAACTCGAGGAGCGATTCGATCTGGTCCAGGTTGGCACGTGTGGTGCCAGGATCCTGGCGCACGGACATCTCATCCAGCCCGTCCAGAACGACAAGGACGTTGCCCCGCTGTAGTTCTGCCCAGTCCGCCATGGACAAGCCGACGAGCTCAAGCTGGGTGCGGAGGAAGTCGGCAGGAGCCGATACGTGACGGTAGCCGCGCAAGTGCAGCCGTACCGGGACCGGCGATCCCGATCGCGGCTCCGCCAGGTAGCGATCTCGCAGGCCCATGCACAGCGATACGGTGAGGAAGCTTTTCCCCTCCCCGAAGTCCGCCAGCAGAAGCGCCACATTGGATCCTCTTGGCGACTCCGTCAGAACGGAAAGGATCTCGGCCTCGAGCGAGCGGCTGATGCGGGCGCCCTTTTCATCGAAGCCGAATCGCTCGATCGCCGTGGGCAGCTGAGCTAGCCATGCCCGCTCGCTTTGCTCCACGAACGAGTGCGGGTGCTGCACATATCTCCGCAGCTGCTCTGGCATCCTGAGCGGCGGGCTAAGCCGCTGCGCGAATTCCGCGAGGATATCCGCTTCGTCGCGCCGTGGCTGGGGAGGGTCTTCGTCGTACAGACTGCGGTAAACGTCGGGATTGGTGCTGAACAGGTCTCTGATACCCGTCTGCGGGGACCAGATTTGGACGGTAAACGGAAAGCGCTGAATTGCGTTCCAGCGTTCCACCGTCCTGTCGAGCTCATTGTTTGGGTCCAGGTTGGGAGAGACGAGGATCCAGTGGTCGACTGGCTCAGCATCGAAGTTGGCTTCAGCCTGAAGGACCTTGTCTGCCACGGTGCTCATCGTCAGTCCGGAGCCAGTAGCCGCGTAGTTCTTGCATTCCACCAGGCAGGTGGATGAGGCGCGGATGGCTGCCCCTCGGAACCGGATTACGATGTCTGCACCGTACTGTGTTCCCGATTGTTGTCTCCGCACCTGTGCGCGCGGCCTGCGAGAATCGTCGGTCTCTGCCTGCAAGTCACGGGCCTCGATGGTGAACAAGTTCCCGAAGATCTCGAGCATTCCATGCTCCAGCCGTGCACCTTCCGCTTGTGCATGCGATCGGCGTCGGCGTTCGGTCGGCTTAGATACTTCGGGAGTCTCTGGAAGGAGAGCGGGACCAGTCAGTGGTGCATCATGAGGTTGTCTGCCAGCCTCGAAGAGCTGGCGGTACTCTGGTGATTCAGCGCTCGTGACAGCCCAGATGCGGGCTGCTAGCTGCGCGAGCTCGGGAGATCGTTGGGCGAGTTCCGGCGAGAATGGCAGGCGCCCCGCGCTTAGCGCAGAGGTAACCTCTGAACTGCCGGCGGCGAACTCGCGAATGTAGCGTTCAAGGTCGCCGGATGCGGCGTATTCGAACGCCGGAATCCGCCTCACTGCGCTATCAGGGCTCAGCCAGAGGATGTCCAGCGACGCCTTATCGCGTGAGATGAGCTCGTCGTAGGTGAAGGCGCGGAACCGTTCGGTCTCGGTGCGTTCGTGCCGGTTGGCGGGGTTGTAGCAGGCGACGAAGTCGTCGAGGTCAGCGCGGGCCAGGGCGCGGGTCTTGGGGGTGAATCGCTGTTCGGTGCGGAAGTCATAGATCCACAGCTTGTCCGTCCATGGTTCCTCGGACGGAGGTTTGCGGTCGAAGAACAGCACGCTCGCCTTGACGCCGCTTGCGTAGAAGATGCCGGTAGGAAGGCGGAGCAGGGTATGAACGTCGCATTCGGCCAGGAGCTTGCGGCGGATGGTTTCGCCGGCACCGCCCTCGAACAGCACGTTGTCAGGTACGACGATCGCTGCACGGCCGTCGATAGCGAGCAGGGACCGTACATGCTGAAGGAAGTTGAGTGGCTGGTTCGACGTGGCGGCCCAGAAGTCCTCACGCAGGTAGCTCATGTCCTCCCGGTCGGCCTCGCCAAGAGCATTAATTACCTTGCGGGAGGGCTTCCGGCCGAACGGCGGGTTGGTAAGCACTATGTCGAAGTGCTCGGATGGCGCCGAGCGCAGGGCGTCGTCGACCCGCACAACCGGCGGAGACTCCAGGTCGCTGATCCCATGCATGAGGAGGTTCATCTCGCACAGCCGGGCAGTCGCGTCGACGATCTCCCAGCCGCGGATCGCATCATCACGTAGCAACCGCTTAGAGCCTGAGGTGGTTACTCCGGCCCTCATCTTTTCGTGGGCGGCTAGCAGGAACCCACCGGTACCTGCTGCCGGGTCACATACGCGGATCCCGGCTGTCGGGCGTGTCACGTCCACAATCGCCTGGATAAGCGGGCGCGGCGTGAAGTACTGCCCCGCGCCAGACTTGGTGTCTTTGGCGTTCTTCGCTAGCAGCTCTTCGTAAGCGCCGCCCTTAACGTCCGCATTCAGCGCCATCCACTGCCACTGGCCGACTAGGTCCACGAGCCGGTGGAGCTTGGCTGGGTCCTGGATCTTGTTTCGGGCATTCCGAAACACTACCCCTAGCGTCCCGGGGTACTTCCCGAGCTCGGTCAGGATGTTCCGGTACTGCATTTCCAGCCCGTCCCCATCCAGCCCTGCCAGAGATTCCCAGCCCAGCCCAGGAGGAATAATCAGCTGCCGGTTAAGCGGAAGCTGAGCCTGCTCATCAGCCATCTTCAAAAACAGCAGGAACGTTAGCTGCTCTAGGTAATCCTGATACGAGAGCCCTTCACCGCGCAAAACATTGTAATAGTCCCATAGCTTCTGAAAGTTAGCGCTCACGCCATCGGCGATGGCCATGTCGAGAGAGTATTTTATCACCAGGTTGTGCCCAAAGAAATCCAGCGCCTGCTGATTCGGCTTAGCGGTCAGGCCGATCAGATGGGCGTCGAAGTACTCCAGCACCTGCCGCCACTTGCCATAAATCGACCGGTGGCACTCATCGATGATAATCACGTCAAATGCGTCCGGCGGCAGCGCCGGACTATAGGTGACCTTGGCCGACTCGGGCCCCGTTAGGTCGAAGTCCGGATTCTGGCCTTGTTCTGCGTTGCCCTTCAGGATGGAAAAGACCCGCTGGATCGTCGAGATTACGACCCGGGACGCAGCGTCGACCCTGTTAGCTGTCAGGTGCTGGATGCTGTACTCGGCGGTGAACTTCTGTTCGGTGTCGGCGATCGTGAACGCGTTGAACGCCAGCTTCGCGTGCTCGCCCAGGTTCGAGCGGTCAACCAGGAACAGGACGCGCTTGGCCCCGGCGTACCTGATCAGCCGATAGCACAGATTCACGGCCGTGAAGGTCTTACCTGATCCGGTCGCCATCTGGATAAGCGCCCGCGGCCGACCCTCAGCGAGGGACTTCTCGGTCTCGCGGATCGCCTCGATCTGGTTGCCCCGCAGGCCCTCCTCGTCCAGCGGCGGCATCGCCTTCAGCCGGGCCCGGAACGTCGGCATCTCAGGATTCTCAGTGATCTGCCGCGCCCATTCGGTCAGGGTCTCCGGCCGGTGGAAAGTGAACACCCGGCGACTGCGCGCCTCCGGATCACACCCGTTAGTGAATCGGGTCTCACTTCCCATGAACTCGTAGATGAACGGCAGCGAGGACATCGTCGGCTGCAGCCACGACGGCAGCCCAGAGGCGTACCTCCTCGACTGGCCCTCGACCTCTTTGAGCGTGGTCCGCCCTGACTTAGCCTCAATCACCCCGACAGGCTTGCCTCCGACGAACAGTAGATAATCCACTCGTCCGTACGGCTTCTCCAAGGCAAACTCCCGGACTGCCACCCCACGCCCCGCGCTCAGGTCTAGCGCATTCTCGCTTTGCAAAACCCAGCCAGCAGCCCTAAGCTGCCGGTCGATTTCGGCCCGTGCCTTCGGCTCGTCGGTCAGGTAATCCTGGACCTCCAGGTCCAATGCCAGCTGCCCGGCTCTGGTTTGCGGATTACCGGGCAGGTTCTGGCTGCCGTTTGGCTGGTACTTTACGAACGTGAAGAACTTGTCTTTCCAGTCGACCGGCACGCCTAGGCCGTCGACTTCATACGGATCTCCCTTGTGCTCCTTCCGCAAGATCCCGATCGGGATGCCGTTCTTCATGCACTCTTCTATGGCGCGGTTGGTAAAGAGGGCGCGTGAATCGAACCTGTCGTCTTCCTCCTGGGCGTACAACATGTGCCAGGAGCCGTCGTCCCGCCGTATGATCCCGCCGTCCAGGTACCTGTCCTGTTCGGTAGTGCGGATGCTGAGGGCATACGGCATCCACTTGGGCTTGAAGATGCCCTTGTACTGGGTAACGAGCCTGATGCCGCCGACCTGCATGTCGTTGAAGCGGAGTCGCTGGCCGGCGTGATCTTCAAACCACTGGAGACATTTGCGGTGATCTGAGTTGTAGAGACGGCTCGCGGTTGACGAATCCATCAGCTGCCCACCTGTAGATAGCCCGAGTCCCTGGCCGCTCAGCGACTCAACGGAGGAGACTACCGGCTGCCTCTGACATTCTCGGGGTCAAACCGAGTTTAGATGCCAGGGACCATGCCCAAGCGGCAGAGAGATCGAAGGCTCGTAGGGGCTGCGGCTCTCGACGAGCGCTCGATGCGGTCCTTGGTCGCCGAATCGGTTTCAGCTGGAGCGACCCCGTAACCGCTGACAGGCGTCATAGCGAAACCGGTAGCCCCGTGGGCGGCGAACTGGGCTACGGCCTCATCGGGCAGGTCTCGGACTTCAGATGTCCTGTGCCATTGGATCCACGGGTAGGCCGCTGACCTGCGGTGGCTCAGATTGCGTGGCAAGACCTCTGAGCTGGACGGTGGCGTCTATGCCACTTGATCTGAGCCATCTTGCCGGACTCGCCTCATCGGCGGGTGCTGCTGACCTGCGGTTCGCCACGTGCTGATGGGCTGGTCACCGGTCATGGCTCTCATTTGAAAGGGGCAGATTTCCGGGAGCGGGCGCCCCCAGGCCCCGTGTGCGGCCGCGCGGGGCGATGTTGCGCCGGGGTGGTCGCGGTCATCTGCCCGGCCCGCGGCCACGGCCGCGCCGCCGGCGCAGTTCGGTGGAGTAGGCGGCGCCTGCGAACCCGGTCATGCTGGCGGTGCTGGCAGCGGCGCCGGGGCGGTGAGCTGGTCCCTGGCGGCGGCGGTGCGGGCGTAGCCGATGGCGCGGGCGCCGGCCTGGCGGGCGGCGCGGATGCCGTCCGGCGTGCTGGCCACCACGGCGCAGGCCGCGGGCGGCACCCCGAGCAGCTGGGCGGCCTGCAAGATGGGGATCGGGGTCGGCTCGAGCAGGGCCGGGTCGGCGCCGAGCCGTCCGATGATCAGGCGTACCGGGTCCATATGACGCCGGTACAGGCGGGCCAGGTAGCCCTTGATCGCCGCGGGGCATACGTCGCCGATGATGCTGACCGAGGCCGGGCCGTCCAGCAGGGTCCGGATGCCCGGCGAGGGCCGGGCGACCGCGGCGGCGAGGACCTCCTGCTGGCAGATTTCGGCCTCGGCCCGGGCGGCCAGGCCGGGCAGGCCGGGCAGGCCGCCAGGATGAACCGCAAGAGCGCATACGGGTCGCTGGCCGCGCGCATGGCCGGCGGCACCGGGACGCCCTGGCCGGCCAGCAGGTCACGCAGCCAGCCGGTGACCGCGGTGACGGACAGGTCGCAGACTGGGCCGCGGAAATGCAGCAGTAGGTGCTCGCAATCAGCCAGCGCGTTCTCCAAGACGCGAAAATACGCAAGGTACTCGTCCATCCCGGGCCTCCTCCATCCGGCAGGCGGCGTACCCGGGCCAGCGCGCCGCTGCACGCTATCCCGGGTGCCGCAACAACGGTGCCATGAACCGGATCAGGCCGTCGAGTCCCCTGAACGGCCCGGGTGTGCGCTGTGGCGTGGGCCGGTCGTCAGCGCGGCCGGAACGTGCCCGCCGGGACAGAACGGACAAAGCGGCGGCTCCGATTCGATGGCAGAAACCCGCAGATGGCTCAGAAGCTATGGCAGTAGCTCAGATTCGCTGGTACAGGACATCAGACTTGACGACTCCCGCCATCCATGGCAATTCACGCACGCCTACACGCGTCTCGTCATGTCCTGTATATCCGTTTAGTACGTTTCTCGTTTCTGATCTTGATCAGCCGTTTTGCGACTCTTGAGGCATGATCTGTTTGAGCGTCACACCCATGCACTATATAATGTTGATGGTCAGTTCTATCCGCAATCGTCCCGATTAGCCTGGCGCGGACCAGTGTCTGCTAGCGAGGTGGATAGTTTTCTTGCAGATAACGCCAGAGTACCGCTATGGCGTCAAACCCGCTTCTCTTGAGGATGTCAACGATGTCGCGGCCGACCAGTACGACCACAGGATGACCGTCCTCACGAATTTCCCGGTATGCCTGGCCGTCTAGATGAGAAGTGGTAACAAGGACGCCGAACTGGCGGTGTCGTAGCCGGGAGATGAGCCGACTTGTTTCACGCACGCCGACGCCGTTGCCAGATGCGTAGCACTTGGCTTCGAGCGCGAACTCGACCGCGACCGGGTCTGAGGCAGGGCCGAGGAGGTAGTCGCCGACCGCATCACGCCCGCCGTCGCGCCACGGTCGTGTGACGTCAATCCGGTCCACATTCGGGTTGCTCAGCCGCATCAGGTCTGCGGCGAACACCTCGAAGTCATGTGGACGGTCTTTGAAATGGTTATAAACCAATGCCAGGAGGGGCTGATCCACTACGGTGGGTTGCTGGTCTTCGCGGGAGCGGATGATTACCGTGGGCGGCGCGAGCAGCGGCGTGTACTTACCGGTTTCGGCCCAGGCGCGCCAGGCGGCCGGGCAGCTTGTGCCGAGCGCCTCGCCAGAGGCGATCTGCTTGATCCAGGTCCGCGACACCGATCCGGTATTCAGGACAGTGAACCGCGCTCGGTAATTCTGGAACCTGTGCCCTCCGGTCGTACGCCAGACGGCAACAAGATCCTCTTCACCACTGATCCGGTCAGAACCTGGCGCAAGCAAGCCCCGGAATCGGACGTCGCGGCCTGTCCCGGGCTTATCGAATAGCAGAAACGGCGGGACCTGCTCACGACTCGCACGGTCGGTATGGGCACGCTCAAACGCCCTGCTCAGCAGGAGATTCTCTTTCTTGGGCGTGTCGTGGAGCTCCCGTCCTGGCGACCGGTTATCCCCGAAGTAGGTGAATGTCCCCGTATAAGGATCAAGAGCATCTGGCCAGTCCGGCTCGGCACCGGAAGTGTAAAGCGCGACGAGCTTGACCGTGTCCTGCATGGTGCGCCCGTGTGTCCGGAACCCGCCCTGGTTGCCGACTGGCAGGAGCTTTGACAAGGGGTCATCGCTAGCGTTCCCGGCAGACCCGCCCCTGTAGACGCGATCAACGACAAGATCAGTGTCCGCCAGTTGATCGAAGCTAACGACATGCGGGTCGCTCATGAGCGAAAGCCTCCCCATGGGCCAGAAGTCACAGTGGATTGAGGTAGGGCCGTCCGGAGGGGAGCGCACCGCCCCGGACCGCGCGCTCGATTGCGAGAGCCTCAGTCCCGTCGTTGCATATCACGAAACGGTAGTTAAGGTGCTTGCGGATGAAGCTCTTGGTCAGCTGGTCAAGGAGCAGCTGACCCTGCCCGATCTGGCGCAGCTGGGCTGGCGTGAGGTCAGGCACAATGAAACGGTCGCAGATGTAGACGTTGAACTGGTCTCCGGCTCGTCTTCCGGACGCATGCGAGTTAAGCCGGGTCCATAGGCCCTTGGCCTGAGACGGCTGACCATGGCCGACGACCAAGTCCTCACGCTGGGCACCACGACCGCTTATGCCTGCGTATATGAACTGCTCTGCTCGCCACACCGTGTACACGCCAGCCGCGCGGCGAGGCACCTGGTCGTTGGGCCAGTCGGCGAACGTGAACGGCGGCCCGGCCACCAACTCCTCCATTTTGCCGACAGTACCGGCGGCAGAGCCGAACCTCGTGCGCATCGCGGCGTCCGTCGGTGTCTGCGTTTGTCATCTTCCCGGGATTCAGCGCCAGGGACACGATGACAGACGGTGAGGTTACTTCGAGCGGGAAGGACGCGATGCAGATCAGGCCCGCGCTGTCGCAGATCGGCACGACCGGACCGAGCCCGGCGCGGATGTGTGATGCCCGGCCCGGCGCAAGGACAGCCACACCGCCGGTCGGCGGACCGCTGAGCGCGGCTGCTGGCAGCTGCTGAATCGGACCCGGCCGGATCGGAGTACTAGGTGAGCGGTTCAGTCCGGCCGCCCGGAGTAGGCGGTGACGGGCAGGCGCTCACGGCTCTTGGCGATGCGCTGGACCGGCTCGGTGCCCGCGATATCCGCGTTCTGGCCGAGGTTGCCGTCGTGCTGCGTGACCATCCGCGATGGGCGATCTGGCTGGCTGCTGGGGGCCGTGAGTGGACGGCGGTGCGGCCGACTGGCTCGATGCCGCCGGGTCCGGAGGTGCCCACGGTCTGGGTGCGTGCGGAAACGGCTGGCCAGCTGGCCGTGATGATGCAGAGGGCTGACGAACAGCTGGCTGGCGGCTTTTTGGCTAACGGCTGTGGCGGGGCTCGTGGTCCTTCCATGGTTTGCGCGATGACCAGGTGCGGGCCAGTTCGGCCAGCGGAGACTGCTGGCCGGACAGCGCGTCCGGCGCCGGGCGGGCGGCGCCGGACTGAGCGGGTACGCGGGCTGGCACCAGGGGGCGGGTGCTGACGCCGGGCAGGGTGACTATGGCGGGGTCGCATTCCAACGCCCGCAGGTCCGGTCCGGTGCGGCCGGGCACGGTGAGCAGCAGGGCGTGGTCGGGGAGGTTCTGCAGGACCGACGGCTCGACGGCGAATTCGTAGACCCGCTGTGCGATCGTGGCGTCGCTCCACTTGGTGCCGGTGGCCCAGGACTGCGCGACGAACCAGTTCCGCGACGCGGTCACACCGCCGGAGCGGCTCAAGCCGCCGTTGCGGCTGCCGCCGCCGTGAGGGTCTTCGGCCCATCCCGGGGCGGGGAAGTCCCAGACGGTCCGCGGCCTGCTGGAATCAGCGGCCACGGCCGGGATCCCGTGGCTGGTGGTCGAGCCCGCCAAGGCGGAGTACCGGCTCATGGCCGCCCGGCTGCCCGGCACGCAGGTGATCCGGATCCGGCCCGGCGAGCTCGGCGACCCGCCGGCCGGGATTAACCCGCTCGAACCTGCCCCCGGCTCGGACGGCGCCCGGTTCCCGCTGCAGACCCACGCCGACCTGGTCCGGGCCCTATTCCTAGCCGCATTCGAAATTCCTGGCCGCATTCGAAGCCGACGAGCCGTTCCCGCAGGTCCTGGCCGCGGCGCTGACCCGGTGCTATGAGAGCGCGGGCTGGGACCTGGTCACCAGCGAGCCCGCCGCGCCCGGCGTCCAGCCGGGTTATCCGGCGCTGGAGGACCTGCAGGCCACCGCGCTACAGGTCGTGAACGAGATCGGGTACGGCCGGGGATCACCGATAACGTCCGCGGGTTCGTCACCGTGCGGATCTCCAGCCTGCGTCAGGGCACCACCGGCCGGTTCCTCCAGGGCGGCCACCCGCTGGACTTCGGGCGGCTGCTGGCGGCCAACGTGGTGTTCCAGATCGAGGACACCGGCGACGACCGGGACAAGGCCTTCCTGATGGGAACCGTGCTGATCCATCTGGTCGAGCACCTCCGGCTGCGGCAGCGCGCCGAAGGCGCCTCCGCGCCGCGGCTGCGGCACCTGTCGGTGTTCGAGGAAGCCCACCGGCTGCTACGGCAGCAGCAGGGGCACGCCGGCGGAGCGGCGGCGCACGCGGTGGAGATGTTCGCCGGGCTGCTAGCCAAGATCCGCGCCTACGGCGAGGGCCTGATCATCGCCGAACAGATCCCGTCCAAGCTCATTCCCGACGTGATCAAGAACACCGCGGTCAAGATCGTGCACCGGCTCCCAGCCGCCGATGACCGCCAGGCCGTCGGCGCGACCGTGAACCTTACCGAGGAGCAGTCCGCCTACCTGGTCACCCTCACTCCGGGCGAGGCCGCGGTGTTTGCCGACGGGATGGACTACCCCGCTGCTAACCGGATGCCCGACGACACCCGCCGCGAGACCACCAATCCGCCCTGGCCGCATCCCCCGGCCCGCTCATCGAGCCTCGCAGGGTCTGGAGCTGTACCCGACGGGGATGGCGGGTATTCCGGGTCTTACTGTCCGGTGGCCGCTTTGAATTTGACCACCAGCTCGGCAGGCACCCGGCCGCGGTCTTTTACCTCCATGCCCTGGGCTTTGGCCCACTCGCGGACTTCGGTGGTGTTCAGCCCGCTCGGCGCAGGCCGGCGTCCAGTTCGCGCTGGCCGGCGAGCAGCGCCGTTGGCCCGCCGCGCGGCGCTCACATAACGCGCAAGCGCATCGCGCAATTGCCTGGCGTGCTCTTCGTTCAGGTCGATCTCATACTCGGTCCCGTCCAGCCCGAAACGGACGGTTCCTTCGGCGGCGCTGCCGTCAAGGTCATCGATGAACAAGGTCTGGATCTTCTGGGCCACGGTCGCTTGCTTCCTCTCACTGATCTCTGGCGCACCAGTGTAAACAATCCGACACCAGACCAGCGTGCTGCCGCGCCGATACGCTCAGCAGATACAGGCATGTACCAAGAGCCGCATCGCCAAGAAGGGACGCCGCGGTCCTGACAGTACAGCGTCAATACGGCTTTGCACGACGCGAAGACTGAGGTTACTCTCCGCATCAGGCTTCCCGTCAACCTGCCTGCTCGGCTGACAGAGTTCACGGCTGCCGAATGAGTACAGCATGGCTTAGGTCTCGCGCCATACCCGTGGCACTCGACCCTGTTCGCGGCATCTAAGCGCGTCCCTACAGAAGGATCGCGCCAATTAACAATGCACCTCTCGATTGCAGGAGTCCGTCATGATCGTTGCCAGTTTTGCGCTTATTCGGCCCCTCCCGACCACGATCATGCATGCTCCGCGGCCCCTGGCTCGCCGACAAGAGCCGCTTTCCATACCACCAGCGGATAATTATCCAGATTGCCAACGTGCTTACATCGGCTACGCGCGCATTCGGCCAGGCCACCACCATTATCGCCAGGCCCGCTGGTCCGGCCGGGGCCGCTTACACTTCCGGCTGCCAGGAGTCAGGTACCTGAACCTGCGCCGAACCGGGCCGCGAGGGCCAGGTAATCCGCGGCGACCGCCTGCGGCCAGCGCGCCGATAGCCGCACGTGCAGTTCGCCGGCCAGGACACCAAGGCCGGGAAGGACACCGGACCGGGCCGCCGCGGAGGTGAAGCTGCGCAGCCGGGTCAGCAGCCGGAGCCGCACCGTGGTCGTGCCCCACTCGTCGTCTTCCTGTGCCGCCAGCTTGGCGATCGTGTCCCACCAGGCGATGATCCAGGCGCCCAGGGCGGCGGTCATGGGGTCGGAGACGCAGACGACCTGGGGTTTCGCCCCGGCGGATTCGGGTTGGCTGTCGGTTCGGCACCGACAGCCACCGCGTGCGCCACCTGCTCGCCACTCGACCCGGCCCGCCCGAGAAGCATACTCATCCGGTCTGGCGTGCTGCTCAATCGTGCCGTTCGGCTTCTGGGTCGAAGAGGAGCGCGAGAAGGACCATGGCCAGCCGCCAGCAGCTGATCATCGAGCGTCTCGCGCAGCTTACGCGTGACTTCGCGCGCTATGCCGCGGCGTATGACGAGCTGGTGCCGTTCAACAGCAAGCAGCTTGTCACGCACCGCGAGACGATCGCCTTCCGCGATCGGGCTGACAGCGTCCGGGCCGCGGTTACTGATGTACGTTTCGTGACCAGCTTGCATCGTACTCTCCTTGCTTGGGGACTCGGCGTTCGGGACCCGTCCTAAGTTCCTGATGCTGAGTTCGCCCAAGCCTTGACCGCGGCAGTGCCCGTGCTCAAACGCCTCGAACACCTGCGGATTGATGCTGCTGACCTGCCCGGCGACCCTGTTGACCAGCTGTGGCGATATGTGATCATGAAGGGGTGCCGGGGGATGACCGTCAGCGGGACGACTGCCTGCCGCTGCCGATCAAGATGGCTTGGTCAGCCTAGAGAGTGCGACCCGTTGATCAACTCCTGGATGACGGGCAGAACTTCGTCGATGTTGTCCGCGGTCACTTCCAGCCGATTCTCTCCTTGGCGGATCTTCAGACTGAACTTCGGCCCGCGCGATTCAGCCAAAACCTTGATGATCTGCAGGAAAGCCGTGATCGCCCCGCTGGAGAGGGCAACAATCAGAATGTCGAGAGTGGCGCCTTGCTCTCCCGGCGCAGCAGGTGCCGGGACCGCGGTTACAGTGATGGCGGGTATCCCGGGGAGTTCGCTATAAATCTCATCGATGTCTTCAGGGTTGCAAGCTGTAACTTCAACCTCAGCAGGCACGGCGTTCTCTGACATCCCAGCTCCCTGCATCCGTCCAGTAGATAACGTTTGGGTGCCGCGGGTCGGCCTTCCAGCCTGAGAGGGTCGTCTCCGCACCTGTCGTCGGGTGGTCTCCAGTTGCATTGTCGCAGAGATGCGGTTGCTCGTAAGGTATGCGGAGAGAGCCGCACTGTAGCTGGTAGCGAGTTACGCGGCAATTGGGAAGACTGCGGTACTGGGGAGACCGTGAGCACGAAGCGGTGCAGCGCAGTCCGGGCGGTACTGTCCGGCGCTCGACCTCCTGTATCTCGCCGTCCGGTGCAAGTTTGTGTGGTGCGGATGGATCGTGATTTTCCCTCGGTCGCGAGCCATTCCTTATTTCCCACGCCGTTTTCAGTAACGAGGGAATGCCGGACCTTCCGGGCGCCGTAGGACAGCATCTACCGTGGGTGGCAACCCAGCAAATCACGACCTACTGGATCCGGCACACGACCTTGACTTGGGTAGAGGGCACTTCGGCTTTGCGACTGCCCAGGCCTACGCCGGCCACGAGGAACACTGTCGTGGGAAAGGCTATGGTGACATACATCCGTGCGGGTCTACCCGAGGTGGCGACGGCGCTCACCGCATCGACCGGCGAACCCCATCCTCTAGCGGTCAGCGCACCTCGCGCAGAGCTGGCCAGATTGGTGGTCACCTCGAATGCTGATGGCGGCAGACGATACGCAGATCACGAGCGCGGGAACCTGGTGGATGATCGGAGCTGCGGTGTACCCGGGCGGGCAGGCTGTGGTGCGGTGACGGGTGG
>Ga0210386_10001012_pt1 | contig 25487 bp, 24 predicted proteins | sample IncBWH32OmetaG_FD_160091 | JGI IMG/M metagenome (GOLD analysis project Ga0210386, IMG submission 160091) | Forest soil microbial communities from Barre Woods Harvard Forest LTER site, Petersham, Massachusetts, United States - Inc-BW-H-32-O ...
ACAACTCGACCCAAACTTCCTTCTCGATCGTCGCCGCAACACGGCAGAACGCGGGCGCCTGGATCGTGTTATTCCCGCGTCCGCCGGGCACCGTGAACGGCCCCGCTGCCACCCAAACCGCGGACGTAATCGTAATTGACGGCAGCTTCAATGAGGACAGGCTTTCGCAACTCTGTTGCCCCCACACGGTTCTCGTCATGAAAAGCGTCGAAATCGTAAGAACAACCCGGATCGGAGTCATGAGGATGAGCATATCATCGACAGGCCAGTGAGCGGCCGGGATCATTCGTAATCAATCGCTCCGTTATTCACCGCGGCATCGTAGATGTCACAGGAGCCCGGCGCGCGATTGCCGCTGCATATTGCCACCGATGTCGGCCAGCATCCCGGCTATGTTTTCCGCATCGATCTGATCTGAACGAAACAGCGTTGACGCGCTGTCGCGTCGGTCGTGATCCAGGATCCGGTTCGACGTGATTCATCAAACACAGCCAGAAGTCGAAGCGCTGTTCGCGACAGCAATTCTTTCAGGGCGCCTCGAGGCCATCATTGTCAACTTCCGTTAGCCCGTCATCGAAGCGTACCGCACCGTGCCCGCGGGAGTCGTTGTCGGCGCTAGAGGCGCGAACTCTACCGCAACGGCGGCGTTGAAACCGGAGGACGCCGGTGCTGCGTCGCTTGTTCATAAGCATAGGCCAGCTTGATCAACTGTGCTTCTGACCATGCCCGACCGTAGAATGTCATTCCCACTGGGAGCGTCCCGCCGCGAGAATAACCCATCGGAACATTGATCGCCGGAAAACCTGTCGTCGGCGAAAATACCTGGCTATTGTCGCCGGCTGGAGTATTCAGATCCCCAATCAGCCGTGGCGGATTGCTCCAGGTCGGATAGACGAAGGCATCCAGCTTCAGCCGGTCCATCGTCTTCACCACAATTTCGCGGAACTGTTCCCGATAAGCAGAGTCGGCTCGGCAAGCTTCCGAATCCGGACCATTCTCGGGCCCCTTTTCCGCATCCTCCAGCCGTTTCTGCGTCGAGGGATGGAATTTGCCAGACTTCAGAATCGCCGCCAGATCCGCTACAGGAACCTGCCCGCCGCGATCAGCCAGAAATCGATTCAGGTCGTACTTGAATCCCATGCACGGGCCGGTGCCGGTTTGGCGTTTCACTCCATCCAATCCCTCCACCTTCGCCGGATCGACCACCGTTGCACCAGAACGCCGTAGGGTCTCCAGCGCCGCCATGAAGATCTGGACAATCTCTGGATCGGTTGAGTCCCGCTCGTACGCCTCATGGAGCACTCCGATAACCGCCCCTTTCAGGCCGCTCCGGTCCAGCGACTTGCTGTAATCGGGGATGGCGCGTCCCTTCGCTGCGGCTGTCGCCGGGTCTCTTGGATCCTGCCCCACGATCACCTGAAACACTTTGACTGCGTCTTCCATCGTGCGGGCGATCGGTCCCGCTACGTCGGCGCGCGAGTTCAGAGGAAACACGCCGGCGCGACTGGTGAGCCCCATCGTGGAGCGGATGCCCGCGAGAGACTGATGGGACGACGGTCCGCGAATTGAATCGCCTGTGTCGCTACCGAAACCGACCAGTCCGAAGCTGGCCGCGATTGCTGCCGCCGTGCCGCCGCTCGAGCCTGCCGTCACCCGATCCAGCGCGTAGGGATTCTTCGTGTAACCGGGCAGAATCGAACTGACCGTCTCGACTGGACTGAACGCCCACTCCGCCATGTTCGATTTCGCGAGGACAATCGCGCCCGCAGCCTTTACACGCGCAACCTGGGACGCGTCTTCTCTCGGCAGATACCCAGCAAATGCGAGAGCGCCGTTCGAGGTCTGTAGTCCCTTGGTTTCGAAGTTGTCTTTGACGATCATCGGCACGCAGTGCAGCGGCCCGCTAAGACCAGATTGGGTGAAACGACGGTCTAACTCGTCGGCCTCTCTAGTCGCGTCGGGATTGATGGTCACGATCGAGTTGATCGCCGGTCCATTTTTATCGTAAGCATTGATGCGCCGGAGGTAAGCGTCCACCAGTCCCCGGCACGTCAGCCGCCGGTCCCGCATAGCGTCGTGGACCTGAGTAATGGTTGCTTCTTCGACTTCGAAGGAGCCGGCCGTTTGAGCCTCTAAAGAGGCGCTGGCCAGTAAGGCAACGGCGAATATACGAAAACTCATCCCAACATGATCGCAGACAGCTCGGGCTCAGCTCTCTCCGTGCCATGCGACCTCTTCAGAAACGGAGTCAGCATGGGAGGTCAAGGTCACGTTATGGTCCTCATCGGCCTCGACGGACATCACAACCCGCAAGCGACTTGGGCTCGTTCCTTCGATACCTCCCCAGCATCGATTCCAGCGAGTAAGACAACTATTTCCACACCGACTGGGAAACCCCGAAAACGGTGCCGTTGACCGATCTCGGAGGCTCGACGCGCGCGTTCGCGCGAGCGACTCGGAGGTCGGGCCGTTCCGGCGTGTTGTGCGTGTTCGGTTTGACGTTACCCATGCACGGCGCTTCTCATAAACTCAACGAGGCGTAATGCAAACGCTTTCAATACCGATTGCATTCGAATAGATATCCACGAACAAACGATTACTTGCCGCACGGCACAGGCTTTTAACGGCAGAGCCATCTAGGAGGTTGCTGAAAAAGTCTCTCGCAGGTCGGAGACCTGCGCCACGTGTAGAGCTAAGTCATTGACCTGGAGTTGTGGAGCAGGTCCCCGACCTGCCAATGTGAGCTCTTGAAAGACCTTTTCAGCAACCTCCTAGAGCCGATGCCCGTTGCTGTCAGATGCCAATCCCGAGCAGAACCCTCCATCAGCCTGGCATCGAGATGCAGCATTCGCGCCAGGCCGCGAGCCGCACCCTTCTGTCGGGGACGCTATAAGTGCAGAGAAATGATCTATACTGCGACCATGCTCGATCGCCGCACGTTTCTTCGTACTTCTGTGTCAGCTGCAGCCGCATCGCCATTAGCCGCCTGGGCCGCTCATTCGCCCATTAAGCTCGCCCACCGGGAAGCGAACATGCTGCGCCGGTCTTCGCCTTATGTTTATGAGCTTGCCGCCAGTATACCCGGGCTTTCCGGCGTGGAGGTACAGACGACCCGATCCAATCTATGGGACCGGGATACCGTGCTCGCTTACAAGAAGGAGGCGAACCGGTGGAGAATGCGGACCTGCTCGATGGGAGGCAGTCTCCCGGACGGCGGTACGATCCTAAACTCCGGTCCGGCGGAGGAATCAATTCGAAAGACCATCAGGTCTGGCGAAATCCTAGGCGCGAGTGTGGTCCTAGTTCCCGGATTGAATGAAACTTGCCCCAGGATGGACGACGAGTCGTCGTACGGGCCAGTCGTGGAATTGTTGAAGCGGCTCGGCCCCGTGGCCGACGATGTTGGCATTACCCTCGGTCTGGAACTCTCGCTCGGCTTGGCTGATTACCAGAAGCTGATCGCGTTAGTCGCTCACCCCGCGGTCCGCCCCTATTGGGACGCGACCGGTACGGACCACATGGGGCATCCCGGTGATGGGATCAAGGGCCTCGAAGTTCTGGGAAGCAGCATCTGTCAGATGCACCTGAAGAACGGCAGAAAACTGATGGAGGAGAGGCATTTGATGGAGGTCCATCCAAAACATCCAGAGGCGGGCAGAGCGATGTCCATCGATTGGACGAAAGCTCTCCCAATCATCAAGGCCAGTGGGTTCGAAGGCTGGTTCGCGTTTGAAACCCCGCATGAGAGTCCCGAGGCGTGTGTAGAAGAGACCAAGAAGAACATCGCGTTCGTGATGAAGTATCTTTCTTAGGGTTGCTCGCTGAGCTGTGCTCAGGGCACGCCGGCGTGTGGGCAGCGTAGTGAGCGCAGAATCAAGTGCGCTACCCCCACTACAATCTGCGGATTGTTGAAGGGTTGGGAAGTGAGCGACTTCATCGGGGGGCGATGCTTGCCAGGAGCCAGCACTACACTCTACGGTGTGTGAAAGACAGGCGGATCGTCGGCCTGCAACTAAGGCACCGGAACCAGTAGGGTCTTGCTGATGACAGTCGTGAAACCGTCGATTCCGTCCACCAGGCTCTCCGCGAGCAGTGGCGGCAGGTTCCACAAATGCTCGGCGTTGTTCCACGCCGTTTCGCGGGCCGCGCTCACATCCCACGCCGCAATCAGATCCTCCAGGTGCGATACGTCGGGAAGTTGGTCGCCGGGCAGGCGCACTTCGAGATCTTGCTTGGTCTGGTCGATGAGACCGTCCAGCACCGGGTTGAGCGATGTGTAGTCGTTATACTGAACCGTGCTGTGTTGCGGCACGGTACTGGTGGCCTTGCATGTCGCATCGATTGCTAGACACAAATCGTGATTGATGTGGCCGTTCATTCCCGCCAGCGCAAACTGGACGCGGGTGATCCGGGCGTCGTCGCGGACCGCAAACATTGCCTCCCAGCATCCAGGACAGGGCGCACCAGTAAGCGCGGCCCGGAGAGTGGCGAAGTAAAGCCGCGCGAACTGTACGTCCAGTTGCGCCAGCCACGCCGGGTCAGTGAATCCACCGCCGTTGACCCGGTTCTCGACCGCGTTGGTCACCGCGAGATACAGCGCGTTAAACCATCTCAGCCCGTCCTCATTTAGGCAGAGGCCGTCAATGGTCTGCAATCCTTGCAGCACATCCGGAATTGTCTGCGGCGCGTTTTCGACGGCAACGAGAATGGCCGGGTCGTAGGGAAACATGGCTGTTATTATGCGAGAACCGCGACATACTAGCAATTGCCGTCGCTTAATCCCACGGGTAATCCTGTGGACGGTCGGAAATTATAAAGCTGCGTCACCTTTCGTTCTCTCCTCACCCTTGTCGTCCCTTAGGGAGAATGTTAGCGGGATTGGGGAGCTATCGTGATAAGCGTGTCGGACTGGGTCGAGTAGCCGTTGTAAGTTGCCAGGATGGATTGGTCTCCATTTGCAAGCGTGGATGGAACGACGACGTTGAATCGGAATTCACCGGGGCCAACCAAACCGGCGAATGCGACGGTCGCGCGAACGCCGCCCATGGTGATTTCAGGCAGCTGAGACAAAGTTCCCGACTGAGTGACCGATCCGCTCATCACCGGCGTGCTCGTCGGTCCGAAGCCGTCACCGTAGAGGACAATGGTTTCGCCAGGGGCCGCGGGAGTGCTCGCGCCCGAAAAGAGGGTCGATGGGCCGATGAGGCTGCCATTCAGATGCGTGGCGGCGATGTATGTCCTCCGCCGAAGACGAAAAACGACGGCGCGGCAGCTAGTGCCTGGGCGGTGAAAGCGGCGTTGAGACCGTTTGTTGTCAGAGTGACCTGAACCTGTCCGCTGATCGGACTGGGCGGCGTCAGAATATTGACCTGCGCGGGGCTGACGTAGTAGACGTAAGCGCGCTCGCCGTTCACCATCGCGCTGACGCCGTTGAGCGCGGTGGGCATGGCGCTGTTCACGAAATCGGAAGCGCCCCAGATCCGCTCGAAGCCTACCATGGCGAGGTTCTCACCCTTGATTTCGACCCAGGTGTTGGGCGCGATCAAGGGCTCTCGCTGACGGCGAGGAGTTGTTGACTTCCCAGGTTCAGGATATTCGGAAACGTCGTGGAGACAGTGGTGATTCCCGCCTGTACCGGGACAGACGTAGCGTGAGCGGCAGCGTATACGAAGTCACCGTTGTAAATCTGTAGATAGTTTTCGGGCGCGGTCTCGCGGATCCGGCGGTGGCATCCTCGAGCTGAGCGTGAGCAGGTTGTGATGGCCACGACGGGCGACGGCGCCATTCTTGCATTCGATGATCCATCTGATGCCCACTGCTTTGCGACGGTGGTTCTTCACCCACGCAACCGCACCATGCCACGCGTAACGAAGCCTCCGCACAGCGGTGGTTTGGCGTTGCGACTGGTGAACTCTACCAGCGGCCCCGACGCGGCGGGGGCCAAGAGATCGCCGGCATTGTCACAGCAAACGCGGTAAGGTTGGAAGCAAGGTAGTGGCCAGCGCCCTGGAAAACACGTCAACTGCGTTCGAAAGGTCAGACAAACTTGTGTTGGTCGACGGAAGCATCGCCGAAGCGGCCGCCGCCGCGAAGATCGCCGAAGCGCGACTTGACGAGTCGTACACTCCGATTCCGCTGAGGCATTTAGGTTCTTGTCAGATCGAAGGCTCAAGATGAACGATCAACAAAAGAATGAGCCGCATTCTGGAGCGCGAGATCAAGAGATCCGTGCGGCACTGGATCAGCATTGGGCGGCGTCCGATGCCAGCGATTTTGAAACGGAGCACCGCATCTATCACGAGGACGCGGTGCTGGAATATCCGCAGTCAGGCGAGCGGACCCGCGGTCGACACAACATACAGAACCAACGCGCTAGTCAGCCGAGCAAAAAGCGGTTTGCTATCCGACGAATCATTGGCGGCGGTGATCTTTGGATCACCGAATTCATCCTGACATATAACGGCAAGCCGTCCTACACGGTGAGCATCATGGAGTTCAGGGACGACAAGGTTGCGCGGGAAACACAGTACTTTGCGGATCCATTTGTGGCTCCCGCATGGCGCGCTCAATGGGTCGAGCGGATGGACACATAATCTCGAGGCGCGAGAATTCTCTGACGGCCCCGCCATTTGCGGTCTTCAGCGTGATTATCGAGAACAGAGATTACGCCAGAGAACCGCTAAGTCATGAGTAACGCGGTTATCGGAGAAGTCGAACTGTATGATAAGGGGTATCGTTTGATGGAGGGACAAGAGGTGGAATGGAAACGGTTGGTCCAGTTTGTGCTGTTGGGTAGCAGTGATTTGGAAATATATGCCATCTTGCTGGTACGCGTTTCGCTCGGGCTGTTCTTCGCCATCTCCGGGGCAAACAAATTGTTTGTCGCCGGCAGCAGGCAAACTATGTATGAAACGCTCGTTGAGGCCAAAGTCCCGTTTCCCCACCTCATGACCTATTTCGTGTCGGTTGTCGAGTTCATTGGCGGATCCTTGCTGGCCGTGGGGCTTCTTTCTAGCCTGGCCTGCGTGGCTTTATTGGTCGATATGCTTGTCGCCATCCTGACCACCAAACTTTCCGCCATGCCTAAAGGACTTTCGCCTCTTAACTGGCTCGACAATTTCCTCTATCTTCCGGAAGTCTTGTACGTGCTTTTCTTTATCTGGCTAACTTGCTCCGGTCCGGGAAGGTTCAGTGTCGATTACTGGCTCGCCGGTAAGTTACTGAGGTGATCGATCGACGAAGCAGCTTGTTGCTAGACAAGAGCTTGAACTAGCCCTCCAGAGCAGCGAGAGATTAAGCGTCCTCCTCCTTGTCTCAAAAAGGCAAGTTTTGAGAACATCCCTCGCGATGGAACGACAGTCCCCGTCCCATTAAAGAGATGAACACACTCGGCCGGATCTTTCGCCGAACTTCCCGATGATATTCCGGATTTCCGCGAGGCCTGCCGAGCAATTCAGAATCCAGTGAAGCTGGCGTTCAAGGGCAAAGAAACCACCGAGATTTACGACATTCTCATGGAGCAGCTGCTCCAGGCGATCCAGAAATACGATCCGGGCTATATCAAAGGTAAGGTGCAGTTTGCGATGCGCATGAATCTGCCAGGGCCTCTCGGTGCACTTTTCCCGAATTGACGGCCTCCAATAAATGGCGCTCATCTATCGAGTCGGGCGTGTACCTGCCGTTGACGTTTCACAGGATTAATCCAGCTGGGGACCGGGCTTGAGCGGATTCGCGGGCCCTAGCGCGTTTCTCGGGAGTACTCTCTCAAGCTGAGGCGTGTACGGACGCGAGTGTTCTCCGGATGACAAGGCGCACAGGGACATGGTGATTCCCAACAATTCGAGAACATGCCGGACGGTCAAACGCTGCTTGATCTGGCAACTCGAGCTTCAAGCAGCCTTTTTGCGATTAGCAGCGAGTCGCGAGTCAACCAGCGCAACAATTCCGTCGATCACCGGGTGGCTTAAGCCCTTCTGCTTGGCAATCAGCTGCACCAGCATATCGGGGCGCTCGATATAAAGCGCTCCGTTGTTGAGAGCGCGCGCCGCCGAAGCCGGACGAACTAGCGATTGTGCGGCGGCGGCGTATTTGTCAAAAGGCACGAGATCACTAGGGCTGGCGCCCAGCTTCACGCACAGAGCGTTGACGAAATCATAAACGGAGCGCGAGGTATCGAGGTCGCTGTGTACCGCCTCTTGCGCGGTACGTATGCCATCTGTGGTGATGCAGCGATAGTTGCCGGCAAGCAGCATGGCCCATTTCGCCAGCGGCACGAACATAGAATCGTGAACCTTCAGTTTCACCGGTAGTTCGATCTTGCCTTCCGGCGTGTCGAAGCGCACGCCTTCGATGTCTTTCTCGATTTGGCACAGAATTGCGGTGGATTTTTCGTCGTCGAACTTCGCGACTTTGAAGTTGGTTGGCAGCGTCACCATCAGCACGTTGACCGGCTCGTCCGGCGGGCGGATCGCCTGCGGATCCGGACTGTTGAGTGTCATACATTTCGGGTCGAAATTCTCCCAGACTGTAGGATCGGTGTAGGCGGGCTTCAGCGCCTCGTGATCCAGGCCAGGGATACGCCTGATGTAAGGCAGCGGCGGCATATTCATGATCGACATGCACGGCACGCGTGACTGCGCTACTGCGTCGAGCAATTCGCGCACGCCCGTCGTGCGATATTGCGGCTCCTGCATGCACAGACCCACGAGGTCGTAGTCCTTCGGATTGACACCGGCCGCTGGTCCGGCGGTCACCTTGCCGCGCAGCTTACGCGAATCAAGCACGACCGGATCCTTGCGCCCTCGCACCGGCAAGCGCACGCGAAAGCCTTCGGCGTTGATCAGATCGGCCTCCGCCGGCAGGCAGACCAGATGAATTTTGTGGCCGCCAAACAGGATTTTGGAGGCGAGAAGCGAGCCATAGGATGCGCCCATAAGTAAGATGTTGTACGGCATAGCGAGCTGCTCCTTGTGTCTTAATGAAGAACCGTATGTGGTCCGGCGAGAGGCCGTCGCTCTCAAGCCTAACGCGCACGGTCACTCCTGTGCAATCGGGGAAGGCGATGTCGATTCGCACGCGGCGGTTCGGGCCTCCATTTTCAGGCAGCGATTATACTGCACTGATCCATCGGCCTGCTCGCTTCGATTCTCATCTCTGATTCCTGCCGATTTTCGCCTGGTGGCGGCGGAACTGGCCATCGCCATGGTGCTGCTTGCTGGCGCGGGACTGTTGGGCAAGAGCCAGATCCCCGATAGATTATTGGCCTTATTGGTTATACATTCAATCAAAATCTCGTGCATGCGGAACTGACCCGTTGCGTGCCGGTTGTCAATCAACTTCTCCTAATGAACCGCCTTCGCGATTACGCGACACTAGCGTGTCATGAGGTTGGACCACGATTCCGGCACTTATCGAAGTGGGCAAGCGCGCCGACCTGATCCTGGTGGACGGCAGCCCGCTGGCCAATATTAGTGACTTGCGAAAGGTGTCGTGGGTGGTGGCCAACGGCCTCTTATACGATAAGGGAAGCTCTGGCGGAGTATCGGGTTCCACCCATAACTTCGGCGGGCGGGGGTTCGGATCCGTCAATTCCACCGCCACGGCAGCCGAGCCTGTTCAGCAAGGGAAATCCGGAAGCAGGCGCTACTAGCAAATAGGATCACCGGCTTTCCCAAAGCCTCTGGACGCGACAATATTCCAGTCGCGGTCGAGCTTGAGGACGCCGGTGTGTTCGGTATCGTAGTCGGCGCGGCGAATTCCGACATAAAGAAAACCATCGGAATCGGCGTCAACACAAAAGACGCGTCCTGTCGTTTGAGCGTCCTTTGCACCGGTCCACTGACGCTTTGCCAACTCGGTCGAATAGTTGAAGCCGCGAGTTTTCGCGGTCGGCGACGAGGGAGTCCGCCCCACCGCGAGTGTGGCCGGTCTGCAAATACCTGTCCTTCAGGGGCGCCCGCGGATAGGTTCTTGGAAACGCCTAAGCCCGCAGCAACCCGCCTATAGCCTCCCGTGTCCGGCCGAGATCTAGAGACGGCGTCCCAGGAGCGCCAGTGGCATCACAAGACCTCCAACCGGCGATAACAAAGGCCGTTCTGATCGTTGAACGCTATCCGAGCATTGCGGACCCAAAGGGATGTTTCGTTCCAGTGGGTATCGGGAACAATCGAAGGGTTGGAAACGTAGGAGGTTCAGGGAGTGGTCAGATGGGCCGACCTGAAGAACCGAGTAGCCGACGCGACGGCCTCATTCTACGCTCGATAATATCGCAGGAGGGTTCGAGGTTGGCTTCGGTTGCAGTTGAGGGTTGTGCACGCGGCAGTTCGGCGCGGCGTGCGGGGCAAAACGAAGCGAGTCGTGCTTACGCAGCTGCGGCTGAATTCGAGAGCCTGGAGTGGCTTGAGGATGGGAAGCATCCGTTGGACTGGAACGGCCCAACCGGCCGGATTTTCTCCAGGTTTCGCGACGAAGATCTAGATAGGCCGGTAATCGAGCACCTTGAGCGCGTGGCGCGCCGGCATCGAAATCGTATCGCGATTACGGATTCAGAGACCTCTCTCTCTTTTGAGGAGTTGTGGAAAGGCCTCTCCGGGCTGGCCGAAGCTATTGCGACAGAAACCAAGCCGGGGGACCTCATCGGAATACTACTGCCAACGTGTTCGATGTTTCCCCTCGCCATGCTGGCTTGCCTGGCGGCCGGTCGTCCCTTTGTTGCCCTGGATCCTCACTATCCAAGCAACTGGTTGGCACAGGTGTTGCAGGATGCGCGTCCAGCCTTGATCATCTCACGAGATGATGTCCCTGGAGGCGTCGACACCGGCGCGCCAACGCCGCGGGTCATCCATCTGACCGGTTTTCCTCAAGCTGCGCGAAAGGGCTGGCGACCTACCCTACTCGGCTTGGACCAGCCCGCTTGCGTGTTGTATACCTCCGGGAGTACCGGCCAGCCGAAAGGCATCGTCAATAGTCAGCGGAATCTTCTGCAGCGTGTCGCTCAATCCATAAACGCCGCGCATGTCAACGCGGAAGACAGGTTTCTGACGCTGGCGTCGCTGTCCACGATAGTCGGAGTGCGAGATACCATAACCGCGCTGCTCGCGGGCGCCAGCGTTCACCTCCTCGATCCGCAACGCACCGGCGGACGTGAGATTCTGAATTTCATCCGCGCAGAGAGTATTACAATCTTATTCTCGTTCCCCGCGCTATTGAGATCGGTGATCGCCGACAGTAGCGAGCAGGCGGGCAATGCCCTCCGACTGGTTCGAGTCGGTGGAGACACGACACTTTGGAGTGATATCGATCTGCTGCGCGCCTGGCTCGGGCCGGAGCCGGCAATTCAGTTGATTTATGCCGCCACTGAAGCACCGATGATGCAGTGGTTCGTCGATGATTCCTGCCGTGTTGACGACGCGCGAATTCCCATCGGCTATCCACTTCCAGGCAACCGGCTGGCGTTGATCGACGAGGATGGACGCGACACGCGGCCGGGCGAGGTCGGCGAGCTGGTCGTCGCAAGCCCCTACGTGGCGCTGGGGCTTTGGGTCGATGGGCGGTACACCGCCGGCAGCATTGAAAGCATCGGAGCGCCGCTTGGTCGACTTTTCCGGACGGGAGATCTCGTGCGCCAAAGGCCCGACGGGCTACTGGATCGCATCGGCCGCAAGGACAGGCAGGTCAAGATTCGGGGCACCCGCGTCGATCTCGACGGCGTAGAAACCGTACTTCGCCAGCACCCCCTGGTCCGCGATGTCGCCGCCCTGGCGAGGCCTGCGATCAAACCGAACAACGCTGACGGCGAAGTGAGCCTCGTCGCCTATGTGAGCCCTTGCGATGGGGCGCCTGCCGGGGTGCTCGACGATCTGAAAGAGTTAATGCGCTCGGCGCCTCCGTCCATGCGGCCAGGACGCCTCTATCTGATCCACAAGATTCCCCGACTGCCCAGTTCTAAGCCGGACATGCGGGCGCTCATGGCCATGGATTCGGTCAACGTCCAAAACGAGCGCGCCGATATCGCCACTGCGGCCGAAGCCGGTCGGGCGGGCAGTGATTGCATCCCACAGACGGTGGCTCGAGTCTGGCAAGAGGTATTGCAAATGCCCGTTGGCGGTCCGGAGGACGACTTCTTCGACGTCGGAGGCGATTCGCTAAAAGCGATCAAGTTTATACTCGACCTCGAACGGGCCCTAGGCCTCGAGCTTTCATTGACTCTGATCACCGAGACGCCGAAGTTCGCCAGCCTATGCGCGGCCCTGAAAGAGCATCGCACTGCCCGTTACGTGCCGCTGGTTGCGCTGAAACCAGGCGACGGCTCACCGCCGGTGTTCATTGTCCACGGCCTCGGCGGGGATGTTGCGGGACTCTTCCCGATGACCCGACGAATGACCTACCCGGGAGCGGTTATCGGTATTCAGGCACGTGGTCTAGCCGGCAAGGATACGCCGCACGCTAGCGTGGAGGCTATGGCGGCCGAATACTTGAGAGAGGTAAAGGCACGGCAACCCGACGGTCCGTACAACCTGTGCGGCTATTCCTTCGGAGGGCTCATAGCCTTCGAGATGGCGCGGCGGCTTCGGGATTCGGGGGACGAAGTAGCCTTGGTCGGCCTTTTCGATACTATGATGAGCCCGCTGAGATGGCCGTTACGTTCCTGGCTCTCCATCGTGCGCTGGCGAATGGTAAAGTTCGCCGCTGGCGTGATGACGGCGCCCATTCGTACTTGGCCGGCCGCGGTCTGGAAAATGGGCTGCCGTGCCTGCGCGAGACTGCGAGGCTTTTTGAAGTCGGCACCCACGCGTGTTCTCAAGCTTAAGGCTAACGCGCTGATCGCATCGGCGCGGTATCGACCAGGGTTTTATCCCGGGGAACTGACGCTGTTCACTCCGGTCGTGCGAGAACCCGGCTTTCCGTCTCCCCAGACGATCTGGCGTAAACACGCTGGCTCTCTATCCATTGTTGAAACCGCCGGCGATCACTGGACAATGCTCTCCGCGCCCAACGCCGAGTCCACCGCCGCATCCTTAACGCACTGTCTTATCGCGTGCTCCAAGAGAATCCAATCAACTACGCATCGCTGCTAGCAGCACAGCCAGTATAATCAGTCTGATCGCGGGCGGCCAAATGCGAAGCGGTGGCGAGTGCGGCGGCGCCAAAGTTGAGATGTTCGGCTTTTCTGGCGAGTACTGGCGCGCGCTCAAACCGGTTGCCGGAAAGCCGCCACTGACGTAACGCTTGCCACGCGCCATAACGCCCACGGCGGAAGCCACAGCCGCCGGCCTAGACAGCGATGCCGGAACTGGAAAGATTCAGGTGCAAGCCCCCGGGCAACGGGCAGAGAATGCACAGTTGATAAGGGCACACGAACCGGCACGAACGACGATGCTCTATGACCGCACGGGCGACGAGATCACGATCGAGAGCTTGATCAACTCCCCGATCGGGTCTTACATCCATCAGCTTCGAAGCGTAGCAGAACTTGCTGGGGGCAGGATAGCAGGCAGTCGAGTCACTCTTCAACCGTGAAGGCGTAAAGTAAGTCCGCCGCGCCGACCACCAAATATTGCTGCTCATCCAGCAAGTACGTCTCCGGCCCGTTGCTAACGTTCGCCCCGAGACCGGCATGCCACAGGATCTTGCCGTTGGCGGGATCATACGCGATCAGATGCTGCGAATTGTCGCCGGTGAACAGCAGTTTTCCCGCGGTCGTCAAGATACCGGCTGCGCCGACACCGCCCGGGTAATGGTGTTGCCAGACTGTCTTGCCCGTTTTGTAATCGATGGCCCGGAGAGTGCCGCCATAGGAGCCGGCGCCACGTTGCACCGCCCCATATCCTTCGGGGTGCGGATCTGTGTCCGTGAGATAGAAAACGCTGAATGTCTCAGACGTGCCGACGTAAAAAAGCCCCGTCTCTGGATCGAAGCTCGGCGAAGGCCAGTTTGTCGCACCGCCCGAATTCGGCGAAACCAGGACACCATCGGTAGTCGCTTCCTTGGCTGGGTTAGGGATCGGCTGGCCTTTGGCGTCGATGCCAAGCGACCAGTTCATGGTCTCGATCATCGGAGCCGTCGCCAAGTTCTTGCCGTTAGTGCGGTCGAGCAGGAAGAAGTAGCCATTCCGATTGGCTTGGGCAAGCATTTTGCGTTGCTGCCCATTGAACTGGCCGTCGATCAGAACCGGCGTCTGGGCAGCATCCCAGTCGTGCGTGTCGTGGGGCGAGGATTGAAAGTACCAAACCAGTTTGCCGGTGTCGACGTTCAGCGCGACAATCGAGCACGTCCAAAGATTGTCCCCTTTGCGGCTGCGACCTGTTTCCACGGGATTCGGATTGCCTGTCCCGATGTAATAAAGATGCAGCTGGGGATCATATGTGCCTGGCAACCAGGTCATGCCGCCGCCGTGGCGCATGGCGTAGTCATCCGGCCAGGTCTCGGAACCTGGATCACCCTTCTTCAACGGCTCACTCCACCATTTCCATTGAAGAGCGCCCGTCTCCGGGTCGCGCGCCTCGAGGAACCCAGGCACATCCAGCGAGTCCCCGCCCGTCCCGACCATGATGTGATTACCGATGATGATGGGCGCCGGCGTCGAGAAATACTCCTGCTTAACATCAGCGATTTCCACGTGCCAGCGTTCTTTCCCGGTCCGGGCGTCAAGCGACACCAGGTAATCGTCCGGCGTCTCGAAATAAAGCCAGTTGCCATACATGCCGACGCCTCGGTTGCCGACGTGGATGCCGCCCCGGGTCTTCCAGAAGTAATGCCACAGCTGGCGCCCCGAGCGTGCGTCGACCGCCCAAACATTGTCCGGCATTGTGAAGTAGAGAACGCCGTTCACCATCAGCGGAGTGGATTTGATGGTCATGCTTCCAGCGCCAGTCGCAGCCGCTGCCACTCCACCTTCCGGGACGTCCGGGCCTTCCCCACCGATAATCGAGCCTGCAGTGTGTCCCGGGGCCGCCCGATACACCCAGGCCAGCCGCATGTGCTTCACGTTGGACTGATTTATTTGGTTGAGAGTACTGAACCGGCGTCCCGAGTAATCGCCATTGTGAGTGGGCCACGCGTCGGTGGCAGGGCGAGTGAGCAGAATCGGGTCCAGCCCCTGTGCGAGCAGCGTTATCTGCGTGAGAACGAACACGCTCAGAAGAAGTAGACGATTCATTTCAGTGTCACCAGATAAGCTGTCAGGTTATGCATGTCGGCATCGGTGTACTTCCTCAGCATGTCGAGATGCGCCTGGAGGGGATCACGGATTTCAACTCGCGGCGTGTCGCCGTCGCGCGCAAAGGAGCGATATTCCCCGCTTGAATCGATTAAGGCGACGTTGAAATCGTCTAAGTGTTGCAGCTTGCCCTCGAAAGACTGGCCGGAAGATAGGCTGACTTTCACGATAATCTGCGCGGCATCCCGCCCGGCCACCTGAAGACCGCCTGGTGCTGCGGTACGCGGCATCAGAAACTTACCTTGTAGCGTCACCGGATCGTACTTCGAACCAATGCCCTTCAGGTCTCCGGCAACAGAATGGCAGGTGTTGCACTTTCCGGATCCGTTGAAATAGGCTTGCCCGGCTTTTGGGTCCCCGGTTACGATGTCGATTATAGGGTAGACGCCATGCAATGAGGCTGCGCGAATGCCGTTGTGAAGGAACGTGGCGATATCAGAGATCTGCGCTTGCGACAAGGCAAACTTCGGCATGCCTTTGTCGGCGCGGCCGTTCAGAATGACAGGGCCAATCCGTTCGCCATTGTCGTCGTCGAGAACCAGCACGGATCGGAGCAGGTCCGGACCGCTCTCCCCACCTTTGGCGTTGGCTCCGTGGCAGAAGCCGCAGGAGGAGACAAATGCCTTTTGACCTCGCTCCACGGCGGCCGAATCGTATACCGGGTAGCCTCTGCCTGTGAATCCACCGCCTATTCCAGCGCGAGGCGTTTGAGCGGTGAGCGATATGGAAGCCAGGAGAACCAGCGCAACTCCCAACGCAACATTCCGATAAGGCATCGTCGCTTCCAACGAGTTTACCGCTCGCTGGATCCTTTCTTTCCGGCTTCTTCCGCGGCCTTCTCTGCGAGCCGGGCGCCACGAAGGATGTCAACCATCGCATAGTTACCCTCATGACACGCGTACTCGTAAAGCTTTTCCGATACTGCCAAGAAAGTAGACTCCGCGGTCCACGCTCTTGTAAACGTCGAGGGATCGTCGATCGTGAACCTATAGAGGATCGTATCCGGGGAGACACGCGTGAAACGCTCGATCACGTGCAAGTTCTCGCCGGATCCTCTGAACCTGGTCTTGCTGGTGAAATTAGTAGTATCGACCACCAACGTGTCGCCCTCCCAATGGCCGATCGAATCTCCTACCCACTTGCGGATGTTTGACGGTAGATGCGGCCGCCCATCCAAGGGGATGATCCGCAGGTCGTGTATCTCTTCGACAAAGATCATCACAGATTCGGGAGTCTGCACAATCTGATAATTGTTGTTGTACATGGCCGCCAGCATGGGCGGTCCGGCTCTCGCCGAGTAAATGCAACGCTCCTGCGGTGACCGGTCCGCCGGACGATCCGCGGAATGCCTCCGAGCCTCCACCCGGTTCTGCTCCAGGTTCTTCCGCGCCTCTGGTGTCAAGGGAGGGATCCTTCCATCCGGTGGATCGACAATCATGGAGGTCCGCTTGTACCCATCCACTCTTATCAGATGAGATCCCCGATCGTAAAACACGTCGTTGTACGCGCGCTCCACATCAGCTTCGGCGCCTCCGTCGCGGCGATCCATATTGGCCGCTGCGATTCTCTGTTTTTCGTAAGCCGCCGCTTCCTCGTCCGTGAGGGTGAGTCTTCGAGCGAATTCAACGGGACGTTCTAACGGCGTCAGCGTTGCGTTCGTCCAGGTTCCCTGGAGATCAGGGTGACCATCCGGTGTACGGGGCGGAGTCCAAGCCCTTGACGGAGTCTGCCCGGAGAGTAGCATCCCGCTGATCGCCGCCAGGACGCCTAACGAAGCGAGAGATCGACTGGGGATAATAATCGTACGCCGCCTTTGGATCTCAGAATTTATACTTAAGCGAAAACTGAAGAATTCTAGGATCGTTCGCGACGTTAATCGTGCCGAACAGCGGGTCGTTCATGGCAACGTGCAGTCCGCTGGCCGATGCCGTTGGATGGTTCAGGATATTGAAAGCTTCCGCACGAATCTCAAGCGACTGTCTCTCACGAATCCGGACCATCCGAATCAGAGCCAGATCCAGATCCCAAGCATTCGGGATCTGAATGATCGACCGTCCGGCATTCCCGTAGGTCCCGGGCGCATTCAACTGAAAAGCGGCGGGGTTGAACCAGTGACTAAAGCTACTCGTCACGTTCGTGTTTCCGACCAGATTGGGCTGGTCGACACTCACGCCGGTCAAGGAGCTGTCCACGCCTGTCAAGACAGTCGCGAATCCGCCAGTCGAGGCTGTAAGGATTGGCGCAAGCTCCCAATTGCTCAAAAGAATGCGCGTCAACTTCGACGAAAACGTCGGAGACTGCATCACGAACGAACTGTTGAAGATCTGACGGTGATCGGACCCGCAATTGCCCGTCCCCGCCTTCAAATTATTGGGAATCTGGTAGGTGTTCGCGTTGCTGATCTCGCCGGGCATGTCTGCCTCATCAATACAATGCGACCAGGTATAGTTCGCTAGAACGGTGTAGTTATGGCTGAAGCGGTGCTGAAGCGCCAGCATCAATGCGTTGTAGCTGGCGTTGCCCCCGGGAAGCGTCTGCAGCGTATACCCGTAATAGGAGCCATTCACCGGGTCGAGTAAATTCAGAATGCGGCGGTTGTTGGTATTGGCGACTGTCGAGCATGGACCACTGCCACATGTGCCGGGAATGTATACCGCCGGATTGATCATCTGGCTCACCCACATATGGGTGGTTTTATTCCCGAGGTAGGTTGCCGTGGCCAACCAGTTCGTGCCGAACTGCCTCTGAAAGCTGAGGTTCCATTGCTGCATATAAAGCGGTGGCAAATTCGGCGTCACGCTGGTGTAGGTAGAGAAAGGCTGAAAAGTCGCGTTCGCTGGAGGCGGCAGCGGGGGTGGAAAAGGATTCCCGCCCGGCCACACTTGCCACGGATTTGTGAACCCGCCCGGGAGGTTAGTGTTGGTGATCAGGTTGCCCCAGGGTGGCCCGGTCTGGACGAAATCGTCGAAGTACAGTTCCGGAATCTCGTTCATGATGCCGTATGACACGCGGATGGTCTGGCGGCCACTTCCGGTGGGATCGTAAACGATACCAAGGCGCGGGGCCCACCGGTTGTACAAGGCATGCGAGAACGCTCCGCCGGTGTTCCAGCTTGGGTCGCCGGGGAACGTGAGTCCGGCCGGAGCATTGGTAAATACGGTGCTCTTTTGGCCTGCCAGGAAGCCAGCCATGGAGAAGTGCAGCATTTCCTTGTTGTTGTAATAAGGCGGAAGATACGGCTCCCAGCGCAGCCCGATATTGATGGCTAGCCGGCGATTCACCTTCCAGGCGTCCTGAATGTACAGAGCGAAGTAGTTCTCGGCGTTGTAGGATAGCTCGGCGTTGCCCTGCCGGAATTGGCTAGGCAGCCCGAGCATGAAGTCCGAGAGGCCATAGCCAGTGGCCTGTCCATTGAAAGTCCACTGGCCATTGGTAAATTGCTGATTGATGTTGTTCAGCTGATCGTGAATCCAATCGACACCGAAGGAAATCTGGTGCGAGCCGCGAATCAAGCTGACGTCGTCGGCAACTTGAAGCACATTCGTGTCGAAGAAGGCCACCAGTGGAGAGATGGAGAAGAAACCAGAATCTGTCACATTGAGCTGGCCGGCTACTGGACTGTACTGATTTACGCCAAGCTGACTCAGCGTCGGAGTGCCCTGAGCGGGGAACCGGTTTACACTCGATCGGGTCCCGGTAGCATGAAACGAGTTAATCAGGTTCGGGCTGAATGAGTAAGTGTCGCCCAGCGTGACGGTCTGGACGCGGTCCGCAAGCCCCGGCGTGGTAGTTGCAAGCAAGTTCGATGGGCTTGCATAGGCGGGCGCCAGATAGTCCGAGATCATGTACCGGCCGAAAATAGAGTGCTTCTCACTTCGGTTGTAATCGACGCGGGAGATCGCTTGAATTTCCCGGTTGTCGCTGATGAGGCCATACTGAATCTTTCCGCACGGATCGGTGGAAACAGGGATCGCCTTCAGGAAATTCAGCGCCTGCTGGTTGAAGAGCGACGGCGAAATCTTGTTGTTCACAAATGGCGGTAATAGAGTGATGTTCTTGCTGTTGCAGGCCGAGGAGGCCGCAACCGTGAAGTCTCCTGCCAGCATCTGTGCGTTGGGGACGTGCGCGATCGTGACCGGGGGATCCGACTTGTTCCACGTGCCCTGGAAGCCGGCGAAGAAAAACAGTTTATCCTTTCGGATCGGCGCGCCAATCACACCCCCGAACTGGTTGCGCTTGAGCGTGTCCCGCTTGGTGGCGAAGAAGTTTCTGGCGTTGAGATCTCCATTCCTTATGTACTCAAATACGTCTCCGTGCCATTCGTTTGTACCGGATTTCGTGACCAGATTCACCACGGCTCCAGGATGCAAGCCATATTGAGCCGGCAACGAGTTGGTCTGGACGCTAAATTCCTGGAGTGCGTCGGGGAAGGGAGACGGCAGGTTCACGTTCGTGAAGAAGTCGTTGTTCGTACCGCCGTCTAAGAGATAAGTTGTCCCATTCCCTTGACCTCCGCCAACCGAATACGCGACAGCCGTGGGGTAATTCTTGTTGGAGACAGTATTTTCGTTCTCAGTCGTGCTTACGGCCGCTCCCGACAGCAGGACAAGCTGAGTAACTTGACGGCCGTTCAGGGGCATGTCTTCCACGCGCTTTTCGTCGATTACCGAAGCTAGCGAGCTGTCGCGCGTCTCCACGAGCGCCGCGTCGGCTTGAACTTCGATATTTTGGGTCACCGCTCCAACCTGCAGCGTGACGTTGACTTGAGGATTTATATTTACCTGTAGAACGATACCGGACTGCGTGTAAGCACTAAAACCCGCTTTGGTCACTTGAAGCCGGTAGGGCCCGACTGGCAGGTTTGGAAGCACATAGGCCCCATCCTGGCCGCTTACTGCCTCTCGGACGAAGCCGGTTGTTACTTGAGTGGCACGAACTTCAGCGCCGGTGACGGCCAATCCGCTGGCATCTTGGATTGATCCTGAGATTTGCGATACAGCGGTCGTCTGGGCCTCTAACGCGACGCTGGTCAGAAAGGCGCAAAGTACTATCGTCGTGGAAAGTCTCATTTTCGTTTCACCCGTGAAGATTGAAGGATACCCTAACGGACGCCTTAAGCATAAGTCCCGAGTTGTGACGAAACGTTTGCGAAACGTGTGGTTAAAACACAGAATGCAGGGCACTTTGCGCCGGACCATAGGGATGCAGTAAAATGTTGGCACTCTGTGTCGAGTTCGTTAACGGAACTATCTCCGGAAGACAAAAAGAAGGCTCTTGAGTCAGTTCTGCGCAGCCGCACCTTCACGAGGTCGGAACAATTGCGCGCTTTTCTGCGGTATGTGTGTCACCTGGAGATGGCAGGGCGCGGCGACGAAATCTCCGAATATCGCATCGCGGTGGAAGCGTTGGGTAGGCCACAAGATTACACCACGGCGGAAGACTCCGCGGTCCGAAGCCGGGCGCACGCACTTCGTAGTAAGCTTGAAGAATTTTACACCAACGAAATGCCCGATGCGCCAGTGCGCATTGTGATGATCAAGGGCAGCTATCGCCCAAGCTTCGCTGCTCAAACGCCCGAAATCGCGGCCTCCCCGGTGCCTCAGCCGTTTCTAGCCCCACCGCCTATTCCGTCAGTCGCGGAGCCGGTTGTGTCCCCAAGAACCCCCGTATCCACAAGATGGTTTTTCACTCTTCTCGGCGTGACCTGCCTGGGGGGTGCTTTTGCGGCAGGCATGTGGACTCGCGGCTTCGTCGCCCGGCCCGACAGTATCGTGGCCGATGCCTGGGGACCGTTGCTGCAGCCGGATGGCAATGTTCTGGTTTCAGTAGCCAGCCACAACCACATGCAGGTGAGGGCACGCACGCGGCAACCGGACCCGGCGGAAACCGCCGTCGAAGCCCCCGCTCAGGTCAATGATTGGTATCGCAAATATTTTCAACTTCGAAGCGACCAGAAGCTATATCTGATGTTTGTCGATACGTCGACGCGCTTCGGGGACGCCATCGGCGCCTCCGAAGTATTTCAGACAATCGCGAGATACCGGGGCACTTCGCAGATTTTTCCTGAACGAGTGGTCACCGAGGCAATGTTTCGCAACCGGAACGTGGTGCTGATCGGAATGCCGGAGAATTCGGCGATCGCCGATCGTCTGCTGGCACGGGGCGGTTTCCAAGTCGGGTTCGACGAGGAAATTCACAGGGAAACGATTATCGGCCCGCTGCGGGGCCCGGCTGCTCCCAAGACTTATGTAACCAAACGGAATGGCAACGATTTGGTCGAAAGTCACGCACTCATCACGGTCTTGCCCGGGGAAGGCGATGGCGGGAGCCTGCACAGGATGCTGATTTTATCCGGCTCTCATTCTTCCTGCACGATCGGCGCGGCGGAGTTCTTCAGTTCGGCCACTCATCTTCGAGAACTACTGGAACGGTTTCGCCGTGAAGGTTACGGTGGTTTTCCAAGCTCCTATCAGGTGATAGTCGGCTGCACCGCCGACAGCGTGCTGCCTCTGAGCGTCCACTATGAGACCCACTTCGTTATCAAATCGCCGTGAATGCGTGGCGTTCGCGAGTCTTATGGTAATGCGAAAGCGATCAACGACGCAGCGCTCGTAGAATCGCCGATGATGCCTCCGCCAGTTGCCATAATGACTACGTACTGCTTCCCGTTGCGTCCCTGAAAGGTCATCGGCACTGCATGTGCGCTGGCATCGAGCCTAGTTACCCAAAGCTCCTTGCCGGTGCGCGAATCGAACGCGCGGAACCGGCTGTCATTCGTAGCGGCGATAAATACCAATCCACCGGCAGTCGCTATGGATCCGCCCAGATTAGGAGCTCCCGTGTTATGGATGCCTTTTGCCTCCAGTTCATCGAAAGTTCCCAATGGCACATTCCACGCAATATCGCCAGTGTTGGCATTCACGGCAACCAAATGGCCCCACGGCGGTTGTTGGCACGGCATAAGGTTGGCCGGATTCCAGAATTGGACTCCGACATTCCCTCCAAAGCCGCCCATCCCTCCCAGGCCGCCGACATCGCCGGCTGGACTAACGCGCGTGACCCGATAGTTCGACCCTTCACGTGTCACCACGACTTTGAAAATCGTACCCAGGTCTTGCGTGTTGGCAAAGATGTAACCCAACTCGGGATCGAATGAGACGCCACCCCAATTTCCGCCCCCAAACATGCCTGGGAAGTTTAGGCTCAACTTGAGGCCATAGGGCGTATAAGGACCTCTATTAAGAACGCCTCCGTCCTGCGCGAGGAGGCCCTCGCAGAACTTCTGCTGCTCCGGGGTTATGGTCGCGATATCAGATGACGAGAAGCGATTGCGGGCAATCGGCGGGGGTTTGATCGGGAAGGGTTGGGTGGGCCAAGTTTCCTCGCCCGGCTCATCGCTTTTTGGCACCGGGCGCTCTTCGATGCCATAAATCGGTTGCCCGGTCAGGCGGTCGAAAATAAACAGCAGACCTTCTTTCGTCGTTTGCGCAACAGCCGGAATTTTCTTCCCTTGACGGCTGATTTCGATAAGCGCTGGAGGAGCGGATAGGTCGTAATCAAAGATGTCGTGATGCGTCGTTTGGAAGTACCACTTCATCTTGCCGGTCGCGGCGTCCAGCGCGACCAGGGAAGAGCTGTACAGATTGCTGCCCTTGCGGTCGCCGCCATAGAAGTCGGCGGACGGCTCGCCGATCCCCAGAAAGACCATCCCATGCTCGACGTCGACCGTCATCGGGCCCCAAACGTTGACACCTGAGCGATCCTTCCAACTGTCGCCGTCCCAGGTGTCGTGGCCCGGTTCGCCAGGCCGTGGGACGGTGTGAAACGTCCAAGTCAGCTTCCCGGAACGGACGCTCCAGGCGCGAACGTCGCCAATCGGGCCAAGGCTGGGAGTCTCCTGCACGTGGCTGCCGGAGATCACCAGGTCTTTGTAGATCACGGGCGGAGAACTGGCGCCGTAAGGGCTGTTGGGGAAATTGTCCGCCACCCCCTCCCGCATGTTGACGACACCTTCATTGCCGAATCCCGGGGACGGTTGTCCTGTTTTTGCGTTGAGAGCCATCAAGACGCCAGTGCTGGTTCCGAACAGGATGAGCGGTGAAGAATCCTTGTCGCCCGGCCAATACGCCAGTCCGCGGGTGGAGGGCGCGCCGTTTTTCCGGGTCTCAAACGTCCAGATTTCTTTCCCGGTCTCCGGCTCGAGCGCTACCACGCGCCCATAGCTGGTCGTCAAGTACATGACGCCTCCGACCACCAGAGGTGTCGCTTCACCCGGCCGTTTCCGCGGGCTTTGGGCAGATATGTCGTACGTCCAGGCCCGCACCAGCTTATTCACGTTGCCGGTGTTGATCTGCTTGAGCGGTGAAAATCGCATGCCGCCCGGATCGTGGCCGTACGACGGCCAATCGGTTTGCGCGTTCAGTGCTACGGCAGAAACGCCCGCAAACATCGCGCGCATTAAGAAATCACGTGTCATCGTGGGCATTCTCTCATGATTCGTCTCCAAAAAGTAAGACCACTGGCACACGAGGTTTCTTGGATGGCGACAATAGCCATGTGGTGACTTGGGGCCACTCTACAAAGAGCGCGTTCATCATTCTCCGATCAACTCCTGCTCGATCAACTCCTGCTCGATCAACTCCTGCTGCGGTAAGCTTCGCTGAATCAAGCACATGCCTCTCCACGCTCGGACTCGATTGGGCCTGCAAACATCCTCGCTGCGATCGGAGCGGCCGGAATGGACCAGGTTTATCGAGCGACCGCGAGGCGGGCTTCATCGGGAGCTTAGATCAAGGTTTCAGCGCAACGTGCTTCGAGCGGGAAGCCGACGCTATTGCTTCCAGTTGAACGACGTCGGTCCCAACTATCTCGTGATGGAGCCGGTGGAGGGCCTGACGCGGATGAACCGTTATCAAGAAGGGCATGATTCCCCTCGACAAAAACTCTGAAGATCGCGCGCCAGATCGGTGACGGACCTCACCTACACTGTGATCTGGTTCTGACGCCGAAGCTCAGCGCGCGTAGCGTGTTCGGAGGTCTTCACATGCTTGCGCCGCTTCTTCGCCAGCCACTAAGCACAGTCGTCGCAAACAGAGAGCCAGCCGCTCCCTCAGTAATCTGCCCACGTCGCCCGGTTCCTCCTCTCCGGCGAATTCGAGCAGCAGCCCGAAGGACCCCAAGTAGCGCTCGATGAGGCCTTTGTCGGTCTCGCGTTCGAGCCGCTCACACGGGAAATCCGCAGGCTTGATCGCATTCGGCCAGCGGCGGTGCCTGATTTCGTAGGCAACCGGGTCAAAGATGAAGGTGCGCGTAGCGGTGTCCGAAGACGCTATCTGCCGTTGCAGGATCGGGAGCATTTCGCTCCATGGCTTCTCGAAGCTCATCAAGGACCGCAAGGCGGCATGCTTTTCTTCTTCGACTGATGCGGAATTCAAGGCATCTCGCCACGCTTCGAACCTTTCTCCCGGATCGAGGATCGATTGGATTGCGACGACCGCGGCCAACCTGCGACGCGAGGTCCCGCTCACCGGAGCCACTCGGATAGAACCGCATTCCATTGGATGTGCCGGCCCCATCAAGGAAAATGAGGGCATGATCGCCGGTCTGCCACTGGAGGTAGTCCGATTCCCAGGGACTTCCGCCCGGCTGATCGATGAATAACGCCTGCTCGGTTCGGGTGAAATGAATCGGAGGCGGAGGCGGATCGCCCTTGAGTACCTGCGGTTGCCGGATTTCACCTTGAATTTTCCAACGCAGAGGCGTTCCCGATGCGGCGTGGGTCTCAAAAACGTTCTTCGAGAAGTTGACAACGGGACCCGTTACGATGGCGTCGATTGAGCGCTCACGGATTCCAGGCCTGAAGTGAAGATTTCGTCTGCAGACATTGGTGCTCCTTTCACGCTGAATATACCAATCATTCCGAGAGCCAAAAAGGAGTGTCATCAGGGTAGAGTCGGCAGAAGCTGCGTTCGATCCGACCCTTGGCTTGGGGGGAGTGCGCCGCTACCCATCCGATGCCTAACTCCCGCAACGCTCGGCCGATCTGGGTTGGAGGCAACGGCTCGTCGGGGAGCCGATGATTCTTCTTGGGGGCGGTTTGAAAGATGCTGGCCTGGTCGGTGTAGAACGCTAGCGGCCGCCCATTGCGCTCCAGGTAGCTCCACAACAGCCGCAGGTTCTCTTCGGTCGAATCGTGCCGCACAAAGCGCGCTGTCAGTTCGCTGGTGGCATCGTCGATCATGTGAATTAGATACAGCTTTTCGCCGCGCCC